>Ga0210115_1000141_pt1 | contig 18453 bp, 15 predicted proteins | sample MayberryNW_TuleB_2_FD_185526 | JGI IMG/M metagenome (GOLD analysis project Ga0210115, IMG submission 185526) | Wetland microbial communities from San Francisco Bay, California, USA, that impact long-term carbon sequestration - MayberryNW_TuleB_D2... | ecosystem: Environmental > Aquatic > Marine... | reverse complement strand
CGCTCTCGCGGCGCAGCTGCAGGCTCTCGGTGCGGACGTGCGGATGTGCGCTCCCCCGGATGAGGAGTTCACGCAGCTGCTGACTCGCGCAGGCGTGCCGCTGGTGCCGTTCGACAGGACATGGCGCTCCTGGGAGCGGCCGCCGACTGCCGAGGAACGCCGACAGCGCGTCGCTGACTTCATCGCCGCGCAGTACGACGCGGTGGCCGAGGCGGCCGCCGGCTGCGACGTGATCGTGGCGACGGCCATGTCGCAGTTCGTCGGGCCTTCAGTGGGCGAGAAGCTGGGCATCCCGTACCGGTACGCGCTCTTCTGCCCGGACGTGCTGGACGGTCTTGACGGCGTGGGCTTCGACGAGTTGTTCGGTCAGCCCATCAACGCGCACCGGGGCTCGGTGGGCTTGCCGCCGACGGCTGACGTCGGCGAGTTCATGTTCACCTCCCGACCTTTCCTGGCTGCCGACCCGACGCTGGGCCCGTGGCATGGGCAGGAGGGGTTCGATGTCGTGCAGACCGGTGCGTGGGTGCTGCCCGACGACCGCCCACTCCCGGCCCTGCTGCTGGGGTTCTTGGACGCCGGCGAACCGCCGGTGTACGCAGGTTTCGGCAGCATGCGAACCGTCGACGAAGGCAGCGCACGGGCGACGATCCGGGGGATCCGCGCGCAAGGCCACCGCGCGCTGGTCGGCCGCGGCTGGGCGGGCCTGGCGGCGATCGATGACCACGACGACTGCTTCGTCGTCGGGGAGGTCAACCAGCAGAAGCTGTTCGAGCGGGTGGCTGCCGTCGTGCATCACGGCGGTGCCGGCACGACGACGACGGCAGCCCGGGCCGGCGCGCCGCAGGTGGTGGTCCCCCAGGCAGGGGACCAGGCCTACTGGGCGCGCCGGGTGGCCGAACTCGGGATCGGCGCGGCTCACGACGGCCCGAGGCCGACTGTCGGATCCCTGTCGGAAGCGCTCAGGACGGCTCTCGCCCCCGAGACCCGCGCACGCGCGAGAGCGGTGGCCGCTGAGGTCCGCACCGACGGTGCCAGGACGGCCGCAAGCCTGCTGCTCGGGTCTGGAGGGGGTGCAGGTGTCGGCGGGCACGATTGACGACGGCGCACGACCGTGCCGGGTCACAGTCAGCGTGCTGGAATCGTCTTATGGGCATGACGAACACAGGACAGATCTCTCCGCTCTCGGCCACAGAGCCCCGATGACGAGGAACAGCGGGGCCAGACCTCGGCCGGCAGGAGTCTCGGACGACCCCGACGGTGAACATCAGGGTGAGGTTGCCGACTACGTGCTCGGCACCCGCCCGGCGGGGCCCTGGGTGAGAGCTGTGGCATGGCTGGTTGCGGCCTGGTGTGCCGGTTTCGCCGCGGTCAACGTCGCATTCGAGGCCACCGGCCACTTCGCCGACGGTGCCCACGCCGAGTACGCGACGGCGCTGTCGGTGATGGACTGGGCGGTGGCTGTGCTGAAGATCCTCGGCGCCGTCGTGGCTGTGGTGTCGGTCACCGGCCGACGGGTCCACGTCTCGACGCGGCTGGTCGCGGTCATGGTCGCCGGCGCCACCGCTCTGCTGGGTCTCTACTGCATCGGCAGCCTTGTCGAGGCCATCGGCATGCTCACCGGTGCGGCCGGCGATGCCGACGACCTCAACTCGCGCAGCGTCGGCTATCTCGGTCTCTTCCTCGTTGCCACCGCAGGGTATGGCGTCCTGGCCGTGTCGTTCTTCCGTCGCTACGAGATCGGGAGACGCGAGGCCCTGATCGGCGTACTAGGTGCTCCGATCGTGCTCGCCGCGCTCCTGGTCGCAATCCCGCTCATGCTCGTCCTGCTGGGACTCATGCCCGCCTACGGTTGACGCGTCCGTCGAGCGGAGAGCCTTGATGCGGACCTCGACACGTCCTAGCGCCAGCCGGTCAGCTTCTCCGGGTTGACCACCATCCACAGGTCGGTGACCCGTCCGCCGGCGACGCGCAGGTTGACCACCGCCCGGACCTCCTCCCCCTCGGTCATGGTGAACCCGAGTCCGTCGGCAGTGGCCCGCTCTGCGACCAGCCAGGTCGGCCGCAGGGTCAGGACGCCGAGAAGGAACCGTCCGACCCGTGTCGGCCCCACCACGGGGTTGCGCGCCGCGCTCACGACGCCGCCGCCGTCGGAGCGGAGCGTCACCGAAGGGTCCAGCAGCCCGGTGAGCGTGCCCAGGTCGTCGCCGGAGGCGGCCGCGACGAACGCCCTGACCACTGCGTCATGCTCGGCGGGCGCGGCGACGACGCCACGGTGGTCGGCGACTCGGCGGCGGGCGGAGGTGGCGAGCTGCCGCACTGCTGCTGGCGAACGGCCGACAACCCCAGCGATCTCGGGAAAGGGCAGCCTGAACACGTCATGGAGGACGAACGCCACCCGCTCGGCGGGCGTCATCGCCTCGAGGACCACCATCAGGGCGGTGCTGACCGTGTCGTCAAGGGTGACCCGATCGGCCGGGTCAGACGTCGGGTCGTCGCTGAGCAGGCCCGCAGGCACCGGCTCGGGCAGCCACTCGCCGACGTAGTGCTCCCGCCGAGCGCGCGCTGACTTCAGGATGTCGAGGCAGATCCGGCTCGCGACTCGGGTCAGCCAGCCCTGCGGGCTGCCGACCGCAGTGCGGTTCTCCTCGGGGAGGCGGTACCAGCGGAGGTAGGTCTCCTGGACCGCGTCCTCGGCCTCTTCGAGGGTGCCGAGCATGCGGTAGGCGAGGGCGATCAGCCGTCGCCGCTCCGCCATCACGTCGTCAATGGCTTCCATCGACGCTCCTTCGTCGTTCTCACCAGTGTGACGAGGCAGAGGGTCAGGGTGTGAGGTCTGCGCGCAGGAGAGACGCAGGTAACAGTCGGCTCCAGTCACATCTCACCGCGCCATCTCGTCATAGGTGCGTAGCCACTGACGACAGCGAAGGACTCCATCGTGGATGCCCGTTTGAACATCTCTGACAACGCGACCGCAGGCAAGTTCCTGCAGTACCTCGTCGCCGCGAACCGGGTGACGCCGCCATCGTCCAGGAACCCGCCGGAGACTTCCAGCCCGGCCAGTTCGGCTAGCCGGGACGGCTCTCATGACACACCGTGGTGGGCCGATGGCGCATGAGGTCAGGCGACGCCCCCCGGTGCAGCGCCGGGGCGCGGGACCGGTCACCGATGCGGTTGTCGGCGTCGGACGGCAGTCTCGACAGCTGTCCGCCGAGGCGTCGTCCTCCTGGCGCCCGAGCGCGTGGCGCGAGGTGGGCTTGCTGACCCTGCTGTATCTCGCGTACACCGCGGCTCGGCTCGTCGCGGACCCCGACCCTGCGACGGCGACCGCCAATGCGCAGTCGCTGCTCGGCCTCGAGGACGACTTGCTGCTCGACGTGGAGCGGCCGGTCAACGACCTGCTGACCACCTTGCCTGGCGTCGCCCTGGCCAGCAGCTACTGGTACTCGCTGCTGCACTACGTCGTGACACCTGCGGTCCTGCTCTGGGTCTATCGCAGCCATTCCCACCGCTACCGCATCGCGCGCAACGCCCTGGTGGTCGGGTCAGCCCTTGGCATAGTCGGCTTCGCCCTGTTCCCCGTGGCGCCGCCGCGGATGCTCCCGGGCTACGTCGACACCCTGGCCGCCACAGCGGATCACGGCTGGTGGGGCGCGGACGCCAGCGCCCCCGAGGGCCTTGGCCACCTGACCAACGAGCTCGCGGCGATGCCGTCGCTGCACGTGGGGTGGGCCGTGTGGTGCGCAGCGATGGTGCTGCTGTGCACGTCGGGACCGTGGGTGCGCCTGCTCGCCGTGGCCTACCCGGTCGTCACCACGGTGGTGGTCGTGGCCACGGCCAACCACTACCTGCTCGACGCGGTGGCTGGCGTCCTGGTCATCGCTGCCGGGGCGATGATCGCCCGCGCACGCCCGGAACCCTCACCGATGGAAGGATCGTCATGTTGGCCATCACTGCTCGAGACCGTGCCGCCGGTATCAACGGACTCAGCCTGGCGGAGCTGCCCTACCCCCACGCCGCCGAGAACGACGTCATCGTGCAGGTGCAGGCCGCGGGGTTCACCCGGGGGGAGCTCGACTGGCCGTCGACGTGGTCCGACCGCGCTGGGCGCGACCGGACGCCGAGCGTGCCCGGACACGAGCTGTCGGGCGTCGTCGTCGAGCTGGGCTTCGGAACAACGGGGCTGACCATCGGTCAGAGGGTGTTCGGCCTGATCGACTGGGCCCGCGACGGCTCATTGGCTGAGTACGCCGCGGTCGAGGCGCGCAACCTCGCACCACTGCCGGCAGACGTCGACCACACCGTGGCAGCGGCCCTGCCCATCTCCGGGCTGACGGCATGGCAGGGCCTCTTCGAGCACGCCCGCCTGAAGGCCGGCCAGACTGTCCTGATCACCGGCGCTGCGGGGGGTGTCGGGTCCATGGCGGTGCAGCTCGCCCGCGAGGCTGGGGCCAGGGTGATCGGCGCCGGTCGATCCGCCGACAGGGAAACGGCGATCGGTCTGGGCGCAGACATCTTCCTCGATCTGGAGATCGAGCAGCTGTACGACGTCGGAGAGGTCGACGTGGTCTTCGACGTGATCGGCGGCGAGATCCTCGACCGGTCCGCTTCCCTCGTGCGCGCGGGCGGCACGCTCGTCAGTGTCGCAGCGCCCCCCAGGCTGAGGCCCAAGGACGGCCGAGCCCTCTTCTTCGTCGTCGAGCCGGATCGCGCCGGACTCGCGGCCCTGGCCCGGCGACTCCGGGACGGGCGGCTCACGCCCGTCGTCGGAGCTGTTCGCACACTGCCTGAGGCGCCCGGTGCGTTCGCCCCCGATCAGCGGACCACCGGCAAGACGATCATCCGGGTGATGGGAACTACGTACGACGCCGACGGCTAGTCCGGGATCCGAGCACGGTCCTCGGCCGCAAGCCATCCCTCGCCGAGGGACCGGCCACCCGCGGCGCGGATGGCGTCGACCAGCGGCGTCGCCCAGATGTGCTCGAGCAGCGCTACCGCGGCGATGCCGCCGGGCTCGACGGCGTCGGCGAGCGACCAGCCGGCGTCGTCCGGGTCGGAGGCGTTGCCCGTTCCCAGGATGTCTGCGGCCAGCGTTCCCGAGCCCGGTGCGGAGCCGGGTGGTGCTGGCAGGGTGTCGAAGCTGCCGTCCCCGTCCCGGCGGACGAGGAGCACGTCGACCAGCCGGACGACGCCCGCCTCCCGGAGGCGTTCCAGCTCCGCCATGACCCGGCCGGAGAACGACGGCTCGTCGAAACCCACGACGAGAACCTGGACCGGCCCGGTCACCGTTGCACCCGGCCACGGAGCTCGTCGTACTCCGCACTGCTCAGGACACCGGTGTCCCGGAGGTGGGCGAGCGCATCGAGGGTCCCGGCGGTGTCGTGCGGTTCGCGTTCCCCCGCCGGCGCCTCGGTCGGAGACGGCAACGACGCCGGGGGAGGTGGAGCCGCAGGAGGGGGAGCCGGCCGCGGGTGCGACGCGGCATAGGCCTGCGCCGGCGTGAACCGCCCGCCGTAGTACGGCACGTCGCCGGTCATGCCGGTCATCCGCAGCTGCCTCGGCACGAGAACCACCACGGGTCCACCATGCCGCACGACGGGCCGATCCGGCCCACCCGTGCGCTGTCTCGTGGGGTGAGTGACGGGACTTGAACCCGCGGCCACCTGGACCACAACCAGGTGCTCTACCAGCTGAGCTACACCCACCATGGAGCACCGCGCCCGTGGCGCGGCGGGAGACAGCATACAAGCCGAGCGGACGGTCTCAGGTCGTCGTCCCGGGGCCTGGCGCCAGCTCGAACCGCGCGGCCAGCGCCTTCGCGGTGTCGCCGTCCGGGCCCGGGTGGGGGACGAAGACCGCCTCCCGGTAGAACTTCAGCTCCTCGATGCTCTCGAGAATGTCGGCGAGCGCGCGGTGCCCGCCGTGCTTGGCCGGGGTGTTGAAGTAGACCCGTGGGAACCACCGGCGCACCAGCTCCTTGATGGAGGACACGTCGACCAGGCGGTAGTGCAGGTGCGCGTCGAGGTCCTTCATGTCACGGGCGAGGAACCCGCGGTCGACGTAGACGGTGTTGCCGGCCAGCGGTGCCTTACGGGCCACCGGCACGTGCTCGCGGACGTAGGCCAGCACCTGGGCTTCCGCGTCGGCCAGCGTCGTGCCGGACGCCAGCTCGGTGAGCAGCCCCGAGGACGTGTGCATGTCGCGCACCACGTCGACCATCTGCGCGAGCGCGGCGTCCGGCGGCCGGATCACCACGTCGACGCCCTCGCCGAGCACGGTCAGCTCGGCGTCGGTGACCACGGCGGCCACCTCGACGAGCGCGTCCGTCTCCAGCGAGAGCCCGGTCATCTCGCAGTCGATCCAGACCATCCGGTCGTTGCGCTCGGTCATGGCCGCTCACCCTAGACGGCCGCGCCGACGACGGGCCGCCGACCTGCGCTGACTACGCAACGTGAAGGAATCGTGACCTACCGTTGGTATCTTCCGGCTGGGTTTGGGCGCATGCTGGGGGTGCCGCAGTCACTGGGGGTGCAGGCACGTGGGTCGGTCGGACGACAAGGCTCGTCGCCGCGAGGAGTCGCGCGCGACCGCGCTGCGTGACGACCACGGCCTCGAGGTGATCGGCCACCGCCACGCCGCCGATCTCGAGGTGAGCCACGAGGACCTCCCCTACGAGGAGCCCGACCAGTTCGGCATCCGGATCACCTGGCAGAGCGAGGCCGAGCGCCTCGAGGCGGCCGAGTTCCTCGTCGCCACCCGGATCCAGGAGGACACCCGGCGCCGTACGTCGCGCGAGGTGGACGAGATGCGCCACCGCGCCGACGCCGACGCCGCGGAGGCGCACGACACGGGTGTCGGGCCTGACACCGACGACGCCTGACCCCGCCGTCCCGGCAGTGCCCCCGGCAGGGATCGAACCTGCGACCGTCCGCTTAGAAGGCGGCTGCTCTTGTCCGCTGAGCTACGGGGGCCGGCGACGACAACGGTAGGGGGTCAACGGCTCCGGCTGCTGCCCGGCGAGTGACGTGCCGGTGGTGCCACCGCGGACTGGTGGGTGGTGCTGGCCACCCGGCGTCTCACAGGTCAGCGCCCTGGGGACGTACGCCCTCGGGCCGGACAGTGGGGACGCGCCGCGAGAACCGCGGCGCCACCGATCCGAGCCGGGCAGGACCCCCGGCCGCCGCCGAGGAGAACCCGATGTCCCTGATGGCCAGCCCGCCCCGCTCGATCGAGCTGCCCGCCCCGCGGGTGCCGCTCGACCCGCCCGGCCGCTACGCGCGCAGCCCGCGCCGGGCCGAGACCTTCTACCGCCGGGCGGCCGGAGCCGCGGCCGTCCTGTCGGGGCTGCTGGTGTTCGTCAGCATCCTGATGATCCCGTTCGACGGGGTGGGCAGCGAGGGCTACCTGCGCTCGACCGCCGAGCACCCCGACGCCGTCCGGTGGGCGGCGGTCGTCCTGCACTACGGCTTCCTGCTGCTGGTGCCGGCGTCGTTCGGCATGGCCTACCTGTCCCGGCGGGGGTCGCGGTCGCTGTCCAACCTCGGTCTCGTGCTCGCCGTCCTCGGGTCGGGCCTGTCCGGGATCATCGCCGTCGACTACTACGACCTGGCACTGGTGACCACGCTGCCGATGGACCAGGCCGTCGAGGTGTACGACGCGGCGGGGTCGACCGCCGGCGCCGCTCCGGCGCTGATCCAGCTGCCGTCGGTCTTCGGCACCGTCCTGGGCACGGTGCTGCTCTCGCTGGCCCTGCGCCGTTCCGGGTTCGGCAGCTGGCTGGCGCCGGCCGCCCTGACGCTCGGCTGGGTCGTCTTCCTCGCCGGCGCCCAGCACTTCGTCTGGGCGGCGGTCGGGACCGGCCTCTTGGCCGGCGCCACCGCGCTGATCGGGCTGCGCATCCTCTACGCCTCCGACCTGGAGTGGGAGACCGGCATTCCGGACTGACCCGCACTCCACGGGGCAAGTGGACCGGTCAGCGGCGCGGACTTCACGCCGCCGGCCGGTCCGCTGGTGTGTCACCAGGTCACGGGGGGCGACGATCTACGCGAGGATGACGACCATGGTCACCGGCGCGGAGAGCGGCGCGCTGCTGGTCGCCCTCGAGGGGCTGGACCGGCAGGTCGCCGGGCTGCGCCTGCCCGTCGAGGCGCCGGACGCCCAGCGCGCCCGCGTCCTGCAGCGCGAGATCGCCGACCAGCTCGACGACTACGTGCTGCCGCGGCTGCGCCGGCTGGACGCCCCCCTGCTCGCCGTCGTCGGCGGCCCGACCGGTGCGGGCAAGTCGACGCTGGTCAACTCGCTGGTGGGGGTCCGGGTGAGCCCGGCGGGCGTGCTGCGGCCGACGACGCGGTCGGCGGTCCTGGCCCACAACCCGGCAGACGGCACCTGGTTCGACGACACCCGGATCCTCCCCGGGCTGCGCCGGGTCGGCGCCACCACGGACACCGACGACCCCACGGCGCTCCGGCTCGCCGCGAGTGACCGCATCCCGGCCGGCCTCGCGGTGCTCGACGCCCCCGACATCGACTCGGTGGTGACCCGCAACCGCGAGCTGGCGACCCAGCTCCTGGCAGCGGCGGACATGTGGGTGTTCGTGACGACCGCCGCGCGCTACGCCGACGCCGTGCCGTGGGAGTTCCTGCGGTCGGCGGTGACCCGCGGCACGGCCGTGGCCGTCGTCCTCGACCGTGTCCCGCCGCACGCCGTCGAGGAGGTGCGGTCCCACCTCGCGGCCATGCTGACCGACCAGGGGCTCGGCGGCGCGCCGCTCTTCGTCGTCGCCGAGACGGCGACCTTCGACGCGCTGCTGCCCGACGTGTCGGTCGAGCCGATCCGGTCGTGGCTGCACGGCCTCGCCTCCGACGCGTCGCTGCGGGCGGCGGTCGTGCGGCACACGCTCGACGGCGCCGTACGGTCCCTCGGCGCACGGGTCTTCGAGCTCGCGGCGGCTGCCGATGCGCAGGCCGAGACCGTGCGGAGGCTGGGCCGGGCCGTGGACACCGCCTACGACGCGGCCGTCGCCGATGTCGACGAGGCGAGCAGCGACGGCTCGCTGCTGCGTGGTGAGGTGCTCGCGCGCTGGCAGGAGTTCGTGGGCACCGGCGAGCTGATGCGCTCGCTCGAGGAGAAGGTCGGGCGGGTGCGTGACCGGGTGAGCGCCGCTGTGCAGGGCAAGCCTGCGCCCGGTGCCGAGCTCGTCGAGGCACTGGAGTCCGGCGTCGAGGCACTGGTCCGCTCGGCCGCCGACGAGGCGGCCGACCAGGTGGCCACGGTGTGGGCGGCCGACCCGGCCGGCCGGGTGCTGCTCGGCGACGACCCGTCCCTGCGGCGGGCCTCGGCCGACCTGCCTGAGCGCACCGCACGTACCGTGCGCGAGTGGCAGGGCTACGTGATCGAGCTGGTGCGCAGCCAGGGCCAGGGCAAGCGCCGCACGGCCCGTTACCTGGCGTTCGGCGTCAACGGGCTCGGGCTGATGGTGATGATCGTGGTGTTCGCGCACACCGGCGGCCTGGTCGCCGGTGAGATCGCGGTCGCGGGCGGCGCTTCGGCGTTGAGCCAGAAGATTCTCGAGGCGGTGATGGGGGACCAGGCCGTCCGTTCGCTCGCCGAGGCAGCCCGCGTCGACCTGCACCGCCGGGTCGAGGAGCTGCTCGCCGACGAGCGTCGGCGCTTCGCCGAGCGTCTCGCCGAGGTGGCGGTCGACGAGACCGCGGGTGCCGGGCTGCGCGCCGCGGTCCAGGACGTCGAGGAGGTCCGGTGAGCGCGTCGTGAGCCCGCGGCTGCGCGGCCGGCACCGGCGCACCGACCTCCCCGCGATGCTGGCCGCCCTCGACGAGGCGGTCGAGGTGCTCGACGGACGGGCCGACCCCAAGGTGCTCACGCGGGCGCTCGCCGTGGGCAGCCGCGCGGGGGAGCGGCTGCGGCTCTCCGGCGAGCACACCGTGGTGGCGCTGGCCGGGTCGACGGGCAGCGGCAAGTCGTCCCTGTTCAACGCGCTGGCGGGCGAGGACCTGTCCCCGGTCGGGGTGCGCCGGCCGACGACGTCGAAGGCGCATGCCTGCGTGTGGGGCGCCGAGGGGGCGACCACGCTCGTGCAGTGGCTCGGTGTCCCCCGCCGGCAGACCGCGTGGCGGCACGGCTCCGGCGACGCGTGGGGCCGCGACTCCGCGTCCCGCCCGACCGCGGACGACCAGCTCGACGGGCTGGTGCTGCTCGACCTGCCCGACCACGACTCGACCGTGCTGGAGCACCGGCTCGAGGTCGACCGGCTGGTCGAGCTCGTCGACCTGCTCGTGTGGGTGGTCGACCCGCAGAAGTACGCCGACCAGGCGCTGCACGCGCACTACCTGCGGCGCCTGGCCGGCCACTCCGCCGTGACGGTCGTCGTGCTCAACCAGGTCGACACGGTCAACCCCTTCGCCGCCGCCGAGTGCGCCGAGGACCTGCGGCGGCTGCTCGACGCCGACGGGCTGCGCCGATCTCCGGTGCTCACGACGTCGGTGCGCACCGGCGCCGGCCTGGGCGAGCTGCGGGCGCTGCTGGTCGACGCCGTCGCCCGCCGGCGCGCCCGCAACGACCGTCTGGTCGCCGACATCGAGGACGTCGTCGAGCGGCTCTCGCCCGCGGTGGGTCCCGAGGAGGCGCCGGGAGTCGGCGACGCCGACCGGCGCCGGCTGGTCGAGGCGCTCGCCGGGTCGGCCGGCGTGCCGGTCATCGGCCATGCGGTGGAGGAGTCGTGGCGGCTGCGCGCGGCCGGGTCGCTGGGCTGGCCGCCGACCAGATGGGTGCGCCGGCTGCGACCGGACCCGTTGCGCCGGCTGCACCTCTCGGTGGGCCAGCGGCGCGAGGTGCGCCACATGGTGCGCTCGTCGGTCCCGGAGCCGACGCCGGTCCAGCGCGCCCAGGTCGACACGGCGCTGCGCCAGGTCTGCGACACGGCGTCGGCCGGGCTGCCCCCGGCGTGGCGGCGGTCTGCGCGCGAGGCCGCGCACGGACGGTCCGGTGACGTGCGGGACGCGCTCGACCGGGCGGTCGTCGGCACCGATCTGGGGTCGGACCGCACACCCGTGTGGTGGCGGCTGGCGAGCGGGGTGCAGTGGCTGCTCGTCCTGGCCGCGGTGACTGGCGCCGGGTGGCTGCTGCTGCTCGGCCTCGGGTCGTACCTCCGCCTGCCCGACCCGCCGACACCGGACGTCGGTGGCTTCGCCGTGCCGACCCTCCTGCTCCTGGGCGGTGTGGGCCTGGGACTGCTGCTCGCACTCGTCGGGCGGGCCGTCGCCAACGGCGGCGCCGTCGTGCGCCGCAAGCGGGCCGAGTCGCGGCTCCGGTCGGCGATCGAGAAGGTGGCCGACGAGCTGATGCTCGCACCGCTGGAGGCCGAGCTCGGCCGTCACCAGCGGGCCCGAGAGGCGCTGGAGCGGGCCAGGACGGGCTAGGACCGGCAGGGACCGGCAGGGACCGGCTGGGACCGGCTGGGACCGGCTGGACCGGCTGGCACCGTCCACAAGCCGGCCGACCCGGCCCGTCGTCCACAGATGCGCGGGGAGGTCTGTCCCCGCGGTGCGCGGGACCGCCATCGTCGGGTGGCGCGGCACCCGCCGCGCCGCTGCGAGGACCGGACAGGAAGGCGACGATGGCGAACGAGACGAATGTCACTGTGACGGGGTACGTCGCGCAGGAGCCCGTCCTGCGCCTCACCGGGTCGGGCACGAAGGTGGTCAACTTCCGGGTGGCAACCACGGAGCGCCGCTACGACAAGGGCGTCAACGGGTGGCGCGACGGCGACACCCTGTTCTTCGCGGTGAGCTGCTGGCGCAACCTCGGGGAGAACGTCCTCGACTCGCTGCACAAGGGCGACCCGGTCGTGGTGCAGGGCCGGCTGCGCGACGGCTCCTGGGAGAAGGACGGCGTCACCCACTCCAAGGTCGAGATCGAGGCCACGGCTGTGGGACACGACCTGGCCAGGGGGGTGAGCCGCTTCACCAAGTCGACCCTGCAGCCGCGCGAGCCGGTGGTCGAGGTGGTCGCCGAGCCGGCCCCGCCGGACGGCGACGCCGACGGCGAGCCGGACCGCGAGATGTCGCACTCCGCCGCCTGACGCTGCTCGGTCCCCGGACTCGCGCCCGGGTCGCCGCCGTTCCCTCCCCCGGTTCCGGTCGGCGGCCCGGGCGCGACCCTTTGCCGGGGCGCTCGATGTGACCTCGCCGCTCCCGCTGGGGCAGGATGGGAGCCTCCCCCTGCAACGGCTACCTGGACGGCGGACGGTTTCTCTTGGCTGAGTTCATCTACACGATGCGCAAGGCGCGCAAGGCGCACGGCGACAAGGTCATCCTCGACGACGTCACGCTGGCCATGTACCCCGGCGCCAAGATCGGTGTGCTCGGCCCCAACGGCGCCGGCAAGAGCACCGTCCTCAAGATCATGGCCGGTCTCGACCAGCCGTCCAACGGCGACGCCTTCCTCTCGCCCGGCTACTCCGTGGGCATCCTCGAGCAGGAGCCGCACCTCGACGAGTCCAAGGACGTCCTGGGCAACGTCCAGGAGGGCATGGGCGAGATCAAGGCGAAGGTCGACCGCTTCAACGAGATCGCCGAGCTGATGGCGACCGACTACAGCGACGACCTGATGACCGAGATGGGCAAGCTGCAGGAGGCCATCGACCACGCCGACGCGTGGGACCTCGACTCCCAGCTCGAGCAGGCGATGGACGCGCTGCGCTGCCCGCCGCCGGACGCCGACGTGTCGGTGCTCTCCGGTGGTGAGCGCCGCCGGGTCGCCCTCTGCAAGCTGCTGCTCAGCCAGCCCGACCTGCTGCTGCTCGACGAGCCCACCAACCACCTCGACGCCGAGAGCGTGCAGTGGCTGGAGAGCCACCTGGAGAAGTACGCCGGCACCGTCGTCGCCGTGACGCACGACCGCTACTTCCTCGACAACGTCGCCGAGTGGATCCTCGAGCTCGACCGCGGCCGCGCCTACCCCTACGAGGGCAACTACTCGACCTACCTCGAGACCAAGCAGTCGCGGCTCAAGGTCGAAGGCCAGAAGGACGCCAAGCGCGCCAAGCGGCTCAAGGACGAGCTCGAGTGGGTCCGCTCCAACGCGAAGGGCCGCCAGGCCAAGAGCAAGGCCCGACTCGAGCGCTACGAGGAGATGGCGGCCGAGGCCGAGAAGACCCGCAAGCTGGACTTCGAGGAGATCCAGATCCCGCCGGGCCCGCGCCTGGGCAGCGTCGTGGTCGAGACCGACAAGCTGACCAAGGGCTTCGGCGACCGGCTGCTCATCGACCAGCTGTCGTTCTCGCTGCCGCGCAACGGCATCGTCGGCGTCATCGGGCCCAACGGCGCCGGCAAGACCACGCTGTTCAAGATGATCATCGGCGAGGAGGCGGCGGACAGCGGCACCATCAAGGTCGGCGAGACGGTGAAGATCGCTTACGTCGACCAGAACCGTGGCGGGCTGGTCGACCCCAAGAAGACGCTGTGGGAGGTCGTCTCGGACGGCCTCGACCACATCAACGTCGGCCAGGTCGAGATGCCCTCGCGGGCCTACGTGTCGGCCTTCGGCTTCAAGGGCCCGGACCAGCAGAAGCCGGCCGGCGTCCTGTCCGGCGGCGAGCGCAACCGGCTCAACCTCGCGCTGACGCTCAAGATCGGTGGCAACCTGCTGCTGCTCGACGAGCCGACCAACGACCTCGACGTGGAGACGCTGTCGTCGCTGGAGAACGCGCTGCTGGACTTCCCGGGGTGCGCGGTGGTCGTCTCCCACGACCGGTGGTTCCTCGACCGGGTCGCGACCCACATCCTCTCCTACGAGGGCGACTCCCAGTGGTTCTGGTTCGAGGGCAACTTCGAGTCGTACGAGAAGAACAAGGTGGAGCGGCTCGGGCCGGACGCGGCGCGCCCGCACCGGGCGACCTACCGCAAGCTCACCCGGGGCTGAGCCTGCCGTGCGTCACCGTTACCGCTGCTCGATGCGGTGGTCGGACATGGACGCCTACGGCCACGTCAACAACGTCGTCTACCTCACCTACCTCGAGGAGGCGCGGGTCGACATGCTCTTCGCGCTCAGCGCGGAGTACGGCGGCAAGGCGCTGTCCGAGGGCGTCCTGGTGGCGCACCACGAGATCGACTACAAGCGGCCGCTCGTCTACCACCCCCGCGGCGTCGACATCGAGATGTGGGTCGGCTCCATCAAGGGCGCGTCCTTCGAGATCCGCTACGAGGTGCACGACGAGACGACGGTCTTCGCGCGGGCGGCGTCGGTGCTGGTGCCCTACGACCTCGAGAAGGAGCGGCCGCGACGGGTGAGCCCCGAGGAGCGGGCGTTCCTCGGGAAGTTCCTCGAGCAGGCGGAGCCGAAGGCCTGACGTGACCCGGGCGCCGCGCGGGGGTGAGCGGCTGGCCGTGGTCGCCGCCGTGGCGGCGCTGGCGCTGTCCGGGCTCGCCGTGGCGGTGTCGGCGACGGATCCGCTGCCCGGGGAGGACTGGCTGCTCCGGCAGCTGGTCGTGGCGGACGGCAGCCCTGGGCACGACCTGTGGGTCGCCCTCGCGCGACTGACCGACCTGGTGCCGCTGGCCGTGGTGACCGGGGGCGCCGCACTCGTGCTGCTGCTGCGCCGGAGGTGGTGGGACGTCGCGGACCTGCTGCTGGTCAGCGCCGCCGTGTGGGCGGTCAACCCGCTGCTCAAGGCCGCGGTCGGCCGACCACGGCCCGACGTCGTCGACCTGCCGTCCGGGCTCAGCGGCTGGGCGTTCCCGGCCGGGCACGCGGCGAACAGCATGGTGCTCGTCCTCGCGCTGCTGCTGGTGTGGCACGTCCCGGCCCGCCGGCTGCGATGGGCGGCCGCGTCAGGTGCGGCCTTCGTGTTCCTGACGGCGTACGCCCAGCTGGCCCTCGGCCGGCACTACCCCAGCGACCTGCTCGCCGGCTGGCTACTGTCCGTCGCCCTGGTCGCGGGCACCGCAGCGGCTCGTCAGGGCGGTCCGGTGCCGAGCAGCCAGAACGCGCCGTAGACGCCCGACGCGAGGGCCAGCAGGACCAGCACGGCGACGAGGGGCGGCAGGCGCAGCCGGGCCAGGCCGGTGCTCGGCCACAGCAGCAGGGTGAACACCGGGAGCAGGTAGCGCGGCCGCGACCCGAAGTAGTCCGAGGTCGAGAAGCTCACCAGCACGGCGACGACGGTGAAGGCGATGACCGGCCAGGGATAGCGGCGGGTGTGCCAGACGGCAGCACCCAGGAGCAGGAGGCCGGCCACGAGGAGGGCGCCGACCTCGGGCCGGGTCGTCGCCAGGTCCCATACCCAGATCGCGAAGGCGCGGCCGCCGTCGGCGTGGTTGTCCCAGCCCTTCGTGACCTGGACGTAGGAGCGGCCGCCCTCGCCGTCCCACCGCACGAAGGCGAGGTAGCCGACCAGGCCGAGCGGCGCGACCGCTGCTGCCAGGGCCGCGCTGCCGAACGAGGTCCGTCCCCGAGTGCCGTCGCGGGGCCCGGCAGCGCTGACCAGCGCGGCGACGAGCACGGCGGCCACGACAGCCGCGCCGAGCGGCCGGGTGAGGCCGGCCAGGACGGCGACCCACGCGGCCACGACCAGTCGGTCGGAGAGCACCGCCACCAGGCACCAGGCGGCGAGGGCGGTGAAGAGCGCCTCGGTGTAGGCCATCGAGGTCACGCCGGCCACCGGGACGCTGGACCACAGGCAGACCAGCACCACGCCGGTGCGGGCATCGTGCAGCCGGGCCCCGACCTGGTAGATACCGGCGGCCGCAGCGACCGAGGAGACGGCGCTGATGACCAGGCCGGCGTCGACGACAGCCAGGCCGGTGACGGCGGCCACCACCCGCTCGAGGGCGGGGTACAGCGGGAAGAAGGCGTAGTCCGCCAGCCGCCGGCCGTCCGGCGCGGTGCCGACGTGGCCGTAGCCGTTCTCGGCGATCCGCGCGTACCACGTCGCGTCCCACCGGGTGAGCGCGTGGTACGCGGATGCCGACGACAGGTGGGCCCCCACGACGAGGAGCAGCAGCCCCAGCACCCGCTCGGCGACGTGCGCCGCCACCGCCGGCACCAGCAGCGACCGCCTCGTGGACCTGCCCGACGGTGCCCGCGACGGCGTCAGGACACCGGCGGCGGTCCCGGCCGGGACCGCCGCACTCTGCTCACCCACGGTGTCAGGCAGGCCACGCCTCCTTGTGACGTGCGCCGACCCCCGCGCCGTGAGCAGGCGCTGCTCGACCGGACAGGGCCAGTCTGCCAGCCGGACCGGGTCAGCGTGCGGGAGCGGGCCGCCGCACCCTCCGCTCTCAGTCGAGGGCGCCGACCTTCTCGCGCTCCGCGCGTCGCGGCTCGGGGATCGCGGCGTGCGGCTCCACCCGCAGCGGCTTCGCGGCCCAGGCGGGCAGCCACCAGTTCCACTTGCCGAACAGCGACACCAGCGCCGGCACCAGCAGGGCGCGCACGATCGTCGCGTCGAGCAGGATGCCGATGCCGAGCGCGGTGGCGAACACCTTGATGTCGGTGCCCGGCGACGACGACAGGGCCAGGAACGCCAGGAACAAGATCATCGCGGCGCCGGTCACCAGCCGGCCGGTGCGGGCCAGCCCGGTCACCACCGCGTCGTCGGTGTCACCGCTCTTGTCGTACTCCTCGCGCATCCGGGCCAGGATGAACACCTCGTAGTCCATCGACAGCCCGAACAGGAACGCGAAGATCAGCACCGGCAGCCAGAAGGTCACCGCGCCGGTCGGGGCGATGTCGAAGATCTGGTCCGACCCGTTGCCCTCCTGCCAGAACCACACCGTGGCGCCGAAGGTCGCCGCCACCGACACGATGTTGAGCAGCACCGCCTTGACCGGCAGCAGGATCGACCGGAAGGTGCGCACCAGCAGCACGAACGTGACCAGCGCGATCAGGCCCAGCGTCAGCGGGAAGTTCTTGTAGACGGCGTCGATGTAGTCGAGGACGGTGGCGCCGACACCTGCGATGCCGACGACCCCTGGCACGCCGGCCAGCGCGTCGTCGACGTCCCTGACGATGCCGGCCTTGGTGGAGTCGACGGTCTCCTCCGTCGGGATGACCGCGACCAGCGCGGTGCCGTCGGCCCGCCACTTCGGGTTGTCGGGGGCCACCGCGGCCGCGACGCCGTCGACCTGCGTCGACCGGCCGACCACCTGCTGCGCCGACCCCGCCGCGTCGTCGCCTTCGACCAGCACCTCGAGCGGCGACACGATGCCCGACGGCACACCGCCGTCGGTGAGCTTGACCAGCGCCTCGTACGTCGGGCCGCCGCTGGCCAGCGACGACGTCTGGGCCTGGCCGATCTTGATGCCGAAGACCGGCACGATCAGGGCAGCGAGCACGCCGAGGGCGAGGACGGCCGCCGCCCAGCGCCACCGCACGATCATGCGGGCCCAGGCGGTCCAGCCGGGCGACTGCCTGCCCTCGTGGCGGATGCGCGGCCAGTCGACCCGCGGCCCGGCGCCGCCGAGCAGGGCGGGGAGCAGCGTGAGGATCACCACCGTGCTCGCGAGCGGGATGAGCATGCCGCCGAGGCCCATGCTGCGCAGCAGCGGCACCGGGATGGCCAGGAGCGCGCACAGAGAGATCGCCACCGTGCCGGCGCTCGCGAGGACCGCGTGGCCGGCGTACTGCATCGCGACGACGACCGCGTCGTGGTTGTCGCGGCCGTGCGCGCGTTCCTCCCGCCACCGGTTGACGACGAGCAGCGAGTAGTCGACCGCGACACCGAGGCCGACCAGCGCGATGAGGAACTGCACGACGAAGCTGATGTCCATCACGTAGGTGCCCAGCAGCACGATCGTGAAGGTCGTGAGGATGGACACCGCGGCGATCAGCAGCGGCACGAACGCCAAGAAGGAGGCGAAGAGGAACAGCAGGACGGCGAGGGCGCCGAGACCCCCGAGGATGGTGTCGACGAGCAGGCTCGGCGCCTCCGGGTCGTCGCTGCCCTGGGCCAGCAGGTTGTAGCCGGTGATGCTCCAGGCGACGTCGGTCTCCTGACTCGCCTGCTCCAGGATCGGTCTCATCGCGACGTCGGGCCCGACGTCCTCGAAGCTGAGGAAGGGCTCGGGGTAGACGAGTGCGTAGGTCGTGCGGCCGTCGTCGGTGAGGAACACGTCGTCGCCGGTGTCGGCGTAGCTGAGGAGGCGGGTGCGGGGGACCGCCGCCTGGACGTCGTCGAGCGTCGCGGTGATGTCGTGATATCCGAAGAGCTTAACAGGGCATGCGACTTTGATTTCGTGCGCGTCGCCCGTGTCGCCAACACCCGGTGAGAGAGTGACGCTCTTCTCTTGTTGAGTCGCTTCAGTGCCATCGAAACTGCGGGTTGAGACCGTCAGCGTTCCGGTAAGCGCCTCTGCAGTGTTGTTGGTCAGGCGGGCAGTGTAACCACACTCGTCGGACGACGTCCAAACGTGACCAAAGACATCCGGGTTCCATTCGAAG
>Ga0210115_1000140_pt1 | contig 18455 bp, 20 predicted proteins | sample MayberryNW_TuleB_2_FD_185526 | JGI IMG/M metagenome (GOLD analysis project Ga0210115, IMG submission 185526) | Wetland microbial communities from San Francisco Bay, California, USA, that impact long-term carbon sequestration - MayberryNW_TuleB_D2... | ecosystem: Environmental > Aquatic > Marine... | reverse complement strand
GGCGCAGGTCGGCCGCGACGCCGAGATGATCGCGCCGCAGCATGGACCTGGGACGAAGGCGGGCGTACCGTCCGGTCGAGGTCCGTACCGGACAAGACCGGACGAGGCGGCGGCGCCGCCCCGCAGGCAGGAGGTCGGGTCGCCCATGCCGTCGCACCGCTCGCTCACCGCTCGCGCTCTGCTCGTGCTCGCCTTGGCGCTGGGCGGTGTCACCGTCGCACAGGTCTCGGCGAGCGCAGCCGAGGACCCGGACCTCGGTCCGAACGTCCTGGTGTTCGACGACTCGATGCCGCAGGCCGACATCCAGGCGGCGGTCGACGCGGTGGCGGCGGCGCAGGTGGACGACGAGATGGGAAGCGCGCGGAAGGCGCTGCTGTTCAAGCCGGGGACGTACGGCTCGGCGGAGCACCCGCTGCAGTTCCGGGTCGGCTACTACACCGAGGTCGCCGGGCTCGGCCGCGACCCGGGCGACGTCGTCATCCACGGCAAGATCGAGGTCTACAACCGCTGCCTCGCCGACGGCGGGACGAGCAACTGCATCGCCCTGAACAACTTCTGGCGGTCGATGTCCAACCTGCACCTCGACGTGAACGCGGCCGGCCAGGACGGCTGTCGGTCGTCGGCCAACTTCTGGGCGGTCTCGCAGGCATCGCCGATGCGACGGGTCGAGGTCACCGGCGCCAATCTCTCGCTGATGGACTACTGCACGGCCGGGCCGCAGTACGCCAGCGGCGGCTTCATCGCGGACTCTCGGCTGCCCTTCGTCATCAACGGCTCGCAGCAGCAGTGGCTGACGAGGGACAGCTCGGTCGGCGGCTGGTCCAACGCCGTGTGGAACCAGGTCTTCGCCGGCGTCGAGGGGGCGCCGGACGACGCCGACTTCCCCGTTCCGCCGTACACCACGCTCGAGACGACGCCGGTGAGCCGGGAGAAGCCCTACCTGTACGTCGACGACGACGGCGCCTGGAAGGTCCTGGTCCCCGATGCGCGGACCGACTCACGCGGCACCACCTGGTCCGGAGGCTCGACGCCTGGACGCAGCGTCCCCCTCTCCGACTTCTACGTCGCCGAGCCCACGGACACGGTCAAGACCCTCAACAAGCAGCTGTCGATGGGCAGGAACCTGCTCATGACACCGGGTGTCTACTCCGTCGACAAGCCGATCAAGGTCAAGCGGCCGGACAGTGTCGTGCTCGGCCTGGGCCTCGCCACCCTGACCGCGCAGAACGGCTCGGTCGCGGTGCGGGTGCACGACACGGAAGGCGTCAGCCTGGCTGGCTTCATGGTCGACGCCGGGCCGACGAACTCGCCGGTCCTCATGCAGGTCGGGCCGCCGGACGCGGTCGGGGGCAGCGCGGGCAACCCGACAACGCTGAGCGACGTGTTCTTCCGGATCGGGGGGCCGCACGTCGGCAAGGCGACCACGACCCTCGAGGTCAACAGCGACCACGTGCTCCTCGACCACATCTGGGCCTGGCGGGCCGACCACGGCAACGACGGGGCGTTCGGCTGGACGACCAGCACCGGCCGCAACGGGGTCGTCGTCAACGGCGACGACGTGACCGCGACCGGGCTCTTCGTCGAGCACTACCAGCAGTACAACGTGATCTGGAACGGCGAGCGCGGCCGCACGGTCATGTTCCAGAACGAGCTGCCGTACGACCCGCCGGACCAGGCCTCCTACCAGCACGACGGCACCCTCGGCTGGGCCGCGTACAAGGTCGCCGACGACGTGGCCGAGCACGAGCTCTGGGGCGGGGGCAGCTACGTCTTCTTCAACGTGGACCCGACGATCCATGCTGCCCGAGGCTTCGAGGTCCCGGTCACCGACGGGGTCCGGCTGCACCACGTCATGACCGTGAACCTCGCGGCCGGCACCATCGACCACGTCGTCAACGACACCGGCGCGCCCGCCACGACCGACGACATCGGAGTGCCCAGCTACGTCGTGGAGTTCCCGTGAGGCGCCGGGCGGGGTAGCCCTGCCGTCCCGGTGCCGCCTCAGGCACCTGCACCGGCCGCCGGATCACCCCCGCCGGGGGATGCCGCCGCTTCTCGGGCGCAGGGAGTCTGGCACGGAGGCGAGAGGACGGTGGTCGGCGTGCGAGGACGGCGACAGGAACGGCGCATGGAGCGTGGCTCCGGCGGGACGACCCATTACCGGATGCGGCAGCGACTGGCGTCGATCGGGGACGACTTCTGGATCGAGAACGAGGACGGGGAGCGGGTCTTCAAGGTCGACGGGAAGGCGCTGCGCCTCCGCAAGACCCTGGTGTTCGAGGACGCCGCCGGTCACGAGCTCGCGAAGATCCAGGAGAGGGTGGCCCGGATCAAGGACTCCATGGAGGTCGAGGACCCGGACGGGCACCGGGTCGCCCTGGTCAAGAAGGCCATGATCACCCCGCTCCGCGAGCGATGGGTCGTCAAGATCGCCGACGGTCCGGACCTGGACGTCCAGGGCAACGTCCTCGACCACGAGTACACCTTCACCGACGGCCGGCGGCCGGTGGCGACCGTGTCGAAGAAGTGGTTCCGCGTCGCGGACAGCTACGGCGTCGAGGTCGCAGCCGATCAGGACCCCGTGGTCGTGCTGGCGGCAACGGTCGCCGTCGAGATGATGGCCCACGGGGGCCGGTAGCCGGTCAGTCCCACTCCTCGAAGTCCTCGGCGCGCTCGAGTTCCGCGAACGACTGCTGGAGCTCGTCCGGCGGCACGACCGGCCGGCGACCGGCGAGGTCGAACCACAGGCCGACCGACTCCACGGTGGCGCACAGGCCCTGGGACTCGGTGGTGAAGCGGTTGCGCACCTTGAAGCGCCGGCCGTCCGGTGAGAGCGCGACCGTCTGGAAGCCGACCGTGAACGCCTCGAGCAGGCGGATCTCGCGGCGGTAGACCAGCCGGTCGTCCAGGACCACCGGACCGATGCGTAGCTCGGCGAAGGTCCGGGCGGTGAAGCCCACCGAGTCGAAGAACAGGATGCGGGTGTTGCTCGCGTAGTCGAGGAACGCGGAGTTGGCCATGTGCTGGTTGAAGTCCATGTCCCGCCACTGGGCCCGGTACTCGTGGGTGAAGGTCACCGTCATGACCCAAGTCTGGCGAAACGACACGCCCCCGCGCCCTGAACCGGCCGGCCTGCTCTCGCGTCGTCCTTCGAGTAGCGTCACGCATGCGTCGACCGTGCGTCGACCACGACGACCGGGACGCGGGGGAGCGGAGCACACGATGCGCAGGCCAGTGCTGGTCATGCCGGTGGCCGGGGTCCTGGCCCTCGGCCTCGCCCTCGGGTCGGGCGGGCCGGTCGCTGCCGTGGCGGCCGGCGACGACGCCGCCGTCTCCACCCCGCGGGAGGACCCGTACTACCCGGCCAAGGGCGACCCCGGCGTCGACGCCCTGCACTACCGCCTGCGGCTGAGCTGGTCGCCGACGACCAAGGTCCTGACCGGCACCGCCCGGATCCGGTTCCGCGCCCCGGTGGCCGAGGACCGGGTGCAGCTGGACCTCGGCGATCCCTTGCGGGTCCGGTCGGTGCGGCTGGACGGGGCGAGGAAGCCGTTCAGCCACCCCGGCAAGAACCTGGTCGTTCGGACCGGGCCGCTCGCCGCCGACAGCAGGCACACCCTGGTGGTGTCCTACCGCGGCACCCCGCGTCCGGTCGCCCTGCCGACGACCCGCTCCGACTCGCAGACGGCGGGGTGGACCACCACCAGGCGCGGCGAGGTGTGGACCATGCAGGAGCCCTTCGGGGCGTTCACCTGGTACCCGGTCAACGACCACCCGTCGGACAAGGCGTTCTACGACGTGCGCATCTCCGCGCCGCGCCAGATGGTCGGGGTCTTCAACGGCCGGCTGACCCACCGCAAGGTCGTGCACGGTCGCACCGTGACCAGGTGGCACCTGGCCAGCCCGGCAGCGTCGTACCTCACGACCATCGCGATCGGCGACTACGTCCGATACCGCGACCGCGGCCCGCACGGGCTGCCGATCAGCTACTGGCTGCCGCGACGCGACCAGCGCGCGCTTCCGGAGCTGCGCCGCACCCCGGGGCTCATCCGGTGGCTGGAGGCGCGGCTCGGGCCGTTCCCCTTCGACCGCATCGGCGTGGTGATGGTGCCGTGGGCGTCGGCGATGGAGACCCAGACGCTGATCACGATGGGCCGGCCGCTGATCCGGGACCGCTTCGGCTTCCGCAGCATCTTGGTCCACGAGTACGCCCACCAGTGGTACGGCGACACGGTGACCCCGGACAGCTGGCCGGACCTCTGGCTCAACGAGGCCTTCGCGATGCACACCGAGCTCTCGTGGCAGGTCTCCCGTGGCTGGACCACGTGGGAGGACCTGCGCGGCTTCCTGGTCGACGTGGACGGTGACCTCCGGAAGTCCGACGGGCCGCCCGGTGCCTACGACCCGCGCAGGTTCGCGGAGGACTGCGTCTACCTGTGCGGTGCGCTGATGCTGGACCGTCTCAGCGCCCGTCTCGGGCCCGAGGTCTTCGCCCAGGTCCTGCGCGAGTGGCCGCAGACCCACCGCGACGCGAGTGTCGACCGCGACGACTACATCGCCTGGCTGAGCGCGCGCACCGGCCAGGACCTCGGGCCGTTCCTCGCCGAGTGGCTCACCTCGCCGACGACCCCAGCCTTCTCCTAGCCCGGCCGGACGGCCCGGCGGACGACTCGAACACCTGTTCGACACTGTGCCATGCTGACCGGCATGGCCGGTGGCATGTCGCGACCGCTGCCGGTCCGCGGCCGGCTCCGGTCCCGGGCCGGCTCGCCCGGCCGGCACTGCTGGGTGGCCGACCCGGCCGACGACACGACGGGCAGGCGGCCCGGGCTGCTCGTCGAGTGGCGCCGCGCGGTCGGCGGCGGCTGGGAGGGCCGGGTGGTCTACGTCGCGGCGCTGCGCCCGGGCCGGTGGGCGCTGGTCGAGGAGTGGGTGGACGAGTCGCTGCTCGGCCCGGCCTGAGCGACGTACCCCCTCCGCCGGGTTTCGCGAGAGAGTGCGCAGATGACGCCAGCGCCCGCACCCGACGTCCTCGTCGCCACCCGCGACTCGCTGCACCGCGCCGCCGAGCACCTGCTCGCGGCAGCACGCAAGCGCAGCACCGGCGAGATCACCCTGGTGCCCTCGCCGGGCGGCGTGCGCACCCCGCCGCTCGCCGACGGGACGGTGCTCGAGCTCGACGGCGGCGACGTCGTGGTCCGCGGCCCGGCCGCCGACCGGCGGGCCCCGCTCACCACCCTGGCCGGGACCGCCGCGGCGCTGGGGATCGAGGCCGGGTTCCCGTGGACCAAGCACCCTCCCGGCACCGAGTTCGACCCGGACGCGCCCCTCGCCGTCGACCCGGAGGCGGCGGCCGCGCTGGCGCACTGGTTCGCCGTCGGTCAGGAGGCGCTCGAGGCGCTCGCCGCCGGGCTCCCGGCCGAGGACCCGAGCGAGCCGCAGGTCTTCCCCGAGCACTTCGACCTCGGCCTGACCGCCGGGGGCGTCAACTACGGCTTCTCGCCGGGCGACACGGAGGTTCCCGAGCCGTACGCCTACGTCGGACCCCACGACACTCCTGCCGAGGACCCGTTCTGGAACGCGCCCTTCGGCGCCTACCGGACGTGGCGCGAGGTGACCACGGCGGCGGAGGCACTCGACTTCTTCCACCGGGCCCGGAGCGTCCTCGGATGAGCGAGCAGGGGTGGCGGGCGTTCCTCGCCGTGGACGGCCTTGACGACTGGGTGGTGCTGCACGGCGGAGCAGCCGCGGTGTTCCGCGTCCGCTCGCTCGCTGGCAACCGGGTGTGCATCGCCGCCTGGCCCGACGGGGCAGGTCTGCCGGACCGATGACGCGTTGCTCAGCCCCGTGGCGCGATGTCGACGTCCCCGTCGCTGGTGGACGCGGTGATGCGCCGCGGGGCGGTCGGGTCGGTCGGCACCGTGACGTCGCTCGACCCGTCGCTGGTCGAGACGGTCACGTGGTAGGCGGTCCGGTCGTCGGGAAGGGTGAGCTGCACCGAGCCGTCGCGCGACGTGGCCCGCACCGACCGGGGCGGGTCGGCGAACGCGAGACGCACCGACCCGTCGGACGTGGACGCCGAGACGCGGGACGAGCGGATCCCCGTGCCCTCGACGGACCCGTCGCGCGACTCCAGCCGCAGCGGGCCGCTCACCGCGGCCAGGGTGATGTCGCCGTCCGAGGTGGCGACGTCGAGCTCGCCGGTGAGCTCGCGCAGCGTCAGGTGGCTGTCGCTGACGCCGCCCGTCACGGTGACGTCGGCGGGGACGGTCAGGTGCACCCATCCGGTGCACGGGAGGCCGGGCGTCCAGGAGCAGGACGACCCCACGACGAGCCGGTCGCCGTCCTGCCGGGTCACGATCTCGGGCTCGCCCAGCGACCAGTGCCACCCGCGGTCCACGGTCACCTCGTCCGCCGTCGCCGAGCCGGTCACGTCGACCTCCTCGAACGACAGGTCGAGCTCGAGCACCCGGACCCCGTCGAACGTGGCCGCGCGGGTCTCGGTCGCGCGGGACAGCAGGCTGGCCACGGCGACCGCGTTCCAGGCGACGATCGCCAGGCCCAGCCCGACGACGAGGACCCGTAGCGCTGTGCGGCCGCCGGAGCCGCCGCTGGGCGGGGCCGGTGCGCGCGGCGGGGAAGGTGCCTGGGTGGACATCGTCGTCACTCTCCTGTGCCGTCCAGCCAGCGGAGCACCGCCAGCACCCGGCGATGGTCCTGCTCGGCCGGGGGGAGGCCGAGCTTGGCGAAGATCGAGCTGACGTGCTTCTCGACGGCACCCTCGCTGACGACGAGCTCGGCGGCGATCCCGGCGTTCGACCGGCCCTCGGCCATCAGCCTGATGACGTCGGTCTCGCGGGGTGTCAGCCCTCCCAGCGGGTCGGCCCGGCGGCTGCGCACGAGCAGCTGGGACACCACCTCGGGGTCGAGGGCGGTGCCGCCGCCGGCGACCCGGCGGACCGCCTCGACGAACTCCGTGACGTCGGCGACCCGGTCCTTGAGCAGGTAGCCGAAGCCACTGGTGTGGGATGCGATGAGGTCGGTGGCGTAGCGCTCCTCGACGTACTGGCTCAGCATCAGCACCGACACCTCCGGGTGCTGGGCACGGATGACCAGCGCGGCGCGCACGCCCTCGTCGGTGTGCGTCGGCGGCATCCTGATGTCGACGACGCAGATGTCGGGCAGGTGCTCGTCGACGACTCTCAGCAGCCGCTCGGCGTCGTCCACGGCCGCGACGACCTCCATGCCCGCGTCGGTGAGCAGGTGCACGAGACCCTGGCGCAGCAGCACCGAGTCCTCCGCGATCACGACCCGCACGGGACCTCCACGGTCATCGTCGTGCCGCCTCCCGGCGGGCTGGTCAGGTGGAAGGTGCCGTCGATCGCCTGCACCCGGTCGCGCAGGCCGGCCAGGCCGCTTCCCGGCTCCTCGGTCGCGCCGCCGAGCCCGTCGTCGGTGACCGAGAGGAGCAGACGGTCGCCCTCGCGCTCGACGCGCACGTCGACGTGTCTGGCCTTCGCGTGCCGGGCGACGTTGGTCAGGGCTTCGCTGACGACGAAGTAGGCGACGGCCTCCGCGGTCGGCGACGGCCGCTCGGGCACGTCGACGTCGAGCCGCACCGGCACCGGCGAGCGGGCCGCCACCGACGACAGCGCCGCGTCGAGCCCGCGGTCGGTGAGCACGGCCGGGTGGACGCCGCGGATGACGTTGCGCAGCTCGGTGATCGAGTCCTTGGCGTCCCGGTGCGCCTGGTCGACGAGCTCGCGGGCGCCCTCCGGGTCGTCGTCGAACTTCGCCCTGGCCCGGCCGAGGTTCATGGCGAGGGCGACCAGCTGCTGCTGCGCCCCGTCGTGCAGGTCGCGCTCGATGCGCCGCCGCTCGGCGTCCGCGGCGTCGACGACGCGGGCCCGGGTCTCGGTCAGCCGGGTGACCTGGAGGCGCAAGGTGTCGGCCTCGCTGGGGGACAGCATCGCGTGGGCGAAGCGCACCTGGGCCAGCGTGAGCGCGGCGGACAGCAGCCGGGCCAGCAGCAACAGGACCAGGCCGGCCGCGACACCGGCCCAGGTCTCGGCCGTCGTCGACCAGTCCAGCCAGCTGACCGCCTCGTCGCCGGGCAGCCGGTCGACGTACAGGGGCAGGAGGAGACCCGCCGCGGCCGCGGCCCAGACCCACGTGACCAGCGCGAACGAGAGGGTCGCCAGCGGCATCAGGAGCAGGCAGTAGCCGGCTTCCTTCCAGAACTCCGCCGACCCGGCGCGGGCGAACGTCCGGCGGACCCATCCGCCCTCGGGCACCGCCCGCACCGGGCGGCCGGGCAGGTCCACGTCGAGCAGGGCGGCGGCCCGGCCCCGCTCCATCGCGGCCAGCCCGTGGACGACCCAGATCGTGGCGGTGAGCACCGGGATGCCGAGCAGGAAGGCCGGCATCAGCCCGACCGAGAGCACCAGGGAGGTGAGGACGACCGTGAAGGTCACGACGCCGGTGAACAGCCCGGCGACGAGATAGCCCAGCTCCAGCAGCGGCCGGAGCACCCACCTGGTCAGCACGGCGACAACGCTATTCACCGCGCCGGTCCGGCACGAGCGGGCTGGCCGCCGGTTCCTCGCGGGGGTTGTCCCCACCCCGACTCGGCCGCTGGCCGCAGAGACGCGGCGCCCTGCGCCACCGAGGCTCGAGGGAGTCCGGACAGGCCTTCCCCACCCGACCCCGAGGGAGCCGTCATGAGCACCGTCACCACCCCGGAGACCGGTCACCAGGTGGCCGAGCCGCACCTGACCGCCGCTCGCGTGGGCGCCGCCGAACGGCTCGCGCACTGGAGCATCCGGCACCGCTGGAAGGCTCTCCTGCTGTGGCTGCTGCTCGTCGCGGTCGCGGTGGTGGGCGGTGGCGCGGCCGGCACCAGGCTGCTCACCGACGGCGAGGTGGGCGCCGGGGAGGCCGGCCGGGCCGACCGCCAGCTGGAGCAGGCGGGCTACCCGGCGGACATCACCGAGCGGGTGCTGATCCAGGCCCCGCCCGGCGGTCGGCTGGCTCCCGCGGACGCCCGCGCGGTCGCGGGGGAGCTCCGTGAGCGGCTCGGCAGCCTGCCCGAGGTCGACCGGGTCGGCCGGCTCGTCCGGTCCGACGACGGCCGGTCGGCGATGCTGCCGGTCGTCCTCGACGTCGACGGCGCGACCGGCACCGCGGCCGAGGACGTCGCCGACACCAGGATCGAGGCGGTGCAGTCGTCGACGGCAGCGGTCGCCCGGGACCACCCGGGCCTACGGGTCGCCGGTGTCGGGGACGCGTCCATCAACCACGCCATCAACGCGACGGTCGCCGACGACTTCCGGCGCGCGGAGACGCTGAGCCTGCCGGTGACCCTCGGCATCCTCCTGCTCACCTTCGGCGCCCTCTTCGCGGCCGGCATCCCGTTGCTGCTCGCCCTGTCGGCGGTGGCCACGGCCATCGGCTTCGCCGCCCTCGTCTCTCACCTGTTCCCGGTCAGCGACACCCTGAGCAGCGTCATCCTGCTGATCGGCATGGCGGTGGGCGTCGACTACTCGCTGTTCTACGTGCGCCGGTCCCGCGAGGAGCGGGCCAGGGGAGCCGACCGCCGGCAGGCCATCGACATCGCGGCCGCCACCAGCGGACGCGCAGTCGTCGTCTCCGGCATCGCCGTCGTGGTCGCCATGGCCGGGCTGCTGCTGGCCGGCAACGCGGTGTTCAGCTCGATGGCCGTCGGCACCATGCTGGTCGTCGCGGTCGCCGTGCTGGGGTCCCTGACCGTGCTGCCGGCGGTCCTCTCGCTGCTCGGCGACAAGGTGGACCGGCCGCGGATCCCGCTCGTGCACCGCCTCCGGCGGCCGGGTGGGGGGCGGTTCTGGCCGACCGTCATGCGGGTCGTCCTGGCGCGGCCGATGGTCTCGATGCTGGTCGCGGGCGCGGCGCTGCTCGCGCTCGCCGCGCCGGCGCTGGGCATGCGCCTGGGGGAGTCGGGCGCGGACTCGCTGCCTCGGTCGATCCCCGAGCTGCGGACGTACGACGCGATGACGGCCGCCTTCCCCGACACCGGGTTCGCGCACACGGTCGTCGTCTGGTCGGCCGACGACCGGCCGCTGGACGTGGCCGCGGTCCGTCACGCCCTCGGCGACCTCGCCGACGCGGCAGACCGCACCGGCCGGTTCACCGGCCTGGGCGAGGCGGCCGTCGCCGTCGCGCCGGACCGGCGCACCGCCACCCTCGACCTGCCGATGGACGGCGACTTCAACAGCGAGCAGGCGCGGCAGGGGCTGGCGGTCCTGCGCACCGAGCTGGTGCCACCGCTGGCGGACCGGCTGCCCGGCGCCGAGGTCGCCGTCACCGGTGACACCGCGGGGTCGGCCGACTTCACCGCCACCCTGAGCTCGCACCTGCCGCTGGTGTTCGGCTTCGTCCTCGTCGTGACGTTCCTGGTGCTGGTGCTGGCGTTCCGGTCGGTGGTGGTGGCCGCGACCGCGGTGGCGCTGAACCTGCTGTCCGTCGGTGCCGCCTACGGCCTGATGGTGCTGGTGTTCCAGCACGGTGTCGGCGCGGACCTGCTCGGGGTGCAGGAGAGCGGGTTCGTCGTGGACTGGGTCCCGCTGTTCCTGTTCGTCATCCTGTTCGGCCTCTCGATGGACTACCACGTGTTCGTCGTCAGCCGGATCCGGGAGGCGCACGAGCTCGGCGCGCCGACCCGCGAGGCGGTGTCACAGGGGGTCACCCGCTCGGCCGGTGTCGTCACAAGTGCGGCGGCGGTGATGATCGGCGTCTTCAGCATCTTCGCGACGCTGTCACTCATCGAGTTCGAGCAGATGGGCGTCGGCCTGGCCGCTGCCGTGCTGATCGACGCCACCATCGTGCGGGCGGTCCTGCTGCCCGCCACGATGGCGGTGCTCGGGCGGCGCAACTGGTGGCTGCCCCGCTCCCTCGACCGCGTCCTGCCGGCCGCTCACTGATCGGTGGCCGCCGGCCGGGCACCGCCCCGGCCGGCGGCCAGGTCGGTGGTCAGGTCGGTGGCCAGGTCGGCCGGCGCGCGCATCCGCCAGGCGTCGGTGACCAGCTCCGCAAGCCGTCGCTCGTCGACGGCGTCGAGCCGCAGCAGCACGAGGGGCACCTCCTCGTAGCCCGGCGCGGTGAAGAAGGCGTCCGGCTCACCGAGCAGCAGCGCCTGCTTCTCGGCCTCGTCACCCACGAAGAGGACCGCGACGTCGGTGCGGATCACGCGCGGCCGGCCGGGGCGCCGCTCGGGCCACGACCAGACGAACCCCTTGTTCCCGACCCGGAAGTCGAAGCCGTCGCTGTCGATCTCGACGACGTGCGGCAGGGCGAGAGCGATCCGGCGTACGTCGTCCGCGTAGGCCATCGATCCTCCCCGGGAGCTCAGCCGAGCTGGCGACGGAACACCAGGTCGCCCTCGTCGTAGGAGCCCACGTCGGGGTGCACCTCGTCCACCCGGGTGAAACCGGTCCGGCCGAGCACCCTGATCGACGCGTCGTTGCCGGGGTCGGTGGTGGCCCACACCTCGGTCACACCGTGCGCCTCGTGCAGGTGCCCGAGCAGCCACTGCACCGCCTCGGTGGCGTAGCCCCGGCCGGACACAGCCGGGTCGAAGAGGTAGGCGATCTCGGCCAGCTGTCCGTGCACGGTCGACTCGAGCCGGCCGACCAGGCGCGCCGCACGACGTACGGCGAAGTTGAGCCACACGTCGCCCGACCCCGCAGGCGGCCCGGCCGCCACGCGCTCGAGGCGGGCCCGCACCGCCGGCAGCGTCCACGGTCCGCTGGTCACGATGTAGCGGTGCACGGCCGGGTCGGCGAGGGCGGCGTGCAGCTCCTCCGCGTGCTCCGGCTGCAGCGGCTCGATGGTCAGGCGGGCGGTGCTCTGCTCGGGACCGGGCACAGGGGGACCGTACCGACTCCCGGCGAACGCCCTCCAGCCGCCGGACCCGCTGGCTACGCTCCGGGGACGGGCACGACGTCACCCGGGGCGGAGGCAGCAGCCAGCGCATGACGAAGCCGACCATCGTCACTGTCGACGACGACCCGACCGTCTCCCAGGCGATCACCCGGGACCTGCGGTCGCGCTACGGCGCCGACTACCGCGTCGCGTGGGTCACGTCGGGGGCCGAGGCGCTGCAGCTGATCGCCGAGCTGACCCTCAAGGGCCGGCCGGTCGCCCTGGTCGCGAGCGACCAGCGGATGCCCGAGATGACCGGCATCGAGATGCTGGCCCAGGCGCGCACCCAGGTGCCCGACGCGAAGTTCCTGCTGCTCACCGCCTACGCCGACACGGATGTCGCGATCAAGGCGATCAACGACATCGGGCTCGACTACTACCTGCTCAAGCCGTGGGACCCGCCGGCCGAGCGCCTCTACCCGGTCGTCGACGACCTCCTCGACGACTGGCGCCAGTCCCACCGCGAGGAGTCCGCCGACGTGCGCGTCGTCGGGCACCGCTGGTCCGAGCGCAGCCACGACGTCAAGACGTTCCTGGCCCGCAACCACGTCCCGTACCAGTGGCTGGACGTCGACCGCGACGAGGAGGGCCGCCGGCTGCTCGACCTCGCGGGGGCGCAGCCCGAGGACCTGCCGCTGGTCCTGGTGCCCGACGCCGAGCCGCTGCGCTCGCCGACGACGTCTGCGGTGGCCGACGCGCTCGGGCTGCGGACCCGTGCGGAGCAGCCGCTGTACGACCTGTGCATCGTCGGCGCCGGCCCGGCGGGCCTGGCCGCCGCCGTCTACGCCGCGTCCGAGGGCCTGCGGACCGTGGTGGTCGAGCGCGAGGCGCCGGGCGGACAGGCCGGGCAGAGCGCCTCGATCGAGAACTACCTGGGCTTTCCGCGCGGGCTCTCCGGTGCCGACCTGGCGCACCGTGCGGTCGCCCAGGCGGCGAGGTTCGGGGCCGAGATGGTGCTCGCTCGGGACGTCGCGTCCCTGGAGGTCCGAGGGCCGGCGCGCGCCGTGCGGTTCGACGACGGTACCGAGATCGAGGCGCGGGCCATGGTCGTCGCGACCGGCGTCTCCTACCGACGGCTCGAGGCGCCCGGCCTCGCCGAGCTCACCGGGCGGGGCGTCTACTACGGCGCGACCGCGAGCGAGGCGGTCCAGTGCGAGGGCGACGAGGTGTACGTCGTCGGGGCGGCCAACTCGGCCGGTCAGGCGGTGCTCAACCTGGCCCGCTACGCCAAGCGGGTCGTCATGATGGTCCGCGGCAGCGGCCTCGAGGCCACCATGTCGAGCTACCTGGTCGCACGCATCCAGGAGGCGCCCAACGTCGAGGTGCGGCTGCGCACCGAGGTCGTCGCGGGTCGCGGCGACGACCACCTCGAGGCGTTGACAATCTGCGACCGCGTATCCGGCCGCGAGGAGGAGGTGCCGGCCTCCTGGCTGTTCGTGTTCATCGGCGCGTCGCCGCGCACCGACTGGCTCGGCGGTGACGTCGCGCGCGACGACAAGGGCTTCGTGGTCACCGGGCAGGACCTGCTGACCACCGCGAGGGGCTCGTGGTCGCTCGCCCGGGCGCCGTTCGCGCTCGAGACCAGCGTGCCCGGTGTATTCGCAGCTGGCGACGTGCGCCTGGACTCGATGAAGCGGGTCGCGTCCGCGGTGGGCGAGGGTGCGATGTCGGTCTACCTGGTCCACCGCTACCTGGCGACGGTGTAACCGTGCAGCTCTCCGACGTCCGACCGCTGCCGCTCTTCGTGGGGACGACCGACGAGGAGCTGCAGCTGCTGGTCGACCTCGGCGACGAGGTCGGCTTCGGGCCCGGCGACGAGGTGTTCCACGACGGCGAGCCCGCGGACTTCTGGTGGGTGCTCGTCGAAGGGGCGCTGGACCTGCTGCGCAAGGTCGGCCGGGAGGAGACCCGGCTGGGCGTCATGGACCAGCCCGGCCAGTGGGCCGGCGGCTTCCGGGCGTGGGACGCGCACGGCGTCTACTTCGCCACCGCCCGCGCCCTCAGCGCGGGCCGGCTGCTCCGGGTGCCGTCGACGGCGCTGCGCCGCTGGTCGACCGAGCGGTTCCCGTTCGGCGAGCACATCCTCGAGGGCGTCTTCCACTCGGCTCGGACCTTCGAGTCCATCGCCCGGCAGCGTGAGTCGCTGGTCGCCCTGGGCACGCTGGCCGCCGGGCTCGCGCACGAGATCAACAACCCGGCGTCCGCGGCCACCCGGGCGGCCGACGTGCTGCGCGAGACCGGTGCCGGCCTGCTCACCGCGCTGTCCCACCTGGCGGCCCACGGCGTGACCGCCGACCAGTACCAGGCGCTGGACGAGCTGCGGCTGGCCGTGCCGCGCCCGACGACCCGGCCCGACGCGCTGGCCACCGCCCGCCGCGAGGACGAGCTGATCGACTGGATGGGCCGCCACGGCGTCGAGCGGGACTGGGCGGTGGCGCCGGCGCTGGCCGCGCACGGCGTGGACATCGGGTGGCTGGAGAAGATGGACGACCTGCTCGGCGACGCGCTCGAGCCGGGCCTGGAGTGGGTCGCCGGAACACTGTCCACCGCGTCGATGCTCGACCTGGTCAAGGACTCGACCCGGCGCATCACCGACCTGGTCGCCGACGTGAAGAGCTACTCCCAGCTCGACCGGGCGTCGATGCAGCAGACCGACGTCGCGGAGGGCCTGGAGAGCACGCTGGCGATGCTCGCCCACCGGATCCCGCCCGGCGTGACGGTCGTCCGCGACTACGGCGACGACGTGCCGAGCATCGACGCCGCGGCCGGCGAGCTCAACCAGGTGTGGACCAACCTGATGGCCAACGCCCTCGACGCCATGGGCGACGCGGGGACCCTTCGGGTGTCGACCCGGGCCGATGGCGACGGCGTCGTCGTCGAGATCGGGGACACCGGCTCCGGCATGTCGCCCGAGACCCGCGACCACGCCTTCGAGCCCTTCTTCACCACGAAGGACGTCGGCAAGGGCACCGGGCTCGGGCTGGACATCTCGCGGCGGGTCGTCGTGGACCGCCACGGCGGCCAGATCAGCATCCTGGTGCGTCCGGCCGAGACGGTGCTGCGGGTGGCACTGCCGCTGCGCCACCCGCACGACTGACCGCGACCGACCATGCGGGACCAACAGCCCTACCGCTCGCGGGCCCGGCCGACCTACCGTGGAGACGTCGGAGGGAGGCAGCGATGTCGATCGACGATTCGGTCCGCGACGCCGGCACGGTCCCCGGGCCCGACCACGAACCTGACCCCGACGTGCTGCGCAGCCGGGCGGTGAAGGCGCTGAAGAAGCGCCGCGACTTCAAGGGACACCTGCTGGTCTACCTCATGGCCAACACGTTCTTCGTCGTCATCTGGCTGGTGACGATCGCCCCGGACGGCATCTTCTGGCCGGTCTTCCCGCTCGTCGGCTGGGGCATCGGCGTGGTGATGAACGCCTGGGACGTATACCGCCCCGAGGAGTTCAGCGAGGACGAGATCGCGGCCGAGATGCGGCGACTGGAGCAGCACCGCCACTGAGCCGTCAGTTCAGCCGGCTGCCTCGCGCAGCAGGTCCTTGAGCGCCTCGACGTGTCGCGCCTGCGTCCAGGTGCCGCCGACCGACACCCGGACCGCCAGCCGGCCGTGCACCCGGGTGTGCGTGAGGTAAGCCTGGCCCGAGGCGTTGACCTCGTCGAGCAGCCGCTGGGTGGCGCCGTCGCCATCGACGTGGGCGAGCGTCACCAGGTTCAAGGGGGTCGCCACCAGGCGCTCGAACGACGGCTGCGCGTCGACCCACGTCGCCAGGTCCTGAGCGAGGGCGACGTGCTCGCGCACGTGGTGACGCAGCCCCTCGGCGCCGTACCACCGCAGCACGAACCACAGCTTGAGCGCGCGGAACCGACGGCCGAGCGGGACCATCCAGTCGCGGTAGTCGATGACGTCGCCGGACTCGCTGGCCGTGTTGCGCAGGTACTCCGGGACGATCGAGAGCGCCGACACCAGCGCCTCGCGGTCGGCGACGTAGAAGGCCGAGCAGTCGAAGTTGGTGAACAGCCACTTGTGCGCGTCGACGACGTAGCTGTCGGCGAGCTCGAGCCCGTCGTGCACCCAGCGCAGCTCGGGGCACACCGCGGCCGACCCGCTCATGGCGGCGTCCACGTGCAGCCAGGCGCCGTACCGCCGGGCGACCTCCCCGACCGCGCGCAGCGGGTCCATCGCGTTGGTCCCGGTGGTGCCGACGGTCGCCACCACGAAGAACGGCCGCCGGCCGGCCTCGGCGTCGGCGGCCATCGCCCGCTCCAGCGCCGCCGGGTCCATCGCCAGGGTGTCGGGGTCGACGTCGACCGTGCGCAGCCCGGCCGACCCGACGCCCGCGATGCGGGCGGCCTTCTCCACGGACGAGTGCGCTTGCGAGGAGGCGTAGGCGGTCAGGCCGGGGCGTACGCCCGCACGGTTGCTCTCGCCTCCGGTCGCGCGCTCCCGGGCGGCGACCAGGGCGACCAGGGACGAGCTGGACGCGCTGTCCTGGATCACTCCGCCGCCCGTGCCGTCGGAGCGGAACGCGGGAGGCAGGTCGAGCAGCTCGGCCAGCCAGTCGAGGACGTGGGTCTCGACCTCGGTCGCCGCGGGTGAGGTCGCCCAGAGCATCCCCTGCACGCCCAGCCCGGCCGAGAGCAGGTCGCCGAGGACCGACGGGCCCGAGGAGTTGGCCGGGAAGTAGGCGAAGAACGACGGCGACTGCCAGTGCGTGACACCGGGCAGCACCACGTCGTCGACGTCGGCCAGCATCGCCGCGAACGACTCGGGCTGCTCCGGGGGACGGGCCGGGAGCGCGGCCCGGACCGAGCCGGGCGCCGACCGGGAGAGCACCGGGAAGTCCTCGACCCGCTCGAGGTAGTCGGCCACCCAGTCGACGAGCTCCTTCCCGTGCCGGCGGAACTCGTCGGGCGTCATGTGGAAGCTCTGCCGGTCCGGCTCGATGTCCTGGGTGTCAGGGGTCACCCGGACATCCTCCCGCTCAGCCCGCGTCGGCGGCGCGCCGGATCTCGTCGATGTCGATCTTCTTCATCTGGAGCATCGCGGCCATGGCGCGCTGGGCCCGTGCCTGGTCGGGGTCGGCCAGCAACCTCTCCATCTCGCTGGGTACGACCTGCCACGAGACGCCGAACCGGTCCTTGACCCAGCCGCAGGGGCCCTCCTGGCCGCCGTCGGCGGTGAGGGCGTCCCAGTAGTAGTCGACGTCGGCCTGGTCCGCGCAGTCGACCTGGAACGAGATGGCCTCGTCGAAGGTGAACTCTGGGCCGCCGTTGAGCGCGATGAACGGCTGGCCGTCGATCTCGAACTGCACGGTCAGCACCAGCCCGGCCTCGCGCGGCCCGGCCTCGCCGTAGTGCGAGGTGGAGACGATGCGGGAGTTCTTGAACACCGAGACATAGAAGTTCGCGGCTTCCTCGGCCTGGGTGTCGAACCACAGGCACGGAGTGATCTTCTGCATCGTGTCGCTCCTTCCCGGTCAGTTCGTGTCGTGCCGTCCCTTCAGCTGTTGCGCGAACAGCTCGTCGAGGCGCTCGTAGCCCTCGCTCATGCCGCTCGCCATTCCCGAGTCGACCATCGCGTCGCGAGCCTCGACGGACTGGAACACCGTGTTGGTGCGCACCGTGGTCGTGCCGTCGTGCTCCTCGAACGTGACGGTGTCCATCGACACGTGCCCGGGCGCGCCTTCGAACTCGAACGTCTGCACGATGCCGTCCGGCGAAGGGCTCCCGTGGAAGACGCCGTGGAAGCCGTACTCGTTGCCGTCGTCGTCGGCGTGGACGTAGCGCCAGGTCCCTCCGTCGCGCAGATCGAATCGGTCGACCGTCATCGTGTATCTGCGCGGTCCCAGCCACTGCGACAGCAGATCCGGCTCGGTGAACGCGCGATACACGAGCTCGAGCGGTGCGTCGAGCTCCCGGCTGGTCAGGACCTGTGGGATCCCTGGTTCTGCGGTGACCTGAAGCTCGGTCATGAGGTGCTCCTTCCTGTCGGATCGCCCGGTCGCGATCGGTCGGCCCCCTGCTCCTGCAGGGTTGCGAGCAGCTCTTCGAGCCGCTCGTAGCTCTGTTCCCAGTAGTCCCGATATCCCGCCAGCCACACGGTCGCCTGGCGGAGCGGCTCGGCGCGCAGGTGGCTGAGGTGGGCGGTCCGCCGACGGGTGCGCGAGATCAGGCCGGCTCGCTCGAGCACCTTGAGGTGCCGCGAGATCGCGGGCTGGGACACGCTGAACGGCGCGGCGAGCTCGGCCACGGTGGCCTCGCCCTCGGTCAGCCGGGCGAGGATCGAGCGCCGCGTGGGGTCCGACAGCGCCCCGAACACCGCGTCCAGCTGGTCGGCGACCATTCAATAACCTTTCATTTATAGAATGATTGAGTTATACATATGCGCCTGGCCCATCGTCAACCCTGGATGTCCTCGAGTCCTCAGGTGCCGACGTAGGCCGCCAGGTGCTCGCCGGTGAGGGTGGAGCGGGCGGCGACGAGGTC
>Ga0210115_1000139_pt1 | contig 18481 bp, 17 predicted proteins | sample MayberryNW_TuleB_2_FD_185526 | JGI IMG/M metagenome (GOLD analysis project Ga0210115, IMG submission 185526) | Wetland microbial communities from San Francisco Bay, California, USA, that impact long-term carbon sequestration - MayberryNW_TuleB_D2... | ecosystem: Environmental > Aquatic > Marine... | reverse complement strand
AGTCGGTCAGCGCGCCCGGCTCTTCGCCGAAGCCGACGGCGGCGAGGACGACCGCCAGCGCGAACGCACCCGCCGCGCCCGTGTAGATCCCGACCCGGCGCATGCGGCCCGTTATCGTACGCGAGCCGAATGAGCCGGAACGAGATCATCCTCGGGGTCGTCGCGCTCGTGCTGGTCGGCTTCAGCCTGTTCGTGTCGCTCGTCGTCCCCCGCCGGCGGCCCGACTTCCCGGGCGAGCGGATCGCCCTCTTCACGGCGGTCGCGATTCTCCTCGTGGTCGCGATGCTCGGGACGGTCGAGCTCTTCGGGGCCGAGGAAGAGGGCGAGGGCAAGGTCGCCGCGGAGACCCAGGGAGCAGCGGAGACGGGGGCGACCGGCGGCGGGACGGGCGGGGCAACGACGGGCGGCGCGACGACCGGCGGTGCCGAGACCGGCGGCGGCGGAGGCGGCGACGTCGCGCAGGGCAAGGAGCTCTTCGCGTCGTCGGGCTGCGGCAGCTGTCACACGCTCGCCGACGCCGGCACCACGGGCACGACGGGCCCGAACCTCGACGACCTGAAGCCGGGCATGGACGCGGCCGTCGAGCAGATCACGAACGGCGGCGGCGGCATGCCGCCCTTCGGCGGCCAGCTCTCCGAGGAGGAGATCAACGCGATCGCCGCGTACGTCGTTTCGGCGACGCAGTAGCTCGGTAGAGCAAACGCGGGAGTGACCCGAGGCAAGTCCATTCCCTCCGTGCTCGACGTTTCCGACGAGGTTGATCCACTTAACCGAGTCGTGTGTCTTTGGGAGTGGTCAGTCCTATTGGACGATGACGCCGACAAGCACCGACTCTGCGGTCGAGCAATTCCGCGTATTCGTCAGTTTGGGGCGGCTGTCTAGATCGCCAAGGCGCCGCTTCTTCGCGGACGAACGCTCGAGTTGGCTAACCGGCGCGCGCCGCCACAGCCCTGACGCTCAGGGTGCAACCCGAGTTCGTGTACGAGCGGCCGCCGGCCACGTCGATGGAAATCACCCGTTGCGATGCCTTGCTAATCGGGGTGAGGAGCCAGGACTCGAGCAGCGCGGGATCCCCGGGATTCGCTCCGGCCACGGTGCCCTCAGGATCAATTCTGGCCTCGACGGGTTCGGCGTCGTCAGTCCGCACAACCGCCGTTGAAGTCGGCGTCAGCCGACCCAGGCGGAGGGTGATCGTCGCATGGTCATCTTCGCTGCAATGGGCGGTGACGACGCCCAGTCCAGGGATCCGGAGGAATGGCCGGCTCGAGTCGCGTGGAATCCACGGCGCGGTCGCAACGTACACACGCTGGGAGCCGGGGTTCGCAGCTCTCGGTTCGCGTGCCGTCTCGGTCGCAGACTGAGTCTTTCCGGCCTTCGGGCGCGAGTCGGCGCACCCGGCAGCGCCAGCCAGGAGCGCCAACAGAGCGATCGTTGTCACCGCACGCTGGGTTCTTGTGCTGGGTGGAGCCGCCACGCTCTACTCTTGTCTGCTAGTCAGAGGCACGGTTCGCTCGCCGTGTCGGCCGATGGTATTGCCGGACGGCCCGAACGTCACGTGGTAGCGACGATAGGTCACGAGCATCCGCTGACCCGGCGACACGGTTGGCGGCACCTTTCCGGCGGGACTGCAGACCATCTGCCCGTCGGCGTCCGGTGCAGTGCATAGAAGTTCGTCGGATTCCAGGAACGGTACGCCGCTGTCCACGACGTTCGTGATGTCGCCGTAGACGTGGCGCCCATAGAGAACCTCGCCTGCGCGTAGCCGTTCGAGCGCCTGGCCGCCGGGCGCCTTCGCGCAGGTGAGTTCGGCTCCGGTGCCGATGCACTGGATGTCGTTCGGGCCACCCTCCGCGAGACGGCGCATGTCGGCGGCCTGGTCTAGCGTCTGTTCCTCGGGAGCGGCGGCCCACCTTTGGATTGCATCGCGCAGACCGAGCGCAGGCGTAGCAGCTGCGACGCCGAGCACCGCGAGGAGGGAGAGCGCGAGGATCAACCGACGGCTGACACGCCGAGCGCCCCGCTCCCCCGGTTCCCTTCCGGCATCGGCAAGAACCTGCGCCCAGTTCCCTCGGTCTGCAACCTCGGGCTCAAGACGGTACAGGGCATCGCGAACGAGAACGTCGTCGCTCATCGTGTGACCTCCTGCAGCTTTCCGCGCAACGTTGTGTGCGCCGCGTTCAAGGTCGCAGCCACGGTTCCGGGCGCGACGCCGAGCACCTCGCCGATGGTCGCGTAGTCGAGATCAGCGTAGTAACGGAGGAAAAGCGTTAGGCGCTGCCGCTCGGGGAGCGCACCAACGAGGATCCGCATCCCCTCACGGTCGCCCACTCCGTTCGACCCAAGATCGGCCCCATCCGCGATCACGTTGTGCGCCGGCCCCCGCGCCTCGCGCGCGCGCACGTCCTTGGCGGCATTCACGACTGTTCGCCACAGCCACGCCTTCAGCGCCTCCCCTTCGGGTAAGCGTTCGTGGCGTCGGACGGCTGAAACGAATGCGTCGTGAACAGCGTCCGCACCGTGTTCGCTCGAACCGGCTATGGCACCGGCGGTCCGAACGAACCTCCCATACTGAGACCTGTAGACCTCTTCGATGGCTTCGACCTGTGAGCCATGCATGCGCCCCATCAAGGGTAAGACGCTGGCGCAAGCGAGATTCTTTAGGAACCCGCAACGACACAGCCCCCGCATGCCCAGGCGAGAAGCGGGCCGAGCAGTCGGCGTAGTACGCCCCCCGCATCCTTGTCACCCGCTCGGCGCCCCGGCGCTCGTCGTCGCTGGCCCCTGCGCGGAAAGCCTCTATCTGTGCGGCTTGGAAGCGGAGAGGGCGGGATTCGAACCCGCGACCCAGCTTTCGCCGAGTACGCGATTTCCAGTCGCGCTCCTTAGGCCAGCTCGGACACCTCTCCGCGCGGCCACATCGTGCCACACGGCTCGCGGCGGCTTACGGGTGGAGGAGCCGGCCCTCCATGCCGCCCGCGACGGTCACGACCTGGCCGGTCACGTGGCCGGAGAGCTCGTCGGAGGCGAGGACGACGATCTGGCGGGCGACGTCCTCGGGGGTCGCCACCTTGCGGAGCGCCATCGTGCGGGTGGCGCGCTCGACCACCGAGGGATCGTCGAGCGTGTCGCGCGTCATCGGCGACTCCGTCCAGCCGGGGCAGACCGCGTTCACCCGCGCGTTCGGCGCGACGCGCACGATCTCGTTCTTCACCGAGAGCAGGAGCCCGCGGACGATCGCGGCCTTCGCGGACGCGTAGTCGGCGTGGCCGGCCTCGCCGAAGAGCCCGGCGGTCGAGCCGACCAGGACGAGGGAGCCGTGGCCGTGGCGCTCGACCTCGCGCAGGAACCCGCGGGCGGTGAGGAACGTCGCCGTCAGGTTGGCGTCCAGGGTCGCCCGCCACCGGTCGAGGCCGAGCTCCCACACGGGAACGTCCTCCGCGGGCCAGACGCCGGCGACCGCCGCGCAGACGTCGAGGCCGCCGAAGGCGCGGTACACCTCCGCGAACATCCGGTCGGTCTCGTCCTCGCTCGTCAGGTCGGCTCGGACGACGATCGAATCGGCGACATCCGCTGCCACCACGGCTGCCCGCTCGTGCCCTCGGTGGTAGTGGACCGCGACCCGCGCGCCCTCGGCGGCGAACGCCCGCGCCGTCGCCGCGCCGATGCCGCCCGACGCGCCCGTGACGAGGACGCGGGATCCCGCGAGGCCGGTGTCCATAGGCGCGGCAGACTAGATCAGGTGCGGGAGAGCGACAAGGTCACGCCGGCACGGCGCCGCGAGCGGACGCTCGGCTCCCTCCAGCGCGCGAACGCCGTGTGCCGGGCCTGCGCGGAGGCCGGCTTCCCGCTCGAGTCCCTGCCCGTGTTCGAGGGGCGGGCCGGCCAGCGTGCCTACCTCCTCGGGCAGGCGCCCGGCGTGCTCGAGGGGGAGGAGCGCCGGCCGTGGCGCGGACGGGCGGGGCGGACGCTTCGCCGCTGGCTCGACCTGGACGAGGACGCCTTCTACGCGACGTTCTACTGCGCCTCCGTGACCCGCTGCTACCCGGGGCGGGCGCCGTCCGGGCGCGGAGACCGCCGTCCGACTCCGGCCGAGATCGCCCTCTGCCGTGCCTGGCGGGAGCGCGAGCTCGCGTTGCTTCGCCCCGCGGTGGTGCTGCCGATCGGCGGCATCGCGGTCGCCGAGCTCCTCGGCCGGCTCACGATCTCGGAGGCGGTCGGGCGCACGTTCCCGGTCGGCGAGGCGACCGCGATCCCGCTGCCGCATCCGTCCGGCGCGAGCGGCTGGCTGAATGCTCCGGCGAACCGTGCTCAGCTGGACCGGGCGCTGGGCCTCGTGCGCGACGCCTTGAGCCGTTTGTAACGAATAACCGGCGCGCGGTCCGAACGGCTTTCGCTACCGTCGCCCGCTTGCGCCCTCGAAGGGCGCGCCCGTCCCTCCGCTGCGGCCCAGTGTTCCGGGGGCGGGACCTTCCGCTCACCACCAGGACAAGCGAGCGGATGCCCTGCTCCCGACCAACGGAGGTCCATGCGTACGCGAACGCGGTTCACCACGTTCGGAGCGGCACTCGCCGCCCTCCTGGCTTCGGCCCTCGTGGGCGCCACCACCGGTGCGGCCCAGGAGACGACCGACACGACGACGACCGACACGACGGCGACGGAAACGGAGACGACCGAGACGACCGAGACGACCGAAACGACGTCGGCTTCCTCCACGACCGACCGCATCAGGGCGGAGCGGCGCAGGATCCTCGCGACGATCCGCCGGCTCAGGCGCGAGACGTGGCGCTGGCAGAGCCTCATGCGCGTCCCGCTCACCCGGCCGACACGCCGGGCGGAGCGCTCCGACTCGCTCGCGTTCCAGCGGTGGGCCCTCAGGGCCTGGCGGACGAAGGCCAGGGCGGCCCGCCGGCGGGCGCACCACCCGCCCCGGCTCGCGGCGTGGCTCTGCATCCACCGGCACGAGGGCGCGTGGAACGCCAACACCGGCAACGGCTACTACGGTGGGCTCCAGATGGACCTCGGGTTCCAGCGTGCGTACGGGCGCGACCTGCTCCGCCGCAAGGGCCTGGCGCACCGCTGGGGCTACCTCGAGCAGATCTGGGTCGCCGAGCGCGCATACCGCAGCGGCCGGGGCTTCTACCCCTGGCCCAACACGGCGCGCTCCTGCGGCCTCATCTAGGGGCGTGACCCGGCCGGGCGCTCGCCGCCCGGCCGGGGTCCCTCGCCCGGCTAGGCGCCGGGCGCGTTCGGGGCCGGCTGGTCCGGCGTGTGCAGCAGGTTCTCGACGTCGCGGACGCCCGTCACCTTCCGGGTCGAGCGCTCGAGCTCCTCGATCAGGTCGGGGCTCTCCACCTGGCCGCGCAGGGTGACGACGGCCTCGACGACCTCGACGTTCACCTGGCCCTTGGGCGCGTCGGCGTCCCGGAAGATCTCCGTCTCGACCTTGCGCGCGAGCGTCACGTCGTCCAGGTCCTTCGGCTCGTCCTCGCGGTGCGCGACCTGCTGCTTCAGCCCGGACGTCTGCGCTCCGACCCCGCGGCCCAGCTCCTCGGAGCGCCGGACGAGCCGGCGGAACGTCGCACCCGCGCGGTCCTTGGCCGCAGCGCGCCTGGCGGCGCCCTGCTCGGGGTTGAAGAAGTACACGAGGCCGGCAGCCGTGCCGGCCCAGATCAGGAGTCGTTTCATCTCGCCTCCTCGTTGGTTGGCCATCGCTCGCCTACCCGCTCGGGGGCCGGCGAAACGGCGCCTCCGGCGGCGGGAGCAGCCTAGGCGATGCCGGGCGTTTCGGCGGACTCGTCGGCGAGCGCGCCGCCGGCTGGCGCGAGCTCCGGCTCGGCCGTCGGCAGCTCGAACGTGAAGGAGGAGCCCTTGCCCTCGACCGACTCGACCCAGATCGTCCCGCCCATGCGGCTGACGAGCTCGCTGCAGATGTACAGGCCGAGCCCCGTGCCGCCCACGCCGCGGGTCATGTCGGGATCGAGGCGGTAGAACTTCTCGAAGATCCGCTCGTGGTGGTCGGCCGGGATGCCGAGCCCCTCGTCGCTGACCGAGAAGGCGACGACGCCGTGGCCCGCGGCGAGCCGCACCTCGATCCGCCCGCCGTCGGGCGAGTACTTGATCGCGTTCTCGAGCAGGTTGACGAGCACCTGGCGCGCGCGGTCGCGGTCGGCGCCCACGAGCGGCACGCTCGGCGGTGCGACGATCTCGACCGTGACGCCGGGCGGCGTGTGCGTCCGGACCGAGTCGACCACGCGCTCCACGAGGTCGGCGGGGTCGAACGGCTCGCGGGACACGTCCAGCCGGTCGGCGTCGAGCTGGTTCGCGAGCAGGATCTCGCTCACGATCCGGCCCAGGCGCTCGGACTCGTCCACGATCAGGGAGAGGAAACGGTCGCGCCCGGCCTCGTCGAGGACGAAGTCGTGGCGGCGCAGGGTCTGGGCCGCGCCGTAGACCGCGGCGAGCGGTGTGCGCAGCTCGTGCGAGGCCGTGGCGACGAACTCCGCCTTCAGCTCGTCGAGCCGGCGCTCCTCGGTCACGTCGCGGAACGCGTAGACCGTGCCGCCGAAGAACTCGACGCCCGAGATGGAGATCCAGCGCTCGCCCTTCCCCGTCTCGACCGGGACGGTGTCCGGGCGGCCGGGCTCGCGCGACGAGGCGATCGGCACCCGGTCCGCAACCGCTTGCCAGCCGGGGATCGCCTCGGCGACCGGATGCCCGACCACGGCGGACGCGGTGAGGCCCGTGATCGACTCGGCGGCGGGGTTCCAGAGCCGCACGACGCCCGCGCGGTCGAGCAGGAAGACGCCGTCGCCGACGTACGTGAGCACGCGGGCCGCGTCTGCGCGCTCCTCGACCTCGCGGTAGAGCCGCGCGTTGTCGACGGCGAGGGCCGCCCGCTGCGCGAGATCCTGCGTGAGCGCGAGCTCGTCCGACCCGTAGACGCGCCCGGAACCGGCGGAGACGAGCGTCACGGCGCCGAGCGTGCGGCCGCGGGAGAGGAGCGGGACGCAAATCCAGGACTCGGCCTCGAGCTCGCCGAGCGGCGGCGCCCCCGCGCCGTTGTCCGGGGCGACGAGGCGGGCCCGCCCGCGCCGGACGACGTCCTCGATCTCGGGCTCGGGCCGTCCGTCCGGCCTGCCGCCGTCCGAGCCCGTGCCGAGCGGCTCCGCGTGCGCGACCGTCAGCCGCCGCAGGCTTCCGTCCTCCTCGCGCACGTCGACGAGGCACCAGTCCGCGAGGTCGCGGACGATGAGCTCGGCCGTCCGGGCAAGCGTTGTCTCGTAGTCGAGTGAGGAGCCGAGGAGTCCGCTCGCCTCGGCGAGGAAGTCGAGGTTCCGCTGCCGGTGGGCCGCGTCGGCCTGCGCGGCGCGCGCGAGCGCGAGGAGACGCTCGTGCTCGTCGCGGGTGCGCCGCCGCTCGCTCACGTCCAGGAGGTAGCCCTGGACGTACGCGATCGTGCCGCTCGCGTCCCGGACCGGCGCCGCCTCGTCGCGAAGCCACACGACGTCGCCCGCACGCGTGACCAGCCGGTACTCGCTCCTGAAGGGCTCGGCGGAGTCGGCGGCGGCGGTCAGCTCTCCGAGCACGCGTTCGCGATCGTCGGGGTGGAGGAGCCGCTCGAAGAGGCCGGGCTCGGCGGCCCATTCGGCCGGCGAGTAGCCGAGGAGCTCCTCGATCTGCGGCCCGGGACGGAGCGATCCCCGGTCTCCCGGGGGATGGGAGTACGTGACGAGTGGCAGGCGCTCGACGAGCGCCCGGCGCCGCGTCTCGGATTCCCGCAGGCGCTCGTCCGCCTCGACGCGCTCGCCGATGTCGGCGATCGCGAGGGCGATCTCGACGACGTCGCCCCGGTCGTCTCGGACCGCCCGCGCGCTCGTCGAGACGGTGAGCTCGGCGCCGTCCTCGCGGCGGTGGACGGACTCCGACGCCGCGCTGCCGTCCTCGGCGGCGCGCTCGAGCAGGGCGGCGAGGTCTCCTTCCCGGCGCTCGACGGCGAGCGAGGAGGCCGGCTCGCCCAGGACCGTGTCGGCCCGGCGGCCGTAGAGCGCCTCGGCCGCCTCGTTCCAGCCCTGGATCATGCCGTCCGGCGAGACCGTCACGAGCGCGTCGCCAGACGCGCTCGTGACGGCGCCCAGCCGGCCCGCGAGGAGCGTGCGCTCGTCCTGCGCCCCGCGCCACCGGTCGGCGACGAGCCCGGCGAGCCCGGCGGCGAGCGCCCACGGCACGAGCGCCGGCAGGGCCCGCACGTCGGCGTCGGCGAGGAAGCCGAAGAAGAGGATCCAGCCGACCCCCGCGGCGGCCAGCCCGGCGAACGGCCCGCCGGCGAGGCCAGCGACCACCGCGATCAGCACGCTCAGGGCGACCGGCAGGCCGGGAAACGCGTCCTCCGCGCCCCAGAACGGGAGGATCGCGGCAACCTCGAGCCCTCCCGCGAGAACGGCGACGAGCCACCACGGGACGCGCGTCGGGATGTTGGGTCGGTAGAAGGGCACTGCGGCTGGCCCCCCGTCAGTGAAGCACGGTCGCGCGCCGGTTTTCAACGCGCTCGTTCGTCGTCCCGGTCTGTACGGCGCCGGGACGGGTTTTCCTGTCGGTGCTAGGCGGCGGTGCTGAGGCGGTTGCGGGCCAGCCGCCCGAACGCGTCGGTGAGGCCTCGTGCGAGGTGGAAGTACCGCTCGGCGGACACGAGGCCGAGCAGGCGGAGGACGCCCTCGTCGTCGCAGGCGATCGTGAGGTCGGCATCCGCGGCGAACCGGCGTCCCGCATCCGCGATCGGCCCGAGCCCGGTCGGGTCGAGATCCTCGGTGTCGACGAGGTCGACGACGACCTCCCGGGCGCCCGCCCGCACGAGCCGACCGAGCTCGCGCTCGACGAATCGTCCGGCTCGGTCGTCGAGGCCGCCGCGGACCGAGACGAGGTATGTGCCGGGCGCGATCATGAGCGCCATGCTCTTCTGACCGCGCCCGGCCGTGTCCCCGACCTTGGTGCTCACTCGACCGTGCTCTCCCCGACCCGCAGCCGTTCCGGCTTGCGGGAGAGCCGCCACGTCGTCACGAGGCTCCGGGCCTCGTCCGCCCAGCGCGACTGGACGACCAGCTCGTAGCAGCCGGCCCGCACCCGCTGCACGGATGCGAACTGCCGCCGCTGGAGCATCCCCGACCCGTAGCCCAGCAGCCCGCCCGCGGCGGCGCCGAGGACGGCGCCGAGCACGACGGGCCCGAGCCACGAGCCGTCGCCGACGATGCCGAGCAGGAGCCCGACAACCAGTCCGACGACGGCGCCGGAGACGACGCCGTTGCGAGCGAGCGCCTTCGGGGTCCTCCGCCCCTTGACGTCTTCGACCACCCGCACGTCCTTCGCCACGATCGTCGTCCGCTCGACCGGAAACTCGCGCTCGGCGAGCTCGTCCACGGCCGCGCTTGCCTCGGCGTAGGTCTCGAAGGTCGCGATGCCTTCGGCCTCCTGGTGCGTGCTTTCGGGACGGGTGGCGGTGTCGAGATTCATTGGCGCCCTCCGATTCGTCGCTGTCGAAGGGTCCTCTTCCCGATCTTCGCCGCTCCAGCGGTCCCCGGGGTCAGCGTTCGGCGAGCGGTTTCTCAGGGATCGCTGACGACTCGACGGGGAGGAGCTTGTACCCGACGCCACGCACGGTCACGAGCCGGCGCGGGCGGCTCGGGTCGACCTCGATCTTCCGGCGGAGGTTCGAGATGTGGACGTCGCAGGCGTGCTCGTCCCCGACGTACTCGCTCTGCCACAGATGCTGCATGACCTGGCGGCGCGTGAAGACCTGTTCGGGCCGCTCGGCCAGGAGCGCGAGCACCTTGAACTCGGAGAGCGTGAAGTGCACCGGCCGACTGTCCACGGTCGCCTCGTGGCGGCCGAGGTCGAGCCGGAGCCCGCCGACCTGGCGCATGGTGGAGCCGCCCTCGGCCCGGTCGATCGCCCGCCGCCGCAGGAGTGCCCGGATGCGGCTGACGAGCTCCGCCATCGAAAAGGGTTTCGTCACGTAGTCGTCCGCGCCGAGCTCGAGGCCGAGGACGCGGTCGACCTCGGCGTCCTTCGCGGTGAGCATGATGATCGGGACGCTCGACTCCGCGCGGAGCGCGCGGCAGACGTCGATCCCTGAGATGCCCGGCATCATCACGTCGAGGATCACGACGTCGAACGTCTCGGCGCGGGCCCGCTCGAGCGCCGTCTCGCCGTCGGGAACCGCCTCGACCTCGAGGCCCTCGTTTCGGAGCGCGTACGTGACGACGTCGCGGATCCCCGGATCGTCGTCCGCGATCAGGACCGACGTGCTCACGCGGTCCGCCCGTCGGCCGACTGCAGGAGGAGGACTGCGAGCGTGCCGCCGCGAGGGGCGTCGTGGAGCTCGATCCTGCCGCCGAGCGCCCGGGCGGACTCGCGCGCAATCGCGAGGCCGAGCCCGAAGCCCTCGGAGTCGCGCGCGCCCGGGCGGTAGAAACGGTCGAACGCACGTGTGCGCATCTCCGCAGGGATGCCGGTGCCGGTGTCCTCGACCGCGACGACCACTGAGCCGTCGTCGCCCTCGAGGCCGCGGAGCACGATGCGCCCGGCCTTCGTGTGCCGGGCCGCGTTGGCGGCCAGGTTGGCGACCGCCTGCTCGAGCACGTCGCGGTCGGCGAGCGCCGCGAGACCCTCGGGGCAGGAGACCTGAACGACGACGCCGTCGGCGATTGTGAGGCCGGCCGCGACCTCGTCGAGGAGCGGCCGAACGGCGACCGGGCTCAGGCCCACGCCCTCCTCGTGCGTCTGCGCCCGCGCGAGGACGAGCAGGGCGCGCGTGAGGCGCGCGAGACGCTGGCCCTCGCGCTCGATGTGGCCGAGGAACCGGGCTTGCTGCGCCGCGTCGTCCTTCGCGCCCGCCTTGAGCGCCTCGACGGCGCCAAGGATGGTCTGGAGCGGTGTGCGCAGCTCGTGGGCGGCGTTCGCGACGAACTCGCGCTCGGCGCGCTCGCGCCGCTCGTCCTCCGTGAGGTCGCGCAGGACGAAGACCACCGTCTCCGCACCCCGTGCCGGGATGCCGACGAGCCCGAGCGTGCGCTCCTCCTCCTCGATGCGCGTGTGGACGGAGCCCGCGTGACCGTCGAAGAGCTCACTGGTGAGCTGCCCGAGCGACAGGCTCGGCCAGGGCTCGGGCACCGGCCGGCCGACCTCGAGGGCGGTGCCGGCGAGGAGCTCCCGCGCCGCGTCGTTCGCGAACTCCACATGACCCTCGGCGTCGACGGTGAGGACGCCCTCGTGGAGCCGCTCGAGCAGGCGCTCGAGCCGGTCGCGCTGAGAGCCGAGCTCCGCGAAGGACTCCCGCAGGTGGACGCGCATGCGGTCGAGCGACGCGGCGAGGTCCCCGACCTCGTCCGGGAAGCGGGAGGAGACCGTGGTCGTGAAGTCGCCGCTCTCGATCGCGGACGCGGCGGTGGCGATCCGCCGCAGCCGCCTGGCGATGAGCGCGGCGACGAGGATCCCCGCGAGGCCGCCGGCGAGGACGCCCCAGAGCGCGGCCTCGGTGATCTTCGAGCGCGCCACCCCGAGCCCGGCCTCGAGCTCCGGGTGGCTTGCGTAGGCGACGAGCGCGCCGGCCGGGCCCTGCCGCACGGGGAGCGCGACCAGGGTCCCCGTCCCGTCCGGGGATGGTACGACGGCCCGACGTCCGTCGAGCGCTGCCTCGCGCGCCTCGTCGAGGCCGCGGAGCTCGTCGAGGCTGACGCCCTGCGAGCGGCTCGTGGTCAGGAGCTTCCCGGCCGGATCGAAGGCGAAGACGGCGATCGAGAGCTCCGTCGACCCCATCCGCGCGATGCGTTCGACGTCGGCACGGTCCTGCGCGTGCCCGATTCTGATTGCCGCATCGACGCTGAGGCCGACGGCGATCTGCTCCGCGCGCCGCTCGAAGGCGCCGTCGAAGCGGCCGACGAAGACGGCGGCCACGGCGGCGGCCGTGGCGGCCACGAGCAGCCCGAGGACGGCCGGCAGCCAGATCCAGAGCCCGAGGCGGACGCGTCGACGATGCCCGGGGGTCACGGAGGTTGCATACCCGGTCTGGCGGGCTCCGACCGTGGCGTCGCCGCGTGCCTGCGAAGCGGTCGCGCCCCGGCCGATCGTCGCCATGTCTCCAGCATCCCCACAGAACGGCGGCGGGCCAGGCTTCCTCAGCAGATCTTGACGTTCGCGACGCGGCCGGGAATCTCAGGGGATCGTGACGCGGCGCTCACCCGCGGCTCAGCCCGGCGGGGAACGATCCGGTCATGGAATGGACCCTGAACTCAGTCGGACACATCGTCGCCGTCGTGCCGTGGGTCGCCTTTCTCCTCGGCGTCGCGTGGTACGCGGTCAAGGGCCTCGTCGTCGACCTGCGCGACGAGCGGGCCCGCGTCGCCTCTGCCGGTTCCCCGACCGAGCGGGCGCGGTCGCACCGGCCGGTGCCCGAGCGGCACGTCGCGCGCCGGGTTCCGGCGGCCCGCTGACCGCGGCGGTTCGCAGCGTGCGGGCGGGTGCCGTCGGCGAAGCCTCCGGCCCGCGTCGAGAGGCCGGCTCCGTCCGCCCGCGCTCCCCCGTCGCCCTGTCCTGCGGCTTTTCCGAAGGGCGATGCGCGCGGACGCCGATGCGGCCGGCGGGCCGAGCGGCGAGCGTCCAGGCGGGCAAGCGAAAGGAGACGCCATGAAAGCGCTCGTGTTCCATGGTCCCGGGGAGCGGCGGTGGGAGACGGTCCCCGATGCGGCGATCAAGGACCCCACCGACGTCGTCGTCCGAATCGACACGTCGACGATCTGCGGGACCGACCTGCACATCCTCAAGGGAGACGTGCCGGCGGTGCAGCCGGGGACGATCCTCGGTCACGAGGCGGTCGGCACGGTCGTCGAGGCGGGCTCGGCGGTCACGACGGTGGCGGAGGGCGACCGGGTGCTCGTCTCGTGCATCACGTCGTGCGGCCGCTGCCGGTTCTGCAAGGAGGGCCACTACGGGCTCTGCACCGGCGGGGGCGGCTGGATCTTCGGCCACCTGATCGACGGGCTCCAGGCCGAGTACGCGCGCGTGCCGTTCGCCGACACGTCCGTCTACAAGATCCCGGAGGAGCTCTCCGACGAGCAGGTCCTGTTCCTCGCGGACATCCTCCCGACCGCGTACGAGGTCGGCGTCCTGAACGGGGGCGTCCGGCCCGGCGACTCGGTCGCGGTCGTCGGCGCAGGGCCGATCGGGCTCGCGACGATCATGACGGCGAAGCTCTTCACGCCGGCGCGGATCATCGCGATCGACCTCGCGGACGCGCGCCTCGCGAAGGCGCTCGACTTCGGCGCCGACGTCGTGATCAACAACGGCTCCGAGGACGCGCCCGCGCGTGTGGCCGAGATCACCGGCGGCCTCGGCGTGGACGTGGCGGTGGAGGCGGTCGGCGTGCCGGCCACCTTCGAGCTCTGCACGGAGATCATCCGGCCGGGCGGCCGCGTCGCGAACGTCGGCGTGCACGGGCATCCGGCGACGCTCCATCTGGAGACGCTCTGGATCCGCGACGTGACGATCACGACCGGCCTCGTGGACACCTTCACGACGCCGCGGCTGCTCGACCTGATCGCGACGGGCCGGCTCGACCCGACCCCGTTCGCGACGCACCGGTTCGAGCTCGCCGAGACGATGGAGGCCTACGACGTCTTCGGCGACGCGGCGAAGACGAACGCGCTCAAGGTGGTGCTGAGCGCCCAGCCGGTCCACCTCGAGGCAGCGGCGGCCGGCGAGCGCAGCTCGGTCGCCCGCTCGTAGCGGGCTCGCGGCACGACCGGGCCGTCGCCTCGGCGGCCCGGTCGTCCGTGACCTGATGTCGGCGCGCGCCTAGAGCAGCCCCGGCGTCGCGGCTCGATCGGCGCGCTCGACCGCCCGCGCCACGTCGACGCGGGAGCCGACCTCGAGCTTGCGAAAGATGTTCCGCATGTGCGTCTCGACCGTCTTGGTGCTGAGGAAGAGGGTCTCGGCGATCTCCGGATTGGTCATGCGGTCGACGACGAGCCGCGCGACCTGCGTCTCGCGCTCGGTCAGCGCCGCGACGCCCGTCGCGTCGGCCTGTCCCGCTCCCGTGCGGCGATGGACGCGGCGGCCGATTCGTCGCAGCTCGCGGTCGGCGGCGGCGCGGTACCGGCGCGCGCCGCAGGCATCGAACGCGGCGGCGGCCCGCTCGAGCTCCGACGCCGCCCGCGCGCGCCGGCCCGCATGTGCGAGCGCCCGGCCCGCGAGCAGGCGCGCGAGCCCGGCCTCGACGGGGATCCCGACGTCGTCGGCGGCCGCCGCCGATGCGAGCGCGTGGTCCGCCGCCGACGCGGCGTCGCCGGAGGCGAGGGCGATCGTCGCGGCGGCGCGGTCCGCCATCGAGGTCGCCATCCGGAGTGCTCCCATCGAGTCCGCGGCGCTACGGGCAGCCGCGGCGGCCCGTTCCGCGTCCTCCGGGCGGCCCAGGGCCAGCCAGCAGCGCGTCAGCAGCTCGAGCCACTTCGCGCGAAAGCTCCCTCCGGGCATGAGCGGCAGCCCGCTGCCGCCGGCACGCTCGAGCAGCAGCTCGACCGCCTCGGCGAGCCTCGCGTGGCCGGTCTCGAGTCGCACGGCTGCGAGCGCGAGGCCGGTTGCCGCCGGGATGATGCCGTTGTCCACGCCGCGGGTAAGGTCGACGCTCTCTTCCGCCGTGCTCGTGGCGAGGGCGGTGTCCCCCGCGGCGAGCGCGGTCAGCGAGCGGTTGAGGAGCAGGCCGGCGAGGCTCTGGGCATTGCCCAAGAGGCGCGCTTCCTCGATGGCGCCGTCCAGCATCTCGCCTCCTTCGGCGAGCTCGCCGCGCAGCATCCTGACCCAGGCCAGGAGCATGAAGGCGAAGGCCGCCACGGCGGGTTGACCGGTCGCCCCCGCGACCGCAACCGCCCGTTCGGCGTGCGCGCCGGCGTCGTCGAAACGGTCGAGGTAGAGCTCGGCGCCGGCCAGGTTGATCGCGGAATCCAGCCGGAGCGCCAGATCCTCGTCCGGGAGCGAGTCGACCAGCGCGGCGGCCTCCGAGCGATACGTCTCCGCCTCGCGCACCCTGCCGCAGAGGCCGACGCCCCACGCGAGGATCGCGGCGGCGCTCGCGGTCAGCGATCGATCGCCGAGCGGCCTCGCGACCTGAAGCGCACGGCCGGCCCAGGCTGCGATCTGCTCGAACTCCATCCGGTACACGCCGTCGAGCGCGAGCTCGATCATGAGCGCGGCGGCCTCGGGCGATTCCGGCTCGTCGAGGCTCTCGAGGGCCTGAACCAGGCGCGCGTACGCGTCCCCGTGGCGGCCGAGGAGGTGCTCGACGCCGGCGCAGGCGGTCGTGAGCCGGACGCGCAGCGCGACGGCGTCCGCGGGGACGAGCTCGATGCTCTCGAGCAGCGCCGGGTGCGCCTCGTCGAAGTGGCCGCACGCGGCCAGCGCCCCCGCTCGTGCGAGCAGGAGCTCGACGCGCGTGTCCCGAGCAGCGTCCTCGGGGAGCAGGCGAAGCGCGACCGCGTACCAGTGGGCTGCGCTCGCCGGCGCGCGATGGGCCGCCGCCTGCCCCGCCTCGCGCAACGTCTCGACCGCCGCGACGTCGCCCTGCCGTCCGGCACGCTCGACGTGATGCGCCCGCTCCGACGGGCCGACACCGCGCGCCGCGAGCGCGGCGTCACATCGCTCGTGGGCGCCGAGCCGCCACCCACCGGGGGCCGACTCGTAGACCGCCCGCCGCACGAGCGGATGCCTGAAGCGAAAGCGGCGAGGAACCTCGGTCTCCCGGATCAGGTCGGCGCGCAGCAGGTCGTCCACGGCCTCGAGCGCGGACGCGCCGTCGAGCGCCGCGGCGGCCGTCGCCAGCTCGGGATCGAACGGATCGCCGGCGACGGCCGCACCCCGGAGGAGCACGCGGGCGTCGTCGGGGAGGCGGGTGAGCTCGTCGGCCAGGGCGGCCGCGACGAGCGGCGGCACCTCACGATCCGCCGACGGGTCGTGCCTCGGCGCCGGCAAGGGCGCCGGCGTCCGCCCGAACGCCTTCGCGAGCTGCTCGAGGTAGAAGGGGTTGCCGCCGCTGTCTTCGTACAGCGCCGCCGCCGTCGTCGCGTCGACGGCGTCTCCGAGGAGCTCCCCCGTCTCGGCGCGCGTCAGGGCATCGAGCTCGACCCGGGCGAGCGTGCCCGCGCGCCGCGCCGGCTCGAGCGCAGGGGCGAGGCGCTCCGGCGCGTGCCGCGGCCGCAGGCCCAGGGCGATGAGGACGGCTGCGTCCGGCGGTCGGCGGAGCAGCGAGCCGAGGAGCTCGACCGACGCCCAGTCGGCCCAGTGGACGTCGTCGAGCACGAGCACGAGGGGCTTCCGTCCGGCGAGCTCTTCGAGGAGCCTCCGGACGGCGCGGTGGCTGGGATAGCGCTCGTGTCGAGCGGCCGCACCGTTCGTCGCTGCGTCGCTCGAAAGCGAAGGAAAGACACTCGCGAGCCCGTTCCGGGTCTCGGCGCCCAGGGCCTCCAGACGCCGCGGCTCCAGGCTCTGGAGGAACTCGTCGAGCGCATCGACGAAGAGCCCGAAGGGCAGATTCCGCTCGAGCTCCGACGCGGATCCGCCCAGAGCGAGGTGCCCGCTCCTGTCGGCGCGATCCGAGAGCTCGGCGAGCAGACGCGTCTTTCCGATCCCCGGCTCGCCGACCACCTCGACGGCCGCCGGACGACCGCCCTCCAGTGTCGCGAGCAGCCGGCCGAGCGAGCCGAGCTCCTCGGCGCGCCCAACGAGGTGCTCCGCCATGGCCATGTCGCGTATGCCACGAGGATAGATCAGGGCGGGCGGCGCCGAGAGATCAGGGTGCTCCCCCGATGTCGGCGCCGCCGCGCCGCGTCAGGCTGCCTGCGTGCCCCGCTATCTGCTCCACCACCGGCACGAGTCCCGCGACTGCGGCGTCGTCTTCGCCTCGTTCAAGGGCCACGAGAGCACCCTGCGGCACAAGGCCACGCTCGTCTCGTGCGGATCGGGCGAGCACGCCATCTGGTGGTCGGTGGAGGCAGGGTCCGAGGCCGAGGCGCTCGCGCTCCTGCCCTTCTACGTCGCGGAGCGCACGACCGCCACGAGCGTCAGCGAGGTCGAGATCCCATGATCGAGCAGTCCGCGCCCGCCGCGCCCGCGCCCGCCCGCGCCTGGGCGGACGCCGGCGCGCAGCCGGCGCCGACCCGCCTGTCGGGGCTGCTCCGGCGCCATCAGCTCGTGACCTTCTTCGTCCTGGCGTACGGGATCTCCTGGCTCCTCTGGCTCCCGCTCGTCGTCGCCGGGAACGCCTCGGGTCCGAAGTTCCTCCTGTCCGTCCTCGCGTCGCTGGTTCCGTCGACGGTGGCGATCGTGCTCGTCGCCCGGCTGCACGGCAGGGCCGGGGTCCGGGAGCTGCTTGGCCGGCTTCGCCTCTGGCGGGTCGGCGCGGGCTGGTGGGCGGCCGTCGTCGCGCTCCCGGCTCTCGTTCTCGCCGGCGTCGGCCTGAGCATCCTCCTCGGAGGCGACGCTCCGGATGTCACCGTGACGATCCCGGGAGCGGTGTTCCTCCTTCTCCTCTTCATCTTCCCGGGCAGCGCGGGAGGTGAGGAGCTCGGCTGGCGTGGGTTTGCCCTGCCCCGGCTGCAGGCCCGACGGAGCGCCCTGGGGGCGAGCGTCGTCCTCGGCGTGCTCTGGGGCGCGTGGCACCTGCCCCTCTACCTCGTCGGGTCGGACGTCCGCCCGCTCGGCCTCTTCGGCCCCTGGGTGCTCCTCTGCGTCGCCGCCTCGGTCCTCATCACCTGGATGTACAACGGCACCGGCGGGAGCCTGCTGGTCGTCGTCCTCTTCCATGCGGCGTCGAACCTGCCGTTGACGATCCTCCTGGAGCCCCTCGACGACGAGGTCGTCCTGCCCTTCCTGCTCTACGTCGGCCTGATGGTCCTCGCGGCCTCGATCGTCGTGGCCGCGACGGGACCGGCGACGCTCTCGCGCACTCGCGCCAAGCAGGTCGCGGACGACACGGAGACGGTCGAGGGGCCCGCCGCGGACGGCTCCCGAACGGTCGAGCCTCCGACGGGCCGCAGACGCGGCCGGCGCCGAGCCGTCGCCGTCGGAGTCGCGCTCGCCGCGATCGTCGCAGGTGCCGCCTACCTCGCGAGCAAGCCGGGCTCCGGCACGCCGGCCGCCAACGGAGCAGGCGGCGGCCCCGCCTTCGCGGAGATCGAGGAGTTCGTGCAGGGCGAGATGGCCGCGCAACGGATTCCCGGGCTCGCTCTGGGCATCGTCGAGGACGGCCGGATCGCGTACGTGCGCGGCTTCGGGACGGCCGACGACGCCGGGACGGAGGTGACCCCGCAGACGCCGTTCGTGATCGGCTCGGTGAGCAAGTCGCTGACCGCGCTGGCCGTCATGCAGCTGGTCGAGGCGAACGCGATCGAGCTCGACGCGCCCGTGCAGCGCTACCTCCCGTGGTTCCGCGTGGCGGACGAGG
>Ga0210115_1000138_pt1 | contig 18511 bp, 16 predicted proteins | sample MayberryNW_TuleB_2_FD_185526 | JGI IMG/M metagenome (GOLD analysis project Ga0210115, IMG submission 185526) | Wetland microbial communities from San Francisco Bay, California, USA, that impact long-term carbon sequestration - MayberryNW_TuleB_D2... | ecosystem: Environmental > Aquatic > Marine... | reverse complement strand
TCGACGCGCTGCTCGGCGAGATGGTGCGCGGCGAGCTGCGCGCGGAGGTCGCCCCGGCGCTCGTCGGGGTTGCGCATCCGCGACACGAGCCCGTCGAGCGCGGGGCCGTCCAACCTCGTCGGGGGAATCACGACGCCCTCCTCCGCCAGCGTCCTCGAGCCCGCGGGCAGGCTGCCCGGGTCGGCGCCCCCGACGTCCGCGTGGTGCGCGCGCGAGACCGCGTACCCGAGCCGCGTTCGCGTCACGATCGTCAGGTCGGGGAGGTGCGTGCCGCCGGTGTAGGGGTCGTTGAGGATCCATGGCTCGCCCGGCGCGGGGTCGTGGGCGCGGACGGCGGCGACCGCCTCGGGCATCGCCCCCAGGTGCACCGGGATGTGCTCCGCCTGCGTGACCATGCGGCCGTGGTCGTCGAAGAGCGCGGTCGAGCAGTCGCGCCGCTCCTTGATGTTGGCGGAGAAGGCGGAGCGGACGAGCACCGCGCCCATCTCCTCTGCGATCGCGCGCAGGCCGCTGCCGATCACCTGCAGCTCGATGTCGATCACGACGGCCTCCGTAGGACGAGCGTGCCGTGCGTGTCCGTCTCGCCAGCCCAGCCGTCGGGCACCCACGCCGTCGAGCCCTCGAGCTCGAGCACCGCCGGCCCGCGCACACCCAGCCGAGGCCCGGTCAGGGCCACAGGCGGCGCAGAGCGAACCTCCGCGGTCCGCACGGCCACGAGCTCGAGCGGGCGCCCGGGGTCCGCGTGCCCGTACCGGCGCTCGTGCGCCTCGTGGAAGCGCTCTGCGAGCCGCGGCCCGAGCGGGACGGTGAGCTCGAACGACTGCCCCTCGTAGCGGAGGTCGGCCTCGCCCACGCCGGGGAGCTCGCCCACCTCGGCGAGCGGCGCGACGTAGGAGCGGACCGCGTCGCGACGCTCGTCGGCCGCCGCGAGCCCCAGCGCGGAAAGGACGCCCGCAGCCGCCGGGACGAGCACTGTCGACATCCCGAGCTCGTCGGCGAGGGCGCAGGCGTGCAGCGGGCCGGCGCCGCCGAACGCGACGAGCGCGAAGTCCCGCGGATCGAGCCCCTGCTCGATCGAGATGAGGCGGAGCGCACGCGTCATCTCGGCGTTCACGATCTCGACGACGGCCTCGGGGTCGAGCGCGCCCAGCGCGCCTCGCGCAGCGGCGGCGTCGAGCTCGAGCCCGTCCGGCAGGTGCGCGGGTAGCCGGCCGAGCAGGAGGTTGGCGTCCGTCACGGTCGGCCGGTCGCCGCCGCGGCCGTAGCACGCAGGCCCCGGGATCGCCCCGGCGCTCCCGGGACCGACGCGCAGCGCTCCGCCCGCATCGATCCGCGCGATCGATCCGCCGCCGGCCCCGACCGTGTGCACTGCGAGCGTGGGAAGGCGCACGGGCAGACCGCCGACGACGCGCTCGTGCTCGCGTCTCGCCTCGCCGCCGACGATCGCGCAGACGTCGGTCGAGGTGCCGCCCATGTCGAAGGAGAGCGCGTTCTCGAACCCGGCGAGCGCAGCGACCCGGGCCGCGCCGACGACTCCTGCGGCAGGGCCGGAGAGCAGCGCGAACGCCGCGTGCCCGGCCGCCTCGTCGAGGGTGGCGAGCCCGCCCGACGAGCGCATCACGTACGGCACGGGCAGGCCTGCCTCGCCGCATGTCTCCTCGAGCGACCGCAGGTAGCGCGCCACGACCGGGCCGAGGTAGGCGTCGACCGCCGTGGTCGAGGCCCGCTCGTACTCGCGGAGCTCGGGCGAGACCTCGTGCGAGGCGACCACGTGGGCGTTCGGCAGCCGGCGCCGGACCTCGTCGGCGACGGCGCGCTCGTGGCTCGGGTCCCGGAACGCGAAGAGGAGGCAGACCGCAACCGCGTCCGCGTCGAGGTCGGGCAGCGTCGAGAGGTCGAGGGAGACGAGCTCGCCGTCCGGGCCGAGCCGGCCCTCGACGCCGACGCAACGCTCGAGCGGCACGAGCGGAGGCGGGTGGTCGGCGCACGGCCGGTAGAGATGGGCGCGGTTCTGCCGCCGGAGGTGGAGCAGATGCTCGAAGCCCGTGTTCGTGACGAAAGCCGTGCGGGCGCCGCGCCGCTCGAGCAGCGCGTTCGTGGCGACGGTGGTGCCGTGCGTGAAGCGGTCGACGTCGTCCGCGCCGACTGCTGCCGCCGCGGCGAGGACGGACGCCTCCTGCCTTGCGGCCGTCGAGACCTTCGCCGTCCGCACCTCGCCGTCGGCGACCAGCACGGCGTCGGTGAACGTCCCGCCGACGTCGATGCCGAGCACGCGCACCGGCGCATTCTCACGGGCTTCCGCGGCCTGGTGCGGAGTAGAGTGTCCACCACGTGGATCGCCTCGTCTGCCTCGGGCTGAGTCACCACACCGCTCCCGTCGAGCTCCGCGAGCGCCTCGGCTCGCTGGCTCCGGGCGCCGCGGCCTGCCCGGCGGTCGAAGAGCATGCCGCGCTCTCCACCTGCTACCGGGTCGAGCTGTACGCGTACCTCGCCGACGGCGTGGACGACGCGCGCGGCGAGCTCCTTCGCGTGCTCGCGGACACCCACGGCGTCGAGCGCGAACTGCTCACCGACCACCTGTACGTCCACGCGGGCGAGGACGTCGCGCGCCACCTGAGCCGGGTGGCGGCGGGGCTCGACTCGCTCGTCCTCGGCGAGGCCGAGATCCTGGGCCAGGTCGGGAGCGCGTTCGAACACGCGAAGGAGGAGGGCACCGTGGGGCCGGTGCTCGAGCTCCTCTTCCGGGCCGCGATCACCTCCGGGCGGAGAGCACGCTCGGAGACGGCGATCGGAGCGAACCCCGCGACGGCGAGCTCGATGGCGCTGGCGCTCGCCGACGGTGCGCTCGGCGGCTCGCTGGGAGAGCGGCGTGCACTCGTCGTCGGCGCCGGCCGCATCGGCCTCCAGACGCTGAAGGCACTCGCGCGCCGGGGCGTCTCACGAGTCGCCGTCGCGAACCGCACGCGCGAGCGCGCGGTCGAGGCCGCGTCGTCGTTCGATGCTGAGGCGTTCGGGCTCGACGAGCTCGAGGACGCGCTGGCGTGGGCCGACGTCGTCGTCTCGGCGACCGCGGCCGAGCACCCGGTCGTGCACGAGGACGCCGTCCGGGCGGCGATGGCCGGGCGCGAGGAGCGGCCCCTCGTCCTCGTCGATCTCGCCGTTCCCGCCGACGTCGAGCGCAGCGCCGCAGACGTGCCAGGCGTCTCGCTCTTCGACGTCGACGACCTCCGCGCCGGGCTCGACGGCGCGCTGACCGCGCGCCTGTGCGAGGTGCCGAGCGTCGAGGAGATCGTCGAGGAGGAGGTTGCCGCGTTCGGGCGCCGCCGGCGTGAGCTCGAGATCGAGCCGCTCGTCGCCGAGCTCCGCCGCCGCGCGGAGACGGTGCGCGCACAGGAACTCGAGCGCGCGCTCGCCGACCTCGGTGACGTCGACCCGGCCACCGCGGAGCGAATCGAGCACCTCTCGCGCGCCCTCGTGAAGAAGCTCCTGCACGAGCCCACCGTGCGCCTGCGCGAGCGCGCGGGCAGCGGCGACGCGGACGAGGTCGCGGCCGCCGTGCGCGAGCTCTTCGACCTCGCCTCCCCGCGCGAGCCGTGAGCGAGCCGCCGCCCCGGGCGGCGGTCGTCGTCGGCACGCGCGGCTCGGCGCTCGCCCTGGCGCAGACGAAGCGGGTCTGCGCGATCCTCGAGGACGCCCGGCCCGGCCTCTCGACCGAGGTCCGCGCGATCGTCACGCACGGCGACCGGACGCAGGCGAGCGGCGAGCCGCTTCCCGCAATCGGCGGCAAGGGGCTCTTCACCGCCGAGCTCGAGCAGGCGCTCCGCGACGGCACGATCGACCTCGCGGTCCACTCGCTCAAGGACCTCCCGACCGAGGAGGTCGACGGCGTCGTGCTCGGCGCCGTGTGCCTGCGCGAGGACGTCCGGGACTGCCTCGTCTCGCGCGCCGGTCCTGTGCACGAGCTCACGGACGGCACGGTCGTCGGCACGAGCAGCCTCCGCCGCTCGGCCCAGCTGCGCGCGCTGCGCCCGGACCTCGAGGTGCGCTCGATCCGCGGCAACGTCGAGACCCGCATCCGCAAGGTGCGCGAGGGCGAGTACGACGCGGTGCTCCTGGCTGCCGCAGGGATCGCGCGGCTCGGGCTCGAGCACGAGGTCGTGGAGTGGCTGGACGCCGACGTGCTCGTCCCGGCGCCGGGGCAGGGCGCGCTCGCGGTCCAGAGCCGCGCCGACGATGCGGCGACGCTCGAGCTGCTCGCCGTCATCGACGATCGGGCGGCGCGGATGGCGACGACCGCGGAGCGCACGTTCTTGCGTGCGCTCGGCGCCGGCTGCACGGCTCCCGTTGCCGCGTACGGGACGACGAGCGGAGATGCGGTGCATCTCGAAGGGCTCGTCGCCTCGCCGGACGGGCGCGAGGTCGTTCGCCTCTCCGGGACGGGGGAGCCCGAGGAGGTCGGCGAGCGCCTCGCCCGCGACGCACTGCACGCCGGAGCGGACGCGATCCTCGAGGCCGTTCGTGTCTGAGCGCCCACTCGCCGGCAAGCGGGTCGTGGTGACGCGTCCTCGCGAACACGCTGGTCCGCTGGTCGCCGAGCTCGAGCGGCAGGGCGCCGAGGCGTCGGTCGTACCGCTGATCGCGGTCGCTCCGCTCGAGGACGACGGCGACCTCCGTCGCCTCGTCGAGTCGGGCGACCACGACTGGATCGTCTTCACCAGCGCCAATGCCGTGCGCGCTGTCGGAGGCGCGCTCGGGCGGCTGAGCGCACGTGTCGCGGCGGTCGGACCGGCGACGGCGAGCGAGGTCCGTGGAGGCGGCGTCGAGCCTGCGTTCGTGCCCGATCGCTTCGCGGCCGCCGAGATCGCAGCCGGTCTCGAGCCGCTTGCCGGTGCCCGGGTGCTCCTGCCTCAGTCGGAGATCGCGGAGCGGTCGTTCGCGGAGGGGCTTCGCGCTCGCGGCGCGATCGTGGACGTCGTCGATGCCTATCGCACGGTCGGCCTCGAGCCGAACGCACCAGAGCTCGAACGGCTCCAGAAAGCGGATGCGATCCTGCTGGCAAGCGGCTCGGCGGCGCGCTCGCTGGCGGCGACAGGCGCCCGATCGGAGTCCACGCTCGTCGTCTGCATCGGCGCGTCGACCGCCGAGGCCGCACGCGCAGCGGGGCTCCAGGTCGACCTCGTCGCCGAGGATGCGACGGGGCAGGGCATGATTCGTGCGCTGGTGGCGCACTACGGGAAGAGATGACGCAGTACGAGACGGATCCGCTCGCCGCGCTTCGGCAGGGGCCCGGAGCGCAGCGCCCGCGGCGCTGGCGCCGTACGGCCGCGCTGCGCGACCTCGTGCGCGAGACGCCGCTCGCCCCCGACGACCTCGTCTACCCGCTGTTCGTCGTCGAGGGGCGCGGTGAGCGCGTCGCCGTGTCCTCGATGCCGGGTATCGACCAGCTCTCGGTCGAAGCGCTCGCGCGTGAGGGGCGGGAGCTCCTCTCGCTCGGGATCAAGGCGGTGCTCCTCTTCGGCCTGCCCGAGTCGAAGGACCCGCTCGGGCTCGAGAGCCACGCCGAGGATGGCGTCGTGCAGCAGGCGGTCCGGGCGCTGAAGGAGGCGACCCCGGAGCTCGTGGTCGTGACCGACGTCTGCCTGTGCGAGTACACGGACCACGGCCACTGCGGGCTCGTCGACGCGGAGGGCGAGGTCCTGAACGACGAGACGCTCGACGTGCTCGCGCGGATCGCGGTCTCGCACGGCGAAGCCGGGGCCGACATCGTCGCGCCGAGCGGGATGATCGACGGGATGGTCGGGGCAATCCGGTCGGCGCTCGACGACGAGGGACTGCAGCGGGTTGCGGTCCTCTCGTACGCGGTGAAGTACGCGTCAGCGTTCTACGGGCCCTTCCGCGAGGCGGCCGAGGGCGCGCCTGCGTTCGGCGACCGGCGAGGCCACCAGCTGGACCCCGCGAACGCGCGCGAGGCGCTGCGCGAGGCGGTTCTCGACGTCGAACAGGGTGCGGACGGGCTGATGGTCAAGCCCGCGCTCGGCTACCTCGACGTCGTTCGCCGCGTGCACGAGCGCTTCCCCGAGCTCCCGCTCGCCGCCTACAACGTCAGCGGGGAGTACTCGATGGTGAAGGCCGCCGCCGCGAACGGCTGGCTCGACGAGCGGGCCGCCGTGCTCGAGGTGCTGACGGGGATCCGCCGCGCCGGCGCCGACCTCGTCGTCACGTACCACGCGAAGGAGGCTGCCGCGTGGCTCCAGAGCACGTGAGGGCGCGCGTCGACGAGCGGCCCACGGAGGACGCGCTCGACGGGACCGACGTCGCGGAGCACGGCCGTACCGCCCAGGGCGAGACGACCTCCCTCGACCGCAGGCTCTTCATGCAGCTCCACGCGTTCGGCGGCGCCGGGGATACGAAGGGACTCGTCGCTGCGCTCGAGTCGGCGAACGTCGAGGGCACGCTCTACGAAGACGTCAGCGACCCCACCGGTGTCGCGCTCCTCACGCTGAGCGAGGATCCGGGCGCGTTCGTCTCGGAGTTGCGCGGCTTCCTGCAGTCGCCGCCGTTCTCCGCACTGGAGCCGAAGCCGGAGCTGACGATGCTCGGGCGGACGTACGCGATCGGGCACGAGCAGGATCTCGAGGAGACGCTCATCGAGCGGCCGCGACGGCGCATCCTCGATCCCGCGCTGCTTTGGGCGATCTGGTACCCGCTCCGGCGCGCCGGCTCCTTCGAGCAGCTCTCGCGGAAGGAGCAGAACGCGATCTTGATGGAGCACGGTGGCGTCGGCATGGCCTTCGGCCGGGCGGGGCTCGGCTACGACATCAGGCTCGCCTGCCACGGCCTCGACCGCGCGGACAACGACTTCGTCGTCGGCCTGCTCGGCCCGGAGCTGCACCCGCTCTCGATCATCGTCCAGCGGATGCGCAAGACGCGCCAGACCTCGCTTCACCTGGAGCGCCTCGGCCCGTTCTTCGTCGGCAGGGTGGCGTGGCAGAGCAGACCGTGACCGCCCCCGCGGAGGCGGTCGCCGAGAGCGAGCCGACCGCGCCGTTCCTGCGGGCCTGCCGCGGCCTGCCTGTCGAGCGGACGCCCGTGTGGCTGCTTCGCCAGGCGGGGCGGTACATGCCCGAGTACCGGGCGCTGCGCGAGCGCCACTCGATGCTCGAAGTCGTGCGCACGTCGGAGCTCGCCGCGCAGGTGACGCTCCAGCCCGTCGACGCCTTCGGGCTCGACGCGGCGATCGTCTTCTCCGACATCCTTCCGCCGCTCGTCGGCATGGGGCTCGACCTCGACTTCGTCAAGGGGGATGGCCCGCGGATCGGGAACCCGATCTCGCGGCCGCGCGACGTCGATCTGCTCGCAGCGCCGCCCGCGGAGGAGACGATGGCGGGGACGCTCGAGGCGATCGCGCTCGTGCGGGCGGAGCTCGAGCCGCGGGACGTGCCGGTGATCGGGTTCGCGGGCGCGCCGTTCACGCTCGCGAGCTACGCGATCGAGGGCGGCTCGTCGCGCGACTTCTCGAGGACGAAGGCGTTCATGCTCTCGGAGCCGGCCGCGTGGAAGCGCCTTCTGGGCAAGCTCGTGACGGTGCAGGCCGACTACCTGCTCGCGCAGGCGCGGGCGGGCGCGCAGGCGCTGCAGGTGTTCGACTCGTGGGTCGGGCGAGCGCTCGGCCGCGAGGACTTCCTCCGCCACGTCGCCCCGCACAACCGCGAGCTCTTCGCCGCGGTCGCCCGGGCGGAGGTGCCGGTGATCTCGTTCTCGCTCGGGACGTCCGCGTACCTGGAGGACGTCGCCGGCTGCGGGGGCGACGTCGTCGGCCTCGACTGGCAGCTCCCGCTCGACGAGGCGTGGGCGCGGGTCGGGCTCGACCGGCCGGTGCAGGGGAACCTCGACCCCGCGGCGCTGCTCGCGCCCTGGCGCGAGCTCCGGTTCCGGATCGACGACGTCCTCGACCGCGCGGCAGGCCGCCCGGGCCATGTCTTCAACGTCGGGCACGGCCTCGTCCCGCAGACGCCGGTCGACAACGTCAAGCGCCTCGTCGAGCACGTGCGGGAGCGGACCATTGACAACAGTGTCTGACACCACCCCACGGAGCAATGCGCGTTCGAGACGTTCTGGTGTCAGACACCGGTCTCCGGTCGGCCTTCTCGTCATGGCGTACGGTGGACCCGCGTCGCTCGACGAGCTCCCGGGCTACCTCGCGGACATAAGGTCGGGACGCACGACCCCTCGTGACGTGCTCGAAGAGGTCACCGCGAGCTACCGCGCGATCGGCGGCCGCTCGCCGCTCCTCGACGCGACCCGGGCGCAGCTCGACGCGATCGGGCGCGAGCTCGGCGACGGCTTTCGCTGCTACCTCGGCATGCGCCACTGGTCGCCCTGGATCGAGGAGGTCGTCGGCGAGATGCTCGAGGACGGCGTGACGCATGCCGTCGGCCTCGTGCTCGCACCGCAGTTCAGCGCGCTGTCCGTCGCGCGCTACGAGCAGAAGGTTGCGGACGGCCTCGAGCTCTATCGCGGGCGGATGGAGCTCGCGCACGTGCGGAGCTACCACGACCATCCCGGGCTCGTCGAGGCATTCGCGGGACGCGTGGCCGAGGGCCTCGCGCGCTGGCCCGACGAGGAGAGGGACAGCGTGCACGTCGTCTTCAGCGCGCACAGCCTCCCGGAGCGCGTCCTCGCCGGCGGAGACCCCTACGACACGCAGTGCCGCGAGACCGCGCAGCTCGTAGCCGAGCGCGCAGGCCTTTCCCCCGAGCGCTGGTCCTGGAGCTACCAGTCGGCCGGCCGCACGCCGGAGCCCTGGGCAGGCCCGGACCTCGGCGAGCACCTGGAGGAGCTCGCCGCGCGCGGCGTGCGGGACGTCGTCTCCGTTCCGGTCGGGTTCGTCTCCGACCACGTCGAGCTCCTGTTCGACGTCGACGTCCGTGCGCAGGGCGTCGCGCAGCGCGTCGGCGTCCGCCTCGAGCGCCCGCCCGCGCTGAACGACGATCCGCGGTTCGTCGCCGCGCTCGCCGAGATCGTGCGCGACCGTGCGTCGGCCTGGACGGCGGCGCGCGCGGCATGAAGATCGCCGTCGTCGGAGGCGGGATCGCGGGGCTCGCGGCCACGCGGCGTCTGGAGGCGCTGCTCCCGGAGGCCGAGCTCACGCTCGTCGAGGGCGCGGTGCGCCTCGGCGGCAAGATCCTCACCCAGCACGCGGAGGGCTTCCTCGTCGAGGCAGGCCCGGACAGCTTCCTCTCGCGCAAGGCGCGCGGCCCGGAGCTGTGCGAGGAGGTCGGGCTCGGGGACGAGCTCGTCGGCCGGCGGCCGGAGAACGCCCGCACGTTCGTCCGTCGCCGGGGTGAGCTCCATCCCCTGCCCGCGGGCCTCACGGGGATGGTCCCCACCGATCTCGACGCCCTCGCGAACAATCCGCTCCTCTCGCCCGAGGGCAGGGAGCGGCTCGCGGCCGAGGTCGAGATCGCGCCCGTGCGGGGCGGAGACGACGAGTCGGTCGCGTCCTTCTTCACGCGGCGGCTCGGGCGGGAGGCGTACGAGAACCTCGTCGAGCCGCTGACCACCGGCATCTACGCGGGCGACGGCGACCGGCTCTCGCTCGCCGCCACGTTCCCGGGCCTGCGCGCGCTCGAGCTCGAGCACGGCAGCGTGATCAGGGGCCTGCTGGCGCAGCCCGCGCCCACGGGCGCCGGCCTGCCTCCCTTCGTCGCGCTGCGCTCCGGCCTCGGCGCGCTGGTCGACGCGGTCGTCGGAGGTCTCGGCCACACCAGCGTCCGCACTGGCACCCCGGCCGCCGCGGTCGAGCGCGGGCCGTCGGGCTACGTCCTCACGCTCGCCGACGGCGAGACCATCCCGGCCGATGGAGTCGTGCTCGCGGTGCCTGCATTCGCGGCGGCGGAGCTCCTCGCAGCCCTTGACGACGACCTCGCAACCGCGCACGCGGAGATCCCGTACGCCTCTTCGGCCCTCGTCAGCCTCGGCTTCCACGACGAGGACATTCCGCACCCGCTCGATGGCTACGGCTACGTCGTGCCGCGAGCCGAAGGCTCCGACGTCCTCGCATGCTCGTGGACGTCAAGCAAGTGGGAGGGCCGCGCGCCTGCGGGCTCGGCGCTCGTCCGTGTTCACACCGGCCGCTTCGGCGGTCGGGACACATCCGCCGAGTCCGGCGACGAGCTCGTTGCGCTCGCCCGCGAGGAGCTCCGGCTGCTCGGCGTCACCGCCGACCCCTCGTTCGTCCGGATCCACCGCTGGCCGCGCTCGATGCCGCAGTACGTGCTCGGACACGTCGATCGCGTCGAGCGGATCGAGGCGGCGCTCGAGAGCCACCCCGGGCTCGCGGTCGCCGGGGCCGCCTACCGCGGGGTCGGGGTCCCGGACTGCATCGGCTCGGGCGAGGCAGCCGCCGAGTCGCTTGCTCGCGCGCTCGCGCCGGTCTCGGGATGAACCACGACGCCTCCGAGCGCCTGTTCGCGGAGGCGACCGGGCTCATGCCCGGCGGCGTCAGCTCGCCGGTGCGCGCCTTCCGGGCGGTCGGCGGCACGCCGTTCTTCGTCGAGCGCGGCGAGGGCGCGTACCTCGTCGACGTCGACGGCAACCGGTACGTCGACTACGTGCTGTCGTGGGGCCCGCTGATCCTCGGGCACGCGCACCCGCGCGTCGTCGCTGCGCTCGAGGAGGCGATTCGACGGGGGACGAGCTACGGGGCGCCGAGCCCGCTCGAGGTCGAGCTTGCCCGGCTGGTCCGCACTGCGATGCCGAGCCTGGAGCTCGTCCGCTTCGTCAGCTCGGGGACCGAGGCGACGATGAGCGCGCTCCGCCTCGCCCGCGCGTTCACCGAACGCACGAAGGTCGTCAAGTTCACGGGCTGCTACCACGGCCACGCCGATCTCCTGCTCGTGCAGGCGGGATCCGGCGTGGCGACGCTCGGCCTCCCCGACTCGCCGGGCGTCACGCCCGGCGCGGTCGCGGACACGCTCACCGTGCCGTACAACGACCTCGAGGCGGTCGAGCGCCTGTTCGCCGACGAGGGCGGCGAGATCGCCGCGGTCGTCGTCGAGCCGGTCGCAGGGAACATGGGGCTCGTCCCGCCACTCCCAGGTTTTCTGGAGGGACTGCGCGCGGTCACAGCGGAGCAGGGCGCGCTGCTCGTCTTCGACGAGGTGATGACCGGGTTCCGCGTACATCCGGGAGGAGCGCAGACGCTGTACGGGGTCACGCCCGACTTGACGACGCTCGGCAAGGTGATCGGCGGCGGCCTCCCGGTCGGGGCCTACGGCGGGCGGCGCGAAATCATGGAGCTCGTCGCGCCGGCCGGCTCCGTCTACCAGGCAGGCACGCTCTCCGGGAACCCGCTCGCGATGACGGCGGGCATCGAGACCTTGCGGGAGCTCACCGGGCCGGGCGTGTGGGATGGGGTCGAGGCGGCGGCCCGGCGCCTCGTCGACGGACTCGCGGCCCTCGACGTACCCGTACAGCTCGCCCGCGTCGGGACGATGTTCGGCCTCTTCTTCGCCGAAGCCCCGGTGACGAGCTGGGAGCAGGCGAAGCAGGCGGACACTGCGCATTTCGCGGCGTTCCACCGAGAACTGCTCGACCGCGGCGTCTACCTCGCCCCCTCGCAGTTCGAGTCCGGGTTCCTCTCCACGGCGCACGGCGAGACCGAGATCGAGGCGACGATCGCGGCCGCCCGCGAGGCGTTCGCCGCCCTCGACTGACCTCTACGCTTCGCGCCGGTGAAGGTGCTGCTCGTCACCATGTACTTTCCCCCCGCGGGCGGCGGCGGCGTGCAGCGCTCGCTGAAGCTCGCCCAGTACCTGCCCGCGCTCGGGATCGAGACGCATGTGCTGGCTCCGGAGGACCCGAAGTGGGTGCACCGCGACCCGGAGCTGCTCGTCCCGACGCAGGCCTGGGTGCACCGAGTGCGCTACGTCGGGCCGCGGGCGCGCAAGCCGGCCGAGGAGCTGCGTGCGGCCGACGGGCTCGAGCGGGCGCTCGTCCAGGCCCAGGTGACCGCGCGCCGGCTGCTCGTGCCGGACGCGAGCGTGACCTGGAACCTGACCGCGATCCCCGCCGCGATCCGGCTCGCGCGCCGCGAGGGGATCGACGCCGTCCTGACGACCTCGCCGCCCGGCTCGGTCCACTTCGTCGGTGCCGCGGTCCAGAAGGCGACCGACGCGCGCTGGCTGGCCGACCTGCGCGACCCGCTGGTGGCGAACCAGCACCGGCGTGCGGACACGACGGCCACGCGCGCGCGGCAGGCGGCGAACGAGCGCCTCGCGCGTCTGGTCGTCGGCCGCGCCGACGCGGTGTCGTGCGTCTCCGAGGCGATCGCGGACGAGGTTCGCGCGCTGGCGCCCCGGGGCATCGTCCGCACGATCCCGAACGGCTGCGACTTCGACGACTTCGCGGGGCTCGAATACCGGCCCGGCTCGCGCTTCCGGATCACGCACACCGGGAGCTTCTTCGGGAAGCGCGATCCGAAGCCGTTCCTGCAGGCGCTGCGCGACTCCGGGCTCGACGTCGTCGCGCGCTTCGTCGGCGACTTCCGGTCGACCGATCGCGAGTGGGCGGAGGGGCTCGCGCTCGGCGACCGGCTCGAGCTCGTCGACTATGCGCCGCGCACGGAGTCGCTGCGGCTCCAGCGCGACTCGGAGGCGCTGCTCCTGCTCGTCCCCGACGCCGGCGGTCGCGGCCGGGGCGTCCTCTCGGGGAAGGTCTTCGAGTACCTCGCTGCGGGCCGTCCGATCCTCGCGGTCGTGCCTCCCGACGGCGCGGCTGCCGGGCTCATCCGGGAGACCGGTGCGGGCGTCGTCGTCGCGCCCGACGACGTCGACGGCATCCGCGATGCGCTCGCCGGCCTCCACACCCGGTTCGCGAACGGGGGGCTCCCTGCCGTCGAGCTCTCGGAGGACGACCGCCGCCGCCTCTCGCGCCAGGCGAGGGTCGAGGACACCGCGGCCCTGCTGCGGGAGATCGCCGCGTGAGCACGCACGCGCTTTCGCTGTGGACGCGCGCGGGCGAACGGGTGCTCGCCCAGCCCGTGCTCGACGGGCTCTTCCTCGCGACGATCCTCACCGTCACGTTCCACAAGCTGCAGTGGGAGCTCGCGGGCTCGCTGACGCTCTCCGACGTCCTCACCTCGGTCTTCCTCGTCCTCTTCGTCTGGGACCGCTTCGAGAGCTCGGACGCCAGGCTCACCCGCACGTCCGCGGTGGCGCTCGCCTTCTTCGTCGCCTTCGCGCTCCTCTACCTCGCGGGCTTCTACTCGCTCGACACGGGCCAGGCGCTCGCCCAGTGGTCGAAGGGGATGGTCAAGTTCGTGCTCCACTTCGGCTTCCTGGTGGCCGGCGTCGCCCTGCTCGCCAGACGCTCGCGGACGTTCTACTGGTACGCGCTCGCCGCGTTCCTCGGCGGGATCGGCCTGAACGCGGCCTACGGCGTCGTCCAGCTCGTCCTCGCCGAGCTGACGGGCGCCAACCTCGACGAGCTCCTGATCGAGCCGATCACCTCGCGGCAGACGGGGATCAACGTGTTCGGCGCCGTCGGCGGGACGCAGGAGGTGTTCCGGCCGAATGCGCTCACCGGCGATCCGAACCACCTCGGGATCGAGCTCGTCATCCCGCTCCTCGTCCTGACGCCGCTCTACCTCCGGCTCGAGGCGGGCCACCGCCTGCGCTGGCCGCTCGCCGCGCTCCTCGGCTTCCTCCTCGTCGTCGAGCTCGCGACTCTCTCCCGGAGCGCGCTCCTCGGGCTCGGCTGCGGCGCGCTCGTGCTGGCGCTCCCCTACCGCCGGCACCTGCGCAGGCCGGCCTTTCTCGTCCCGCTCGGCGCGGTCGCGCTCTTGCTCTTGGCGGTCGTCCTCGCCCGGCTCGACTTCTTCCTCACCGTGCTGCGCGCCCGCACGAACACGAGCTCGGCCGCGGCCTCGCCGCACTTCGAGGTGTACGGGTTCGTCCCGGACGTGCTCTCGACGAATCCCCTGCTCGGGCTCGGGCTGAACAACTTCGCTGTCTACTACGAGTTCGTGACCGGGAAGGAGGACTTCGGCCCGCACTCGTTCTACGTCGCCACGCTCGTCGAGACCGGGCTTGTCGGGTCGGCGCTGTTCGGCGTCTTCGTCGTGTGGCTCTTCCGACGCCTGGGCGCCGCGCGGAGGCTCGGCCGGGCGCTCGCCGCAGCGCGCGACCCGCTCGCCGCGCGGGTGCGGCCGCTCGCCTGGGGGATGACGGCCGCGCTCGTGGCGACGCTCGTCGCGAACCTCTTCTACCTGACGATGACCTTCTACTACTTCTACGTCTTCGCGGCGCTCGCGGTGGCGCTGCCCGTCGTCTTCGCGCGTCGGGCCGAGCCGCGGTGAAGGTCCTCGTCCTGACGACGTCCTACCCGAGGCGGCCCGGCGACGTGGCCGGGGTCTTCGTGCGCGACGCGGTGGAGCACCTGCGCGCGGCCGGGCTCGAGATGCGCGTCGTCTCGCCCGCGTCGTTCCGTCACCTGGGGCTCGCGTACGGGCACGGGATCGCGGGAAACCTTCGTCGGCGGCCGTGGAAGCTTCTGCTCCTGCCGCTGTTCGTCCTCTCGTACGCGACCGCGGCGCGTCGCGCCGCCCGCGACGTCGACCTCGTGCACGCGCACTGGCTTCCCTCCGCCCTGCCCGCGCTGGCGACGCGGAAGCCGTTCGTCGTCCAGCTGTGGGGCACCGACGTCGAGCTCGCCCGGCGTGTGCCGCTGCTCGCCCGGCTGCTCCTGCGGCGCGCGCAGCTCGTCCTCTGCCCGTCCGAGTACCTCGCCGGCGAGGCCCGGCGGCTCGGCGCTCGTGCCGTGCGCGTCGTCCCGGCAGGCGTGGAGATCCCCGCGGAGGTCGGCCAGCCCGAGGAGCCCCCGCACGTCCTCTACGTCGGGCGGCTGTCCGATGAGAAGGGCGTACCCGAGCTGCTCCGAGCGACGGTCGGCCTGCCGCGGGTGATCGTCGGCGACGGGCCGCTCCGCGACGGCGTCCCCGAGGCCGTCGGCTTCGTCGCTCCGACTGCGCTCGGCGCCTTCTACGAGCGCGCCGCGGTCGTCGTCTGCCCCTCGCGGCGCGAGGGCTACGGCGTCGTCGCGCGCGAGGCGATGGCGCACGGCAGGCCCGTCGTCGCGACCGCGGTCGGCGGGCTCCGAGACGCGGTCGAGGAGCGGGTCACCGGCCTGCTCGTCCCGCCCGCGGACGCTGTCGCGCTCCGTGGGGCGATCGAGCGCCTGCTCGGGGACGCGAAGCTGCGGAGACGGCTCGGAGCGGCCGCCCGCGAGAAGGTGCGTGCAGAGCTCTCCTGGGAGGCGGCGACCGAGGCCACGATCGACGCCTACAGCGAGGTGCTCAGCCGGGCGTAGGCGCCGTCAGCCCGAGTACCATCGCTGCCGTGCCGGAGCTCATCGTCAACGGACGCCGGATCGCCGACGACGAGCCCGCCTACGTCCTCGCCGAGATCGGCCACAACCACCAGGGCGAGCTCGAGAAGGCGAAGGAGCTGGTCCACGCGGCGCGCGAGTGCGGGGTCGACGCGGTCAAGCTCCAGAAGCGCGACAACCGACGCCTCTTCACGCGTGCGTTCTACGACTCGCCGTACGACAACGAGAACAGTTTCGGGCGGACGTACGGGGAGCACCGGGAGGCCGTCGAGCTCGGGAAGAGCGACTGGTTCGAGCTCAGCCGCTACGCGCGGGAGGAGGGACTCGCGTTCGTCGCGGCCGCGTTCGACGAGCCGAGTGCCGACTTCCTCGCCGAGCTCGGTGTGGACGCGTTCAAGTTCGCCTCGGGCGATCTCGCGAACACCCCGTTCCTGCGCTACGTCGCCTCGTTCGGCACGCCGCTCTTCCTCTCGACCGGCGGCGGGACCCTCGAGGACATCGACCGTGCGGTCGACGCGATCGCGACCGTGAACACGCAGCTCTGCGTGCTCCACTGCACGGCGTCGTACCCGGCGGAGATCGACGACCTCAACCTCTCCGTGATCGCCGTGCTCAAGGAGCGCTATCCCGACTTCGTGATCGGGCTCTCCGACCACCACAACGGGATCGCGATGGCGCCCGTCGCGTTCATGCTCGGCGCGCGCGCCTTCGAGAAGCACTTCACGCTGAACCACGCGTGGAAGGGCACCGACCACGCGTACTCGCTGATGCCGGACGGGATGCGCCGGTTCGTGCGCGACCTCCATCGCGTGCCTGCCGCGCTCGGGGACGGCGTCAAGCGACGCCTGCCGAGCGAGGAGCGCCCGCTCCAGAAGATGGGCAAGAAGCTCGTCGCCGCGCGCGACCTCCACTCCGGCCACGTGCTGGGGCCGGGGGACCTCGAGGCCCGCTCGCCGGCGGATGGCGGCCTCCCGCCCTACGAGCTCGACCGGCTGCTCGGCGGGACCCTCCAGCGGCCACTCTCCGCCCAGGAGGACGTCGCGCTCGAGGACGTCGAGCTCGCCGAGAAGCCCGTCGCCGCACGCGAGCAGTGATCGAGCTCCACGCGGTCCGTTTCGCGGTCTTCGACTTCGACGGAGTGTTCACCGACAACCGCGTGTGGACGAACGAGCACGGCGAGGAGAGCATCGCGTGCTGGCGCGGCGACGCACTCGGGCTCCGGCGCCTCGCGGCGGTCGGCGTCGAGCACCTGATCCTCTCGACCGAGGTGAACGCGGCGGTCGGCGCCCGCGCGCGCAAGATCGGCGCAAGCTGCATCCAGGGCGTCGACGACAAGCTCCCCGTCCTGCAGGAAGAGGCCTCGCGCCGCGGGGTCGGCCTCGAGGAGACGGCGTACCTCGGCAACGACGTGAACGACGCCGATTGCCTGGAGGCGGTCGGGCTCCCGGTCGTCCCGGCGGACGCGTGGCCCGAGGTCGTCCCGCTCGCCGGGCTCGTGCTCACGCGGCCCGGCGGCTACGGCTGCGTCCGCGAGTTCTGCGACGCCGTCTGGCTGGCGAAGAAGGAGGCTGCGTGAACGACCCGCTCTTCGACCTCGAGGGCCGCGTCGCGGTCGTCACCGGCGGGATGGGGCAGCTCGGCTCCGTGTACACGGCCGGGCTGGTCGAGCGCGGGATGCGGGTGGCCGTGTTGGACGTCGCGGCAGGCGACGTGCCCGAGGGCGCGCGCGCCTATCGGGTCGACGTGACCGATCGGGTCGAGATCGAGGCGGTGCTCGCCGAGGTCGAGAGCGAGTGGGGGATCCCGCACGTGCTCGTGAACAACGCGGCGCTCGACTCGCCGCCCGATGCCCCCGCCGAGGAGGTCGGCCCGTTCGAGACGTACCCCGAGGAGTCGTTCGACGCCGTGCTCGACGTGAACGTGAAGGGCACATTCCTCTGCTGTCAGGTGGTCGGAGGCGCGATGGCGCGCGGGGGGCGCGGGTCGGTCGTCAACGTGTCCTCGATCTACGGGCTCCTGTCCCCGGTCCAGGACCTGTACGACTTCCGGCGCGCAGGGGGCGAGACGTTCGTGAAGCCGGTCGCGTACTCGGTCTCGAAGTCCGCGGTCCTGAATCTCACGCGCTATCTGGCGACGTACTGGGCGAAGACGGGCGTCCGCGTCAACACGCTGACGCTGGCCGGCGTCTGGAACGACCAGCCGCAGGACTTCCTGGACGCGTACACGGCCCGGGTGCCGCTCGGGCGGATGCTCGACGCAGACGAGGCGCTCGGGGCCCTCGTCTTCCTCGCGTCCGACGCGTCCTCGTACGTCACTGGCGCGAACGTCGTCGTCGACGGCGGCTGGTCGGCTTGGTAGCAGCCGAGGACGTCACGAACCTCGTCGCCGGCGAAAGCTCACCGGCTGCGTCCGGCGAGTGGCTCGACAAGCTGCGGCCCGCGGACGGGAGCCTCCTCTGCCGGGTGGCGCGCTCCGGGGCCGAGGACGTCGACCGTGCCGTGGCCGCGGCCCGCGCGGCGCAGCCCGAGTGGGCCGCGCGCACCGCCGTCGAGCGCGGCGACGTGCTGCGCGACCTCGCCCTCCTGCTCCGCGAGCGGCGGGAGGAGGCCTCCGCGATCGTCGTCGAGGAGACCGGCAAGCCGCGCGAGCTCGCGCTCGGGGAGACGGACGCCGCGGTCGAGATGGGGCTGTTCGTCGCCGGCGAGGGCCGGCGCTCGTACGGTCGCACGACGACCGCGAGCATGCCGCACCGGACGGTGCTGACGGTGCGCCAGCCGCTCGGCGTCGCCGGCCTGATCATGAGCTTCAACACGCCACTCCCGAACGTCGCCTGGAAGGCGTTCCCCGCACTCCTGTGCGGGAACGCGGCGGTCGTGAAGCCATCCGAGCACACGCCTGCCTCCGCACGGCTCCTCGGCGAGCTCGCGCACGAGGCGGGGATCCCGGCGGGCGTCCTCAACGTCGTCCAGGGCCTCGGCGCCGAGACGGGGGCGGCTCTCGTCGAGCATCCCGACGTCGACCTCGTCAGCTTCACCGGCTCGGCTGCGACGGGGCGGTGGATCAACGAGAAGGCAGGAGCGCGGCTCGCCAAGGTCTGCCTCGAGCTCGGCGGCAAGAACGCGCT
>Ga0210115_1000137_pt1 | contig 18523 bp, 16 predicted proteins | sample MayberryNW_TuleB_2_FD_185526 | JGI IMG/M metagenome (GOLD analysis project Ga0210115, IMG submission 185526) | Wetland microbial communities from San Francisco Bay, California, USA, that impact long-term carbon sequestration - MayberryNW_TuleB_D2... | ecosystem: Environmental > Aquatic > Marine... | reverse complement strand
CGTACGAGAGGACGGCCGGAGCGGTCCACAGCAGCAGGACGGCTGCGCCGGCGAGCGGCAGGGCGCGCAGCCGCTGCCCCTCCCGGGCCCGTCGGCGGCGGTTCGCGGCCGCGCCGTCGGTGCGTCGGGCCGCCCAGGCGGTCACGGCGACCGGCACGGCGACCGCCGCCGGCAGCAGCACGAAGTAGAAGAGCTGCTCCTCGAGAGTCCCGCGGACGATGCTGTAGGCGGCGAAGACGTACGACGCCCCGCACCACCAGCCGAGCAGGCGCTCGGCCGGCCGGCCACGGGTCACCAGCCACAGTGCGGCAAGTCCGCCGGCGGCCATGAGCACGTAGCTGGCGCCGTAGAACGAGAGCCGCTCGATGATCCGGTCCGAGAACGAGGCCGACCCCGGCGCGTTGAAGCCGGTCAGCTGCACCTGCCCGCTGAGCCGCAGCGCGCCCACGCTCTTCTCGTCGACGAACGCCTGCCAGTGCCCGGTGAGAGCGGTGGCCACCGGGTAGGGCAGATAGGTGAGCACCATCGCGACCCCAGCCGACAGCGCCGCACCTCGAGTCTCTCGGCGCACGAACAGGTAGAGCAGAGGGAGGGACACCGTGATCGCTGCCGTGTCCTTCGTCAGGACACCCAGGCCGAGCAGGACACCACCGGCTGCCGCCCTGCGGTTCGTGAGCCTCCCACCGTGGGCCAGCGGCCCGGCGAGCACGAGCATGCCGGACAGGACGAACAGCAGCGTCGGCGTCTCGAGCAGGTTGCGGCTGTTGATGCGGATCAGGAAGGGGTCGAGAAGCACCAGGACGAAGGTCGCGACCGCGGCCCACCGGCCCGCCAGCACCCAGGCGAGACGGACCGCCACCACGGCGGTAAGCCCCGCGAGCAGGAAGATCAGCCAGCGGGCCTGCATGACACCGTCGATGACGTCCGGCGAGGCGGACCCGAAGAGCTGCAGCCACCCTCCCTCGAGGAAGAACAGGGCCGGCGGGTGAAGGAAGAAGACCTTGCCGTAGAGCTCGACGGAGAGGTCGCGGGCCACACCCTCCGACACGCGCAGGTAGGTCACCTCGTCGACGAAGACGTCATAGCCGCGTGCGTTGCCGAAGGCCCGTACGGCGACGACGGCGACGAAGACGGCGGGGGCCCAGGCCCACCGGCCCCACCCGGAGCGAGGGGTCTCGGCCGGCTCGGCCGGGCGGACGGCCGCGGGCGCGATCGTGGTCATGTCATCTCCGGCGTGGGTTCCAGGCGGTCGAGGTGCTCGGGAGGTACGGGGCGCCCGGCAGCTGCGGCGAGGAGCACCGCCTCCTGCCGGTCGGCAACCACGTCCCAGTCGAACTGTCGGGCGAACTCCTGCCCCCTCCTACCCATGTCCGCCGCCCGGTCCTCGTCGCCGGCCAGCTCGGCCAGCGCGGCACCGAGCGCGGTCACGTCGAAGGCCGGGACGAGCAGGCCGGTGCCCTCGGGCACGACGGCGCGCAGGCAGTCGATGTCGAAGGCCACGACCGGGGTCGCGACCGCGTGCGACTCCACCGCGACGATGCCGAACGTCTCGAACCGGCTCGGCATCACGGTCACCCGCGCGGCCCGCAGCAGGTGCAGCCGATCCGCCCCGGACCGTCGGCCGACGAGCTGGACCACGTCCTGCAGCCCGGCGGCCTCGACCAGGGCACGGGTCTGTGCCTCGTCCGGGCCGTCCCCGACCAGCAGCACGCGGCCGGGCAAGCGTTCGCGGACCTGCGCGACGGCCTGCAGCAGGAGGTCGATGCCCTTCTGGGCGATCTCGAGGCGGCCGAGGAAGACGATGTCCGCCCCGGTCGGCCCGGTGACCTCGAAGGCCGAGCGCTCGACGCCGTTGGGCACGACAGTCACCTCTGCAAGGGGGTTGCCGCGCCGCAGCCGCTCGGCGAGGTCCTCGGACACCGCGATGAACCGGCGGTGGAGGCGGACGCCCCAGCGCTGCACGAGGTGCAGGGGGAGGTGGTACTGCGCCGACTTCTCCTCCGCGTTGAGCCACTGGACGAGCGCGACGACCGGCCGGCGGCGCTCGTACAACGGCACCAGCGCTGACGACATGGGCGCCGCGAAGTCCTCGACGACGACGTCCGCGTGGTGCCGGCGCAGCACGAAGGGCAGTGCGAGGAAGTAGCTCAGCACCTCGACCAGGTAGCCGCCCGGAAGGCCGACGTGGACGTACCGGACGCCGTCCTCGACGCGGTCCCGGGCACCCCGCCAGGTCGTCGTGACGACGGTCACCTGGTGGGTCCGCGCGAGCCGCCGGGCGACCTCGTGGGTGCGGTAGGCGCCGCCCCCGGAGCCGGGCCGGCGGTGGTCCTCGAAGGCGAGATGCAGCACCGAGAGCCGACGCTCAGACATGGGTCCTCCTGCGGTGGGCGCCGGCGGTCGGGCGCTGCCGCATGGCGAGCCGCAGCGCCGCCAGGCCGACGACGCCGGCGGCGGCCACCCACAGCACGGGGACCGCTCGGCTCGCGAGCAGGGCCGCAGCAGCGACGGCGACCGGCGCCGCCGTCAGGACGACCGCCGGCGGGTGCGGCCGTGGGAGGCGAGAGACGGGGTGCCGCAGCAGCGCAAGCACCAGTACCGCAGGGACGAGCGGCGAGGCGACCGCGATCCCCCGGACGTCGGCCGTGACCGACCCCGCGAGCAGCACTGCGAGATGGGCGGGAACGGCGATGACCAGCATCCGGATCGCCGGCCGGTACAGCGCAGCGGCCTGGAAGAAGGTGGTGACCAGGTTGACCATCCCCACCAGCAGGCCGGAGACCGCCGCCCACGGCAGAACCTCGTCGACGAGCGCGTAGGAGCCCGGGAAGACGAGGGAGACGAGGACGGCGGGCGCAGTGACCAGCGCGAGGGCGTACGCCCCCGCCAGCCAGGAGTAGGACGAGACCGAGGTGCCCCGCACCTCGCTCGCCGCCCGGGCGCTCGCCACGAGCGTCGGGAACGCGGCCGCACCCAACGCTCCGGCCAGGAAGACCGGGACCCTGCCCAGGATCGCGGCAGCCTGGTAGCTGCCGGAGTCGGCGGAGCCGCCGTCCAGGACGGCGACCAGCACCACGTCGGTGCTGGCGAGCACCGCGACCAGGCCCTGGACTCCCACGTTCCCGAGGCTGGCCGACCACAGCGACCGCACCCGAAGCGCTCCCGGCGCGCGGTGCAGCTCGGAGCGCATCAGCACCAGACCGGCGGCCACGACCACCAGCGCGCCGGCGGCCACGCCGACCAGGGCTCCGGCGTCGCGCGTGCCGGCCAGGACGAGCACCGCGCCGACGACGAGCTTGACCACGACCTCGAGGACCCGGAAGAACGCCAGCCGGTCGAACCGTCGGCTTCCTTGCAGCCAGCCCCCCGGGGTGGTCGTCAGGAAGATGGCCACCGTTCCCACCGCGACGGCGGCGAGCGACCACGGCGAGAGGAACCGCGACCCGATCAGGCACAGGAGGGCAGCCGCGAGAACGCCCTGCAGCAGGTTGACCACGACGGAGAACCAGATGACCTGCCGCCGGGCATCCTCGGACGAGCCGGGCTCGGACAGGACGCGGGCTACCACCCACGGCATCGACGACGTCGCCAGCGTGCCGCACACTAGGAGGAGCGACTGGGCCGCTGCGAAGTCGGCGAAGGCCGTGGGAGCGAGCAGCTGGGTCAGCAGCAGCGAGTACGCGTAGTTCACCAGCCCGACGGCGACGCCGGACGCGGCTAGCCATCGCGACTCGCGCACCACAGCGGTGCCGCTGGTCTGTCGAGGGCCGTACGCCACGGCGCTGGTGGAGCCGCTCATCCGGCGAGCTCCTCGGCGGACAGGCTCAGCAGGTCGGTCTGCAGGGCCACGTCGAGGCGAGGCGGCGCGACGAGCTCCGCCCGCTCCACCAGATCGGCCAACGCCGCCGCCGCCTCCAACTCGTCCGAGCCCTTGAGCAGGACGGTGAACGAGCGGGACTGGCGGGATACGTCATCGGTCCGGCGCAGTCGCGACCGCAGCCACGACTCCGCCTCGTCGGCAGACGTGTCGTCGGTCACCGTGAAGCGGGCGACGGTGGCCTGGTCCCCCGGTGTGCGCCGGCTGCCACGGCCGCTGTCGACCCGGGCGATCTCGGCGTCGACGACGGCCGCCAGCCTGCGCGCGGAGTCCTGCCAGCTGAAGCGAGCGCTCCATGCCCGGCAGCGCTCTCCCATGGAGTCGGCGGCCGAGCGGTCGGACAGGATGCCCAGCGCGTGCCCGACGGTCTCCTCCAACGTGCCGTCGGCGCCGACCAGCCACCCGGTGGTGCCGTCGATCACCGCGTCACGCAGCCCCGGGACGTCGAAGGCGACGCACGGGACACCCCACTGGTTGGCCTCCAGCACGGTCAGCCCCCAGCCCTCCTGCACCGACGGGACCACTGTCAGCCAGGCGCGCCGCCAGATCTCGTCCCGACGCTCGTCGGAAACCCGGCCGTGGAGGCGCACCGTCTGCTCGAGACTCAGCTCGGTGACCAGTGCGGCCAGATCCGCCTCCGCCGGGCCGGTCCCTGCGATGTCCACCTGCAGCGACGGGAAGCGGTCGCGCAGCGTGGCCGCGGCCCGCACCAGGAGGTCGATGCGCTTCTGGGGCACCAGCCGGGTCACCAGCGCGATGCGCGGCTCCGCCGCGGGGTCGCGGTCGCCGCCGCCTCGCGGCACCAGCCCGTTCGGCACCACGTGGATGGGGCCGCGCAGCCGAAGGGCCCGCCGGACCGCGTCCCGCGTCGACGGGGATACGGCGACGACCGGTCGCATGCCGTAGACGAGCCGGGCCACCGGGCCCTCGAGCATCCGGCCCACGGCGGCCAACGGCGCCGGGAAGTGAAGCGCGAACTGCTTCTGGTGCACGTGGTGGATCACGCACACGGTTGCCATGTCATGGCCTGTGAACAACGGCGCGAAGAACGGGATGCCGTTCTGGAAGTCGACGACCGCGTCGAAGTGGCGCCGCCGCTCCCGCATGAACGCTGCAGCCCGGACGTAGACGTCGAAGGTCCGCCCGCTGCGGATGTAGCGCACGCCCCGGTGCAGCTCGACGACCGGTGCGTCGAGGTGCCGCGAGGTGAACAGCGTGACCTCGGCACCGGCCGCTGCGAAGGACCGCGCCAGCTCCTCGCAGTAGACCTCCGCGCCGCCGGCCTGAGGGTGGGTGTGATCCCGCCAGTTGACGAAGAGGATGCGTTTCCCGGCCAGTCGGTCGAGTGGCGTCACGACGCCTTCGGCAACCGGTCGAGCGAGCGCTGGATCCGCAGCATGTCGGCGATCGTCTTGGGTCCGTGCCGGAGGGCGGAGAACGAGCTGCCGGGCTGGTCGGTCCAGCTCACCGGGACCTCGAGGACCGATCCGCCGTGTCGACGGACCAGGGCCAGCAGCTCGACGTCGAACGCGAACCCGTTCACTCCCAGCAGAGGAGTCACCGGCTCGAGCACCTCTCGGCGGAAGAACTTGAAGCCGCACTGGCTGTCCGAGACACCTGGCAGCACCGTCTTGGCGACGAGCCGGAACAACGTGCCACCGAGTCGTCGGTACGCGGGCTGCGGGTTCACCAGGCGGGCCTGGTCGGTGTACCTGCTGCCGATGACCGCGGCGTGCCCCTCTTCGAGCAGCGGGACGACGGTGCCCAGCGTCTCGATCGGCGTGGCGAGGTCGGCGTCCATGAAGCCGGTGAACCTGGATGACCCCGAGCTGAATCCGCGCAGGACGGCTGCGCCCTTGCCGGGGGCACGGCAGCCGATCACGTGCACCGGCACCTGCTCGGTGCCGAGCTGGGCGACCGCCGAAGTGCGGTCGACAGATCCGTTGTCGACGACCACGACGGCCGCTGACCACCGGGCGTCAGCAAGATACTCCACCGTGCGTCGCACGGTGCGGGGCAGCCGCTGCTCCTCGTTGAAGGCGGGGATGACGACTTCGAGGTCCACGGCGGGACGTCGCGGGACGGCTTCGGCAGGGAAGAGGGCGGTGGCGTACATGTGCTGTGTGCTCCAGGTCGTGGCTCGGCAGTGATCGGTGTCGTGCACCATGTGCAGTCCCCGGACGTGACGTTCTCCGCGCCAGCACTGGCTGCCCCGTTGTGCGCGCATCTACCCCCAAGGGCCCTGTGAATTGGGTTACTTCTCGGACGTCGTGACGGCCCGTCACAGCAGCGTCGCGGTACGCGAGGCCGGCCCGACGCACCGGCGCGGGCTGCTCCTCCGAGGGGTCAGCCCACCCGGACCGTCACGGCGTGCCAGCCGGTGGCGCCGGAGGGGAACGGGTCGCGCTGCCGCTCCGGCTGCGTCATGCCGTCGGCGTCGGTCGCGCGGACCTCGAGGGTGTGCGCACCGGGCCGGGCGTCCCACGGCCAGACCCACTGCCGCCAGGTGTCCGTCGACGGCACGTCCGCGAGCCGGGCCGGCTGCCAGGCACCGCCGTCGACGCGCACCTCCACCGCCTCGATCCCCCGGTGCTGCGCCCAGGCGACGCCCGCGACGGCCACCCGGCCGGCCGGCAGCTTGTCGAACGTCCGCGGGGTGTCGATCCGCGACATCGTGCGGATCGGCCCCCTCTCTGCCCAGCCGCGCTCGGTCCAGTAGGCCTCCGCCTGGTCGAACCGGGTGAGCTCCAGGTCGACCAGCCACTTGGTGGCCGACACGTAGCCGTAGAGGCCCGGCACGACCATCCGGCACGGGAAGCCGTGGGTCACGGGGAGCGGTTCGCCGTTCATGCCGACCGCGAGCAGTGCGTCCCGGCCGTCCATCGGGACGGCCGTCGGGGTGCCGATCGTCATCCCGTCCGCGGAGCGTGACAGGACCATGTCGGCGTCGGCGTGCACGCCGGCCTCGGCCAGCAGGTCCGCGAGCCGGGCGCCCAGCCAGCGCGCGTTGCCGACGTACGAGCCGCCCACCTCGTTCGACACGCAGGTGAGGGTGATGTCGGACTCGACCAGGTCACGGGCCAGCAGGTCGCGCCACGACAGCCGCAACTGGCGATCCACCATCCCGTGCACCCGCAGCTCCCAGTCGTCGGTGCGCACCTGGGGGACGACCAGTGCGGTGTCGATCCGGTAGAAGTCGTCGTTCGGCGTCGTGAAGGGCGACAGCCCGTCCACCGGCAGGTCGGTGCCGCGCGGCAGCGGCTCCGCGGCCGCCACCGGCGCCGGCAGCCGCACCGCCGCACGGCTCGCCGTCACGCCCTCGCGGCGGCGGGTGACCAGCCGGCCGAACGTCCCGGCGACCACGGCGACCGACCCGGCCGCCAGCAGGCCGACGAGCACCTGGCGGCGGCTCTCGTCGGCGAGCGGCGCGTCGGGTGTGTGCTCGGTGAGCGGGCGCAGCACCAGGACGAGCGCGATCGCCCCGGCCACGGCTCCCGCGACCGACGGGAGCGGGTCGAGGAACCTGCCCTCCGGGCGGGTCGCGGCAGCCGCCGCGCCGGCCAGCCCGAGGACGGCCACCCCGGCCAGCCCGGCACCGCTGTGCCGGACCGCCAACGCCCCGGTCACCAGGGCCAGCAGCACGAGCACGGCGAGGATCGACCCGACCAGGACGGGCTTGTCGTTCGTCCCGAACGTCGTGACCGCCCAGTCCTTGAGCCAGGTCGGGGTGGCGTCGATGACGCTGCCGCCGACCGCGACCACCGGCGACGCCTCCGGCCGCAGCAGCGCGGCGACCAGCTCGGCGACGCCCAGCGCGACGCCGGCGGCGACCAGCCCGGCCAGGGCGCCGAGCAGCGTGCGGGTGCGGCCCACGCCGCTCACGGTACGGCCGCAGCGGACGGGCCGCCGGTGCCTGGCGGGCCGGTAAGCGGACCGTAAGGTCGACGACGTGGCCCGGGTCGTCGTCGTCGGGGCCGGGATGGGCGGGCTCGCCGTCGCCGCCCGGCTGGCCACGGTCGGCCACGACGTCGTCGTCTGCGAGCAGGCCGACCGGGTCGGCGGCAAGGTCGGCACCGTCGAGCGGGACGGCTTCGTGTTCGACACCGGCCCGTCGCTGCTGACGCTGCCCGCCGTCTACCGGGACCTGTTCCTCAAGACCGGTGGGCCGATCGAGGACTCGCTCGACCTGGTCGAGGTGGACCCGGCGTTCCGCTACCGCTTCCCCGGGCTGGACGGGGTCGGCGACGGCGTGCCGGTCTGGCTCGACGTGCCCAACGCGTCGCGCGCGCGGACCGTCGCGGCCATGGACGCCGCCCTGGGCGCCGGAACGGGCGAGGACTGGGCGGCCTTCCTCGACCGGGCGCACCAGGTCTGGCAGGTCACCCGCGGCCCGTTCCTCGAGTCGCCGCTGGGCGGTCCGCGCGACCTGGTCCGGCTCGCGCGACGTACCTCCGACGTCCGGACGGTCGCGCCGTGGTCGTCGCTGCGCGCGATCGGGCGCAAGCACCTGCGCGACCCGCGGCTGCGGATGCTGCTCGACCGCTACGCGACCTACACCGGGTCCGACCCGCGGCGCGCGCCCGCGGCGCTGGCCGTCGTGCCCTACGTCGAGCAGACCTTCGGCGCGTGGCACGTGGCGGGAGGCATCGGGCGGCTGGCGACCGCGGTGCAGGAGCGGGCGCTGCTGCGCGGGGTGGACGTGCGCACCGGGGCCGAGGTGACCGGGGTCCTGGTCGAGGCCGGCCGGGCCGCGGGCGTCGAGCTGGCCGACGGGCAGCGGCTCGCGGCCGAGGTCGTGGTGTCGAACGCCGACGCGACGCACCTCTACGGGGACCTGGTGCAGCGCACGGTGGCGGCCACGGCCCGGCGCCGGCTGGCCCGCGCCACCCCGTCGCTGTCGGGCTTCGTGCTGCTGCTGGCGGTGCGCGGACGCACGCCCGAGCTGGCCCACCACACCGTGCTGTTCCCGCAGGACTACGACGCGGAGTTCGACGCCGTCTTCGGCCGCGACGCGCGGCCGGTCGAGGACCCCACGCTCTACGTCTGCTCCCCCGAGGACCCGGCGATGCGGCCCGAGGGGCACGAGGCGTGGTTCGTCCTCGTCAACGCGCCGCGTCACGGCTCCGGCCCGGGGTGCGTCGACTGGCGCGCGCCGGGGCTCGCCGAGTCGTACGCCGCCCGGTTGCTCGACCGGCTGGCCGTCCGCGGGCTGGACGTCCGCGACCGGCTGCTGTGGCACGAGGTGCGCACGCCGGCCGACCTCGAGCAGGCGACCCGCTCGCCCGGTGGCGCGATCTACGGCACCTCGTCCAACGGCGCCCGGGCGGCGTTCCTGCGGCCGGCCAACCGGTCGCCGGTGCCGGGGCTGTTCCTGGTCGGCGGCTCGGCCCACCCCGGCGGCGGGCTGCCGCTGGTCGGGCTCTCGGCGGCGATCGTCGCCGACCTGGTCGGCCCGGCCTGAGCCGGTGTCGGCCCGGCCTGTGGGCCCGGGTGGGCCCGGGTCGGCCCGGCCTGAGCCCGCCTCAGGCCAGGCGGCGGCGGACCACGACGAGCAGCTGCACCAGGCCGACGACGCCGAGCCCGACCCAGGCCCACGCCCCCAGGGACGCCCACGGGTCGCCGAGCGCGGCCGCCGACGCGAGGAAGGCGGCGGTGACGATCACCCGGCTGGGCCGCTCCCACACGGTCACCACCCCCACCTCGCTCATCCCGCCGGCCGCGGCCCGGGCCCGCGCGTACTCCTGCAGCAGCGCCAGCGCGCCGCCGGCGACGCAGGCCTCCGGCGGCGCACCGGCCAGCCACAGGGCGGCCACGTAGAGCAGGTCGCTGCACCGGTCGGTCACCGAGTCCAGCACGTATCCCCACCGGGTGGCCCGGCCGGCCAGCACCGCGACGGCGCCGTCCAGGTTGTCCAGCAGCGCGGAGAGCACCACCACGAGCGCCGCCGCCAGCAGCCACCACCCGTCGCCGGCGGCCGCCAGGGCGGCCGCCGCGACGCTGACCAGCAGGCCGAGCGTCGTCACCAGGTCGGGTGGCAGCCGGGTGCGCGCCAGCGGTCGGGCGAGGACGTACGTCCAGGTCAGCCAGCGGCGCACCAAGCCGTTGGAGCGCGGGTCGTAGCCGCCGTGCAGCTCCGCCCACCGGGAGAAGTAGGCCTCGCGGTCCATCGGGAGCCGGCCGCTCAGGCGCGGTCGCGCAGGCCGAGCCGCTGGTAGATCTCCCGCGTCGCGCTCGACGTGTTGAGGGTGATGAAGTGCAGGCCCGGCACGCCCTCGTCGAGCAGGCGCTGGCACAGCTCGGTCGCCGCGTCGACCCCCACCGCGCGCATCGCGTCCTTGTCGTCCTCGACGGCGTGCAGCCGCTCGGCGAGCTCGGGCGGGAAGGCGGCGTTGGACAGCTTCGCGAAACGCTCGATCTGCTTCACGTTGGTGGCCGGCATGATGCCCGGGATGATCGGCACCTCGCAGCCGGTGGCGGCGACCCGGTCGCGCAGCCGCAGGTAGTCCTCGGCGTAGAAGAACATCTGGGTGATCGCGTAGTCGGCCCCGGCCCGGCACTTCTGCACGAAGTAGCGGGTGTCGGTCTCCCAGTCGGTCGACCGCGGGTGCCGCTCCGGGAAGGCCGCGACGCCGACGCAGAAGTCGCCGGACTCCTTGAGCAGCCGCACCAGGTCCTCGGCGTACTCCACGCCGTCCGGGTGGCGCACCCACTCCGCCTGCGGGTCGCCGGGCGGGTCGCCGCGCAGGGCCAGCACGTTGCGGACACCGGCCGCGGCGTACTGCCCGATGATGTGCCGCAGCTCGGCCATCGAGTGGTCGACCGCGGTGAAGTGGCCGACCGGCATCAGGGTCGTGTCGCGGGCGATCCGGCCGGTCATGTCGACCGTGGTGTCCCGGGTGGTACCCCCGGCGCCGTAGGTCACCGAGACGAAGGTGGGCTTCAGCCCCTCGAGCTGGCGCAGCACCGTCCAGAGCGTGCGCTCGCCCTCCGGGGTCTTGGGCGGGAAGAACTCGAAGGACCAGGAGCGGCGGCCGTCGCGCAGCAGCTCGGAGATCGCCGGGACCCGGCCGGGCATGACGCTCTCCCGGGACCAGGGGTCTCGCAGCTGCTGGGACACCCGACGAGGCTAACCCGGACCCGCATCCGACCTGGGCCGAAGGCAGGAAGACGGGACATGCCCCTGCCCGTAGGCTCGCGAGCTGTGACCACCGGCTCGCCCGCAGACCCTCAGGATCCCCTCGATGCCGAGGACCTGCGTGACCGTGTCCACAAGGCCCTCGACGACCTGATCGCCCGGCAGTCCGACGTCCTCGACGGCGTGTCCGACGAGCTCGCCCCGCTCATGGATGCCGTCGGCGACCTGCTGCGCGGCGGCAAGAGGCTCCGTCCGGCCTTCTGCTACTGGGGCTGGCGCGGTGCCGGCGGTGACGACTCGTCCGGCATCGTGGCCGTCGCCGCGGCCCTCGAGCTGTTCCAGGCCGCCGCGCTGATCCACGACGACGTCATGGACGGCAGCGACACCCGGCGCGGCCAGCCGTCCGTGCACCGCCGCTTCGCCGCGCTGCACCGGGGCAACCGCTGGCTCGGCCCGTCCGAGGACTTCGGTGTCGCGGGCGCGATCCTGGCCGGCGACCTGTGCCTGTCGTGGTGCGACGAGATGTACGCCGGGTCCGGCCTCCCGGCCGAGCGGCTGGCCGCGGGGCGGGCGGTGTTCGACCGGATGCGCACCGAGCTCATGTGCGGGCAGTACCTCGACATGCTCGAGCAGGTGCTCGCGTCGACGTCGGTCCAGCGGGCCCGCCACGTGATCCTCTACAAGAGCGCCAAGTACAGCGTGCAGCAGCCGCTGCTGCTGGGCGGGACCCTCGCGGGGGCGCCGGACGAGCTGCTGAGGACGTACGACGACTACGGCCGCGCGCTCGGGGAGGCGTTCCAGCTGCGCGACGACGTGCTCGGGGTCTTCGGCGACCCGGACGCCACCGGCAAGCCGGCTGGCGACGACCTGCGCGAGGGCAAGCGCACGGTGCTCGTCGCGGTGACGCTGGAACGCTGCTCCCCCGCCGAGGCCGCGGCGGTACGTCGCAGCCTCGGCGACCCGCACCTCGACGCGGGCGGTGTGGAGCGGCTGCGCGAGGTGATGACCGGGTGCGGGGCGCTCGTCGTCGTCGAGTCGATGATCGACGACCTGTCGGCCAAGGCCCTGCACTCGCTCGAGAGCGCCGACGTCGCCGAGCCGGCCCGGGAGGTCCTGGAGCAGCTCGTGGCGGCCGCGACCGCGCGCAGCCAGTGAGGCAGGTCGCCGGTCCCACCGACCACGTGGTCGTGGTCGGGGCCGGGCTCGGCGGGCTGTCGGCGGCGCTGCGGCTGGCAGGTGCCGGGCGGCGGGTGACCGTGCTCGAGCGCGAGGCCGTGCCGGGCGGGCGGGCCGGTCTGCTGGAGGTCGGCGGCTACAGCTTCGACACCGGCCCGAGCGTACTGACCATGCCGGACCTGATCGCCGACGCGCTGGACTGCGTGGGCGAGTCGATGGCGGACTGGCTGACCCTGCGGCCGGTGTCGCCGCTCTACCGCGCGCAGTACGCCGACGGGTCCTCGCTCGACGTGCACGCGTCCGTCGACGAGATGTCGGCCTCGATCGCGTCCGTGTGCGGGCCGAGCGAGGCCGACGGCTACCGGCGGTTCGTGGAGTTCGTGTCCGAGCTCTACCGGCTGGAGATGCGCGACTTCATCGACCGCAACGTCGACTCCCCGCTGGGGCTGCTGCGGCCGTCGCTCGCGCGGCTGGCGGCCCTCGGGGGCTTCCGGCGGCTGGCGCCGAAGGTCGGACAGTTCCTGCGCGACGAGCGGACCCAGCGGGTGTTCTCGTTCCAGGCGATGTACGCCGGGCTCTCGCCCTACGACGCCCTCGCGATCTACGCGGTCATCGGCTACATGGACTCGGTGGCCGGGGTGTTCTTCCCCGAGGGCGGCATGCACGCCGTGCCGCGGGCGATGGCCGGCGCGGCCGAGAAGCACGGCGTCGAGCTCCGCTACGGCACCGAGGTGGCCTGGGTCGAGCGGCGCGGCTCGCGAGCGACGGCGGTCGTGACGACCGGCGGCGACCGGCTGCCCTGCGACGCCGTGGTGCTCAACCCGGACCTGCCCGCATCGCGCCGGCTGATCGGGGCGCCGGTGCGGCGGCGGCTGCGCTGGTCCCCGTCATGCTTCGTCCTGCTCGGCGGGTCGAGCCGGTCGTACGGCGACGCGCACCACACGATCTCGTTCGGCCACGCGTGGCGCGAGGTCTTCGACGAGCTCCTCGGCGGCCGGCTGATGAGCGACCCGTCGTTCCTGGTGACCTCGCCGACCGTGTCCGACCCGTCGCTCGCGCCGGCCGGCAAGTCGTCGTACTACGTGCTCTTCCCGACGCCGAACCTCGACGCGCCGATCTCGTGGACCACGGAGCGCGACCGCTACCTCGACCACGTGGTCGGGATGCTCGAGGCGCGCGGGTGGCCGGGCTTCGGCGACGCGCTGGAGGTGACGTCGACGACGACGCCGCTCGACTGGGCCGACCGCGGCATGGAGCGCGGGACGCCGTTCGCGGCCGCGCACACTTTCGGCCAGACCGGACCGTTCCGGCCGCGCAACCTGTGGGGCGAGAACGTCGTGTTCACCGGCTCGGGCACGGTGCCCGGCGTCGGCGTGCCGATGGTGCTCGTCTCCGGCCGGCTGGCCGCCGAGCGCGTCCTCGGCCCCGACCCGTCCTACCGCTCCCGCGCCTGGCTCTGACGTGGCCGCCTCGACCGCCCGACGCGAGCACCGGGCACATCACGGTCCGCTCGGCGCCGGCTACCACAGTGGCCTCGCCCCGCAGGGTGGGTCACGCTGCCCGAGTGATCGCCAGCCCGCCGCAGTGGGTGCACTGTGGTATCTCCCGCAGCGACCCGGCCAGGTCGAGGGCCAGCCGGATGGTGCCGGTGAAGAACTCCGGCATCCGCACGACGTGCTCGAAGCCGAACCGCAGCACGAGCAGGCCGCTCAGCGTGTACCCGTTGTGCCGCTCGCAGTCGGACAGCAGAGCCGCACGGGTCAGGCCATGGGTCTCGAAGCCGTCGGTCTCGACTCCGACGCCGGCCTCGCGGAAGAGGAAGTCGAGCCGGCGCGGGCCCAGCGGTGTCCGGACGACCACCTGGGTCTCCGGTGCGGGCAGTCCCGCGAGGTGCATCTCGACCCGGCCCGCCGACTCGAGGACGGACTCCGACTTGGGATCGAGGAGTGCGGCGGCAGCGCGAGCAGCCGCGGAACCGGCGCCTTTCAGGTCGCGCGCCGCCCCGATGAGCTGGTCGCGGGTCACGCGCTGCTTGCGCAGTGCCGAGTCCCCCAGCGCCACGGCGTCGCGCAGCGGCAGGTGTCGGAAGCAGTCCAGGCACGTCCGCTCGGCCGACGTGACCGGCTGGCCAGCGATCACCTCCCCCCGACCGAGGTCGCGACGGTGGATCCGGACGCCGGCGAGTGCGTCCTTCTTGCGTCCCCGGGGAACGGTGACGTGGTGGACGGGATCGGCGCTCAGCAGCTCGAAGCCGTGGAAGCGCCCGGCCGTGCTGTGGGAGACCGTGCCACCGAGACGGGACGCCGCGGCCAGCGGTGCCCAGGCGTCCGGCAGCAGGTAGACACCTCGGTACGGCCGCAGGACCGCGCCCGCTGCGACCGCCCGGCCGAGGTCGATCGGCCGGACTCCTGCGTCGGTCAGCGCACCGAAGCTCGCGACACCGTCTCGGTCGTGCAGCGCAGTCACCGGGTCCACTCGTCCACCGTGGCGGCAGCCCGAGCTGGGTTGGCTGTCGTTGCTGCGATCTGTGGATGGCCGGCTGACGTCGGCCACCTGTGGAAAACACCACAGTCGCCTGCGCTGGCGGCACCGCCGGCCGCCCGTCGATGCGGGCGCGCCCCGACTGAGCCGGCCTCGGCGCCCGACCGTGGTAGGTCTCGCCGGTGAGTGGGCGGGAGCTGGACGCGGCCGGCATCACCGAGCCGTCGCTGCGGACCGCGTACGAGCAGTGCCGGCTGCTCAACGCCGCCCACGGCCGCACCTACTACCTGTCCACCCTGCTGCTGCCGGCGGCCAAGCGCCCGCACGTGCACGCGCTCTACGGCTTCGCTCGGTACGCCGACGAGCTGGTGGACGACCTCGACGCCCCCGACCCGGCCGAGCTGGTGCGCTGGGGCGACCGGTTCCTCGCCGACCTCGCGGCCGCCGGGGTCGACGGCAGCGGCCACACCGCCGGCGACAGCGCCTACGCCCACGTCGACCATTTCGTCAGCCGAGCGGCGATCCACACCGCGCGCACCTGGGACATCCCGACCGAGACCTTCGAGGCGTTCCTCGAGTCCATGCGGATGGACGTCACCGTCACCGGCTACCCGACCTACGCCGACCTCGAGCGCTACATGTACGGCTCGGCCGCGGTCATCGGCCTGCAGATGGTCCCGATCCTGGAGCCGTTGCCCGGCCGCGAGCAGGAGGCGGCCGATCGGGCCCGGGCGCTCGGTGAGGCCTTCCAGCTGTCCAACTTCATCCGGGACGTGGCCGAGGACCTCCGTCGGGGCCGGGTCTACCTGCCGCAGGAGGACCTCGACCGTTTCGGGGTCAGCCGCGCCGACCTGGCACCCGGTCCGACTCCCCCGCACGTCGTCGAGCTGCTCCGCTTCGAGATCGCCCGCACCCGCGCGCTCTACGCGACCGCCCGGCCCGGCATCGAGCTCCTGCACCCCACCAGCCGCGACTGCATCCGCACCGCGCTCGCCCTCTACGGCGGCATCCTCGACGCGGTAGAGAAGGCCGACCACCAGGTGCTCGACCGCCGGGTCGCCGTGCCGCTGCCCCGCCGCCTCGCCGTCGCCGTGCCCGGCCTGGTCAGGGCCCGACGGGCCCGGTCGCGGACCCGCCCGGCCCGCCCCCAGCCGGCGTGAGCCGCCGGCCCCACCACACCCACCACGCGGTCGTCTGCAGGACCAGCGAGAAGCCGAACAGCAGGTCCTCGACCGGCGCGAACACCAGCCGCCACCCCAGGATCGCCTTGTCGTCGTAGACCACGATGTCGCGCCCGGTGAGCCATCCGTTGGTGAGCAGCTGGAAGGCCAGGACGATGGCGTACGACGCCCAGAACGCCCGACGGGTCACCACGCGGGTGCGCAGCAGGGCCAGGTCGAGCAGCAGGGCGGCCACCACGCCGACGAGAGCGAGCGCCGTGTAGGTCACTCGTCACCCAGCGGCCAGCCACGCACCTTGCGCACCGCCTCGACCGACAGCAGCGCGCACGTCGGCACCACGACGAAGAACAGCAGCTCGTCCAGCGGCAGCGACCCCGGCAGCAGCACCCCGGTCGTCTGCTCCTCGTCGAAGGTCCAGTGCCCGGCCGAGATCGCGTAGAGGTCCCACACCACGAACACCGCGACCACCGGCAGCAGCGTCAGCAGCAGCCGCTTCCACTGCCGGTAGACCCGGACACCGAGCCAGAGCTCGAGCGGCAGCGTGCCGAGGACGCAGAACGCGAGGACCGCGACGTAGGCCAGGTGTCGCACTCAGAACCCGAGTGCCTGGGCGCGGCGCTTGACCTCCGTGCCGCGGTTCTCGACCAGCGCCTGCACCGGCGACCCGGGGAGGTCGTCGTCGGTGTAGAGCCAGCGCACGGCTTCCTCGTCGGAGAACTTCGCGTCGGCCAGCAGGGTCAACGTGCCCGGCAGACCCTTGAGCACGCGGCCGTCCTGGATGAAGTCCGCCGGCACCATCAGGGCGTTGCTCTCGCCGCGTCGCACCGCCAGGATCTGCCGGTCGGACACCAGCTGGCGGGCCCGGGTGACGGGCAGCCCCATCTGCTCGGCCACGTCGGGCAGGGTCAGCCATCGGGGCACGAGGTCCTCGTACGCGGCGGCGTGCCGCTGGTCGGCCTCGGAGCGCTGGTCGGTCACGTCGGCAAGCCTGCCACGGTCGCCAGCGGGAGCGGCGCGGGTGGGGCGCTTTCGGCCGTACGTCCTAGAGCGCGGCCGACTTCACGGCCACCGACGGGTCGGCCAGCAGGTCGTCGGCCACCGTTGTCCCACGCTCGATCAGCCGCCGCGCCTGCAGCAGGTCGCGCGGCCGGTCGACAGTCAGCGCCGCGGCCAGCCGGTCTCCGGCCAGCCAGAAGGCCGCCCAGCGTTCGCCGTCCTCCCGCCACACGATGCGCTCGCCGGCCGGATGGTGGCCGGTGTACTGCACCATCCTGCCCCACTGCTCGGACCAGAAGTAGGGCACCGGGTCCCACGTCTCGTCGCCGCCGAGGGCGTTGGCCGCGGCGACCGCCGGGGCGTGCAGCGCGTTGTCCCAGTGCTCGACGTTGAGCCGTACGCCCCACCGGCGCGACTCCCAGGCCGCACAGTCGCCGACCGCGAGCACGCCCGGGACCGAGCTGCGCAACCCGGGGTCGACCGCGACCGCACCGGTCGCCGTCAGCTCCACGCCCGGCACCGCCACCGGGTGTACCCCGATCCCGACGAGCACCACGTCGCCCTCGACGACGTCGCCACCGACGAGGTGCACGGCAGCGGCCTCCGCCCGGTCGACCATCGCGCCGAACCGCAGGTCGACGTCCGACCACCATGCCGTCATCCGGGCGCCGATCTCGGCCGGCAGCGCACCGGCGTGCGGGACAGCCGCCCCCTCGAGGACGGTCACCCGGGCGCCTGCGGCCAGTGCCGCCGTCGAGACCTCCGCCCCGATCCACCCGGCACCGACGACCACCAGCCGGGCACCTGGCCGGAGCACCGCGCGCAGCCGGTGCGCATCGTCGAGGGTGCGCAGGGTCATCGCCGCACCCGGCAGCCGCCGCGGCTGGGCGCCGGTCGCGAGCACCAGCGAGTCGAACCCGATCGGCCCGTCGTCGGTCTGCACGACGCCGGGCTCGACGGCCAGCGCCCGCGTGGTCAGCCGCCGGTCCACGTCGAGGGCCGCCCAGTCGGCCTCCAGGGTGGTGTCGTCGGTGTCGCCGCGCAGCAGCTCCTTGGTGAGCGGCGGTCGGTCGTACGGCGCGAGACCCTCCGCACCGAGCAGGGTGACCGGGCCGCGGTAGCCCTGCCCGCGCAGCGCGACCACCGTGTGCAGCCCGGCCAGCCCGGCGCCGACGACGACGATCACCGGACCAGGGTCGCAGCCCGTGTTCAGCGACCGGACGGCACCGACCGCGCCGCACTGATCTCGCGTTGACGAAGGCCGACCGTGCCCGATAGCGCCGCGGCTGCGCCGGCTGCGTCCTGAGCGAGCCCCGTCGACAGCCACCACAGTGGCAGCCGGTCGGAGCCGCAGTCGTCGCGGCCGCACGCTTGCGCGTCCCGGCGCAGATCGCCATCGACGCAGCAACTGTGGTGGGTTCCACCGGCGGCCGGGTCGGATCCACGCTGAATGACACCGGTGTAGTACCACGAAGGGGTAACAATCGCCCCTCTGGTCACTCCAGTCACAAGAGTCACGGCAGTATCACGAACGCACGGTTCGCCGCGGGGCTCGAGCCACCGGGCCGGCGGCCACCCTTCCCCGACCGTGAGGACCCGTTCTCCGATGACCGAGCTGATCGTCGCCCCGTCCGCACCGACAGACCCGTCCGAGAGGTCCGACCAGTCCCACCAGCC
>Ga0210115_1000136_pt1 | contig 18644 bp, 14 predicted proteins | sample MayberryNW_TuleB_2_FD_185526 | JGI IMG/M metagenome (GOLD analysis project Ga0210115, IMG submission 185526) | Wetland microbial communities from San Francisco Bay, California, USA, that impact long-term carbon sequestration - MayberryNW_TuleB_D2... | ecosystem: Environmental > Aquatic > Marine... | reverse complement strand
GCGCCGCCTTGACCTTGGCGTTGACCAGTACGTCGTCCTCGCCGTGGTCCGCCCGACGCTCGCTGTGGCCCACGACGACGTAGCCGCAGCCGAGCTTCGCGAGCATCGAGGCGGCGATGTCGCCGGTGTGGGCGCCCGGCGGGTGGGGCGAGACGTCCTGGGCGCCGTACCCGATGCGGTACTTGTCGCCGTCGACCAGGGTCTGCACCGAGCGGATGTCGGTGAACGGCGGGAGCACGACCACCTCGACCGCGTCGAAGTCCTCGTCGGTCAGCGAGAAGGCGAGCTTCTGCACCAGCGCCAGGGCTTCGAGGTGGTTGAGGTTCATCTTCCAGTTGCCCGCCATCAGCGGGGTGCGTGCCATGGGTCTAACGACCTCCGTCGCTGTCGGCGAGCGCATCCAGCCCAGGCAGCTCCTTGCCCTCGAGGAGCTCGAGGCTGGCACCGCCTCCGGTGGAGATGTGGCCGAAGGCGCCCTCGTCGAACCCGAGCTGCCGCACCGCGGCGGCGGAGTCGCCGCCGCCGACGACCGTGAGCCCGCCGGCCGCGGTCACCTCGGTGAGGGCCTGGGCCACCGCACGGGTGCCCTCGGCATAGGGGGCCATCTCGAAGACGCCCATCGGGCCGTTCCAGAAGACGGTGCGCGCGTCGGCGATCCGCTCGGCGAACCGCCGCCCGCTCTCAGGGCCGATGTCGAGGCCGTAGCGGTCGGCGGGGATCGCGTCGACCGCGACCACGTCGTGCTCGGCGTCGGCCGAGACCTCGGTGGCCGCGACGACGTCGACCGGGAGCACGATCTCGACGCCCTTGGCCTCGGCGCTCTCGAGGTAGCCGCGGACAGTGTCGACCTGGTCCTCCTCCAGCAGGCTCTTGCCGACCTCGTGGCCCTGGGCCTTGAGGAAGGTGAAGACCATGCCGCCGCCGATGAGCAGCCGGTCGACCGAGCCGAGCAGGTTGTCGATGACGCCGAGCTTGTCCGAGACCTTGGAGCCACCGAGGACGACGACGTAGGGGCGCTCCGGGTCGCCGGTGAGCCGGCGGAGCACCTCGGTCTCGACCTCGACCAGCTCGCCGGCCGCGTGCGGCAGCCTTCGCGGCACGTCGTAGACGCTGGCGTGCTTGCGGTGCACGGCACCGAAGCCGTCACCGACGTAGACGTCGGCGAGGGCGGCGAGCCGGTCGGCGAACGCGCCGCGCTCCGCGTCGTCCTTGCTCTCCTCCCCCGCGTTATAGCGCAGGTTCTCGAGCAGGGCGACGTCGCCGTCGCCCAACCCGTCGACAGCCGCTCTGGCGCTGTCACCGACGGTGTCGGTCGCGAACTCCACCGGCCGGCCGAGCACCTCGGCCAGGCGTTTGGCGACGGGGGCGAGGCTGTACTTCTCCACCGGCTGGCCCTTGGGCCGGCCGAGGTGCGCGCACACGACGACGCGGGCACCACGGTCGGCGAGGTCGGCGATCGTCGGCGCACTGGCGCGGATCCGGCCGTCGTCGGTGATGGTGCTGCCGTCCAGCGGCACGTTGAGGTCCGAGCGGACGAGGACCCGCTTGCCGCGGAGGTCCCCGAGGTCGTCGACGGTCTTCACAGTGCCGGTCAGAGCGACGAGCCGACGAGTGACACGAGGTCGACGAGCCGGTTGGAGTAGCCCCACTCGTTGTCGTACCAGCCGACGACCTTGACCTGGTTGCCGATCACCTTGGTGAGCTTGGAGTCGTAGATGCACGAGGCCGGGTCGGTGACGATGTCGTTCGAGACGATCTCGTCCTCGGTGTAGGTCAGGTAGCCCTCGAGGGGACCCGCCGCAGCAGCCTGGTAGGCGGCGTTGACCTCCTCGACCGTCGTGTCCCGGCCGACCGTGACGGTGAGGTCGGTGGCCGAGCCGGTCGGGACCGGCACCCGGAGCGCGTAGCCGTCCAGCTTGCCCTTCAGCTCGGGCAGGACCAGGCCGATCGCCTTCGCGGCGCCGGTGCTGGTGGGCACCACGTTGAGAGCCGCCGCACGGGCCCGGCGCAGGTCCTTGTGCGGGCCGTCCTGCAGGTTCTGGTCGGCGGTGTAGGCGTGGATCGTGGTCATCAGGCCGCGCTCGATGGTGAACGTGTCGTGCAGGACCTTGGCCAGCGGCGCGAGGCAGTTGGTCGTGCAGGAGGCGTTGCTGATGATGTGGTGCTTCGCCGGGTCGTAGTCGGCGTCGTTGGCGCCGAGGACGACCGTGAAGTCCTCGTTCTTGGCGGGCGCAGAGATGATGACCTTCTGCGCGCCGCCGTCGAGGTGTGCCTTGGCCTTGGCCGCGTCGGTGAAGAAGCCGGTGGACTCGATGACGACGTCGGCGCCGAGCTCCTTCCACGGCAGCGACGCCGGGTCGCGCTCCTCGAGGGCCCGGATCTTGCGGCCCCCGACGACGATGTTCTCGTCGTCGTAGCTCACGTCCTCCGCCAGCCGGCCCAGGATGCTGTCGTACTTGAGCAGGTGAGCCAGCGTCTTGTTGTCGGTCAGGTCGTTGGCGCCCACGACCTCGATGTCGGCACCCTGCGCCAGGACGGCGCGGAAGAAGTTGCGGCCGATCCGGCCGAAGCCGTTGATGCCCACCCGAACAGTCACGACGATCTCCTCCAGCGCTCTCGGTCATCCATCCGGGTCCGACCCTACCGAGACGCCGTGGGGCTCTCGCCGGCCCGCCTCACCTGGCGAGATGCCCGCCCCGCCGGCGCGCACGCGCTGCCGTCAGGCGTCGAGGACGCGCAGCCGTCAGGCGTCGAGCATGTCCGGCGTGAGGTTGGCGTCGGTGCCGGGGATGCCCTGGTCGGCAGCCCGCTTGTCGGCCATCGCGAGCAGCCGCCTGATCCGCCCCGCGACGGCGTCCTTGGTCATCGGCGGGTCGGCCAGGGTGCCCAGCTCCTCGAGGCTGGCCTGCTTGTGCGCCAGACGCAGCTCGCCGGCGACCCGCAGGTGGTCAGGGATGTCCTCACCGAGGATCTCCAGCGCGCGCTGGACCCGCGCACCTGCCGCGACCGCGGCCCGGGCCGAGCGGCGCATGTTGGCGTCGTCGAAGTTGGCCAGCCGGTTGGCGGTCGCCCGGACCTCGCGGCGCATCCGCCGCTCCTCCCACGCCAGCACGCTGTCGTGTGCACCGAGCCGGGTGAGCAGCGCACTGATGGCGTCGCCGTCGCGGACCACGACCCGGTCGACCCCGCGCACCTCGCGAGCCTTGGCGCTGATGCCCAGCCGGCGGGCCGCGCCGACCAGGGCCAGAGCCGCCTCGGGCCCCGGGCAGGTGATCTCCAGGGCCGAGGAACGCCCCGGCTCGGTGAGCGACCCGTGGGCGAGGAAGGCGCCCCGCCACGCGGCCTCGGCGTCGCACGGCGCGCCCGAGACCACCTGCGGTGGCAGGCCGCGGACCGGACGCCCGCGCCCGTCCAGCAGCCCGGTCTGGCGGGCCAGCGCCTCGCCGTCCTTGGCGACCCGCACGACGTAGCGGCTGCCCTTGCGCAGCCCGCCCGCGGCCACGACGGCGACCTCCGACGGGTGGCCGTAGACCTCGGCGATGTCCTTGCGCAGCCGCCGGGCCGTGGCACCGCTGTCGACCTCCGCCTCGACCACGATGCGACCCCCGACGATGTGCAGGCCGCCCGCGAAGCGGAGCATCGCCGACACCTCGGCCTTGCGGCAGCAGGGCTTGGTGACCTCGAGGTGGGCGAGCTCGTCCTTGACGGCGGCGGTCATGGCCATGGGCTCACATCCTGTCAGTCGAGAGCGGGTCGAGCCGGGTGAACCGGTCCGGAGGCCCGGGTCGGGCATCGTCGGCCGCACCGGCGAGGTCGGTGAAGAGCGCGCCGAGGACGGCGCCGAGGCGGTCGGGGTCGTGCGTCTCGGGCTGGCCGTCGCGCGCCAGGTCGTCGAGCCTGAGCTCGGCACCCAGGGCCTCGGCGACCCGCGCGAGCCGGTCGGGGTGGGGCACGGCGGCCCGGTCGGCGACTACCGCGTCCAGCTGCAGGCCGGGGGCGTGCTCGGCCAGCACCTCGAGGTGGGTCTCGGGTGCGAAGCCCGCGGTCTCGCCCGGCTGTGGGGCCAGGTTGAGGACGACGACCCGGCGGGCGGCGGTCGAGCACAGGGCGCCGGCGAGGTCGGGCACCAGCAGGTGCGGGATCACGCTGGTGTACCAGGAGCCGGGACCCAGGACGACCCAGTCGGCGCTGCGCACGGCAGCGACCGCCTCGCGGCAGGCGGGCGGCCGTTGCGGCACCAGGCCGAGGCTCACCACCCGCCCGGGCGTCGTGGCCACCGCCACCTGGCCGCGGACGGTCACGGTCTGCGCCGACCGGCCGGGCGCTTCGGCCCCGGCCGCCGGATCCAGCTCCATGACCGCCTCGATGTCCAGCGGTACGAGCGACATCGGCAGCACGCGGCCGTGCGCCCCGAGGAGGCGGGCCACCCAGTCGAGCCCGGTGACGGAGTCACCGAGCAGCTCCCACAGCGCGACGATCAGCAGGTTGCCGACGGCGTGGTCGTGCAGGTCGCCGGCGCTGCGGAAGCGGTGCTGGGCGACCTTGCTCCAGGTCTGCCCCCACTCGTCGTCGCCGCACAGTGCCGCCAGCGCCATCCGCAGGTCCCCCGGTGGCAGCACCCCTAGCTCGCGGCGCAGGCGACCGCTCGAGCCGCCGTCGTCGGCGACCGTCACCACCGCGGTGAGCGCGTCGGTGACCCGCCGCAACGCCTGCAGCGACGCGGCGAGCCCGTGCCCACCCCCCAGCGCCACCACGGCCGGACCCGTGGTCTCCGTGGTCTCCGTGGTCTCCGTGGTCTCCGTGGTCTCCGCGGTCTCCGCGGTCACCGGGTCACTCACGGCCAAGGTCCCGGTGCACGACCGTGGCATCGACCCCGCCGGCGGCCAGCCGGGCAACCAGCTCCTCGGCCATGGCGACCGAACGGTGCTTGCCGCCGGTGCAGCCGATGGCCACCGTCGCGTACCGCTTGCCCTCGCGCAGGTAGCCCTCGCCGACCAGCGCCAGGACCTGCTCGTACGCGTCGAGCACCGGCCGGGCACCCGGCTGTCCCAGCACGTAGTCACGGACCGCGGGGTCCTGGCCGGTCAGCGGGCGCAGCGCGGGCACCCAGTGCGGGTTGGGCAGGAAGCGGCAGTCCAGGACGAGGTCGGCGTCGACCGGCAGGCCGTACTTGTAGCCGAAGGTCATGATCGTGACGTGCAGCCCGGGCGACACCTGCTCGAAGGACTGCACCACCTTGGCGGCGAGCTCGTGGACGTTGAGGTTGGTGGTGTCGAGCACGATGTCGGCGTCGGCTCTCAGGTCGCGCAGCATCGCCCGCTCGCGCGCGATGCCGTCGCTGAGCATGCCCTCGCCCTGCAGCGGGTGCGGTCGGCGCACCGCCTCGTGGCGGCGCACCAGCACCTCGTCGGAGGCCTCGAGGAAGACGATGCGCGGGTCGGAGCCGCGCACCGCGAGCTGGCCCAGCGCCTCGGTGAGGTCCGCGAAGAAGCTGCCGCTGCGGACGTCGACGACGGCGGCGATCCGCGCGACGTCACCCCGGGCGCGGCCGCCGAGCTCGGCCAGGGTGGGCAGCAGGGCAGGCGGAAGGTTGTCGACGACGAACCAGCCGAGGTCCTCCAGGACGTTGGCGGTCGTGCTGCGGCCGGCCCCCGACATGCCGGTGATGATGGCCAGCTCCGGCAGGTGCGGAGCGGCGTCGGGGCGCGCCTCGGCGGCTGTCACGCGGGGGTCCCTCCGGTCGTACGGCGGTCCGGCCGGTCGGCCACGCCGTCGTCGAGGATCTCGCCCGTGGCCATGTCGTCGAGGATCTCGCCCGTGGCCATGTCGACCCCCGACGGCGCGCCGTCACCGGACGCGAGGGCGGCGACGACTGCGGCGGCCGTGCGCGGCCCCACACCGGGCACGGCGGCGATCTCGTCGGCCGAGGCGGCCCGGACCCGCTTGAGCGACCCGAAGTGCTTGAGCAGCGCCTTGCGGCGGGACTGCCCGAGGCCCGGGACGCCGTCCAGCGCGCTGGCGGTCATCGAGCGGGACCGTCGACCACGGTGGTGGGTGATCGCGAACCGGTGCGCCTCGTCGCGCACCCGCTGGAGGAGGTAGAGCCCCTCGCTGGTCCGCGGCATCACGACCGGATAGGCCTCGCCCGGCAGCCACACCTCCTCCAGCCGCTTGGCCAGGCCGCAGAGCGCGACGTCGTCGACGCCGAGCTCGTCGAGCGCCCGCTGCGCCGCGGCGACCTGCGGCGCGCCGCCGTCGACCACGACCAGGTTGGGGGCATAGGCGAACTTGCGCGGCCGGCCGGTCTGGGGGTCGATGCCTGCGGGCACCTCCGGCCCGTCGGGTCCGGCGGCGGCCGGGTCCCCGAGGTCCCCGGTGCGGGAGCGCTCGTCGACCAGCCGGCGGAACCGCCTGCTGACCACCTCGTGGATCGCGGCGACGTCACCGCCGGCGCCCGGCCGGTCTCCCTGGCCCTTGACGACGAATCGGCGGTACTCGCTCTTGCGCGCGAGGCCGTCCTCGAAGACGACCATCGAGGCGACGACCTCGCTCTCCTGCAGGTGGGACACGTCGAAGCACTCGATGCGCAGCGGCGCCTCGTCGAGCCCGAGCGCGTCCTGGATCTCCTGCAGCGCCAGGCTGCGCGCGGTCAGGTCGCTGCCGCGCCTGGTCTTGTGCAGCGCCAGCGACTGGCCGGCGTTGCGCGCGACGGTCTCCATCAGCGCTCTCTTGTCGCCGCGCTGCGGCACGCGCAAGGACACCGGTCGCCCGCGCAGGCCGGTCAGCCAGTCGGTGACCGCCTCGGCGTCGGGCGGCATGGCCGGCACCAGCACCTCGCGCGGCACCGCGTCACCGCTCTCGCCGCCGTAGACCTGCTGCAGGAAGTGCTCGACCAGGTCGCCGGTCGTCAGGTCCTCGACCTTCTCCACGACCCAGCCGCGCTGGCCCCGGACCCGCCCGCCTCGGACGTAGAAGACCTGGACCGCCGCCTCCAGCGGGTCCTCGGCGAAGGCGACCACGTCGGCGTCGGTGCCGTCGCCCAGGACCACCGACTGCTTCTCGATCGCCCGCTCCAGCGCCTTGACGTCGTCGCGCAGGCGGGCGGCCCTCTCGTACTCCTGGTTGGCGGCGGCGACCTGCATCTCCTTCTCGAGGCGACGCAGGTAGGTCGCGGTCTGGCCGGCCATGAAGTCGCAGAAGTCGTCGACGATCCGCCGGTGCTCCTCGGCGCTGACCCGGCCGACGCAGGGGGCCGAGCACTTGCCGATGTAGCCGAGCAGGCAGGGCCGGCCGACCTGCCCGGCCCGCTTGAAGACCCCGGCGGAGCAGGTGCGGGCCGGGAAGACCCGCAGCAGCAGGTCGAGGGTCTCGCGGATGGCCCAGGCGTGGGAGTACGGCCCGAAGTACCGCACGCCCTTCTTCTTCGGCCCGCGCATGACCTGCAGCCGCGGGTACTCCTCGTTCAGCGTCACAGCCAGGCTGGGGTAGCTCTTGTCGTCGCGGTAGCGGATGTTGAAGCGGGGGTCGTACTCCTTGATCCAGCTGTACTCCAGCTGGAGCGCCTCCACCTCGGTGCTGACGACGGTCCACTCGACGCTGGCAGCCGTGGTGACCATCGACTGGGTGCGGGCGTGCAGGTTCGCCAGGTCCTGGAAGTAGGACGACAGCCGGGGGCGCAGGCTGCGTGCCTTGCCGACGTAGATGACCCGGCCGCGCTCGTCCCGGAACCGGTAGACGCCCGGCTGCTCCGGGATGGACCCCGGCGCAGGACGGTACGACGCCGGGTCAGCCACCCGACAACCCTACGACCGGCGTCCGTCACCCGCAGGCCGCACCGGCCGCGTCTCACGGACACCCGCCCACGATGCGGGGCGCCTGCCGGACGGGAGGTCAGGACCTGACGACCTGGTCGCCCTCGACGGTCACCGGGATCTCCCGCAGCGGGCTCGGCGCCGGGCCGCCCTGCACGCTGCCGTCGAGAGCGCTGTAGGTGCTGCCGTGGCAGGGGCAGGTGATGGTGTTGGCCTTGACGCTCGCGACGGTGCACTGCTGGTGCGTGCAGACCGCCGTGAAGGCCTTGAAGTCCCCCGACGCCGGCTGGGTCACGACGATCTTCTTGTCGTCGAGGACGACACCGCCCTTGATCGGGACGTCCGCCGTGGCGACCAGCGCGCCGCCCCCACCGCCGCCCGAGCCGCCGGAGGACTCCGCAGCCGACGACGAGGTCGACGTGCTCGTCGGGTCGCCGCCCGCCTGGTCGGGTGCGTCGGTGGAGGTGTCGTCCCCGCCGCAGGCCACCAGGAGGGCAGCGCCGGCGCCGGACACGGCCGCCACCCGAAGCACCCGGCGGCGGGACAGCCCGCTCAGCGTCGACTCGGGAGAGGTCTCTGGTGTCACGTCTGGCATGACCCCCGCAACGAGCGGGCCGGTGCCGGAGTTTCCATCCCGGCGCCGTCGTGGCCCGCGGTCAGCCGGTCGGCGCGCCCGGCGGGTCGATGATGCCGTCGCGGATCGCCATGGACAGCGCCTCGAGCTTGGAGTGCGCGCCGAGCTTGGCCAGGATGCTCTGCACGTGGTTGCGCACGGTGTTGACCGAGATGAACAGCCGGCTCGCGATCGCGGCGTTGGTGAGCCCCTCGGCGATGAGCTGGAGGATCTCGTGCTCGCGCGAGGTCAGCTCGTCGGCCGGCTTGTCGTGCTGGTGGTGCAGCCGGTTGAGCAGCAGGGACAGCAGGTCCGAGCTGACCATGATCTCCCCGGCGGCCGCGGTCCGGACGGCGGAGACGAGCTCGTCGAGCGGGCTGGTCTTGAGGATGAAGCCGGCGCAGCCGGCCTCGGTCGCGGCCACCAGCATCGAGTCGTCGGCGGCGGCGGTGAGCACCACGATGTAGCTCTCGGGCCGGATCGCACGCAGGTCGGTGATCGAGTCGACGCCGAGGCCGTCGGGCAGATGGTGGTCGAGGAGGACCACGTCCGGCGCGGTCGTCGCCACCATGTTCTTGGCCTGGGCCAGCGTCGCGGCCTTGCCCACCACCTCGAAGTCCGGCTGGGCGGACAGCGCCAGCTGCAGGCTGTCGGCGAACATGTCGTGGTCGTCCACGATCAGCAGCCTGGTGGGCGGTGCGGCCGGGACCGAGCCCCTGTTGGCGCCGGCCACCGGTGGACCCACTGTCAGCCTCCCCCGCCCCCTCGTTGCGGGCCGACGTCGTCGCCAGCCGTGCTCTCACAGCCTGCCACGGCCGGGCCACGCAGCGTACGGCTACCGGCGAGTAGTGCGATCGCGCCGGCGAGCGGCCCCGGACGGGCCAGGCCCTACGGCACAGGCACTAGGCGAGAACCGTTCCGATGACTCTGCCGCCGCGGGCAACGCTGCGGCACCGTTGAGGACGTCGGACGACACGGACCTGTCGAGGACACGGCGGGACCCTGCCCCGTGTCGTCCGCGTCGCCGGCCCAGGGCCTCCCCCCAGTGCCCGACCGGCTCTGCCCCCCGAGCGGCGGGCGGCCTCCCCCCCCGTGACCGCCCGCCGCTCGGAGCGCTGCGCCCCTGAGCTGAGCCGAAGCGCCGCGAGCCCCTCTCACCCCGCCGCGCGGGCCGAGCGCTGCGGTGCCCGGGCCCGCTTCGCCGGTCTGGCCGGCCGCGCCGACTGCCCCAGCGCGTCCTTGAGGAAGACCCCGGTGTGGCTCTCGGGCACCGCCACGATGTCCTCGGGAGTGCCCTGCGCGACGACGGTGCCACCGCCGGACCCGCCCTCCGGCCCCATGTCGATGACCCAGTCCGCGGTCTTGATGACGTCGAGGTTGTGCTCGATGACGATGACCGTGTTGCCCTTGTCGGCCAGCCCCTGCAGCACGCTCAGCAGCTTGGAGATGTCCTCGAAGTGCAGGCCGGTGGTCGGCTCGTCGAGCACGTAGACGGTGCGGCCGGTCGACCGCTTCTGCAGCTCGGAGGCGAGCTTGACCCGCTGGGCCTCCCCACCGGAGAGGGTGGGTGCGGGCTGGCCGAGCCGGACGTACCCGAGCCCGACGTCGTTGAGCGTGGTGAGGTGGCGCGCGATCGCGGGGACCGCGGCGAAGAACCCCGCGGCCTCCTCGATCGGCATGTCGAGGACCTCGGCGATGGTCTTGCCCTTGAAGTGGACCTCGAGCGTCTCGCGGTTGTAGCGGGCTCCGTGGCAGACCTCGCACGGCACGTAGACGTCGGGCAGGAAGTTCATCTCGATCTTGATCGTGCCGTCGCCTGAGCAGGCCTCGCAGCGGCCGCCCTTGACGTTGAAGGAGAAACGCCCGGGCTGGTAGCCACGGATCTTTGCCTCGGTGGTCTCGGCGAACAGCCGGCGCATGTGGTCGAAGACGCCGGTGTAGGTGGCCGGGTTGGACCTGGGCGTCCTCCCGATGGGGCTCTGGTCGACGTGGACGACCTTGTCGACGTGCTCGAGCCCTTTGATCTTCTTGTGCCGTCCGGGCACCGTCCGGGCACCGTGCAGCTTCTGGGCGAGCGCGGTGTAGAGGATGTCGTTGACGAGGGTCGACTTGCCCGACCCCGACACCCCGGTGATGGCGACGAAGCAGCCCAGCGGGAACGTCACGTCGATGGTCTGCAGGTTGTGCTCCCGCGCGCCGACGACCGTGAGGTCGCGGCCGCGCGTGCGGGGCCGGCGGATCTCGGGGGTCGGGATGACGGTACGTCGCGCGAGGTAGGCGCCGGTCAGCGACTCCTTGCTGGCGAGCAGGTCCTTGACCGTGCCGGAGACCACGATCTGGCCGCCGTGCTCGCCCGCGCCGGGGCCGATGTCGACGACCCAGTCGGCGGTCCGGATGGTGTCCTCGTCGTGCTCGACGACGATCAGCGTGTTGCCGAGGTCGCGCAGCCGGGTCAGCGTCTCGATCAGCCGGCGGTTGTCACGCTGGTGCAGGCCGATCGACGGCTCGTCGAGCACGTAGAGCACGCCGACCAGGCCGGCGCCGATCTGGGTGGCCAGCCGGATCCGCTGCGCCTCGCCCCCCGACAGCGTGCCGGAGGGCCGCTCCAGGGAGAGGTAGTCGAGACCCACGTCGAGCAGGAACCCGAGCCGGGCGTGGATCTCCTTGACCACCCGCTCCGCGATCTGGCGCTCGCGGTCGGTGAAGTCGACGCTGCGGAGGAAGTCGTCGCACTCGCGGATCGGCAGGCGGCACACGTCCGCGATCGAGCGGCCGCCGACCAGGACGGCGAGCGACTCCGGCTTCAGCCGGGCACCCCCGCAGACCGGGCACGGCACCTCGCGCATGTAGCCCTCGTAGCGGTCGCGGCTCCACTCCGACTCCGTCTCGGAGTGGCGCCGCTGCACGAAGGGGATCGCCCCCTCGAAGCCGGTGTGGTAGCTGCGCATCCGGCCGTAGCGGTTCCGGTACTTGACGTGCACCTGGTAGTCGAGACCGTGCAGCACGGCGTCCTTGGCGCGCGCCGGCAGCTTGCGCCACGGTGTGTCCATGCTGACGCTCATGTCGTCGGCGAGCGCCTGCAGCAGCCGCTGGAAGTACTCGCTCGACGAGGTGCCCGACGCCCAGGGCGCGACCGCGCCCTCGCCCAGGGACTTCTCGTCGTCGGGGACGATGAGCTCGGGGTCGACCTCGAGACGGGTGCCGATGCCGGTGCACTCGGGGCAGGCGCCGTAGGGCGAGTTGAAGGAGAACGACCGGGGCTCCAGCTCGTCCATGCCCAGCGGATGCTCGTTGGGGCAGGCGAGCCGCTCGGAGAAGCGGCGCTCGCGGCCCTTGTCGTTGTCGGGCAGGTCGACCAGGTCGAGGATCAGCAGGCCGCCGGCCAGGCCGAGGGCGGTCTCGACCGAGTCGGTGAGCCGGCGCTTGGCCGAGGGCTTGACGGCGAGCCGGTCGACCACGACGTCGATCGAGTGCTTGTACTTCTTGTCCAGCTTGGGCGGCTCCGCGAGCGACACGGTCTCGCCGTCGACCCGGGCCCTGCTGTAGCCCTTGGTCTGCAGCTCGCGGAACAGCTCGGCGTACTCCCCCTTGCGACCGCGGACGACCGGGGCCAGCACCTGGAACCGGGTGCCGTCCTCCATCTCGAGCACCCGGTCGACGATCTGCTGGGGGGTCTGCCGGCTGACCGGCTCGCCGCAGACCGGGCAGTGCGGGCGGCCGGCCCGGGCGAAGAGCAGGCGCAGGTAGTCATAGACCTCGGTGATCGTGCCCACGGTGGAGCGGGGGTTGCGGCTGGTGGACTTCTGGTCGATCGAGACCGCCGGGGACAGCCCCTCGATGAAGTCGACGTCCGGCTTGTCCATCTGGCCCAGGAACTGCCGGGCGTAGGCCGAGAGCGACTCAACGTAGCGGCGCTGGCCCTCGGCGAAGATCGTGTCGAAGGCCAGGCTGGACTTGCCCGACCCGGACAGCCCGGTGAACACGATCAGCGAGTCGCGGGGCAGGTCGAGCGAGACGTCCTTGAGGTTGTGCTCACGCGCACCTCGGACGATCAGCTGGTCCACTCGAGATCCTTCTGGCCGGAGAGGTCAGGTCGCCGACCATGCTAGGTGGCCGCGCCGACAGGTGGCGCCGTCCCACTAGGGTCGCGGGCATGAGCGGGGACCCGACCGGCCGGATGGCCGACCTGCAGCGCGACCTCGACGAGATGGCCGACGCGACCGACCGCCTGCTCGCCGGCCTGGACCGGCTGACCGAGCGCGACGTACGCGGGCCGTCCCTGCTGCCGGGGTGGACCCGGGCCCATGTCCTGACCCACCTGGCCCGCAACGCCGACGGGCTGGCGGTCCTGGTGCACAACGCCCGCACCGGCGACGACCGGCCGATGTACCCCGACGACCGGGACGCCGCCATCGAAGCCGGGGCCGCCCGTGGCCTCGGCGACCTGCGGCTGGACGTCTCCGACTCCGCCGAGCGGCTGCTGGAGGCCTTCGCCGACTTCCCGGCCGAAGCGCTCGACCGCGAGGTGCAGATGCGCTCGGGGGCGTCGGCCTACGGGTGGGAGATCCCGGTGATCCGCGTCCGGGAGGTCGAGGTGCACCACGTCGACCTGGACGCCGGCTACACGCCCGACGACTGGTCCCCCGAGTTCGCCGCCCGGACGCTGGACCAGCTGGCCGGCTTCTTCCACGACAACCGCGACTGTCCGGTCGGCGTGCTCGCCGCGAGCGACGCGGAGGGCCGGTGGGAGGTCGCGTCGGACGGCCCCACCCTGACCGGGCCACGGTCGGCGCTGGCCGGGTGGCTGACCGGGCGCACCGCCGGGGAGGGACTCACCCTGGACCCGCCCGGCGCGGTCCCCCGCGCACCGCGCTGGTCCTGATGGCCGCTGTCGGCGGCGGATAGCCTCGCGGCGTGAGCTACGACGGACACGTCACCCCCGGCGGCCCAGCCGCCACCCGCGAGCTGGACCTGCTGACCGTCACCAAGGTCTCGGTCGGCCCCATGGACAACAACGCCTACCTGCTGGAGTGCAGGGCGTCCGGTGACCTGCTGCTGGTGGACGCGGCAGCCGACGCGACCCGGCTGCTCGGCCTGGTCGGTGAGCGGCGCCTGGGTCAGGTGGTGACCACGCACCGGCACCGCGACCACTGGCAGGCCCTGGAGCGGGTGGTGCACGCGACCGGGGCGCGAACGGCTGCCGGCCGCGACGACGCGGACGGGATCCCCGTCGGCACCGACGACCTGCTGACCGACGACGACACCGTGCAGGTGGGTGCGGTGACGCTCGCGGTCATCCAGCTGGTCGGCCACACCCCCGGCTCGGTGGCCCTGCTGCACGACGATCCCGGCGGGCATCCCCACCTGTTCACCGGCGACTCGCTGTTCCCGGGTGGGGTCGGCCGGACCACGACCCCCGAGGACTTCGCGTCACTGCTCGCGGACGTGGAGACCAAGCTCTTCGCCCGGCTCCCGGACCAGACCTGGTTCTACCCGGGCCACGGCGACGACTCGACGATCGGCGCCGAGCGGCCGCACCTCCCGGAGTGGCGCGCCCGCGGCTGGTGACCCGGTCCGCCGCCGGCGGTCAACGGCCGTCGGCGGTCAGCGACCGGTGCCGCGGCCGGTCGTGGGAGCCGTCCGGGCGCCACGGGGCCGGTCGTCCTGGCGCCCGTCCTTGTCGGTGCCGCCCCAGCTCAGCCACCGTCCGGTCACCGCCGCGAGCAGCAGGTCCTTGACGCCACGACCGCCGCGGCCCACCTGGTCCGGCCGGGCCGTGCGGTAGACCGTCGCCCACAGAACCGGGCCGACCACCGCGACCGCGAGCAGGACCAGGACCACGACCGCCGTGGACGCCTCGAGCAGCTTGAGACCGGAGGCCAGCAGCACGACCACGAGCGCCCGGCGGACGATGCCGCCGGGCGCGCTGCTGGACACCCGGGCGCCGACGTAGACGCCGGGCAACGCCCCGATCAGCAGGGACGCCGTGAGGTCGAGCTGGAAGTCGCCGAACAGCAGATGCCCCAGCGACGCCGACGCCACCAGCGGCACGGCCTGCACGAGGTCGGTGCCGACCAGCTGGCCGGCCCGGATCGACGGGTATAGCAGGAGCAGGGCGACGATCATCAGCGAGCCGGAGCCCACGGAGGTCATGCCGACGACGAGACCGCCGATGATGCCGACGAACAGCGTCGGGACCCTGCGCACCTTGATGTCCTCGACCCGGAAGTCCACCTGCTCGCCGGCGGCCGCGGCCAGCTGCAGCCGCTGGGCCTTGCGCAGATCGAGCAGCGCCTTGGCGATCATCGAGCCGGCGGCGAAGATCAGGGCCACGCCCAGGCTGGTCTTGACGACCCCCTGGGTCTGCGCGTCGTCGCCGATGGCTCGCAGCAGCAGCACGCCCAGAAAGGCGGATGGCACCGAGCCCACGACCAGCCACCGGACGAGGTCCTTGTTGACCGTGCCCTTGCGCAGGTGCACGGCGCCGCCGACCGGCTTCATCACCATCGAGGCGACCAGGTCGCTGGAGACCGCCGCCAGGGGCTGCACGCCGAAGAGCAGGATCATCATCGGAGTCATCAGGGCGCCGCCGCCCATGCCGGTCAGCCCGACCACGAAGCCGACGAAGAGGCCCGCGATCGCGACGGCCCACCAGGTCGGGTCCACGCGTCCTCCGTGCAAGTTGGACTGTCGGCGGCCGGACCGAGGTCATCGACCTTGTCGGTGGAGAAGACTAACGTGCTTCCCGTTCCTCTTCGTCGGCGTCCACCGGCTGGGCGCCGTGCGTGTCGCCGTGCGGGTCGCCGTGCGGGTCGCCGTGCTTGTCGCCCTCACCCGGCGGATGCTTCGCCGCGGACGGGTCGCGCCGCACCTTGATCAGGCTGGCCACCGTGGTGATCACGAGAGTGCCCAGGATGATCGCGAGGCTGAGCCAGATCGGGATCTCGGGCACGGCCTCGACGTGCTCGCCGCCGTTGATGAACGGCAGCTCGTTCTCGTGCAGGGCCTCCATGATCAGCTTGACGCCGATGAAGCCGAGGATGACCGAGAGCCCGATGCTCAGGTAGACGAGCCGCTGCAGCAGGCCCCCGATCAGGAAGTAGAGCTGGCGCAGCCCCATGAGGGCGAACACGTTGGCAGTGAAGACGAGGTACGGCTCCTTGGTCAGCCCGTAGATCGCCGGGATGGAGTCGAGGGCGAACAGCAGGTCGGTCGTGCCCAGCGCCACGATCACGATGAACATCGGCGTGATCAGCTTCTTGCCGTTGACCGTCGCGAGCAGCTTCACCCCGTGCCACTCCTGGGTGGCCGGGAAGCGGTGCTCGACCCACTTGAGGAGTCGGTTCTCCTCGAAGTCCTCCTCGCCGGCCTCGCCCTCCCTGACCAGCTTGATCGCGGTGTAGATGAGGAACGCGCCGAAGATGTAGAAGACCCAGCTGAAGTTCTGGATGGCGGCGGCGCCGAGGGCGATGAAGATGCCACGCATGACCAGCGCCAGGATGATGCCGACGAGCAGAGCGGTCTGCTGGTACTGCCTGGGCACGGCGAACTTGCCCATGATGATCACGAAGACGAAGAGGTTGTCGACGCTGAGGCTGTACTCGGTCAGCCACCCGGCGTAGAACTCTCCGGCGTACCGCCCGCCCGCGAAGTACCAGACCCCCAGCCCGAAGAGCAGCGCCAGCGCGACGAAGAAGCTGATCGCGATCGTGCACTCGCGCAGGCTCGGCTCGTGCGGGCGCCGGCCGATGACGAAGACGTCGACGGCCAGCAGCCCGACCAGCAGCGTGATGCTGCCGATCCACAACCAGGTGGGCACGTTCACAGGGTTCGGTCCTCCGGCAGTGTGAGATGGCCGGAGGTCTCTTCCGCGCGGTCATGCGCTCGCGCGCCGACCGGGCCGACCCCGCCGGGTGCCGCCCGGGAGCGCCGGGGTACACCGTGCTGACGACGAGGCCGCGAAGGAGTACTCCCCTCCACCTGTCGGGGCCAGTCTTACCCACCCCCGCCGCGGCACGCACACCGCGTGCACATGGCGGGGTGTCAGGAGACGCAGAACTCGTTGTCTTCGGGGTCGGCCATGACCACCCAGTGCTCGCCCATCTCGTCGTAGGCCCTCAGCTGACGGGCGCCGAGCGCGGTCAGCCGCTCGACCTCGCGGGCCACCAACGCCGGCCGTGCGGCCGGCTCGGCGCCCGCGCCGACCTGCACGTCCAGGTGCACCCGGTTCTTCACGGTCTTGGCCTCCGGCACCTGCTGGATGTAGATCCGCGGCCCCCGGCCGTCCGGGTCGACGACCGCCGACCGGGAGTCGCACTGGTCCTCGGGGACGCCCAGCTCGCGGAGGAACGCCGGCCAGGAGTCGAAGCCCGGTGGCGGTGGCTGCACCACGTAGCCCAGCGCGGCTGCCCAGAACTCGGCGACCGCCGCCGGGTCGGCGGCGTCGATCACGACCTGTAGCTGGGTGGCCACCGGTGCTCCTTCTTGTCTAGGCAGTGCCCGCCGCGCGCATGCCGCGCAGCTCCTTCTTCAGCTCGCCGATCTCGTCGCGCAGCCGGGCCGCGAGCTCGAACTGCAGCTCGCGTGCCGCCGTGTGCATCTGGTCGGTGAGCTGCTGGATCAGGTCGGCCAGGTCGGCCGCCGGCAGGTCCTGCACGCCGGCCGAGGCCGGGATGGTGCTGTCCTTCGACCACATGCCGGGCACCGGCGCCTTGCCGCGCGACTGCTGCCGGCCGCCGCCGCCGAGCAGCTCCTCGGTGTCGGCGTCCTCGCGGGCGAGCAGCTCGGTGATGTCGCTGATCTTCTTCAGCAGCGGCTTGGGGTCGACGCCGTGCGCCTCGTTGTAGGCGACCTGCTTGGCCCGGCGCCGGTTCGTCTCGTCGATCGCCTTGGCCATCGAGTCGGTCACCGTGTCGGCGTACATGTGCACCTGGCCGGACACGTTGCGGGCCGCGCGGCCGATCGTCTGGATCAGGGAGGTGCCGGAGCGCAGGAAGCCCTCCTTGTCGGCGTCGAGGATCGACACCAGCGACACCTCGGGCAGGTCGAGACCCTCGCGCAGCAGGTTGATGCCGACCAGCACGTCGTAGTGGCCCAGCCGCAGCTCGCGCAGCAGCTCGACCCGGCGCAGGGTGTCGACCTCGGAGTGCAGGTAGCGCACCCGCATGCCCAGCTCGAGGAGGTAGTCCGTGAGGTCCTCGGCCATCTTCTTGGTCAGCGTCGTGACCAGGACCCGCTCGTCGCGCTCGGCTCGCTCCTTGATCTCGTGGACGAGGTCGTCGATCTGGCCCTTGGTCGGCTTGACCACGACCTCGGGGTCGACCAGACCGGTCGGCCGGATGATCTGCTCCACCGGCGAACCCTTGGCCCGGCCCAGCTCGTAGGGGCCCGGCGTCGCCGAGAGGTAGACCGTCTGGCCGATGCGCTCGAGGAACTCCTCCCACTTCAGCGGCCGGTTGTCAACGGCACTGGGCAGCCGGAAGCCGTGGTCGACCAGGGTGCGCTTGCGCGACATGTCGCCCTCGTACATACCGCCGATCTGCGGCACCGTGACGTGGGACTCGTCGATGACGAGGAGGTAGTCCTCGGGGAAGTAGTCGAGCAGGCAGTTGGGTGCCGACCCGGGCGCGCGGCCGTCGATGTGGCGCGAGTAGTTCTCGATGCCGGAGCAGAAGCCGACCTGGCGCATCATCTCGATGTCGTAGGTGGTGCGCATGCGCAGCCGCTGCGCCTCGAGGAGCTTGCCCTGCCGCTCCAGCTCGTCCAGCCGGTCGGCCAGCTCGAGCTCGATGCCGGTGATGGCCTTCTCCATGCGTTCCGGACCCGCGACGTAGTGGGTCGCCGGGAAGACGTAGAGCTCCTGGTCCTCGGTGATGACCTCGCCGGTGAGGGGGTGCAGCGTCATCAGCCGCTCGATCTCGTCACCGAACATCTCGATGCGCACCGCGAGCTGCTCGTAGACCGGGAAGATCTCGATCGTGTCGCCCCGCACCCGGAACGTGCCGCGGGTGAAGGCCAGGTCGTTGCGCGTGTACTGCACCTCGACGAACCGGCGGAGCAGCTGGTCGCGCTCGATCTCCATGCCGACGCGAAGCCGGACCATGCGGTCGACGTACTCCTGCGGTGTGCCGAGGCCGTAGATGCAGGACACGGACGCCACCACGATGACGTCGCGCCGGGTGAGCAGGCTGTTGGTCGCCGAGTGGCGCAGCCGCTCCACC
>Ga0210115_1000135_pt1 | contig 18775 bp, 15 predicted proteins | sample MayberryNW_TuleB_2_FD_185526 | JGI IMG/M metagenome (GOLD analysis project Ga0210115, IMG submission 185526) | Wetland microbial communities from San Francisco Bay, California, USA, that impact long-term carbon sequestration - MayberryNW_TuleB_D2... | ecosystem: Environmental > Aquatic > Marine... | reverse complement strand
AGTAGAACTTGAATTGGTTGCATCAGGTATTATTACGGAATCATTAACGGGAGAAGGATCAGACATGGAGGACGGTTGGCTCTCACGGGGAGGGATTATCACCGGACCTGACGTTAAATTCCTAACGACTTCATCCTTCTTTACTACCTCAGGTTGATTGTCAAGGTCTGATGACGTCAATTTGCTTCCAACGATTTCACTGATATTGGTTGGAGAGATATTTTCCCTTGCAGAAGGTGAATTCAATACTTTAGTTATCGGAAATGAACTCGTTTCATTAATGCCTGTAAAGTTTACGGAGTGGTACTTGCTTATTTGATTATTATTGCCGTCTGAACAAAGCAGCCTGGCAGTTAACTTGTTTTCACCAACATTCAAATGCAAATTGGAGTTGAATAACCCTTCCCAAGCTGAGAAATCATCCGTTCCGTTTTGTCCTCTCGCAGAAGTTTTGACATAAGGGCTAACCCCATTAAGAAGAACCGACACATCGCAGTTGTTTGTAGAATTGTCCGTAGAAACTCCTTTAACTGTGAAATTTTGGGTATTTATGGGCATCTCTTGTTCCTTGGTGGGAGACAAAATCTTCACCCCATGGGGATTGTAAAGCTGTGAATAGGAATCCCCTGTGCTACAAAAAGCGGCTAAAAGGAATAAGCTCAAAGTTATAAGTGCGATAGTTTTGCAGTCTTTCAATTATCGGACCTTACTAGCAATTTAGAGGGGCGTATAAAAAAATTAGATGTAATCGGATTTAGGCAGAGAACAAAAATAACTTGACTATTTCATGTCACTATCCAATTGGTGATGATTATTCCTTGTGATCACGCGTGAGTAAAGAGGAGTCATTCTGTTAACTTAATCTTGGTTCTCTTGTAATCTCATGCAGTACATCCTTGATGTAAGTACGAAGAGATGAACCTATTAGTGTGCCTGTCCGTGTTCTGCAAAACGACTATTCTAGAAATCTCACTTTCATCCATCACTCTGAATCGTGGAAGTTTTTCGCAAAGTTGTTCCGAGAATTCCCTAACCTCTTCCATTTCAAGCATATTTTGTCTCTCTAATCGCTGAGTTGACATGCCTACATGCATGTATGATTTTATTTCGATAAAATGGGGGTTCGCTATAGGTATTAGACCACAAAACTGACCTATTGTTTCATAATTGAAATTATGGCTTCTAACGAGAGTAATTCTAATTACAGTTCTCGTTTCACACCTAGAAAGAAACTGCAAACTCGTTAGCCATCTTTCCCATGCGTCTGGATGCCTCGGTCTATTTATCTTAGCAAAGCTAACCCTGTTCGTCGCGTTCGTAGACAAGTATAATTGGGTAGGAAGGGATTTTTCTTCTGCTAGTCGATCTAACATTTGAGGTTCTTGTCCATTAGTAACTAAAAATATCGATTTAGTCGTTGGTAATTTCTTTAGATATCTGATTAGTGCGGGTAATTTTGGGTACATGGTGGGTTCACCCGAGAGTGAGATTGCATAGTGTTGGGGAAATAAGGATTCATCAAGCTTCCCCTTATCGTACTTCTTATGACCATAAAACCCAGTCAAAAGCCTTCTTCTTTCTTGGAGAAGATTTTCTACGATAGCGTCTGGCTCGTCCACTAAGTTTTCAGGCATCATGAGAGTATCATAGAATTCAGTAGGTCTCCAGCAATAGACACAGCGATTTTCGCAGTTTAGCGCTGTTGGAGTCATTTCCATGCACCGATGGGTCGAGATGCCGTAAAATTTACGTTTGTAACAATCTCCTTCGTGCGCAAAAGATTTCTTGGTCCAGTGACAAAGCTCTACTGCTGAATGGTTATACACCCCATACTTTGCGTTTAGTAGTTTAGATCTCGCATTTGAGTCGATCTGGATTAGATTGTTATCTGAATTGTGGGAAGTGTACTCTCCTGAGCAGCTCATGCTAGGTGCGATCAAGACTATGCATCGAGATTTAAGTCTTTAAGTCGAAGACGCAGAACCCGAATATCAACTTTGAAGCACATTTATCGTCACACTTTTTAGTCTGTCATAACAAATTGGGACTGGGCGTGATTTTATTTAATTTTCAATATTTACGGAAAAAACCGTCATCGCATAAATCATTCACCATGCTTGTGGATAACATGTTCTTTCGGATTTTAGCTGCCAGAGCCGAGAATAAGGAACAATCGAATATTGTTATCAGGTATTTCTATCTAGAAATTATATATAGCACCATATTTGCACTTGATATAAAGTGGCCTTCGTAGTATAGCCTGGTCAGTATAGGCGGCTGTGGACTAGATATGATAAATGCTTTGAGACAGACACCGCTTGAGGAGGGTTCAAATCCCTCCGAAGGCCCCTTATTCATCGTACCTTCCCTATCTAATATGTCACACTTCAATCATATTACGATAATTATCTTAGACTCACAAACCATTGACCGGATTGGACTCTATCAAAATCCATCCATAGTGGTATTGATCATGAACGTACCTCACCTCTCTTAGATTAGGTCTTATTTCTCTTCTCTTCAAGGTCAAAAGTAATCCAGTCCGGAGAGATGCTCCCCATTTCCTTGCGAGTGAGTCAGTCTCAACCCCTCTTGGCAGGAGTATTCTTACACTAAAGCCGTCCATGAAACTATTTTTTTCGATAAAATCTACTAATTGAGTTACAATACTAGTTACTTCTAGGCCGTTACTGACCTTAAATGTCTTGGAAACCTGGAGCGTCCGATAAAAATCAGGATTTGTTGTCATAATTATGCCCTTATAAAATGAGCGCTAAGAACTAAATCACTATTATTCGGCATGCTGTTCATATCAGTGATTAGACACACGCTTTTTTTGGATCTGGGTCTGATTAAAAGTTTTCAGGCATACATCTGATCCCAATTATGGAGTTGTGCTTAGACCTGAAGAAACTTTTTAGGTTTAACGGGGATAGGCGCGGTTGATCGTTAGCATCGCTAGGTTTTTTGACCAATTATTGATCTAGCACGTTCATTCTAAAATCTCCTAACGTCTATTAATTACGTACATTTACCATAACAAAGGAAATTTTATGAAACAATACTTATTGCGAAGGTAAATTATGACCACCATATATATGCCCAACTCATTAAAAAATTTCGATGATAGTTCAAAATATTATGCCTCTCAAAATAGGATATCAGCCTGGACACCCCGATTTATTTCGTCTCCTCAGTACCATAATGAGTAGCCCATCACTCGCATAGATGCAAGAATATTGGAATAGATGAAAATCAAGCAATAGAAAAAAGTTCGAAAATTTAAGGGAATGCCGGAGGCGGGACTTGAGCCCGCGACCTTTCGATTATGAGTCGAACGCTCTGACCAAGCTGAGCTACCCCGGCAAGCTCAGCGTTGCGTTCAGCAATTGATGGCCTTCTCTAATAAAGATATCTCCCCATGCCAGTTGGCACTATTCCTACCAACAAAAGACCATAGTTCAAGATTTTAAAAATTAACCTAGACATCGGAGATACTTGGATCCATTTTGTACGCTCCTTTGATATTACGATAGAGAATATTTAAGTGGAGACAGGCTATGTCAGCCTAGCTGAGGGCTAGGCTATGATCGATAGATCCACCTATCTAGGTCTCGTCATCCTTACTAAATAAAATGGCCTCTGGGTTTATGATACATACTGGGGTACCCTGTAAGGCCGAGTCTTCCGCTGCGGTTGTTGTGAGTTGCTCTCTTTCAAAAAGATCGTCCCTCGAAATGATCCCAAGAACAGATGAATTTGAGCTAACAACAATTTGACGAATGGCGTGTTTATCCATTATAGATAATGCCTCTTGCACGGTGGCAGCTGGGTCCACCGCTATTATAGGAGTATTCATGATCTCTTCAAGCCTCACTTTTGATGGATTCTTCCCTTGAGACAATACCTTGAACAGAATATCTGTTTTAGTTACAATACCTACCGCCTCCCCTCCTCTTGAAAGTAGAACACACTTTGTTTGTCTTTCCTTCATCAATCTTATGGCCATATCAGCAGAATCATCGCAGTTTGCCATTGCAACATTTGAATCAGCGAGTTTTCTAGCAGGTGACATTAGCAAAAATGACATACTCGTGGGTTCTGCTGAAATTTCATTCATGTTCTACAATAAGAGATCAAATATTTATACTTTGAAAGATTTTATCAATGTACTAGTAGACCAAAATATTTGCAATTTACAAGTTACAGTTCATAACCAGAATTCTTTTCATGCTTTCATTATCTTCTGGAATAGTTGAGGTTGACAATATCATGCAGTTGGATGAAATGACATGCTGTGAACTGTTTAGCTTTTAGCCAAACTCTCTTCTTGAATTACGGTATCAGATTCCTGGTAGCCCAATTCCTCAACTTCAGGAAGAAATTGTTGCAGTTCGACATTAGAATATGTCTCAACCCATCTAAATTTACGTTGTAAAGTTGAAGTAAATACCCTTTTCCAATCCAGTTCTACATGGCTCATCCATGATTTCAAGACTCTAGGGTCAATATAGTTTCGAAGTGACGTCCCAAGGTTATAATCATGAGTTTCCTTTTGCAGTCGCAGCATTATTTGGACTTTTTCCAATCTGTCCATCATTCTTTTCTTCTGTAAATCCGTTTTCCATTTATGAGAGGCGATATCATTCTCAATTTTTCTAATCGCCTCTTGCTTTTTTTCCACAGAATTTTGAAACCTTTCAAGGGCCAGTTTGCTAGCAGGGTTGTTTATATCAATTCCCTTCTTATGGTTACACGTAACTGCCGCGACAAGATTTGCCGACTTGGCCACATAAATTTTTTCCATCTCAGATGACCTTTTATCTACTGATATTGGAGGACGAGCTAGCGCCTCTTTTACAATTTGGGTAGCAATATAAGTTCGGAAAACCTTTGCAGTCAGACCTGGAACATTCTTTTGATCGATGGTTCTAAGAAATGAGTTCACCTTTGCTGAAGTTATACCATCGAAGATCTGTTCGTTAGGTTTCTTACCTTTCATGAACAATTCCATGTTTAGATATAGTGCTTCTGTGTCTCGAGAATTTATTTCCAAGCTTTTTTGCCATGGGACACTATCTTTTCCGAGAAAATTGAACTCAATACTCTTGATTCCTTGATGGATTGGAAATCGGATATGCTCCACCCTTAATGTTGACGCGCCCACAGTATCTGCTTCATCAGGATCCTTTTCATCCCCCACTCTCATCGCGAGCTTATTAATCAAGTAACAGACGGTTGATATTTTCTTTTGCCTCAAATCTTTTGAGTTAATCATTTTGCTTACTATCTTTTCGTGAACTTTGTTGATACGCTTCCCGAGTATGTTAGCCCTGTCGTACTTTTCTTTGTCGCTGTTCTGACGAAGTGTAGATGAATCATGAAGCCACATATACTTTCTTTTGCCCGTCAAATTTTCTATCCACGTTGCTAGCCAGGTGGACGTATGATCATTAACAATTGCCTTCCAGTTTCCTTCAGGTACTTCAGCGTTTTCTCCCAGATTCAGAATCACATCTTGAGGTAATACTCTGGGTTTCCAGCGTCCTCGTAACGGATGTTGGCCTCTTCCCATGAAAAGGCCCGGTGGTTCCACCAACCAATTCGCTATTTCTACCGTTACACCATCAACCGTTGCCAAACCATAGGTCGATCGAAGCCGTTCCCGTTCATTTTTCTTGGATTGAGAAATAAGCCTTTTCTCATCTCTGGGTAGATTTCTAATTCGCTCTTTCTCTACTTCCTTGAGCCTATTTTCTTCATCTACAAGACGATAAGCATTCGCCAGATCCAATTCAGAGATTTTCTTGATCGACCCAAACTTAGGAGGGAGGATGCTTCTAAGATCAATCAGAAAATTTGATTCGAACACGTTGTCCCTGACATAATGAGTATCCTTCTTTTTGGCCCACGCATAAATCAGTTCTTCTTGGTCAGCATTCAATGAGTATTCTTCTCCGACTAAACTAATACTGATACCTCTGGGCTTGTATTCTGGAGGAAATGCAATTCCATTATGTTGCAATGTCTGCCATTTCAAGCGGCCCAACTTGAATTGCGTCTCCATCTGCTTTCCTAAAGGTTTCTATATCACTCTTAAACGTTACCGATCCTAGCCGAAGCATGAGTAACTTCAGAAGTTCTGGGTCGATTCTAGGTAATACGGAAATGAAGGTCGAGCCAGGTCAACAGTTAGGTTAAAGTATAATCACACACAACGATTGGATAATGCCAAGAGCTTTTGTATTGCTGAATGCTGAATTAGGATATGAAGGTCCGCTGGCCGAAGAAATGAAAAAGCTACCAGGGGTTAGAGAAGCCTATGCGATCTATGGAGTATATGATATCATGTTGAAGGTAGAAGCGGATTCAATGGAAGGACTAAAGGACTTCATTAGCTTGAAAATCAGACGTATGAATGGAGTTAAATCCACCCTTACCATGCTGATTATGGAAAAAAACTAGTCACACCTAATTATGCCGCAAGGAATGTCTATACCTGTACTTGTCAAGCTTGATAAGCTCTCCATATGACCCAAAATCATTGGGGTTTACTTGATCTAGTTCTGTCTGACCTTCCTCTTCGGATCCAGAGTATAGTTGCAATATCTCATATAATGTACTGCGCTGAGCAGGAATCCGTCCTAAACCCTTAACTTGGGTTCTTATTTCCCTAGGTCTCATGATTTGACCATGAATTGAGCCGGCGGCTGTGGATATACTTTCATTGATCAGTGTACCACCAAAATCGTTTGCGCCAGCACATAAAAGAAATTGGGACATTTTTGAACCCTCTTTCACCCAAGAAACCTGAATATTCTTCACATAGTTATGAAGCAGCAACCTAGACACAGAGTACATTTTTACAATATCTGTTGCTCCAGCTCCTGCTTCTCGCATGTTTTTTAAAGTACTGCGGCTATGCATAGGTGCTTCTTGGTATACGAAGCTGAGAGGAACAAACTCTGTAATACCATGAGTTTCCTTCTGGATCTTACGTAATATATCGATGTGTTTGGCCTTTTGGAGATTGGACTCTACATGCCCATACATTATAGTAGAGGTAGTTGGAATATTCAAACCATGGGCAGTTTTTATCACGTCTATCCAATCATTGACAGATATACGACCTGGAGATATTAGGTCTCTGACTTCTTGATCTAGTATCTCTGCGGATGTTCCCGGGAGACTTCCTACACCGGATTCTTTAAGCCACGATAAGAAATCCTTAACACTAGTGTTGCTCATTCTGGCTCCGTACAATACTTCTTCTGGAGAGAACCCATGAATATGAATATCGGGTATCTCATGCTTGATTGCTTTACAGATATCCGGATAGAGAGAGCCGTCCATATTTGGGGGAAGACCTGCCTGTATACAAATCTCGGTGGCACCCAACCGATGAGCCTCCACAGCTCGTCGAACAACTTCTTCGACCGGCAAAAAATAACCTTCTTCTTGTCTAAAATCTCGACTAAATGCGCAAAAGCCACACCTCTTAATGCACACATTAGTGAAGTTCACGTTTCTGTTGATGACGTATGTGACAACATTCCCACATGCTCTTCTTCGCAATTCGTCACCGACTGAAATCAATAGGTTCATTTCGATACCGCTTGTATCGAACAATTCCACTGCCTGGTCAACAGTTATTTCCTTATCATCAATTGCTAAATTCAGAGCTTCCGAAACAAGAGGGTCAACCGTCTTGAGGATGCTTTCTATATTCAAATCAGGTATGACTCCTTCACTAAACCTTCGTCGTTTGCTAGTGCCTCAATTGAAGGGCGAACACGTTGAGAAATATACGATCGGCCATTCTTCAAAAACTCTGGATACACAGGCAATCGCGCCTTTAACAGTAATCCCTTCTTCGAAGTCACTTGGCTTACAAAGTCTATAGGAGGCCAAGGGTGTTCCGGATTAACATAATCGATAGTAACAGGTGATATTCCCCCCCAATCATTAATGCCCACGTCAATGTAATCCTCTATCCTCTCATTGAGATTTGGAGGCACTTGTATGTTCATAGTTGGCATCAAAATTCTGGCTAAAGCTACTGCTCGCATGAAATAATCCTTGGTAGGGGCTGGATAATTAGACATTGCTGTTCCTTTCTTAGGTGAAAAGTTTTGCATTATCACTTCTTGTATATGCCCAAAAGATTCATGTAATGATCTAATAAGAATCAGTGATTCAACGATTTCCTCAGGAGTTTCGCCGATACCTACAAGTAGTCCAGTTGTGGTCGGGATATTTAGTTCACCACATGAAGCCAGAGATTTTATTCTTACTTTAGGATGCTTGCTTGGTGCCCTTTCATGTGGCATTCCTTTACCTGATAATCTAGTACTTGAAGATTCTAACATCAGTCCCATGCTAGCATTAGATTCCCTAAGAGTGTATAACTCCTGTTTAGTAAGGCTTCCCGCATTAGTGTGAGGCAACAACCCTGTTTTCTTGATAATCATCTCACATATCTCACTAACATATTCGGACAAGGTCGAGAATCCCTTTTTTCGAAGCCAATTTCGTACCTCTTTATAACGTATTTCTGGTCTTTCCCCTGTAACAATTAATGCCTCAGTACATCTCAGTCGCTTGGCTACTTCTATTATGGTTAAGACTTTATCGGGATCGAGCATTGAAATAGTCGTATCTCCAGGCTCCTTTTTGTAAGTGCAGTAAGTGCATGTATCTCGACACAGATTCACTAGATTGACAAAAACTTTTCGAGAATAGGTCAAAATTGAAGGTCTAAATTTATTGCGTAGATATGAAGAACACTCAATTAATTGTTCTAACCTAGCATCGTAGAATAACGAGAGAGCCTGCTCACGATTAATAAGGTAAGAAGAATGCTTTATCGCCCCCATTATCTTAACTACACTCTCGAGATCGTTATCACATCGCATCAATGCATCGTTATGTGTTACACCTTGACTAATAAACACTATTCTTGACTCCGTTCTACATGTAAGTTCTTCCCTTCCAGGTGAATGACTGAGGTTTGTGGACTTTAAGTAGGGAAATAACAAAAGACAACGTTATAACTGTAGCCCCTATCGGTGAACCGAGAGCCAACTGCTTTCTATTCTTAAGTGATTGAGATAGGATAAGGACAGTTACCGCAATAATAATGCACACCGTAATAAATGCCAAGCCTGTAAGTAATATGCTAAGAAAGCTGAACCCACCTTGATAAATAAAGTATAACCCTGCTGGCAGAGCAATGAATGGAGATAGCATTAAGAATGCAATGGCAATCACCATAAGAACTGTTTTTTTTCCTTGTTCTCTGTGCAATGGAATCAAGAGTCGCAACAACCCATTCCATAAACCTTGTCTATCTCTTGCCCACATAGCATCAACGCAATTTTCCCCTCTAAACATTTTCATTTTGATCCCTCTTTTTTTTACAAGTGATCCAATTGCGCCATCTTCAATTATTTCAGTACACACTTCCCTGTGAGTTCCAATAGACTCATATTGGCCTCGAAGAATAGCGAAGAAACTTCCAAAAAAATACCCTAACTTGTTTGCAGAATCATTTACCTTCAGAGGAGAAAACCTGGTCTGTAAAAAGACTGATAGGAGAGGTAATGTGATGCTAGTTAAAAAATCGTCTGACATTAGCTTTGGAATAGCAGTAATCGCGGAGAGGTTCTCGCGAAGTATATGATTCACTGCTAAGGTAACAGTCTGTTTAGAGAGAACAGTATCTGCATCAGTAAAGATGAGAATGTCTCCCATTGATGCATTATAGCCAATAAAGCAGGGCCAGTTTTTCCCGACCCAACCGGCCGGTCTCTGACCAGCCTCGATCACGCGAAGTCTATGGTCTGCTAAAGCTACATTCTTCATAGTTAGGAGGGTATCATCTGTGGAGCCATCATCTATAGATATTATTTCAAGGTTATAATAATCCTGAGCAAGTAGGCTTTCTAAGCACCTACCTATGTATTTTTCTTCGTTCAAGGCGGGTACAATAATGCTGACGCGAGGTGTGAGATTAGGATTTAGCATTCTTACATCCTCAATTTTCGGTGAATATTTCAATGATCTCCTGGTATACACCAACAAGCGGGCCCATGTGAGTAGGATGGCGCACATAATAAATACAGGTACGTAGAGTACTAATGATTCAATGGGTAACATGTCTACTAATATTTGGGCTGTGAATATAGACGTATTCTCTGATTAGATAGCATTTCTCATACAAAGTAAAATCTAGACCATTTCGTGTGGAATTTTTATGGTTCTCTTTTGTCCAATAATTAAATTTCCTAATCGCAAGTTGATCAGATTGATACTTTCAAATGTAACCTAGAAGGCCCGAGCTAAGAGTAAAAATCTGTAGAAGTCAAGTAAACCATGTTCATATTGTCCTTTGAACTTTTCTAAACCATATCTCTGATATACTCAATTAGTTTCAAAGCATCTCTCTCTTTCAAACTCTTCCTATTGTCAACAATATAAGCCTCGAACCGGCTTGCTTTATCTTCCAACTTTGGAAATCTCTTGATGGTTTCCTCTACAATATTTTGGTATGTTCGAAATGGAAAATAAATATTCTTAGCGACCTTAGTGAGAGCATATTTGGTTTCCTTATCGATAACCCCTTTCCTCAATGATAGGTATAGGTTATACCGAATATCCACCATGGCTTCAGATTGGAGTTGGTACAAGTCTTGGGAAAACGTAACAGCCACTTCGTCGTCCGCATCTAGTTTCCCGTACTTAAACAGCTCGAATATTTTTCCGATACCAATCATACCGAATTTTTCCAGTTCAACAGCGCGCAGAGCCCCGATGCTTGATGACCCGATTACGATAGTATTGTGTCTGACTATCAACTGATAGACTTCTATAGGTGTAGGCGGATAATCAAGCAAGAAATATCCATCAATTAGTCCTACCACAGTCTCTCTGTCGTCCAAAGACATAATCAACCTGATTAAATCTCCTTTTTTCGCTGGAGGACGGTAGTCGGCCTCTAACACATTTCGTGCTTTTTCAGTATCTAAACTAGGACCAACAAAAACAATTGCATTTTTCATATCTTGATGTAATCCCTCGCCCTTTGACCTACTACAGATTTTGTGAACTTGAATGTTTCCATACCTGGCACGATGGCCCTTACTACAGGAACCCCTATCCACGGTATGGTTAAATCCACTACAATGGCTTTCTTTAATCCCACGGCTTTAAGCTGACGGAGAATTAACTTTATATCATCTAGTATGTTTTCATTGTAGTAGCTATTTACCTCCGAGAGACTGATCTTTCGTTCTGAACCCATGAATTGCCACGACCTCTTATCCTCTGAATTTTCACCTACGTAATTAATTTTGCGAAGGTCGTCTCGAGAACCTTGAATATTGGCCGCTCGAGTCTGTGCAAGTTCGGTAATTGCCCTTACCAAGGCAATCCTGGCATCTGGGTGTGTACCCGTTCCTTCAGCAAGATAACCATAATTTTGAGTCAGCCACTCAACGCTTGCAGCATTGAATGTGGGTATTCCCACATTACTAGTGATGTCCTTGACTATCAAGGATATATTTGCGGCCTTAAACCTACTCACTAAATTCTTCGCCGGTTGAATGATGGTATCTTCTAAATCGAGCATAGGAAATAAGTTTGGTTCATCAACCATAACATCCGAAGTAATTTCGTTGATTGGGTACCCACCTTCCTTAAACTTGTTTGTTAAGAGCTTTAATAGATGATATGGAAAGGCACTCGAACGTAAGTCTGCCAAACTTGACGCATCTCGCTCAACAACTTCGCACAAAGCATGACAAACTGCTTCTTCTATGACATTTCCCGACGCAAGTCCATTTGTATGAGAGAAAGAGAACGGATTGACAGCCGTACCGTCTTGAGTATATCTAAACAAGACCAAAGCGACAGGTACTAAAATTTGTTCGTATGAGACAAGATCAAAGCCCTGAATGTAATCCATCACCAAATCATCCTGGCACTGAACAGAGAGGGGTTCGCAAACTTCATCCGCACTAAGAACATTATATTTTTTTGACAGTTCATTATATGAACCCCGGATAACTGGACGTTCACAGCTACTTGGCAATGAAGAGTATCGTTCTATGGCTTCCATAAGGCCGCTGGTCCTTGCTTGCTTCATAGTGAAACCCTTACCACTGTAAACCCATATGTAATCCTCAGTACCGGGGAGAACAACTGAATAATTGGGTATTCCGAGTCTGTCCAGATGGGTAATGTTTCCAACACGTGTCACCCCAATCTGTTTTGTGATTGGTTCCACCGCGAAAAGCGTCTTTTCAGGCGATTGGATTCTGCTAGTGCCATTTTTTGACCATTTAATCCGGTCTATCAGTCGCAATGCATATTCGAAATTAATTTTTCAGCATAATAATGTTCTTGTTAGATACAGCAGGTAGAAAACTACAAATTAAGATGATATATACAGCCTGATTCTGATTGGAAAGTAGAAAGGAGGATGCAAGAATTGTTGGTGACATACTTCTTAAGGCAGCTAGCGAACCAGATTTCAGAAGGCTCCTGCTTACAGAACCGAGTAAGGTGTTAGATGTTTACGATATATCCCCTGAAGCAAAGTCTATAATTAAAAGTGTGATCGCTGATTTCAAATAATTAAAGGATTGATATAATGTCCCCCGCCTCTGACCCACAACTATTCATTGGTAGCCTATTACACCATGTGTATTCCCTCCTAGTGTACTCTCTAACGGGGATAACAAGGGAGATAGTAGACGTATATATTTGAATAATACTGTCCAAGTGGAGGTTTAGTTCAATTAGAAGAAATACTTGAATGGTCCTAAAGCCATTGGCTTATCCTCTAATGCAGTGTTACTTATGGATGCTTTCACGGGGTAGATATTCAGGATAAAGCCCCAAAATGTAACGAGTATCATAATATCAGTATTTGATTATGTCAGGTTGCATACTCACCTTAAAACGCCAGAAGAAATTTCAGTAAGGGTGGATGCGGATATAACTAGGCCTCTGCTAGCTTAGTATGTACAGTCCTTCTTGTATGATTCCCAACTTGCAATTAGCAGGGACATCGACTTCGATGACCCAGCTCAAAATACTCACTAGTTCACATTCGTTGTTCTCAGTGTTAACATTCCTCTCAAATTGATCCTCGAAATGAAAATAGAAACGAAGAAAGATCTATTTCGTAGGCTGCCACAGGCACACGTATCCTATGACTCTGCATTACAGAATCACTAATTTCGCCTATTCTCCCGACTATCTTTCCTTCTACCATAATATCCGCCGAGCGACCATTGGCGTATTCTCCACTTTGAGAACTCGGTATTGTTGTCACATCTTTGCCAAACGCAACTTTCAAGAACGCTTGCAATATTGATTTGATACTGGTATAGTCGGCTCTATTGTATGCAACTGCTACACAAAGATGCCATTTTTCAGTTTCAGTTCCCCCTTTTGTAAACACCTTGCCAACCTCAAAGATATTCTGTGGATATGAGCTATGAATGTTATGTCCAATAGTATCAACTAGCAAAGGAAGAAGAGAATTACGCAAGATATCCTGTCCGGATATCAGAGAATTCTCAATCTTAAAAATTGACGACTCATCAGCCTCCAGCCCCATGGATTCAAACTGCAGAAACCTCGAAACTATAACAACATTTCTGATTTCCAATAGCCCTAGACCAACTAATACCTCTTTGATCTTATCGATAAGAACAGAATTTGTGCTCCTACTTCCAGTTACATTAACCATTGGTAATGTTGGGGAGAGTTTGAATATTCCATACCCGATCATCACCTCCTCAATCAAATCTCTAACCTGTCGAATGTCATTTCTATACCTAGGTACTACACACGTGAGCGTTCTACGTCCTAAATTCTTTGTGCCTAACCGACTACGAGCTGCAGCCCTAACAATTTCCTCTCGAGAAAATTCGGTTCCTAGACATCTATTTATCTCCGCAAAACTCGCTGATAGTGGCAAAGGTCTCATATCTGGAGATTTAGTTGAAGACCCGTCATTTTCAATTATTGTAACGTGATAAACCTTGAAGTTCAGGTCGGACAATGTCGCAGCATAAATAGCTGAAATAAGATCAGCTACTTTTGGGTCAATTCCAGTGACTTCAACAAATATTCCCCTCGACAGATTGTCTAACATGGTAAATTTTGAATTTACAATGGGTGGGAAGGATACAACCTGTTTTTTTATGTCTAGCAGTATAGGGAACTCGTTTGGCCTTCCAAGCAAATTAGAGTACTTCTTACCCACATCCATTGAATTCAGGATCTCGTTGAGTGAAAGAGTCTGACTGGAATCTAGGGGAATAAACGAGACTTCCGAGCCAGCTGCAGAGTAACATAGAGGAAACCGTATCCTTTCAAGATTATGCAAGCCTATGGAAGCTGTCTTCCTTCTATTACATATTCCCGTATGTAGATCTTCTTGCATGTCTATTAACATCTTGATGATGTCACTATCTAACGCTCTATCCTTAGCAACTAGTGCCCTAATGTAAGGTCTAATCGATTTTACTGATTTGGTTGTCTGGATCTTAAACCTCTTATCATTATTTATTTCATATTTGGGAATTCCCGTTTCCAATCCGAGATACCCCTTTAAGGCACGCACAATTCCGTAATAGGATGAAAAGTCTGGCCGATTTGGATTGTATTCTATTCTAATATACTTCTTAGTTTTACCTTCAATATCAAGGCCTATGAAAGGCAGAGAGGAGATGATATCTTCAAGTGAGTTCGTAGGAAACGACTCATCTAGGACGCTCAGCGGGACTTCTACAACTGGCATTTGGGAACGCTCCTTAACCACTCAATCTTGTTGCTGTAAAGTGTTCTTATATCATCTATACCAAGACGCAACATTGCTAGACGCTCGAGTCCCCCTCCCCAAGCAAGAACCGGATTTCTTATCTTCATGGGAATCGTGACTTCATCCCTAAATATTCCCATCCCAAAGAGTTCCAACCATTTATCGATTTTTTCGATGTACACCATTGACTGTAACGATGGTTCAGTGTACGGAAAAAATGTAGGCCAAAACTTTACTTTTTGGATCCCTAATTTGTGGTAGAATTCCGATTGGAACCCCATTAGATCCCTTATTGAGGCATCAGGTTTCGTGACTATACCTTCAATCTGAAAAAATTCAGAGAGATGACCCTTCGTTACTTTTTCATTCCTAAAAACAGTCCCCACTGAGAAGATCTTTGCTTCATTAGGTTGGGTATCTGCCAGATACTTCAATGTGACTGGCGTTGTATGTGTACGTAAAACTAGGCGATTAGCCTCCTGAATATCCCAAGCATTCATTGAATTCTTGTTGTGTATTTCAGAAACATTCGCGATCTGCTCTTCGTTAGCAATTTCCGCTACATTTTTCACGCCAGATAGATAGTACGTATCATGCATTTCCCTGGCAGGATGATCCTGAAGTGTAAACAATGCATCAAAATTCCAAAAGGAAGTCTGGATAATATCACCATCTATCTCAGTAAATCCTAAGCTCAAGAAAATCTCCTTAATCTCTGCAATTAAATCAGTTAAAGGGTGTGTTTTGCCTGGTAACGCAGTTTTAACTGCTGCCTCAAGGTCTAATACGAATCTGTCAGGTCGATCCTTTGTTCTAGTATTTGATTTAGCGAACTCTGTGTGGGCGGATTTGGAAGCAGAGACTTCAGCAGCAGTTGCCTGCCCTATTGGTGTTAATGATATAGTAACAACTTGTCGTTGAATCTTTTTTAGATAATTTGGCCTCCTTAAAAGAAGCTCAGTGCCTTTCTTCTCAAAATCACTTAGTTCAGTTTCAGAGATTCTTTGCACATTTCTGAATCTTTCAATGACTCTTTCTTCTGGCGAGATCTCTGTTACTGCCTGGCTAATTTTTAAGTTAGCTTTATTTGTGTTACTTGATGCCTGAAGCAACCAATGGTTTTGATCTCTTGCGATCCTGATAGCTGCACCCAATTCATCCTTTTCAAATGCTCGACTCTTTGCGAGCAACGCCATCCCTTTATCAGGCTCTAGTTGAATGGCATTAACCAGCCTCCTCTCAGGTAATCCGTGGGCTAGTGCAGATCTCCCACGATCATCCAATTCAAAGAAGACAGAAAAGTCTTGAGAGATCAAGATTAGCTTCTTGAATTTTAGCCGTTCCACTCCTCTCCTCACCTGGTCAATTGTCAAGCCGCTCTTGTCTGACAATGTTTCAATTGTGATACATCCGTCATTACCTACAAGTTCGAGAATCTTTTTCTCGATAGGGTGTAAAGCAGTTACTTTATACGTCATAATTTGATTTTAATCTTTTCAGTGAAGAACACTTTTTAAACGTTTAATCAGCTCATCCCCGTAAAATAATTGAAATGAATGCATCTGATGAAGAAATCGATGAGTCGCCATTTAATGAAACAGGCAATTTAAAGGGGGATTATAACGTGACCCCATGGCAAGTCGACGGAGTTGTTGACTATAATAAGATTGTCCAAGATTTCGGTACTCGATTAATCACTCCTGAAATTATCGAGAAATTGAGGATGTTCACCGGACAAATTCATCCTCTCTTATCACGTGGCTTTTTCTTTTCTCACAGGGACTTTGACAAAGTTCTGGATGCATACAAAAAAGGGGAGAATTTTTACCTCTACACAGGTAGAGGCCCTTCTGGCCATGTTCACATGGGTCACCTGATGCCTTGGTTTTTTACAAAGTATCTCCAAGATACATTCAGATCCAGACTGTTATTTCAGATAACTGATGACGAAAAATTTCTATACAGTCAACATCTTAGCTCGCAAGAAGTGGAGAGGTATGCCTACGACAATATTCTTGACGTTATAGCAATGGGATTTGATCCAAAGCTGACTAGAATCATAATTGATACGAAGGATATAAAGGCTTTATATCCTCTTTATTTAGAGATCTCAAAGAGATTAACTTTTTCTACTGCAAAGGCCGTATTTGGATATAGACCCTCATCTAATGTCGGAATGATAAGTTTTCCCGCTATTCAGGCCGCTCCGTGCTTCTTGCCGTCATTGATCGAACAAAAACCGACACGTGTTCTAATTCCTGCCGCGATTGATCAGGATCCGTATTGGAGAATTACGAGAGATGTCGCTGAAAAGATGGGGTACTATAAACCTGCCCAAGTCCACAGTAAGTTTGTACCGAGCCTTGAAATGAATGGTAAGATGTCATCATCAAAACCAACTAGTGCTATTTTTACAACCGACGACCCGGAAACGATTGAAAACAAGATCTCTGGTGCGTACACCGGTGGGCAGCCGTCGGTTGGACTACAAAGGATGTTAGGTGGAGATCCAGATGCATGCCCTGTCTTTTGGTACCTAAGCCATTTCTTTGACAATGGAAAGGTATCGTTTGAGCGATCTCTAAAATGTAGAACAGGTAATTTACTATGTGGCGAGTGTAAATCTGATCTTGCCATTCAGACTAAGTTATTTATATCTGAGTTTACTAGACGAAGAGATCAAGCAAGGAATCAAATCGCTAAGTTCCTTTACGAGGACAATCCCTTTGATTAGCGAAACAAGGGACACAGAAAATATCGTATGCGAAGATGAGTACGAAGCTGAGAAGTTAATGTGGATACTATCCTCAAACAGAAAAGAGCATAAGCTCAAACATGCAGCCACAGTCGGTGAGAAAGAAATAATTGTGGTGTTAGATGACGACAGTTCGCATAGCGTAATGATGTCAGACGAAGAATCAACTGATAAGCTTCAAAAGACTGCTCATAAGATACTTTTTGAAGGGAGGAAGCCCCTCTCTATTCGCACTTACAAGAAAACGGTCTATGTTGATATGGAATGAAGGTTCATGCTACACGTCTCGCTAAGAATTGTCATATCCTAAAATTCGTCGTATTTGTAATGCAGTCGTTGTGATAATATTCGAAGCCAAGACATTTCCAAAAATATAGTCAGGCTGTGAACCATTAGTTGAATGAACAGGTTCCAAGCTAAGAAGTATTTCACAAAGCATTATGATTTTGGTCCCTAGAATGGTCACAGAAAGGGTTTCGATTATAAGGCAAAAGATTTCTATGATCCACTCTACTTTTTCAAGACATTCCCATAACTATCTATCTCTCCATCACGAATTCTAGAAGATGAGAGGGGTTGTCCGTCTTTTGCCTTTATCATTGTAACTGTAACTATTACCAGTGGGTCAAAGCCTCTCCTTAATCGGATTTCATTAATTTCATGTCCCTTCGGTTCAGTCTCTTCACTGACTACCAGAGCTTGGAGATTCTTGTCGGTGCTAGTGGGTCCAAAAGCTTCATTTAGTTCTTTAATCTCAAAATTCACATTTCCAAACTCATCATGTATAAATTGAACTAATCGAGATACTCTAGATCCGAACCTATGTCTTAGTCTATTCTTACCTTTCTTTGTTTCTGCGAAATTGTCACTTGATACCCCTATGACCACACGTTTTCCCAAACTGAACGCTCTAGTTAGCAATTCCCGATGTCCAGCATGAATTTCATCGAATGTACCTCCCGTGGCTACTAAATCAAATTGGGATGAAGACACGTCGTCTAACTAGGGTTTCCATAGATTGATGAGTTAAAGACTCTTAAACTCGTCTTCAAGTTATAGCAAGTAGCAGTCAAAATTTCCTCGATTTATTTGATTCTTGATGTTATCCTTTATTGAATATCTTGACACACTGTGGAGGACAGACATTTTCGCATGCCATACAAAATATACAATCCTTTTCTCTT
>Ga0210115_1000134_pt1 | contig 18789 bp, 18 predicted proteins | sample MayberryNW_TuleB_2_FD_185526 | JGI IMG/M metagenome (GOLD analysis project Ga0210115, IMG submission 185526) | Wetland microbial communities from San Francisco Bay, California, USA, that impact long-term carbon sequestration - MayberryNW_TuleB_D2... | ecosystem: Environmental > Aquatic > Marine... | reverse complement strand
TGCCTGACCACTTCGCCGGCGCGATCGCGGAGCGGTACGACGCCGGGTCGCCGGAGATGTTCGCGCCGGACGTGCTCGGGCCGACCGTCGACCTGCTGGCCGGTCTCGCGGGCGACGGGCCGGCGCTGGAGCTCGCGATCGGCACCGGCCGCGTCGCGCTCCCCCTCCACGAGCGGGGCGTCGACGTCTACGGGATCGACCTGTCCGCCGACATGGTCGCGCAGCTGCGCGCCAAGCCCGGCGGCGCGGACATCGAGGTCGCCATCGGCGACCTCGCCACGGCGACCGTCGGACCCAAGGGCGACTTCGCCCTCGCCTACCTGGTCTTCAACACCATCGGCAACCTGACGACCCAGGACGCGCAGGTCGATGCGTTCCGGAACGCCGCGGCCCACCTCAGGACCGGCGGCACGTTCGTCATCGAGACCGGCGTGCCCGACCTGTTGCGGTTGTCCCCCGGCCAGACGGACCTGGTCTTCCACCGCGACGCCGACCACGCCGGGATCGACGAGCACGACGTGGTCACGCAGCGGCTGGTGTCCCACCACTACAACCGGGTCGGCGACCGTTTCGAGCTGGTGTCGGTCCCGTTCCGCTACGTCTGGCCGTCCGAGCTCGACCTGATGGCCCGGATCGCGGGCATGCGGCTGCTCGACCGATGGGCCGGCTGGAGGCACGAACCGTTCACGGCCGAGAGCCGCTCGCACGTCTCGGTGTGGGCGAGGACCGGCTAGAGCCGAGCCAGCGTCGCCTCGTCCGCCACGCCGTCGAAGAACTTCGCGAGCACCTGGCCGTAGACCGGCTGGTCCGGGTCGGCCGCGGCGAACAACGTCATCGACGACCGCAGCTTCATCGCGTCGGTCGAGCCGAGCACCGCGACCGGGTCGTCGGACGGCTGCTCGACGAGCGCCCTGGCCGCGTCGACGAGCCGCGGGCCAAGGACGGGATGAGCGACGTACGCCCGCGCTTCGGCAAGGCCGCGCACGCCGAAGTGCTGTGCGGTCGGTGACCTGCCGAGGCCCTCGACCTGCGGGAAGACGAACCACATCCAGTGGCTGCGCTTGTGGCCGGCCCGCAGCTCCCGCAGCGCGGTGGCGTAGGTGTCCCCGGCGTCCTGCGCGTCGACGAAGCGCGCCAGGTCGGACGACTCAGCCGACACCGGCGTAGGAGTGGAAGCCGACCAGCCAGATGTTCACGACCAGGTAGTTGAACAGGAAGGTCGCGTAGCCGAGCAGCGCGACGTAGGACGCCTTGCGACCCTTCCAGCCGGCGGTCGCCCGGGCGTGCAGGTAGGCCGTGTAGACCATCCAGGTGATGAAGGCCCACGTCTCCTTGGGGTCCCAGCCCCAGTAGCGGCCCCAGGCGTTCTCCGCCCAGATCGCGCCGGCGATGACGGCGAAGGTCCAGATCGGGTAGGCGAACGCGTGCATCCGGTAGGCCGAGCGGTCCAGCACCGCCGCCGACGGCAGCCGGTCCATGAACGACGGGGTGCGCGACTCGACCGGCCGCTGCTCGCGCCGGTCCTGCACGAGGAAGCACACGGTCTGCGCGAAGCCGACCGTGAGGATGCCCGACGCGATGATCGCCGCCGAGACGTGGATGACCAGCCACACCGACTTCAGCGCCGGCACCAGCTGCGCCGACTCGGTGTAGAGCACGGTGACCGCGAGCCCGAGGGTCAGCAGCACCGGCAGCACGACGAAGGTGCCGAGGTAGCGGATGTCATGGCGGCGCAGCAGCACCAGGTAGACGCCGGTGACGGCCAGCGCACCGGTCACCGAGAACTCGAACATGTTGCCCCACGGCGCGCGCTCCGCCGAGAGGCCGCGCGCGACGACCGCGCCGAGGTGCAGCGCGAACGCGAGCACGGTGAGGCTGACGCCGATCCGGCCCAGCCGGTCGGCGCGCTCGGGCCCGTCCGGCGCTGCGGTGGCGCCACCCGCCGGGTGCGCCACGTCGTACGTCGTCGGGGCGCCGGTGCCGCCCACCGCGGCGAGCTCGCGGACGTCGGCCGCATCCGCGGCCCGGTCCTCGGCCGGTGCCCGGCCCGGGCGCGAGAACGCCAGCGACGCCGTGTAGCAGTACATGGCGAGGGCGTAGACGACCATCGCGGAGTACAGCAGGTTGTTGCTCAGCCCGGCGAGCCCGGCACTGCTCACGTGGACCTCCCGTCCAGCTCGGCCTCGATCCGCCCCGCGAGCGCGGCGACCTCCTCGGCCAGCGCGTCGCGGCCCTCTCCCTCGGTGCGGGACAGGCCGGCGACCTCGACGAGGGTACGCCCGTCGCCTGCTGCGGCCGCGCGGACCCAGACCCGCCGGCGCCGCACGAAGAGCGAGAGCATCAGGCCGGCCAGGGCGAGCACCGCGGCGGCCAGGGCCGGCCCGGTGCCCGGGTTGCGGGCCACCTGCAGCGAGGCCCATCGGCGCACCCCGTCGAAGGTGATCGACGAGCCGTCGGGCAGCTCCATCGTCGCGCCGGGGGCCAGCGACTGGGCGAGCGGCTGGCCGCCCTCGCCCTTGACCTGGGTCAGAGCGCTCTTGTCGAGGGTGTAGACCGACTGAGGAGTGCCGTCGTCGAGCCCGAGGTCGCCGGTCCATGCGGTGAGCACGGCTCGCGGCAGCCGCAGGCCGGGGAACACCGAGATCGGGCCGCGCTGCGGGTCGAAGGCGGCGCTGGGCAGGAAGAAGCCCTCGAAGCCGAGCTGCTCGGGCTGGGCGCTCGGCGCCTTGACCACGCCGCGCGAGGCCATCGACCCGTCGTTGGGCAGGAAGGGCACCGGCCCACGGAAGACGACCTGACCGGTCGAGTCGCGGACCGTGAAGGACGGCGCGTAGCCGTTGCCGAGCAGGAACACCTTGGTGCCGTCGATGGAGACCGGATGGTTGACCCGCAGCGTCCCTTGGCGGCTCGCCTCGCCCGGCGCCGACCGCCAGGACACCCGTGCCGTGAAGTCGCGGGGCGCGCCGCGCTGGTCGCCGTCCGGCTGGTAGCGCACGGCCAGGTCGTCCAGCGTGAAGGTGAACGGCCGCAGCTGGCTGTCCCGGAAGAGCGCGCCGCCCGCGAAGGTGTCGTAGGCGGTCGGGGTGTTGGCGAAGCCCCGGCCCTCCACGACCAGCACGTTGGCCTTGAAGCCGAACAGGCTGCCCAGCGCGACCGCGACGAGCAGGAGGAGCAGGGCGAGGTGGAAGACCAGGTTGCCGGTCTCGCGCGAGTGACCGCGCTCGGCGGCCAGCGACCCGTCGCCGTCGTCGACCCGGAACCGGTCGCCGCTCAGCACCCCGCGCGCGACGGTGAGGACGTCGGCGGCGTCCCGGTCCGTCGACCAGGACCGGTGCACCGGCAGCCGGGACAGGTTGCGCGGCGCAGCCGGCGGCCGGGCCCGCACGGCCGACACGTGCGCCTTGCTGCGCGGCAGCACGCACCCCACGAGGGACACGAAGAGCAGGAGGTAGATGGCGGCGAACCACGGTGAGGAGTAGACCTCGAACAGCGACAGCCGCTCGTACCACGGGGCCAGCGTCGGGTGGTCGGCGGCGAACTCCTGTGCCCGCAGCGGGTCGACACTGCGCTGCGGCACCAGCGAGCCGGGCAGCGCGGCGAGCGTGAGCAGGAAGAGCAGCACCAGCGCGGTGCGCATCGAGGTGAGCTGCCGCCAGCCCCAGCGGCCCAGCTCGAGCGGGCGCAGCTGCGAGGGCAACGGTGGCGAGGGCCGCTGCTCGTCGCCGGTCGTCGGCTCGGTAAGTGCGCGGTCACTGTCGACCATCGTCAGACCGCCGGGGTGAAGCCGTTGACCCAGACCTGCATCTGCACGGTGAGATCGGTCCAGACGCCGGTGACCAGCAGCACCCCGATGGCGACGAGCATCCCGCCGCCGACCCGGAGGACCGCGAGCTGGTGGCGGCGCACCCAGCCGAAGACCGACATCGCCCGGCCGAACGCCAGCGCGGTCAGCAGGAAGGGGATCCCCAGGCCGAGGCAGTAGGCGACCGCGAGCACGCCGCCGCGCAGGGCGGTGCCGCTGTCCAGGCCCAGCGCCATCACCGCACCGAGCGTCGGCCCGACGCACGGGGTCCAGCCGAGGCCGAAGAGCACGCCGAGCAGCGGTGCCCCGGCCAGGCCGACCGCGGGCCGGGCGTGCGGCCGCAGGTCGCGCTGCAGGACCGACAGGCCGGGCAGCAGCCCGGCGAAGGCCAGCCCCAGCCCGATCGTGAGCGTGCCGAGCACGACCTGCAGCGGCCGCTCGTTCTCGAGCAGGAAGGTGCCGACCCCGCCGATCAGCACACCCGCGCTGACGAAGACCACGGTGAAGCCGGTGACGAACAGCGCCGCGCCGGCCAGCAGCCGCCAGCGCCGGGTGGCCGCCTCGTCGAAGACCTCGGCCGCGCTCAGGCCGGTGACGTAGGTCAGGTAGCCGGGCACCAGCGGCAGCACGCACGGCGACAGGAAGGACACCAGCCCGGCGGCCACCGCCAGGGGCAGCGCGAGCACCAGCGACCCGTCGGTGACCGTCGAGCCGATGCTCAGCGCCGTGGCCGCGCCGGTCACGAGTGCTCCGCGAGGGCGTCCGACACGAGCGCCCGCAGGGTCGCGGCCGGCACCTGGCCGAGCACCCGTGCGGACACCCGGCCCGACCGGTCGAGCACCAGCGTGCTGGGGATCGCCCGCGGCGGCAGGCTGCCCCGCAGCTGCAGCAGCGTCTCGCCGGCCTGGTCGTCGATGCTCGGGTAGGTGACGCCGAACCGGCGCTCGTGGGCCAGCGCCGCATCGCGGTTGTCGCGGAAGTTGATGCCGACGAACTGGACGTCCTCGGCCTGGTTCGCCGACCACACGTCCTGCAGGTCGGCCGCCTCGGCGATGCACGGCGGGCACCAGGAGCCCCAGACGTTGACCACCACGACCTCGCCGCGGTGGTCGGTCACGTCGAAGCGCGCCCCGTCGAGGGTGCGGCCGGCGAGCTCCACCGGGCCGTCGCGGTCGCCCGGCGCCAGCTGCACCACGGTGCCTCGGCCGGCGATGTAGCCCTGGCCGGCGACGGCCTGACCGGTGCCGCTGCTGCAGCCGCCGAGCAGGGCCGGCAGGCCCAGCAGGCCGGCGGCGAGTGCGGCGACGACCCGCGGGACGCGCGACGGGTGACGCTGCCGGGCAGGGGTCGCCATCAGGCTCCGGCGGCGAACTTCTTGCCGCCCGCGACCGGCGCGGGCAGCAGGTCGCGGGCCGGCTCCTCGTAGGACACCGTCACCAGGTCGTCACCCGAGAAGGTGAACGACGTGAGGGACGCCAGGGCGCACTGCCGCTTGCGGGGGTCGTGCCAGAGCCGCCTGCCGGTGGCGAAGGACCGCGCGGTCCAGATCGGCAGCTGGTGGCTGACGCACAGCGCCTCGTGGCCGCGGGCGGCGTCGCGCGCGGTGTGGATGGCCGCCAGCATCCGCTCGGCGATCTCGACGTAGGGCTCGCCCCACGAGGGGCGTAGCGGGTTGCGCAGGTGCACCCAGTGCTTGGGCTTGCGCAGCGACCCGTCACCGACGCCGAAGGTCTTGCCCTCGAAGACGTTGGCCGCCTCGATCAACCGGTCGTCGGTCGCCACCTCGAGCCCGAGCAGCGCGGCCGCGGGAGCCGCGGTCTCCTGCGCGCGCTCCAGCGGTGACGACACGACGTGGGTGACGTCCGAGCCCTCGAGATGCTCGGCGATGCGCTCGGCCATCGCGCGGCCGAGGTCGGAGAGGTGGTAGCCCGGCAGCCGGCCGTAGAGCACGCCGCTCGGGTTGTGCACCTCGCCGTGCCGCAGGACGTGCACGGTCGTCGCCGTGGCGGCCGGCTCGGTCATCGTGCGTCCTCCGTGGGCTGGACCTCCGCCGCGGCGTGGGCCGCGGCGGGGAGCGCGTCGACGACCCGGCCGACGGCCTCGTCGTCGTGCGCGGCGGACAGGAACCAGGACTCGAAGGCCGACGGCGGCAGGTAGACCCCGCGGTCGAGCATCGCGTGGAAGAACGCCGCGAAACGGAAGACGTCCTGCCGCTTCGCCGACTCGTAGTCGGTCACCGGCCGGCCGGTGGACCTCTCGTCGCTGAAGAAGACGGAGAACATGCTGCCCGCGTGCTGCACCCGGTGCGCCACGCCGGCCGTCGTCAGGGCGTCACCGACCAGCCCCGACAGCTCGGCGGCGACCTTGTCGACCCGCGCGTACACGTCGGCGTCCGCACCGCGCAGGGTGGCCAGCCCGGCGGCGGTCGCCACCGGGTTACCGGACAGCGTCCCCGCCTGGTAGACCGGCCCGGCCGGCGCCAGCCGCGACATCACGTCGGCGCGGCCGCCGAAGGCCGCCGCCGGGAAGCCGCCGCCCATCACCTTGCCGAACGTCATCAGGTCCGGCCGGACGCCCTCGAGCCCGAACCACCCGGCCGGCGAGACGCGGAAGCCGGTCATCACCTCGTCGCTGACGAACAGCGCTCCGTGGTCACGACAGAGCTCGGCCAGCCCGGCGTTGAAGCCCGGCTCGGGCGGGACGACACCCATGTTGCCCGCGGCCGCCTCGGTGATGACCGCGGCCACGTCCCCGTCGTACGTCGCGAAGGCGGCCTCGACGGCGGCCAGGTCGTTGTAGGGCACGACGACGGTGTCGGCAGCCGACGCTCCCGTCACGCCAGGGGTGTCGGGCAGGCCGAGCGTCGCGACGCCGGACCCGGCCGCCGCGAGCAGCGAGTCGACGTGGCCGTGGTAGCAGCCGGCGAACTTCACCACCTTGCCGCGCCCGGTGAAGCCGCGGGCCAGCCGGATCGCCGACATCGTCGCCTCGGTGCCGCTGGAGACCAGCCGCACCTGCTCGACCGGCTCGACCCGGGCCACGATCTCCTCGGCGAGCGCGACCTCGCCCTCGGTCGGCGTGCCGAACGACGTGCCGCGCGCGACCGCTGCCTGCACGGCGTCGACGACCGCCGGGTGCGCGTGGCCGAGCAGCAGCGGCCCCCACGAGCAGACCAGGTCGACGTACTCACGTCCGTCGGCGTCGACGAGGTAGGGCCCGCGGCCGGACACCATGAACCGCGGGGTTCCGCCGACGGCGCGGAAGGCGCGGACCGGCGAGTTGACGCCGCCGGGCGTGACTGCCCGCGCGCGGGCGAGCAGGGCCTCCGACGCGGGCGCCGGCGTGAGCGGTGCCGTCACCCGCCGGCCCTCCGCAGCAGCCCGGCCGCCTCGACCGCCCAGTAGGTCAGCACGATGCCGGCCCCGGCGCGACGCACGGAGGTCAGCGTCTCGAGGATCGTCCGCTCGCGGTCCAGCCAGCCGTGGGCGAAGGCCGCCTCGGCCATCGCCAGCTCGCCGGACACCTGGTAGGCGGCGACCGGCACGCCCAGCCGGGCGCTCTCGTCGGCGACCCGGCGCAGCACGTCGAGGTAGGGCAGCGCGGGCTTCACCATGACGATGTCGGCGCCCTCGGCCACGTCGAGGGCGAGCTCGCGCAGGGCCTCGTCGAGGTTTGTCGGGTCCTGCTGGTACGTCCGACGGTCGCCCTGCAGGGTCGACTCCACGGCCTCGCGGAACGGGCCGTAGAACGCGGACGCGTACTTCGCGGTGTAGGCCAGCAGCGCGGTGTCGACCAGCCGGTCGCCGTCGAGGGCTGCGCGGACGACACCGACCTGGCCGTCCATCATCCCGGACAGCCCGAGCACATGGGCCCCGGCGGCGGCCTGCGCCAGGCCCATCTCGGCATAGCGCACCAGCGTCGCGTCGTTGTCGACGGCGCCGTCGGCGGCGAGGACCCCGCAGTGGCCGTGGTCGGTGAACTCGTCGAGGCACAGGTCGCTCATGACGACCGTGCCGTCGCCCACCTCGGCCACCACGTCGCGGATGGCGACGTTGAGCACGCCGTCGTCGTCGGTCGCGCCGGTGCCGGTCGCGTCCCGCGTCTCCGGGACGCCGAAGAGCATCAGCCCGCCGACCCCGGCCTGCACCGCCTCGACCGCGGCCTTGCGCAGCGAGTCGCGAGAGTGCTGCACCACCCCGGGCATCGAGGAGATCGGCGCCGGCTCGGCCAGGCCCTCCTTGACGAACAGCGGCAGCACCAGGTCACCGGGCGAGACACGGGTCTGCGCGACCAGCGAGCGCAGGGCAGCGGTCCGCCGCAGCCGGCGGGGGCGTCCCGCCGGGAACTGCGCGAGCGGACCCGTGCCGGTCGGCATCGTCAGGTGGCCTTCCGGCGGGCCGTGGTGCGCTTTTGCGACGGCCGGAGCACCGGCTCGCCGGCGGCAACCGCGGCCGACCGGGCCGAGGCGCCGTACTCGGCGAGCGCGGTGGCGAGCTCGGCGACCGACGGGTGGGGGGCCAGGACGTCGACCCGCAGGCCGTGCTCCTCCGCCGTCTTGGCCGTGGCCGGGCCGATGCAGGCGATCACCGTCGACGAGTGCGGCTTGCCGGCGATGCCCACCAGGTTGCGCACCGTGGAGGACGAGGTGAAGACGACCGCGTCGTAGCCGCCGGTCTTGATCGCCTCGCGGATCGGGGCGGCCGGCGGAGCGGCCCGCACCGTGCGGTAGGCCGTCACGTCGTCGACCTCCCAGCCGCGCTCGACCAGGCCGGCGACGAGGTTCTCGGTCGCGATGTCGGCGCGCGGCAGGAAGACGCGGTCGATCGGGTCGAAGACCGCGTCGAAGGGCGGCCAGTCCTCGAGGAGGCCGGCGGCCGACTGCTCGCCGCTGGGCACCAGGTCGGGCTTGATGCCCCAGGCGAGGAGGTCGCCGGCGGTCTGCTCGCCGACGGCGGCCACCTTGATGCCGGCGAACGCCCGGGCGTCGAGGCCGTACTCCTCGAACCGCTCGCGCACCGCCTTGACCGCGTTGCGCGAGGTGAACGCGACCCACTCGTAGCGGCCGGTCACCAGGCCCTTGATGGCCCGCTCCATCTGCTGCGGCGTGCGCGGCGGCTCGACGGCGATGGTCGGCACCTCCTCGGGCACGGCGCCGTGGGTGCGCAGCTTCTCGGCCAGCGCGCCGGCCTGCTCCTTGGTGCGCGGCACCAGGACCCGCCAGCCGAAGAGCGGCTTCGTCTCGAACCAGGACAGGGCCTCGCGCGAGCCGACCGTGTCGCCCACGACGGTGACGGTCGGTGGGGCGAGCTTGGCGGCCTTGACGTCGGCGGCGATGCGCTCGAGCGTCGAGACGACGGTGCGCTGGCCGGTCGTCGTGCCCTGCTCGGTCATCGCGACCGGGGTCTCGGGGGCGCGGCCGGCGGCGATCAGCGCCTTGGCGGCGTCGCCGATGACCTGGGTCGCCGACAGCAGGACCAGGGTCGCGGTGCCGGCGCCGACCACCGACCAGTCGACGGTGCCCTCGGCGACGTTGACGACCCGGACCTCGCGGTGCTTGGCCGAGGTCAGGGGGATGCCGGCGTACGCCGGGACGGCGCTCACCGAGGAGACGCCGGGGACGACCTCGAACGGGATGCCGGCCTTGGCGCAGCCGGCCGCCTCCTCGGAGCCGGTCGCGTAGAGGAACGGGTCGCCGTCGAGCAGCCGGACGACCGAGCCCCCGGACTTGGCGGCCTTGACGACCAGCCGGGCCCGCACGGCGTGGCTGAGCGGCTGACCGTCGTCGCCGAGCGAGCCGTCGACGACCTCGACGTCGTCGCGGCAGAACCGGCGGACGAAGGTCTCGTCCTGCGACTCGGTGACGACGACGTCGGCGCGCGCGAGCAGCTCGACCGCGCGCACGGTCAGCAGCTCGGGGTCACCCGGGCCGGCGCCCACGAAGGCGACGCAGCCCAGCACCGGTGACGGCTTCGTCGCCTTGGACACCTTGGTCACCTTGGTCACCTTCGGCTTCGCAGCGGAGGTCTTCTTCTTGGGGGCGGTCACTGAACGCGCTCCAACATCAGGTCAGCCGCCCCCTCGGCGAGCAGCTCGGCCGCGAGACCACGACCGATCCGCGCCGCCTCGTCGAGGGGGCCGGTGGCGGACAGCCGGACACTCGCGGAGCCGTCGACAGCGCTGACGACGGCCCGGAGGTACAGCTGCATGACGTGCTCGTCGGGCTCGGGCTCGGCTGCTTCCCCGTAGGCACCCACGGGGGCCGAGCAGCCGGCTTCGAGCTCGGCGAGCAGGGTTCGCTCGGCGGTCACGGCGAGCCGGGTCACGGCGTCGTCGAGGCTGCCGAGCAGCTCGGCGGTGGCGGTGTCGCCGGAGCGACACTCCACCGCCAACGCCCCCTGGCCGGGGGCGGGAAGCATCTGGAGAGGATCGAGCACCTCGGTCACGGTGTCCAATCGACCGAGGCGGGCCAGGCCGGCGCGGGCGAGCAGCACGGCGTCCAGGCGGCCCTCGGAGACCATGCGCAACCGGGTGTCCACGTTGCCCCGCACGTCGACGACCTCGAGCCCGAGGCCGAGTGCGCGCAGCTGGGCGGCCCGCCGCGGCGAGCTGGTGCCGACCCTGGCGCCGGACGGCAGCTCACCCAGGGTGAGCCCGTCGCGGGCGACCAGGGCGTCGCGGGGGTCCTCGCGGGGCGGGACGGCTGCGAGCAGCACCTCGTCGGGCCGGCTGGTCGGCAGGTCCTTGAGCGAGTGGACCGCGGCGTCGACCTCGCCGGCCGCGAGCGCCTCGCGCAGGGCGCCGACGAAGACGCCGGTGCCGCCGATCTGGGTGAGGGCGGCCCGCGAGGTGTCGCCGAGGGTCGTGACCGTGACCAGCTCGACCTCGCGGCCGGTGCGCGCGGACAGCCCGGCAGCGACCTGCCCGGCCTGGGCGGTCGCGAGGGCGCTGCCCCGGGTGCCGAGGCGTAGTGCGGTCACGACGGCCGCTCCTCGATGTGCACCTGGGTGACCGCGTCGACGGCGGCCTGGTCGAGGCCGAAGAGCTTGGACAGCGCCTCGGCGTAGCCCTCGCCGCCGGGCTCCTCCGCCAGCTGCTTGACCCGCACTGTCGGCGCGTGCAGCACCTTGTCGACGACCCGGTGCACGGTCTGCTCGATCTCGGCCCGCTCCTTGTCGTCGAGCTCCGGCAGGCGGCCGGCCAGCCGGGTCAGCTCGGACCGTACGACGCCGTCGGCCATGTCGCGCAGGGCGACGACGGTGGGGGCGACACTCGCCGCGCGCTGCCAGCCGAGGAAGGCGACGACCTCGTCGGCCACGATCGAGCGGGTCGCCTCGACGTCGGCGGCGTGCTCGGTGGCCTCGAGCGCACGGGCCAGGGTCTCGAGGTCCACTACCGTCACGCCGGCCACGTCGTGGGCGTCGTGCGCGAGATCGCGCGGGAGCGCCAGGTCGACGACGACGAATGGCCGCCCGTCGCGCGCCTCCTGCACCTGCACGAGGTCGTCGCGGGCGATGACGTGGCCGACCGCGCCGGTGCAGGTGATGACCAGGTCGGCGCCGGCCATCGCGGCGGGCAGGCCGGACAGCGGCACCCCCTCGGCGCCGACCGCCGCCGCGACCCGCTCGCCGTGGGCGAAGGTGCGGTTGGCGACCACCAGGTGGTCGATGCCGGCGCGGGACAGCAGCGTCGCGGCCAGCGCGCTCATCGACCCGGCACCGACCACCACCGCGGACAGCCCCGTCACCGGGCCGAGGGTGCGCTCGGCCTCGTCCAGCCCGGCGGTCACCAGCGAGCGGCCGGCCCGGTCGATGCCGGTCTCGGTGCGTGCCCGCTTGCCGACGCGCAGCGCCTGCTGCGCCAGGGCGCCGAGGGTGCGGCCGGCCGTGCCGTGGTCCTGCGCCGCCCGGAGCGCGGTGCGGACCTGGCCGAGGATCTGGCTCTCGCCGACGACCATCGAGTCGAGCCCGCAGGCGACCGAGAACAGGTGGGCGACGGCGCGGTCCTCGTAGTGGACGTACAGGTGCGGGGTGAGCTCGTCGATCGGCACCGACGACCGGCGCGCGAGCAGCTCGGAGGTCTGTGCCAGTCCGCCGTGGAACTTGTCGACGTCGGCGTAGACCTCGACCCGGTTGCACGTCGAGAGCACCATCGCCTCGCTGGCGTGGTCGCTGCCGACGACGTCGACCAGCAGCTTCTCGGCGCCCTCGCGGGTGAGGGTCGCCCGCTCGAGCAGGCCCACCGGGGCGGTGCGGTGGGACAGTCCGACGACGAGGACGCTCACGACGTCACCGCCACCCGCGGGTCGGGGCCGACGTCCACTCCCGCCAGCGCGGGGAGCGGGTCGAGCGCGGACTTGCGCTGCTCGTGGAAGGCCAGGATCTGCAGCTCGATGGACATGTCCACCTTGCGCACCTCGACGTGCTCGGGGACGACGAGCACCGCCGGGGCGAAGTTGAGGATGCTGCCGACACCGGCCGCCACGAGGCGGTCGCAGACCGACTGGGCCACGCCGGCCGGGGTCGCGATGACCGCGATCGCGATACCGCGGGACCGGACCAGCTCCTCGAGGTCGTCGATGTGCTCGACCTGCAGACCGGCCACGTAGCTGCCGACGGTGCCCGGGTCGCTGTCGAGCAGCGCGCGCACCGCGAAGCCGCGAGAGGCGAAGCCGCCGTAGTTGGCCAGCGCGTGACCGAGGTGGCCGAGCCCGACGATGACGACCGGCCAGTCCTGGGTCAGGCCCAGCTCGCGGGACACCTGGTAGACGAGGTACTCGACGTCGTAGCCGACCCCGCGGGTGCCGTAGGAGCCGAGGTGCGAGAGGTCCTTGCGCAGCTTGGCCGAGTTGACTCCGGCGGCGGCCGCCAGCTCCTCGGACGAGACGGTGGAGACGCCCTCGTCGGCCAGCGTGCCCAGCGCCCGCAGGTAGACGGGGAGCCGGGCCACCGTGGCCGCCGGGATGCCCTGGCGGGCCGGCCGGTGGCCGGCCTTCGCGTCGGGTCGTCCAGCGCTCGTCACGGGTCTCCCACTCGCCTCGGCTGAGGTCTGCTCCGGACTCGTCAGGCTATGCGCTTGTGAACGTGAGCACAAAGTGAGCGGTCCCGCACGTCCGCCCGACCGCCAGTTCCTTGATCGTGAGGGGATCCAGGCCTCGCGAAGGCTTGATACCCCTCACGATCATGAAAACGGGTCTCGCCTATGCGCGGAGGGCGGCGCGCAGCCGGTCCTCGTTGACCCGCCAGAAGTCGTGCGGCTCGCCGTCGACCAGGGTGACCGGGATCTGCTCCCAGTACCGCTCGCGCAGGGCCGGGTCGTCGTCGATGCTGCGCTCCTCGAACCGCTCCCCCAGCTCGGCGGTCACCCGGGCCACGACCTCGCGGGCGTCGTCGCACAGGTGGCAGCCCGGCTTGCCGATCAGCAGCACCCGGGCCGGCGGGGTCATTCAAGGGCCTCGCGCAGCCGGCCCTTGGCGACCTTGCCGGTGACCGAGTGCGGCAGCTCGGCGACCACCTCGACGGTGCTCGGCCGCTTGAAGCGGGCCAGCCGGGTCGCCGCATGGGTGCGCACCTCGTCGGCGGTGACGCTGGCACCGGGCGCCGGCACCACGAAGGCGTGCACCGCCTCGCCGGTCTGCGGGTCGGGCACGCCCACGACGGCCGCCTCGGCGACCCCCGGGTACTGGACGAGAGCGTCCTCGACCTCGCGCGGGTAGACGTTGAACCCGCTCACGAGCACCAGCTCCTTGCGGCGGTCGACGATCACCAGGTCGCCCCGCTCGTCGGTGATCGCCACGTCGCCCGTGCCCCACCAGCCGTCGCCGTCGGGGCCGTCGACCCCGTCGGGCCAGTAGCCCGAGAACAGGTTGTCGCCCCGCACCCAGATCTCGCCCGGGTCGCCGTCGTGGACCGGGTTGCCCTGCTCGTCGAGCAGCCGGGTCTCGACACCCGGCAGCGGGCGACCGATCGAGCCGGCCGCCGCCCCCGGCGACGCCAGGGTGGTCGCCACGACCGGTGCCGCCTCGGTGAGCCCGTATCCCTCGTGCACGGTCAGCCCGGTGGCCGCCTGCACCCTGGCCGCGGCGTCGGTGGGCAGCGACGAGGCGCCCGAGGCGAGCAGGCGGACACCGCCCAGGGCGTCGAGGTCCGGCTGGACCGACCAGGCGACGTACATCGGCGGTGCCCCGGGGATGTTCGTGACGCCCTCGTCCCGCACCACCGCGAGCGTCCCGGCGGGGTCGAAGCGGTCGACCAGGACGCCGGTGGCCGCGGTGGCCGCGACCATGCCGAGGCCTGCCTGCAGGCCGTAGACGTGGAAGAGCGGCAGGACGAGGAGTACGACGTCGTCGGCGTGCATGGGTGGTGGGTCGAGCGCCGCGCACTGGCGCAGGTTGGCCAGCAGGGCGCGGTGGCTGAGCATCGCTCCACGCGGCCGGCCACTGGTGCCGGACGTGAACATCAGCACGGCGAGGTCCTCGCCGCCGCGACCGGCCTCGACCCGGCCGGCACCGCGCCCACCGGCGACCAGGGAGTCGAGGCCCGCCGGGTCGACGACCACGCGGTGCGTCCCGGCGACCGCCTCCTCGACCACGGCCGTCGTCGCGTCCTCGCAGAGCACCGCCTTGGCGCCCGCGTCGCCGAGCAGGCCGGCCACCTCCGGCGCGGTGTAGCCGGTGTTGAGCGGCACGACGACCAGCCCGGCCCGCAGCGCGCCGAAGTAGGCGGTGACGAAGCCGACCGTGTTGGACAGCGACAGGGCGACCCGGTCGCCGGGGTGCAGGTGCAGCTCGCTGCGCAGCCCGGCCGCGGTCGCGTCGACGTCGCGGTCGAGCTCGCCCCAGGTCAGCTGGACCGTGGGCCGGCCGGCGGTGATCTGCCGCAGCGCCGGCCGGTCGCCCGCCGTGCCGGCCGCCGCGCGCACGAGGTCGGCGAGGTTGGCATGGTCACCGGGGGCGGGCTTCGTCGTGCCGGCGGGCTCGGACACAGCCGCAGTCTGGCACAGGGCCTACGCTCTGCGGTCATGGCGAAGCAGGCCGACCGGGATGCCCTCGCGGCCGGTCGCGCCTCCGCCGCCGCGGCCGAGGTCGAGACCGCCCTGCAGGTGCCGCCGGACCCGAGCGCCGCCGCGTTCTTCGACGTCGACAACACGGTGATGCAGGGCGCGTCGATCTTCCACCTCGCCCGGGGCCTCTACGCCCGTGACTTCTTCACCGCCCGCGACATCGGTCGTTTCGCGTGGGCGCAGGCCAAGTTCCGGGTCGTCGGGCGCGAGGACATGGGCACCGTGCACGAGGCGCGCGAGACCGCACTGTCCTTCGCCGAGGGCCACACCGTCGCCGAGCTGACCACGATCGGCGAGGAGGTCTTCGACGAGGTGATGGCCGCCAAGGTCTGGCCGGGCACCCGGGCGCTGGCCCAGATGCACCTCGACGCCGGGCAGCGGGTCTGGCTGGTCACCGCAACCCCGGTCGAGGTCGCCACGGTCATCGCCAAGCGGCTCGGGCTGACGGGCGCCCTCGGCACGGTCGCCGAGAGCGTCGACGGCGTCTACACCGGCCGCCTGGTCGGCGAGATCCTGCACGGCGAGGCCAAGGCGGAGGCCGTCCGCGCGCTGGCCGACCGCGAGGGACTCGACCTGGGCGCCTGCGCGGCGTACTCCGACTCGGCCAACGACATCCCGATGCTCTCCCTCGTCGGCCAGCCGTGCGCGATCAACCCGGACAGCAGGCTGCGGGCGCACGCCCGCGAGCAGGGCTGGCGGGTCCGCGACTACCGCACCGGGCGCAAGGCGGCCAAGGTCGGCCTGCCCACGGCCGCTGGGCTGGGGGCGGCCGCCGGCGCGGTCGCCGCGGCGCTGTCCGCGCGGCGCAAACGGTCCTGAGGGCCGGTACGGCGCCCGGCCGAGTTGATTCGGGGCGAAATGCCTGGTTACGGTCGGACATCGGCCGCTGAGCCTGACCAGAGATGTTCGTCACACCAACCGGCCGGGTACCCCCGCTCAGCCCTCACCCTGCCGACGAGGAGGTCCGGTGCCGCAACCGCTGGCCCTCGCGCCGCCGGTCGCCCTCGACCGGCTGCGGGCCCTCGTCGCGGCCGAGCTGGGCGTCGCCTTCTCGACCGACGTGTCGGGGGGCCGGCCGCCGGGCGGCGGTTTCGGCGGCTCCGGCTCCGGTGACGACGCCGAGCGCGACCGCATCGCCGGGCTGGTGGCGCTCGCCCAGCAGGGCGACGGGGAGGCGTTCGGGCAGGTCTACGACGCCTACGTGGACTCGGTCTACCGCTACCTCTACTACCGCGTCGGGTCGCACGCGCTGGCCGAGGACCTGACGTCGGAGACGTTCCTGCGCGCCCTGCGGCGCATCGACTCCTTCACCTGGCAGGGCAAGGACATCGGCGCGTGGTTCACGACCATCGCGCGCAACCTGGTCGCCGACCACGTGAAGTCCAGCCGGTTCAGGCTCGAGGTGTCGACCGCGGACATGCTCGACGCAGACCGGGCGGACGACGGCATCGAGGACGAGGTGCTCGGCCGGCTGCAGAGCGCGGCGCTGCTCGACGCGGTGCGCGAGCTCAAGCCGGAGCAGCAGGAGTGCGTGGTGCTGCGCTTCCTGCAGGGGCTCTCGGTCGCCGAGACCGCCGAGGTGCTCGGCCGGTCCGAGGGAGCCGTCAAGCAGCTGCAGCTGCGCGCCGTACGGGCGCTGGCCAAGCTGCTGCCCGCGAGCGAGCGCACCCGATGATCGTCCAGGCCGTGACCACCGGCCCGCGCCGTCGTTGTCAGGACGTCGGGGCACGAGCGGCTGAGGGGCGGTGACGCGCGTGACGGGCCTGACCGGGCTGGGTGACCTGCTGCCGCACCGCCGTGCTGACGCGGAGCGCTTCGCCGCGCTGGTCGACGGCCGACGGGTCAACGGCGGCCTGGCCGACCACCCGGACCTCGCCGATCTGGCCCGCCTGGCCGCGGCGCTGGCCCCGGCCGACCACCGGCCCGACCCCGCCTTCCGCACCGCGCTGCGCGAGCGGCTGGTGGCCGAGGCAGCGTCACGGCCGGTCGCGGACGCCCGGGCCGCCGACCCGGCCGGCGTCGCGGCGGAGACCGCAACCCCCACCACCACCCCGCGCTGGCGGACCGCTGTGGCCACCGTGGCGGTCGCCGCCGTGGTGTCCGGGGCGGGCGCCGCCGCGGCCAGCTACCGCGCGCTGCCCGGCGACGCGCTGTACGGCCTCAAGCGCCAGATCGAGTCCGTCGAGCTGGCGCTGGCCAACGGCGACCTCGACCGCGGCCGCGAGCTGCTCGAGCAGGCGGAGACCCGGCTGGGCGAGGCCGAGCGGCTGGCCGCGTCGTCCGAGATCAGCGAGCCCGGCACCCGGGCCGACCTGGTCGCGACGCTCGCCGACATGCGCGAGGCGACCGAGGAGGGCAGCCTCGCCCTCACCGACGCCTACCGGGAGACCGGCGACGCCGAGCCGCTGCGCATCCTGCGGGACTTCGCCGATGAGCAGCAGGAGCGGCTGAGCGACCTGATGGCGCTGCTCGACCCGGGTCTGCGCGAGACCGTGCGCCCGCTGCTGGCCGACCTGGTCTCCCTCGAACGCACCGCGTCGATCCTGCTCGGCGCTACCGCCGCGGCCGACGCGGCCGACCTCGGGGAGGCCTCCGGCGACGGCTGGGCGGTCAGCATGCTGCTCGACCGGACGTCCGGCACCACCGGCGACGCGGGCAGCACCCTGGCCGACGGCACCGGCAGCGCCGGCGCGCTCACCGGCTCGGGCTCCGGCGACGGCGGCCTGGTCGGCGGCCTCGTGCACGGCGTGACCGGCGCCCTCGACGGCGGCTCGGGGTCCGGCACCGGCGGCGGGTCGGCCGGGACGTCCGGCGGCACCCTCGGCGGCTCGGTGGACGACACCGTCGACGGCGTCGGTGACACGGTCGACGGGGTGGACGGCGGCGTGGACGGCGTGCTCGACCCGGTCACCTCGCCGTTGGTGAGCAGCACCCCGCTGCCGACGAGCACCCCGCTGCCGAGCCTCGACCCGACGACGGTGAGCTCGCCGCTGCCGACCGTGAGCGTCTGCGTCACGCTGCTCGGCGTCGAGACCTGCTGACGACCGGGGCACCTCCGCGGCTGGCGGGACTCCGACCGGAACAACCGGACGCTCCCCCGCCGGCCCTAGAAGAAGATCGACCGGCGGGCCATCAGCAGGCGGTAGAGCGTGTGCTGGATCGTCTCGCGCACCTGGTCGGTGAGGTTGAAGACGAGCATCGGGTCGTCGGCCGCGCCGAGGCCGTAGCCGTCGGTCTGGATCGGCTCGCCGAACTCGATGATCCACTTGCTCGGGAGCGGGATCGCGCCGAGCGGGCCGAGCCACGGGAAGGTCGGCGTGACCGGCACGTACGGCAGCCCGAGCAGCCGGGCCAGCGTCTTCATGTTGCCGATGATCGGGTAGATCTCCTCGGCCCCGACGATCGAGCACGGCACGATCGGGACACCCGCCCGCAGGGCGGCCGAGACGAAGCCCCCGCGGCCGAAGCGCTGCAGCTTGTAGCGCTCGGCGAAGGGCTTGCCGATCCCCTTGAAGCCCTCCGGCCAGACGCCGACGAGCTCGCCGCGGTTGAGCAGCCGCTCGGCGTCGGCGTTGCAGGCCAGCGTGGTGCCCGTCTTGCGGGCCAGCTCGGACACGATCGGCGTCGAGAACACCAGGTCGGCCCCGAGCATCCGCAGGTGCCGGTGCCCCGGGTGGTGGTCGAGCAAGGCGATCTGGGTCATGATCGAGTCGAGCGGGATGGTGCCCGAGTGGTTGGCGACCAGCAGCGCGCCACCCTCGGCGGGGACGTTCTCGAGCCCGCGTGCCTCGACCCGGAAGTAGCGCTCGTAGAGCGGCCGCACGAGGGCGAGCAACACCTTGTCGGTCAGCTCCGGGTCGAAGCCGAACTCGTCGACCTGGACGTCACCGGTGAGCCGGCGGCGGGCGAAGGCGAGCAGTGCGGCGATC
>Ga0210115_1000133_pt1 | contig 18811 bp, 16 predicted proteins | sample MayberryNW_TuleB_2_FD_185526 | JGI IMG/M metagenome (GOLD analysis project Ga0210115, IMG submission 185526) | Wetland microbial communities from San Francisco Bay, California, USA, that impact long-term carbon sequestration - MayberryNW_TuleB_D2... | ecosystem: Environmental > Aquatic > Marine... | reverse complement strand
GACCCTGGTGCAGGCGATGGCGAGCGGGGTTCCGGTCGTCGCGAGCGACATTCCGAGCTATCGGGAGATCGCAGCGGGGTCGCCGGTTGCGCTGGTCGACTTCGATCGGCCCGACTCCTGCCTTCGTGCGATCGAGGCGTGCCGGGAGGGGTGGGACGTGGCGGGCGCCCGGGCCCGGGCGAGGAAGTTCTCGTGGCGGGAGCGAGCCCGCGAGCTCGCCGACCTCTACGCCGGGATTGCCCGATGACACGCACGGTCGCCTTCGGTCGCCTCGAGCTCGCCCCCCTCGACGGGGTGGCAGCCCCCGTTGCCGCCGGCTCCACGACGCTCCGCGACGCGCTCTCGCAGATGATCACGGCGGGCTCGCGCTCGCTCGTCGTCGTCTCGCCCGACGGGGCGCCGCTTGGCGTCGTCACGCTCGACACCCTGGCGGGGCTGGCCGAGTGACGGGGCCGCTCGCGCAGGGAGGGCCCGGCGAGCCCGTCATCCCCGACTTCGGCGAGGGGAGTGACTGCGTCGTCGAGAACCGCCTCTTCTGCCCCGACTGGGTCGCCGACAACTGGTCGGGCGTGCTCCAGCCCGCGCTCGTCGAGCACGTGAAGCTGACCGTGATCGCGGTCGCGATCGGGTTCGCGATCTCGCTCGCGGCCGCGCTCGTCACGCACCGCCTGCGGCTCGCCGAGAAACCGTTCGTCGTCTTCTCGGCGATCGTGTACACGATCCCGAGCCTGGCGCTCTTCCAGCTGCTCGTCCCGGTGACCGGGCTGACGGTGACCACCGTCGAGGTCGCCCTCGTCGGCTACACGCTGCTCATCCTCTACCGCAACACCCTCGAGGGCTTGCGCGGCGTCCCCGCCGACGTGCTCGAGGCCGCCCGTGGCATGGGCCTGACGCGGCGGCAGACGCTCTGGCGCATCGAGCTCCCGCTCGCGGTGCCCGCGATCATGGCGGGGCTGCGCGTCGCGGTCGTGTCGACGATCGCGCTGGCGACGGTCGCCGCGCTCGTCATCCCCGAGGGGCTCGGCTACCCGATCTTCCTCGCGCTCCGCGAGGCCTTCAATACGGAGATCATCGCCGCGGGCCTGCTCGCCATCGGCCTGGCGCTCGTCGCGGACGGACTGCTCGTGCTCGCGGAGCGAGCGCTGACCCCCTGGGCACGGACGAGGAGAGCGCGGTGATCGTCGGTTTCGACCTCGGCGTCTTCGCGGACGCGCTCGAGTTCGTCGTCGACGAGCGCCGGCTGATCCTCGAGAAGACCTGGGAGCACCTCGAGCTCTCGGCGGCGGCGATGGCGATCGCGCTCGTGGTCGCGCTGCCCCTGGGAGCCTGGCTCGGCCATCTCCATCGGGGGTCGGTCCTCGCGGTCAACGTCGCCAACCTCGGCCGTGCGCTGCCGAGCCTCGTGATCATCGCGGTCGCCTTCGTCTTCCTCGGCGTCGGCTTCTGGAGCGTCGCCCTCGCGCTCGTCGTGCTGGCCATCCCGCCGATCCTCACGAACGCCTACGTCGCGGTGGACGGCGTGGAGGCGGACGCCGTCGAGGCGGCGCGCGGAATGGGGATGAGCCGCTGGCAGATCATCCGCCGTATCGAGCTGCCGCTCGCGCTGCCGCTGATCTTCGCCGGGATCCGAACAGCGGTCGTGTTCGTGGTCGCCACCGCGACGATCGCGGCCGTCGCCGGCGGCGGCGGTCTCGGCGACATCATCGTGAACCAGGCCGCCTACGGGCTCGAAGGCGTCGTCGGGGCTGCGATCTGCGTCTCGGTCCTCGCGCTCGCGGCCGACGGGCTGCTGGGGCTCGTCCAGCGCGCCCTGACGCCGCCGGGTCTCCGTGCCTCGACCCATGCGTTCGAGCCGGACGTCGGGACGGGGGTCACCCGCAGGTAACGTCCTCGGATCGCAGGAGTCCTTCCACCGACTCCCGGAAAGGGGGCAGTGCCGTGATTCGGAAGCACAACCGGCGCGCTGCAAAGGCCGCGTTCACGATCGCGTTCGGGGTCGCGCTCATCCTGGGCGGTGCCGCGGCGGCGCCGGCCGCCGACAGCCAGTCGACGCCGATCATCGTCGGCGCGAAGAACTTCCCCGAGCAGTACGTGCTCGGGCAGCTGTACAAGCAGGCGCTCGAGGCCAAGGGCTTCGACGTGCAGTACAAGGAGAACATCGGCTCCACCGAGCTGATCGACAGCGCTCTGCGGAGCGGGAAGGTGACGGTGTACCCCGAGTACGTCGGGATCTCCCTCTCGGTCGTCTTCAAGCGGAAGGTGCTCCCGAAGACCGATGCCGGGACGTACGCGCTCGCGAAACGCCTGTACGCCAAGCGGGGGCAGACGCTGCTCCGGCAGACGCCGTTCCAGGATCGCGACGTGATCGCGGTGACGCGGGCGACGGCGAAGCGGTACGGCCTCAAGACGCTTCGCGACCTGCGCAAGGTGCCGAACCTGACGATCGCCGGCTTCCCCGAGTGGGAGACGCGCTGGACCGCGCCGATCGCGAAGCAGTACGGCGTGCGCGGCTTCGAGTTCGTGCCGCTCGCGGGGATCTCGGCGTACACGCTGCTGAGCCAGAAGAAGGTGCTCGCGGCGGACGTGTTCACGACCGACCCGCAGCTCCTCTCGTCGAAGTACGTGCAGCTGCGGGACCCGAAGAACATGTTCGGGTTCCAGCACGTGGCCCCGGTCGTGAGCACGAAGCTCGTGACCCAGAACGGGAGACGTCTCACCTCGACGCTGAACGCCGTGAACCGACTGCTCACGGTCAAGGCGATCGCGGCGATGAACCGCGCGGTCGGCATCAACAAGAAGCCGGCCGACAAGGTCGCGGACGCCTTCCTGAAGGCGAACCGCCTGAAGTAGCCACGCACTGCCAGCGCAGGCGGGGAGGCCGATCGCCTCCCCGCCTGCGCTGGCGTTGCCCTGCGCGGCGCAACGTGATTCGATCCGAACCGCGACCCGCGGCGAAGAACAGAGCAGCAACCACGAAAGGGGCTTCAACCGATGCGTACTCTCACGACGATCACCTGCCTGCTCGCGCTCGCCATCGCGACGACGGCGCTCGCTGCCTGCGGAGGCGACGACGACGGCGGAGGGGGCGACGCGATCAGCGTGAGCCTCTCGCCGGTCGGCGACGCGAGTCAGTTCGGCACCGCCACCCTCACGCCCGAGGGCGAGCAGACGCGCGTCGTCCTCGACGTCGACAGCCCGGTCTCCGCGTCCCAGCCGGCGCACATCCACGAAGGCACCTGCGACAACCTCACCGCGGAGCCCGCATTCGGGCTGCCGAACGTCGTCGACGGGCGCTCCGAGGCGACCGTCGACGTCTCACTCGAGACGCTGACCGCCAGCGACTACGCGATCAACCTGCACATGTCCGACGACGACCTCCAGACGTACACGTCCTGCGGAGACATCGAGAGCGCCGACTAGCCACACGCGTGGGGGCCCGGGACTGCCGGGCCCCCACGTCGCTCGACGAGAGCGCTTCTCAGCCGGACGCGCCCTCGAGCACGGGCTCGCCCACCGTCGCCTCGTGCGGCCGCACGTCTCGCCCGCGGACGAGCAAGATCGAGACGAGCACGCCGACGAACGCGATCGCCGCTCCGGCCCAGAACGCGTTGACGAAGCCGTCCGTCAGCGCGATCGGAGCCTGGGTGCCGCTCGCGAGCTCGTCGCTCGTCTTGGTCACCGCGATCGTGGAGAGGACGGCGATGCCGACCGCTCCGCCGATCTGCTGCGACGTGTTGATCAGCCCCGAGGCGAGGCCTGCCTCGTGTGGCTTCGTCCCTGCCAACGCGGCGATCGTGATCGGCACGAAGGCGAACGGGATCGCGACTCCGAGCATCAGGAAGCCGGGGAAGAGATCCGTCCAGTACGAGCCGTCGACCGAGACCTGCGTGAAGTACACGAGGCCGGCCGTGAGCAGGCTCATCCCGAGGATCAGCGCGGGCTTGACGCCCATGCGGTTCACGGCCGCGGCGGCGACGTTCGCCCAGATCACGGCCGTCCCGGCGACGGCGAGGTACGCGACCCCCGTCTCGAGCGGCGAGTACCCGAGCACCTCCTGCATGTACAGCGTCAGCATCAGGAACATCGAGAACATCGCGGTGCCCATGATGAAGCCGGCGATGTTCGCAGCCGTGAGCGTCTGCAGCCGGAAGATCGAGAACGGCACGAGCGGATCGCGCTGCCGCTGCTCCCACCCGGCGAAGCCGAGGAGGAGAGCGCCGGCGGCGACGAACACGCCGATCGTCCGCGCCGAGTCCCAGCCCCACTGCTGGCCCTGCGTGATTCCGAGGACGAGCAGGCTCAGGCCCGAGGTCACCAGGATCGCGCCGGGGACGTCGTGACTCTGGCCGTGGGCGTCCCGGCTCTCCGCGAGGAGCACCGGCGCGAGCGCGAGCGCGGCCAGCCCGACGGGCACGTTGACGAAGAAGATCCACTCCCACGAGAGCAGGTCGGTGAGGATCCCGCCCATCAGCACACCGGCGGCCGCGCCGAACCCGCCGACCGCGCCCCAGGCGCCGAGGGCGATGTTGCGCTCGCGACCTTCCCGGAAGGTCGTGGTCAGGATCGAGAGGGCGGCCGGCGTGATCGTCGCGGCTCCCAGGCCCTGCAGGGCACGCGCGGCGATCAGCGACTCGTCGCTCCAGGCGAGCCCGCAGAGGAGCGAGCCGAGCGAGAAGACGACGAGGCCGGCCATGAACACCCGCCGCCGGCCGAGAATGTCCGCCAGGCGGCCCCCGAGGAGGAGGAACCCACCGAAGACGAGCGCGTAGGCGCTGATCACCCACTGCAGGTTCTCCGCGGAGAAGCCGAGGTCGGCCTGGATCGAGGGCAGGGCGACGTTCACCACCGCGATGTCGAGCACCACCATGAACTGCACCGCGCAGAGCAGCGCGAGTGCATACCACTTCGTTCTGTCGGAGGTCAGCATCCGAGTCCCCCTTGCACGTTTCGAGGTCGTTGTGAAGGCGTGACCATAGCACAGAGCTTTCATTTCGAAAGTTAAGACTTCCACTCCGCAAGAAAGCGCTGTACAATCGCCAGTGGCATGAAGAGCTACCACCAGTACTGCCCGATCGCATCCGCCCTCGACCTCGTCGGCGAGCGCTGGTCGCTGCTCGTCGTCCGCGAGCTGCTCCAGCACGGACAGCTCCGCTACTCGGACCTGCTCGCGGCGCTCGACGGCTGCAGCACGAACATGCTCGCGACGCGGCTCAAGGACCTCGAGCGAGGCGGGGTCGTGCGACGGCGCAAGCTCCCACCTCCTGCGGCCTCGACCGTGTACGAGCTCACGTCGTACGGACGGGGCCTGGCACCGGTGCTGCGCGAGCTCGCGCACTGGGGCGCGCAGGTGATGGGGCCGCCGACGCCGGAGGTCGAGCTGGAGGACGACTGGCTCGACGGCGCGCTCAAGATCGCGTTTCCGCCCTCGACGACGGCACGGGTCGAGTTCCACATCGACGACCAGGTGGGGTCGCTCGTCGACGGTGACGTCGTCGTCGGCGCGGTCGAGCGACCGGACGTCGTCGTGACGGGCGACGCGATCGGCTTCTACCGTCTCGTCGTCGACCGCGACCTCGATGCGGTGGAGGTGACCGGCAGCCGGACCGCACTGCGGGCGCTGCTGGCCGCCCTCCCGGAGCAGGTCGCCCGCCCCGCGGCCGACACCGGGCTAGCCGCCTAGCAGCGGCCGGAGCAGGTCGTCGAGCGCCTCGCGGTACACGAGCGCGTCGTAGCGCCGTAGCGGGTGCGGCGGAAGCATCGCCTCGCGGAGGAGCCCGCCGCGGCGCACGTACAGCACCGGGCGGATCTCCTCGTCGGCGTCGAACTCGAGGGTAGCCGCGACGCCGTCGCGCTCGCCGTCCACGAAAACCTCGAGCGGGAGGATGCCCTCGTCGCGTACCTCGCCTGCGGCCGCGGAGAGGACGCGTGCGAGGTAGCCCTTCTGCATCGCCAGCTCGGGGGCGCGGTCGAGCTCCGACAGCAGGTACGGGACGACGCGGTCGGGCGGTACCGGAGGACGCTCCGGCCGCGTGCCCGTCAGCGTCTCCGCGAGCTGCCGGGCGAGGATGCGGGCGTTGTAGCGGAAGCCGCAGACCATGCTCGACACGCTCGCGACGCCGTGCTTGCGGAGACCGAGCGCGGCCTGGGTGACGTTCCCGGCGAAGTAGACGCCGGGCAGCGTGAGACTCTCGAAGTACGGCGTGAGGGCGGGGAGCCGGCCGTCGAGCACCGTGGCCACGCCGAGGCCCGGGAGATCGCGAAGCGGTGCCTCGAAGCCGGTCGCGGCGATGACGTCGTCGGCCTCGAGGACGAGCGGCTCGGCCCGGGTCGGGTCGAGCGTGTGCACGCGATAGCCCTCCCCGACCCGCTCCACGCGCTCGACCGATGCATTGAGGACGTAGCGGCCCGGCGCGCCACGCACGTGCTCGTCGTAGGCGGTGAGATACCAGGGACGGAGCGGGGACCGCGCGAGGCGGCCGAGGTCCGGCGGGCGCGGCGACACGAGGGTCAGCTCGCGAACGCCCTGCCGGACCACGCCCTCGCCGATCTCGAAGGCGGAGTTGCGCTTCCCGACGATGACCACTCGGCGGTCGCGATAGCGGTCGGGACGGTTCTCGACGTTGACGTAGTGATGTGCGAGCTCGAGGCCCGGGACCTCCGGCACCCACGGCTCGGTCATGCCAATCGCGAGCACCGCGGCGCGACAGCGGTACTCGCCGTCGTCGGTCGCGAGGACGAGGCGGTCGCCGTCCTGCCGCGTCGAGCGCCAGCTGCTGCCGTAGCGCACCGCGATCCCGCCGCGTTCCGCGAAGGCGCGCAGCGACGCCTCCATCTCCTCGCGCGCGGGACGACGGCGGCCCTCGGCGAGCACCGTGGGGACGAGCGCGCGGAGCTCGGGCTCGTCCGCGATCAGGCTGTTCTGGTCGTGCGCCTCGAACTCACGGCTCGAGAGCGGCACGTCCGCGGTCGCGTGCGTCCAGCTGATCAGGCGCTCGAAGAGCGGAAAGCGGCGGAACATCCCGCCCGGGCCGTCGTCCGCGGACAGGACCGCGTGCCGGACGCCCAGCCGGCCGAGGAAGTAGCTCGTCTGCAGCCCGCCCGGGCCGCTGCCGACGACGACGACGTCGTAGTCGCCCGGCGGAAAGGGCCGCCCGGTCATCGAGACACCGCCGCGGCCGCGCAGCGGCCGCCTTCAGGGCCTTGTGTGCGATCGGAATCCGCACACCCGGATTCCGATCCTGCACAAGCCGGGTGCGCCGCTACTGCCACCGGTTGGAGTCGCGCAGCCGCCGCGCCTCCGCCTGCAGCATCCGGAGCATCACGGTCGGGCGCTCGAGGAGGAACGGCTCGAGCTGCGGGCCCGGCAGCGAGAGACAGCGCAGGAGGGTCTCGGCTCTGATGTCCGCCACGGGGACGCCGCCGGTGAGCGCGGAGATCTCGCCGAAGTAGTCGCCGCGGCCGAGGCGCGAGCGCTCCTCCCCGTCGATGACGACGACCGCTTCGCCCTCGAGGATGACGTAGAACGCGCCGCCCGAGATCCCCTGCCGCAGCACCCGCTGCCCGGCGCCGAAGACCTCCTCCTCGAACGTGTGCGCGACCGCCTCGAGCTCCGGCCAGCGCAGGTCGCCGAACAGCGTGAGCTGCGCCAGGCGGTCGACGATGCCGTCGGGCATACGCCGGAGCCTACTCCGACGGGACTAGCGCCTGATCCTGATCGAGAGCGCTCTCGTCGCCTGGGCGCCGTTCGCGTCGGTTACGCGGACCGTGAACGTGTATCGACCCTGCTTCGTCGGGGTTCCCGTGAGCGCGCCCGTCGCCGCGACGAGGGTGACGCCGGGTGGCAGGCTGCCCGAGGCGAGCGACCAGGTCCGTGGCGCGACCCCGCCCGCCGCCACGAGGCTCGCGGTGTACGCGACGCCGACCCTGCCGTCGGGCAGGCTCGTCGTGGTGATGGAGAGCGTCGTCGCCGCGGCGATCACGATCGAGAGCGCCTGCGTGTCGCTCCGGACCGGCGTCCCGGAGTCGTCCGCGCGGACGGTGATGGCGTACGTCCCGGCGGTGGTCGGAGTGCCGGTGATGGCACCGGTCGCGCTCGAGAGCGAGAGGCCGGGCGGCAGCGTGCCGACCGCCAGCGACCAGGCGTAGGGCGTCTTCCCTCCCGAGGCAGCCACCGTCTGCGAGTACGCCTGCCCGGTGGTTCCACCGGAAAGGCTCGCGGTCGTGATCTGGAGCGGGTCGCGGACGTCGATCGTGAGCGCCTGCGTATCCGTCTGCGCCGCGCTGTCCGTCACCTGCACGGTGAAGGCGTAGGCCCCGGGGGTGGTCGGCGTCCCCGACAGCGCCCCGGTGGAGGAGTCGAGCGTGAGGCCCGGCGGCAGACTGCCCGAGACCGTCGCCCACGGGCCGTAGGGCGGCGTGCCGCCCGAGGCTGCGAGGGTCTGGGAGTAGGCCTGAGTGGTCGTCGCGTCGGGGAGCGTGGTCGTGGTGATGGTGGGGGCGGGCGGCGGAGGCGCACCCATCGTGCGCGCCCCGAAGTCGTCGAGACGGCCCGTCGTCCCGCGCAGGCCGATCCCCACGAAGCCGGCACCCGGGTACGTCGTGTCCTGCGCGGTGGCGAGCCGCGTCCAGGAGCCGCCGCTGTTGATCCAGCCCTCGACCGTCGACCCTTCGACACGGAGCAGGAGCAGATCGCCCACGGCGAGCTCGCGGTTGACGGTCGCGAGCCTCGTGTGCGCGCCGTTGTCGATGCGCTCGAGGTACACCTCGTCGGGCCCGGCGAGCTCGTTCGTGCGGAGCAGGTACGCGTCGTAGGCGGCGCTGCCCGGCGTCTGCAAGCGGCCGTACAACCGAATGTGGTTGTTCGTCCCGAGCAGCACGTTGACGCGCGTCCAGACTTCGACGTCCGGCCCGTACTGCGTGTTGGAGCGCCAGGCGGTGCACGTCGTCGTGGCCGTACAGGCGAGCTGGTTCGCGTTCACGTTCAGGCCGTTCTCGACCCCTCCGTTCACCGCATTCGTCCAGCGCCCGCTGTCGGTGAGCGGGTTCTCGTTCGGCCGGTTGAAGTCGTCGAGCGAGACGAGCGGGGTGGTCGGTGGATCGAGCCCGTTCGGGGTGGCCTGCGCGCCGGTCGAGAGCGGGCCCTCTCCGACCGAGTTCACCGCGGACACCTTGTAGGAGTAGGTCTGGCCGTTCGTGAGGCCGGTGTCCTGGAAGCTCGTCGTCGTGCCGACGCTCTGCAGGAAGCTCTCGTTGCCCGCGGTCGTGCCGCGGTAGACGCGGTAGCCGGTGAGGGCCGAGCCGCCGTCGAAGGTCGGCGCTGTCCAGGAGAGCGATGCGCTCGCGTCTCCCGCGATCGCGGACAGGCCGGTGGGAGCCCCTGGCGGCGTCGCGCTCCCGCCGCGAGCGCCGAAGTCGTCTAGGCGCCCGGTCAGCCCACGGAGGCCGATGCCGACGTAGCCCGGCCCGGCGTAGGTCGAGTCGCTCGTCGTTCCGAGACGCGTCCAGGTCGTCCCGTCGTTGTGCCAGGCCTCCAGGGTCGAGCCCTTGACGCGGAGCAGAAGCGTGTCGCCGGCCGCGAGCTCGCGGCTCAGCGTCAGCAGCCGCACGAAGACGCCGTTGTCGATGCGCTCGAGCGCGACCTCGTCCGCCCCGGCGAGCTGGTTGGTCCGCAGCATGTACCCGTCGTAGCCCGTGGTGCCGACCTGCTGCAGGCGGGCTTTGAGTCGAATGTGGTTGTTCGCCCCCGGCAGGACGCCGATCCTCGTCCACACCTCGGTGTCCGGCCCGTACTGCGTGTTCGAGCGCCAGCCCGTGCAGGTCGTCGTCTTGTTGCTCGCGAGCTGGTTGGAGACGACCTTGAGGCAGCCCTCGGGGGTGCCGTTGACCCCGGTCGCACCGGACCAGCGCCCCGAGTCGGAGACGGGGAGCTCGTCGGGCCTGTTGAAGTCGTCCAGGGTCGGGAGCGGCTGGACGGGCACCACGAGATCGCTCGGCGTCGCCTGTGCCTCGTTCGAGAGCGGCCCCTCGCCGAACGCGTTCTCCGCGGACACCTTGTAGTAGTAGGTCGTGCCGTTCTGCGCAGTGGAGTCGACGAAGCTCCTGTCCGTCCCTGTGCTCTCGAGGAAGCTCTCGGCGCCGGGGCTCGCGCCGCGATAGACCCGGTAGCCGGTGAGCTCGGAGCCGCCGTCGAAGGAGGGCGCGTTCCAGGCGAGGGAGACGCTGTCGTCGCCCGCGAGCGCGGAGAGGGCGGTCGGCGCGCCCGGTGGGCCGTCGCCCGGCGGCTGGCCGTCGATCGTGACCCCGAACCGCTGCAGGATGGGGTCGATCGGGGACCCGATCGTGAGGCCGTCGCCGCCTGCGAAGAGGAGCGCGACGGGCTCGTTCCCGCCCTGCGTGACGATGAGCGAGCCGGAGTCCCCGGGTGCGCTGAAGGCGCCCGGGCTGACCGAGATCTGGCCGACGAACCGCGCTTCCTGCAGGCAGAACTCGAAGATGACGAGGTAGCAGACGTCGACGCTCACGTTCGTCGCGTCGACCGAGCCGAGCTGCAGCCCGGTCGTCCGGCCGTACTTCTGGACGGCCATGCCGATCGTCGCCGCCGCGGTGACGTTGCTCGGGGCGCCGTACCCGTCCGAGGGCGTCGCGGTGCCCGTGTTCGCGGTCGTCGTCAGCGCCAGCGCGGCGTCCATCGTGTTGTTGCCGCCGTTGAAGTCGATCTCCTGGTACGCGGACAGCGTCCCGATCCGATCGGCCGGGTCGCTGCCGCCGTCGACGTCGCCGGGCTGGATGATCGGGTCGCCGATGCTCGCCGTGTTGATGCCGGCGAGGACGTGGTTGTTCGAGAGCACGTAGACGTTCGTGCCGTCGGTCACCCGGACGCCGAGGGTGCCGGTCGCGACGCCGGCCAACCCGGCCGAGACGCCGATCGGGACCGGGCGCGGGAAGCGGTCTGTCGGCGCGCGCGCCTCGATGAGCCCGGTCACGACGCTGTCGACGTCGACCCCTTCGAGGGACGCGGGAACGCCGAGGACGTCCTGCTTCTCCTTGTAGACCTCGATCACCGCCCTGCCGGCCGGATTCAGGCCGACACCGACTCCGACGACCCCGGGCAGGTCGAGCAGTCGCTCGGCGTTGCGCTCCTTGACCGCGTTGGCGACCGCGAGCCCTGGCGGCGAGCCGCCCGGCGGCCCCTGACCCCGACCCGAGGACGCCAGCGCGACCGCGACGAGCGCCGAGAGGAGGAGAGCTATCCGGATTCGACCGCGCATTCGGGCCTCGCTTCGCAGTGACTGCCCCGGCGCACCCTAATACGTGCAAATCGTCATTTCCAGGGGTCGCGCGACGAATCCCCTGCTAGAGGAACCCTTTCTAGAGAAGGTCTCCCCGATACCTCCACGGCCCGGGCTCGAATCGGATGCCCCGCTTGCGGCAGAGCTCGCGCGCCGCATCGAGCACCTCGCCGCCGTTCCCGAGCGCCCGCCGGGCGACGAGGTCGAGCACGGCCACGCCCTCCGGCGGCTCGGCGACCGCGTCGAGCGTGAGCACGACGGCCGGCCCCGCTACCGCCTCGCGGAACGACGGCGTGAAGAGCACGCGCACGCCGTCGACCTCGAAGCCTCGCGGGTCGCCCTCCTCGAGCGCCGTCGGCTCGTGGCCGCGGAGCGCCAGGAGCTCGTGCAGGTCGTCGAGGATCCGGCTGGCGAGCTCGGCCCGGCGCGGCGGCGAGAGCTTGTGGCTGGAGCTGCCCGTCACCTTCGCAGGGACGCCGATCGCGAACGCCCCGGCCGGGACGTCCGCGGTCACGTAGGAGCCCGAGGCGACGATCGCCTCCGCCCCGATGCGGCAGCCTGCATAGACGACGGCGCCGAGCCCGACCTGCGCGCGGTCCTCCAGCACGACCGGCGCGAAGCGGTTCTCGAAGCCCTCGAGCACCGAGTGCCCGATGTTGTGCGTCACGATCAGCGACCGCATCGTGAGGAAGACCTCGCGGCCGATGAGCACCGGGCGGCAGACGTTGACGAACGCCTCGTCCCCGACGAAGGCGAGATCTCCGACGGCGAGGACGGCCCAGGGGTCGCGGTGCCCGCCGCCGCCGAAGCGCACCGACCGACCACCCCACACGCCCGCTCCGACGAACGCGCGACGGCAGAGGAGCTCGAGGTCCGGTCCGAATCGCGTGAGCGAGCCGATCGCGACCACCTCCTCGCAGCGGACGGTCGCGCGAGCGCCGAGCTCGACGCCGTCCTCCAGCACGATCCTGGGCGCGGCGACGAGGCTGCCCCCGCCGAGGACGACGCCGTCACCGATGCTGGCGCCGTTCTCCCGGAGCAGGCGGCACTTCTCCTCGGAGCCGAGCGCGCGGAACGACGCAGGGTCGGTCCGGAGGTACTCGAGGAAGGACGGCTCGAGGACGCCGTCGCCCTCCGGCGAGTCGTAGAGCGCGGGCAGCGTCACCCGCTCCGTCGAGATGCCCGCGAGGAGCGGCCGCTCGGACGCGCCCGTGTCCACCGCCTGTCGTGCAATCAGCGTCTCGACGTCCTTCTCGGTGACGAAGCCGCGCTTGTCGATCGCCGAGAGGTCGACCCCGTGGCGCTCGGCGAGCTCGACCGCCTTTCGCGTCGCCTTGCGCTCGCCCTCGTCCGGCTTCCGCGTCGGTGCCCCAGCCTCCGCGCCCGCCTCGAGCGAGGCGAGCTCCTCGGCGGTCTCGGCGATGCGCGCGACGACCTTCCCGAGCTCGACCTCGACGCCTTCCTCGTAGAGCTGCACGATCGTGCCCGCCCCCGGCGCCTCGACCTCGACCGTCGCCTTCGTCGTCTCCACGACGCAGACGGGCTGGCCCTGCTCGACCTCGGCGCGGTCCGCGACGAGCCACTCGGCGAGGAGCGCGAACTCGGTGTTCGCGTCCTCGCGCGTCAGGACGATCTCGAGCATGGGGCGCCTAGCTTCTCACGCCCTCGAGCGCCGCGACCGCCTCGACCACGTCCTCCGCGCTCGGGAGCATCGCGTCCTCGAGCGCGCGCGCCGAGGGGATGATCCCGTCGCGGGCGGCGACCCTGCGCACCGGTGCGCGCAGGTCATCCCAGGCGAGCTCCTGCACGCGCGCGGCGATCTCGGCGCCGAAGCCGCCGGTGAGCGTCCCTTCCTCGGCCGTGACGAGGGCGCCGGTGCGCGCGACCGACTCGAGCACGGGCTCGAGCTCGAGCGGGAGGAGCTGCGAGAGCGCGACGACCTCGCAGAAGACCTCGTGCTCGAGGATGAGCTCGGTGACCGCGTCGAGCACGACCGGGAGCATGCCCCCGTAGGTCACGATCGTCGCGCTCGCCTCGGTGAACTCGGTCCCGGAGAACGTCAGCGCCGGATAGGGAGCTCGCGTCTCGCGCACCGCCAACTCGCCGACGTGGCCCTCTTGGGGTCGCCTGTTGGGCCTCCCGTACATGAGCTTGTTCTCGATCAGGAACACCGGTCGGTCGTCCTCGACCGCGGCCACGAGGAGCCCGGCGAGGTCGTGGCACTCGCCGAGCGCGACGACGACGACGTTCGGGACCCCGAGCAGCAGCTTCTCGAGCGACTGGCTGTGCGTCGGCCCGTAGCCGCGCCGCCCTCCCATCGGCGTCCGCACGACGAGCGGCACCGTCACCTGGTCGTCGTACATCTCGCGGAACTTCGCGATCCCGTTGACGATCTGATCGAAGCCGAGCGCGATGAAGTCGCCGAACATGATCTCGAGGATCGGGCGGCGCCCGCGGAGCGCCATCCCGGCGGCGACGCCGAAGAGCGACGCCTCGGAGATCGGCGTCGTCAGCACGCGATCCGGGAAAGCATCGCTCAGCCCCTGCGTGACCTTGAACGCGCCGCCATACGGGTCGAGCACGTCCTCGCCGAGGAGATGGACGTCGTCGCGAGCGGCGAAGAGCTCGTGCAGCGCGTCGTTCAGCACCTGCACGCAGCGCCGCTCCCGGGAGGGCGTGCTCATCGGCCGTGCTCCGGTCGATGAGCGGGGAGGAGCGTGGGGGACCGGGAGGTTCCCCACGCTCTCAGAAAGAAGGGGGGCCGTGGGGGAAACATTGTCCCCCCCACGAACGCGAGCCGAAGGTGAGCGTTCACGCGGCCTCCGTGACGGCGAGCGGCGCAGCCTCGGCGGCCTCGACGACCTCGGCGAGGCGGCTCTCGCATGCCTCCTCGACGGCGCGGCGGTCGTCGTCTGCGAGCCGCGCGCCCGCAACGAGCAGCGGGTCGCGCTTCCGTCGCTCCTCGATCTCCGCCCGGTCGCGGTTGTCGTCGCCCTTCGAGTGCGGGCTGAAGCGGTAGGTGTCGAGGACGAGGAAGAACGGCGCCCCGGTCTCCCGGATGCGCGCGACCGCGCGGCCCGCCGCCCCGTGGACCTCCTCGACGTCGGTCGTGTCGAGCGCCTCGGCCGCGACCCCGAACGCCTCGGCGCGGGCCGGGATCGAGCCCGCGAGCTCGAGCTCGACCGGCGTCGACTGCGCGTAGTGGTTGTTCTCGACGACGAAGAGAACGGGCAGCGTCCAGAGCGAGGCGATGTTCAGCGACTCGTACGTGACTCCCTCGCCGAGTGTCCCGTCGCCCAGGAACACCGTCGAGACGGCCCCGGTCCCCTTCACCTTCTCTGCGAGCCCGATCCCGGTCGCGACCGGGACGATGCTCCCGAGCACGCCGTTCGAGTAGAAGTTGCCGCGGCACAGGTGCTGGCTCCCGCCCTTGCCGCCGCAGACGCCCGTCGCGCGCCCCATGACCTCGGACAGCAGGCCGAAGGCGTCGTCGGTGAACGCGAGGTAGTGGCCGTGGCAGCGGTGGTTCGAGAAGACGACGTCGACCTCGGGGTCGAGGTGGTCGATGACACCCACGCCGTTCGCCTCCTGCCCGATGTACGTGTGCGTCGTGCCCACGAGCTTCCCCTGCGAGAAGAGGTCGAGCAGGGTCTCCTCGAAGCGGCGGATGAGGTACATCCGCTCGTACAGCGTCGCGAGCGAGGTCGCCACTACAGGTAGCCGAGGTCGGCGAGCCGCCGGGCGACGGTCGCCTCCTCGTCCTCGGTCAGCTCGCGGCGCTCGGCGCTCTCGAGCTCGCGGAAGGCCAGCTCCCGCAGCTCGCCGGGCGCCTCGGCCGGGCGGCTGACGCGCTCGCGCGGGTCGACGTCCAGGCGGTACGCCTCCTCCTCCCCGCTCTCGACGTCGAGGATCAGCTTCCAGGGCGGCATCCGGACGGCGAGCTGCGACAGCGACCCGCGGTCCGTGCCGACGACGACGGCTGGACGGTCCTCGTCCTCGCGCCCGTCGAGGAGCGGCAGGAGCGAAGCGCCGTCGACGGGGCTGCTCGGGACGCCCGCGAGCTCGAGGAGCGTCGGAACGAGGTCGACGGAGCGCACCTGCGAACGGACGACCGCCGGCTCGATCCGCCCCGGGGCGGAGAGGACGAGCGGCACCTGAACGACCTCGTCGTAGAGCGTCGCGCCGTGCATGTGGTAGACGCCCTGGACGTCCTCCTTTGCGGCGAAGCGCTCGCCCCAGGACTCGCCGTGGTCGGAGAGGAAGGCGAACGCGGTCTCGTCGCGGAGCCCGAGGCGCTCGAGCTCCTCGAGCAGGGAGGCCACGAGCGTCTCCGACTGCCGCTCGACGGCCTGACGGTACGCCTCCCGCGTCGCCTCGAGCGCGGAGGCCGAGTCGGCCTGGATCCCGGCGATCACTTCCTGCTTCGCGGCGCGCCAGTCGGTCCGCTCGGAGTGCAGCACCGAGTAGGGCATGTGCGTCGCCCAGCTGTGGAAGAAGAGGAGGAACGGGCGGTCGCGGCGCTCGCGCAGCCAGGCGATCGCGCCGTCGAGCCTCTCGCTCGTCCCGAGGACGTGAGCCTCGGGCATCCCCTTGAAGAGGTACCCGGTGTCGAAGACGAACGTGCCCACGTCGTACCCGTGCGCGCCGAGCGCGCGGAACAGCGTCTCCGCCGTCGGCGCGAGCTCGGCGTCCCAGTGCAGGTAGCCGTGGTGATGCGGGTAGAGGCCCGTGACCATCGAGGTCATCGAGGGCGCGGTCCAGGGCGCAGCGCTGATCGCCTGGTCGAAACGCGCTCCTCCGGCGGCGAGCTCGTCGATCGTGCGGGTGTCGAGGAAGCGCGCGCCGTAGCAGCCGAGGTGGTCGGCCCGAAGCGCGTCGGAGACGTAGACGACCACGTTCACGGCGCGGCGGATTGTAGTGACGGCCCAGAGTCACCCTTTCGTCCCGGCGCAGCCTGCGTACGCTGAGAAGGCCAAGCAGAGACGATGACCAGCCGTCACGAAGAGATCGATGCCGCAGTCGACCGGCTCGACGACGCCCTCCGTCGAGCCGGTCTGCCGCCGCTCGAGCGGGCGACGGACGAGGTGTCACTCGCCGAGGTCGACGACGCGGTCGCCCCGTACGAGCTACCGCCCGACGTCCGCCGCTTCTGGGAGCTCGTCGACCCGTCGAGCCTCGCCGTCCGGACGTTTCCCGACCTGCTCGCTCCCGCGGCCGCGCTGAAGCTCCGGCAGGTCGAGCTCGAGGAGGGTGCCCCGGGGGTCGCTACGGGCCCGCCGCCTCTCCTCTTCACCATCGCCTACGCGAGCCACGTGAGCCTGTCCGTCGAGCTCGCGAGCACGTCAGGGCCGGGCGGCACGATCTTCCGCTGGGACTACACGGAGCCCGGCTTCCGCGTCGAGTACCGAACGTTCGCCGACCTCCTCGGCGTGCTGACGGAGCTGGTCTCGGAGAACGCCGCCGAGCACAACGGCGGCTTCGTCTTCCTGCCGGACGGCGCCGACGAGGCAAAGCGGCTCGAGCGCCTCCGCCGCGCCGGCCCCCATCCGCTCTACGGGGACGCCGCCGAGATCTCCGGCCGGCTCGAGGAGTGGCCCGAGCACTGGCTCGAGGCGAGTCGAATCGACCTGGCGAGCCGCGTGCCGCTCGGTACCACGCACACGATCGACGAGCTCGTCACCGCGGCGACGGCGGGGCCGGTGACGGGGCGGATCGCCGGCACTGTCACCCGGCTCGTCGGCATCGGCCGGGACGCGGTCGTCCTCGTCGACGACGGCACCCGCCCGGTGGACGTCTGGTGCCCGGCGGGAACGAGCCCGTGGGGCCCCGTGCACCGACGTCGGTTCGAGTTCGAGGTGACGCTTGCAGGACCGGTTGCTGCGCCGGTCGAGCTCGAGGGCAGCATCCGCAGGATCTCGATGCACACGCGTGCGTGGAAGACGCCCGAGGAGGACGCGGCGAGCGAGGCGTTCGCCGGCGAGCTCGAGCAGCACCGGCCCTCCGCCGTCGCGACGGACATCCGCCCGCTGGACTGACGTTGTACCGCAGCGTGGAACCCGCGATTGCGGGTTCCACGCGCGGAGATCCCTGAAGCCGCCCGCTTTCGCGGGCGGGTTGCCGCTAGGAGCAGATCCGCGAGCGCGGATCCCGTGCGAGCCCAGGTCGCTCACGCCGCCCGCTTCGCGGGCGGGTCGTGCTGTTGGGCACCCGCGCGCGTACGCTCGCGGCACTTCCACCGCTCTCATTAGCGTGCACGCGCGTGAAGCGGGTGCCCCTCTACGCCCTGTACGTCGCCGACGCGATCTCGCTCGTCGGGAACGTCATGGCGCAGCTCGCGATCCCCTGGTTCGTCCTGATCACGACGGGGAGCGCGGCGCTCACCGGCCTGGCGGTCTTCTTCAACTTCCTCCCGATCGTCCTGGCCGCCTTCTTCGGCGGCGTCGTCGTCGACCGGCTCGGCTTCCGCACGACGAGCGTCGTCGCCGACCTGGCGAGCGCGTCGGCGGTCGCCGCGATCCCGCTCCTGCACGCGACGGTCGGGATCGAGCTCTGGCAGCTGATGGCGCTCACTTTCCTCGGCGCGCTGCTCGACGCGCCGGGCACGACCGCGCGCCAGGCGCTCTTCCCCGACCTCGTCGCCCGCGCGGAGATCGGGATGGAGCGGGCCGCCGGGGTGCGGAGCTCGATCCAGCGTGGCTCGCTGCTCGTGGGCGCCCCGATCGCAGGCGTCCTCGTCGCTGCGTTCGGCGCCACGACCGCCCTCTGGATCGACGCGGTGAGCTTCCTGTTCTCGGCCGCACTGATTGCCGGGGTCGTTCCTCGCGTCGCGCACACGGCGGCGGACGAGGGCGAGCGGCCCGGGTACTTCGGCGAGCTCGCGGAGGGCATCCGCTACATCTGGCACCGGAGGCTGATCCGAGCGATCGTCCTCACCGTCCTCGTGACGAACTTCCTGGACGCGCCGTTCGCCGTCGTCATGCCCGTCTTCGCCAGGGAGGCCTTCGGGAGCGCGGCCGACCTCGGCGTCATGTACGGCACCTTCGGCGGCTTCGCGCTCGCGGGATCGCTCGCGTTCAGCGCGATCGGGCACCGGCTGCCGAAGCGCCGCACGTTCGTGTGTTGCTTCGCGGTCGCCCCGTTCGCGTACCTCACCCTCGCCACCGTGCCGTCGCTCCCGGTGGCTCTCCTCGCGCTCGCGGCGTTCGGACTGGCCGCCGGGCCGATCAACCCGCTGCTCGGGACGCTGCAGTTCCAGCTCGTGCCGGCTGAGCTCAGGGGCCGCGTGTTCGGGGCCATCACGGCCGGCGCGTGGGCGGCAATCCCCGCGGGCGTCCTGCTCGGAGGCGTGGTCGTCGGGGCGATCGGCGTCGGCCCCACGTTCCTCTGCATCGCCCTCTGCTACGCGCTCGTCACCGGCTACGGGTTCTTCAACCCGGCCTTCCACGAGATGGACCAGCCGCCGCCGGCTCCGGTGGCGGAGCCCGAGCCGTCGCCCTAAGCGATGCGATCCGTTCGGCCGATGA
>Ga0210115_1000132_pt1 | contig 18826 bp, 13 predicted proteins | sample MayberryNW_TuleB_2_FD_185526 | JGI IMG/M metagenome (GOLD analysis project Ga0210115, IMG submission 185526) | Wetland microbial communities from San Francisco Bay, California, USA, that impact long-term carbon sequestration - MayberryNW_TuleB_D2... | ecosystem: Environmental > Aquatic > Marine... | reverse complement strand
ACCGTCTCGCGAGCGGGGGAGCGATTCATCGCTGCCGAGCCCGCCGCGTTGTAGAAGGTACCGGTCTTCGTCTTCGTGTTGAACTCGGCGCGGTCGGCGGCGATACGGCTCTCGCCGCTCGTGAAGACCACGTTGCCGCGCGCGATCAGGCGATCCTGATCGGTGAAGATCTCGATCTCGTCGGCGAAGAACGTCTCGTTCTGGCACTTCACCTCGACCTGGCCGATCAACTTCGCGTGATCCTTGGTCAGGCGATCGATCTGCCACTGCTTCGAGGTTTCGCATCCGGCGAGCTGCTGGGCCGAGGCCGTCGCGGCACACGCCAGGCAGGCGAGGATCAGACAGAAACGGACCAGCCAGGGAGCGTGCCGCTGATATCGCGGCAGGTCGCCTGGCAGCTCGCCGGTGTCTCCGGGCGCGCTGCGCGCGCCATGGCCGCCAGGCGGATTCACTACGAGGATCAAATCCGCGCGTCGGGCCGCATAGCGGACCAAGGATGCCATCACGTAGCGGTCGGGTGCGGTGCGCGAGCCAATCCGTTGACGAGCAGGGGTCAGCAGCCTGCCGAAAGACGCAGCCTGGATGAAGAATGCCGAATGAGGACTGAAGAAAACGGCCCGGCTCCGCGGCCGTCCGCATTCGTCATTCTGCACGCCTCTTTGCAACAACCATTCGTCAACCACGTACCAGAATCCGAGGATATCACGCGCCTGGGCCGAGCAGCTCGAGGACGCGGCCGGCGAGGAACAACGATCCCGCGACGGCGATCGTACCGTTGTGCGACCACGCCGCCGCCATCGCGGCTTCGACCTCCTCGACGATCACCGCGTCGACGCCGACCGCCCGCGCGGCCGCGGCAATATCGGTCGGCTCGGCCGCGCGCGTGCCGGGGGCGCGGGTCACGATGAGCGGACGCGCCACCGCGCCGAGCGGCGCGAGCATCCGCGGAACATCCTTGTCCCGCATGGCGGCGAACACCAGCGGGATGCCTGCCGGCCATTGAGATTCGATGTACGCGGCGAGCGCCGCCGTACCCGCCGGATTGTGTGCGCCGTCGAGCAGCAGCTGGCCGCAGCCGGGGACGTCTATCAATTGCAGCCGCGCCGGCCAGCGCGCCCGCTCGAGTCCGGCTGTGACGTGCGGGGGGGCGACGGGCACGCCGCGGGCGGCCGCCTCCTCGAGCACGCGGACGGCCACGAGCGCGTTGTCGACCTGGTGGTCGCCACGCAGTCCGAGCAGCAGAGGGCCGTACTGCGCCGTCGCCGTCGTGATCGACAATTCGACCCGGCCCTCCCGGCGGGCGCGGGTGATGATCACGCCGTCGGCCGCATCGACGAGCCGCGCGTGACGCTCCGCACACACGCGTTCGATGGCCTCGTGCGCGTCCGCAGGTACGGGCCCGACGACGAGCGGTACGTCCGGCTTGGCGATCCCCGCCTTCTGCGCGGCAATCCCGGCGATCGAGTGACCGAGATGCTGTTCGTGGTCGCGGGCGATCGAGACGATCGCAGCAGCCATCGGCTCGATTACATTGGTCGCGTCGTACTGCCCCCCGAGCCCGACCTCTATGACCGCAACGTCCACACGCGCGCGCCGGAACAGCTCGAATCCGATTGCGGTCGCCACCTCGAAGTACGTCGGATCGACCTCCAGCTCCTCGTCGTTTTGCAGCTTCCGGACGACTGCACGGACGAGGTCGATCGTCTCGTCGAGGACCGCCGGCGCGACCGGGACGCCGTCGATCGCGTACCGCTCTTCGAGGTGGACGAGATGCGGCGACGTGTAGCAGGCCGTGTGGAGGCCGGCCGATTGCAGGGCTGCGGCAACCATTGCCGCCACCGATCCCTTCCCGTTGGTGCCGGCGATGTGGAGTGTCGGGTAGGCGAGCTCGGGATGCCCGAGCGCGCGGCAGATCGCCCGGATGGACGACAGACCGAGCTTGATCCCGAACAGCTCGAGGCTTGCGAGGTACTCGCGCGCCGAGCGTTCGCCGCCCATGGCGATCAGCGTGCGCCGGCCGACTCGGTCTCCGGCGCGGGCTCCGCCTCGGGGAGCGCAGGCGGCGACATGAATCGCAGCGCGCGCGCCAGCGTCGCCTTCAGCTCGCGGCGGTCCACGACCATGTCGATCATCCCGTGCTCGAGCAGGAACTCGCTGCGCTGGAAACCTTCGGGCAGCTTCTGGCGAATCGTCTGCTCGATGACGCGGGGGCCGGCAAAGCCGATGAGCGCCCGCGGCTCCGCGATGTTCAGGTCCCCGAGCATCGCGAAACTCGCGGTGACGCCGCCGGTCGTGGGATCGGTCAGGACGGAGATGAAGGGAAGCCGCCCGCGATCGAGACGTGCGAGGGCGGCGCTCACCTTCGCCATCTGCATCAGCGACAGCGCCCCCTCCATCATGCGCGCGCCGCCGGAGCACGACACCAGGATCACTGCCGCGCGATCGGCGAGCGCGCGCTCGATCCCGCGCGCGATGCGCTCGCCGACCACCACGCCCATGCTGCCGCCGATGAAGGCGTACTCCATGGCAGCGACCACTGCAGGGTGGCCGTCGACGCGGCCTGACCCGACGATGATCGCGTCCTGCAGCCCGGTGGATGCGCGGCTGCTCTCGAGCCGCGCCCGGTACGGCTTGGTGTCGGTAAACGAGAGCGGGTCGGTCGACGCGAGACCCGGATCGTGCTCGATCCATTCGCCGGCGTCGAACAGCTGGCGCAGGCGATCGGCCGCTCCGACGCGGAAATGATGGCCGCACTTCGGGCAGACCTGCAGGTTGGCGGCCAGGTCCTTGTTGTAGATGGCCTGCGTGCACCCGGGGCACTTGACCCAGACACCCTCGGGAATCTTGCTCGCTTTTCCCGACGCCGGCTCGATTGGCTTGCGGCTCTTCTTGAACCAGGCCATAACGGGCGAGCTTAGAGCCTCAGTGTTCGGAGGTCAAGGTGAGGGATGTGATCGCGGTCGTGCGGGGTTCACGGTGCCCGGTGCGGGGACCCGATTCCTGGGGCGCCGGGTTCGGGTTGCCGCGGATCTGATTACTGTGAGGGTGCATGGCGGCGGGCCGAGCCGCGGGAAGGGTAGCGACGCGGCCCGATGAACTCCGTACCGACACGTTCTCGCGGATCCGGCTGCTATACTCGCGGACCAGTGACGGTCCGCCATATCGCGATCGAGGGCCCGACCGGCGTCGGCAAGTCCGCGCTCGCCGAGCGGCTCGCGACCAGGCTCGATGCGACGCTCGCGCTCGAGGAGCTCGACAATCCGTTTCTCGGCGATTTCTACGCGGAGCGCCCGGGAGCGTCGCTGCAGGCGCAGCTCTTCTTCCTCCTGAGCCGTCATCGGCAACAGAGCGCGCTGCGCCAGGCGGATCTCTTCACGCAGCTGACCGTCTGCGATTACCTGTTCGACAAGGACAAGGTCTACGCATACCTGAACCTCGACGACAACGAGCTGTTCATCTACCAGCGCCTGTACGATCTGCTCGCCCGCGACATCCTCCCGCCGGATCTCGTCATCTATCTCCAGGCGCCGACCGACGTGCTCCTCAAGCGCCTGCGCGACCGCGCACGCGACGCCGAGGCCGAGGCGCCGAGGCCGGACGCCGGATACCTGCAGGAGCTCAACGAGGCGTATCACCATTTCTTCTTCCATTACACGGCGAGCCCCCTGCTCGTGGTCGAGACCTCGCAGTTCGGGCCGGAAGCGGGCGAGGAGCTGCTCGACGATCTCATTCGCCAGATCGACACGATGGGCAGGGGGACGCGGTACTACGTGCCGCGCACCGGATGATTCTCGACGCGTGCCGGCGATGGGAGCTTCATGCACGGTGCCGCGCATCGCGCATCGGAAAAAGTGGACAGTCCCGCTCCCGCCCTCCGATCTCGTGGAACAAAAGGGCGACTGTCCCTGCTTCCGGATCGGAAGCGCGCCGCGGCGCGCATGCTATCTTTTCCCCGTCGTGATACGCCTTGCTCCCCTCATCCTGCTGGTGCTCCTCTCGTCATCCTGTGCCAGCGCGCCGCCACCCGCGCCTGCGCCTCCGCCGAGCTTCGCGCAGAAGCTGTCGACGATCCTGCGCCTCGAAGATCATCGCGTGCTGCACGAAGGAGCGCCGCAGCGGCCGGCGGCCTCGGCGCCGGCCGGCGGGGCGGTCCCGGCGCAACCCGCCGACCTCCTGCAGCTGCTGACCGATCCGGAAGCCCGCGTGCGGCGCCGCGCGGCCCTGGCGATCGGACGCGTAGGGCTCGTCGCCGGGGTGACGCCGCTCGCGCAGGCGCTGGCCGACGCGGAGCCCGAGGTCCGGCAGATGGCAGCCTTCGCGCTCGGTCTGATCGGCGACGCGTCGGCGGCGCCCGCGCTGGCCACCGCGCTTGCGGATCCGTCGGCCGTCGTGCGTGGACGCGTCGCCGAAGCGCTCGGTCTGATCGGCGCCAAGGATCGGGCCGGCGCGGTTGCCGCGATGGTCAAGGCGTATGTCGACGCCGGCGCGCTGTCGGGGATCGCGCCCGACGAGATGGGCTACCCGCTCGCGCCGGAGGCCGAGGCCGTGCGGCTGGGCCTCTACGCGCTCTCCCGCCTGCAACAGTACGACGCGCTGGCGGGCGCAGCGCTCGATGCTTCGGGGCGGCCGGTGTCGGAGTGGTGGCCGGTGGCATTCGCGTTCGGGCGGATCAACGATCCGCGTGCGGGGGCACCGCTCACGCTGCTGGTTCGCGGCCAGAGCCGCGTCGGCCGCGCGTTTGCCGCGCGAGGACTGGGGGCCAATAAGGTCCCCGGGGCCGCCAGCCTGCTCCTGCCGATCGCGGCCACCGTGGTCAAGGACCCCGCCGCCGGCGTCGAGGCGCTCCGCGCGCTGGCCGCTATCGAAGCGCCGGGGGCAGCGGCTGCTGCCATCGATCTGCTGCGCATGCCCGATCTGGATCCGGCGATCCGCGTCGAAGCGGCCACGACGCTGGCCGCCGCAGCCGGCGGCGAGCAGGTCGACATCATCCTCGATTTGTTGAGCAGCCGCATGCCGGGCGTGCGGGCGCAGGCGTACCGTGCGCTCGCGCATGCGGATCCCGATCGGTTCCTGCTCACCCTGTCCGGCCTCGAGCCCGATCCGGACTGGTCCGTGCGGGCCGCGCTCGCGGGCGCGCTCGGGACGCTGCCAGGCGACGCCGCCACGCCGCTGCTGGTGACGCTCGCCAGCGATCCCGACCCACGCGTGCAGCCATCAGCGCTTGCGGCCCTGGCGGAGTTGAAGGCCGCCGACCAGCAGCCGTTGTTTCTCGACAAGCTCGGCGCCGAGGACGTGCTCGTCCGCGCCGCGGCGGCCGAGGCGCTCGGCCGCGTCCAGGCCGCTTCGGCGATCGGCGCACTCACCGCCGCCTTCGATGCGGCCGGTCGCGACGAGATGTACAACGCGCGCGCGGCCATCCTCGCCGCGCTCGTCGCGATCGATCCGGCGCAGGCGCGCCCGCTCGTCGAGCGCGCGCTGCAGGATCGCGACTGGGCGGTGCGGGTGCACGCGGCCGCGCTGCTGAAGAAGATCGAGCCGGGGCTCGACGTGTCAGACCGCATCCGGCCGGCGCCGAGCGTTTTCGATGCGGCCGTGTACGAGGCGCCGCAGGTCGTCGAGCCGCAGTACTCGACACACGTCTACCTCGACACCGACAAGGGCACGATTCAGATCGAGCTCGCGGTGCTCGACGCGCCGCTCACCGTCTACAACTTCGCACGCCTGGCGCGGAAAGGGTTCTTCGACGGGCTCGCGTTCCATCGCGTGGTGCCGGACTTCGTCGTGCAGGACGGCGATCCGCGCGGGGACGGAAATGGTTCCCCCGGCTACACGATCCGGGACGAGATCAACGAGCGGCCGTACCTGCGCGGGACCGTGGGCATGGCGCTCGACTGGAAGGACACCGGCGGCAGCCAGTACTTCATCACGCACGGGCCGCAGCCGCACCTCGACGGGCGCTACACGGTGTTCGGCCAGGTCGTGTCGGGCATGGAGGTGGTCGACGCGCTCGTGCGCGGCGACATCGTCCGGCACGTGCGCGTGTGGGACGGCAGGCAGCCGTAATCCGCAGCTTCTCAGAGCCTGTGAAGAAATCGTTCAGGCCGGGCTGAAGCCCGGCCTCTCCATCAAGAGATTTTGTCTCTTCTCAACGGAGGGGCCGGGCGTTCAGCCCGGCCCCAAGCACGTCACCCACCATTTCTTCCCAGGCTCTCAGCTCTCGCGATCCACTGATGACTGATAACTGATAGCTGATAGCCGGTGAGCGCGTCCGTACATGCGGAGGGGGACGCACCGGCGTCCCCCTTTTCTTTCGTTTGTCCGTCGGCGCGCTTACCGCTTCTTCGCGGCCTTCTTCTTGGCGCTCTTGACAGTTTTCTTGGCCATGAATCGAATCCCCCCTTCCATCGCTGACAGGGTGTGCGAACGGGCTTTCCGCACCAGCGCTCGGCGTCTGCCGCCTGGCACGTCCGCCGGCGGCTGCCGGATGCCCTCGCGTCAAAGCGGGCTCCCGGTTGGCGGGAGCACGGCACTCAGTTCGCTCATGCGGTGAGTGCCGCCGTATCCCGGCTCGTGATGGGGCCGGGACGAGGATCCGCGGTGCTGCGGCGGCCGCCGGCGCCGTGTCGCGCGTCGATTTGGGTTCCGGCGGCGCGTACAAAAAGGAGGGGGTGTCCGTGTGGAACACCCCCCAGCGGGTTTACCGCTTCTTTGCGGCCTTCTTCTTGCCAGCGGCCTTCTTCGCGGTCTTCTTCGCCATTTCTCCTCCTGGAGCGGTGGCTGCTCAGTGTTGCCCACCGTTATCGAGTTGTAACAACGGGTGGCCTGAGCACTCCACCCTCATACAAGATGTAGATTATGGATGAGAATTTTCGCGTGTCAAGCACAAAGTTTCGCAAATGTCAAAAAAGTTGCGCCCCACCCGCAACCACTTTTCTCGTGACGTTGTCAAGTTCGGGCACACCCGCTCGTTTCGGACGCGGCTGTGCAGAACTGTAGGGCAGAGGCGTGTGCTCGCGCGATCGAAACGCGGTACGTGCGCGATGTGGCGCCGTGTTTCATGCGTGCGTTCGCGGTTCGCGGTCGCGGTTCGGCTGACGGGTCGCCGTTCACGATCATCGTCGATGACGGCTCGCGGCGGTTCGACCTTCACGGTGGTGAAGGGCGTGCCTGATCGGTTGACCCTGATCTCGATTGATCTGATCCGTGGAATCCGTGGTGATCCACGTCTCGGGAGCGATCCGCGACAATCCGCGAGTCGTGAAGGGGCTCCGCGTTCAGCGTTCCCGGGATTCGCGTTCGAGCCGTGACACTGCGCGCGCCGCGAGCTCGCGCGTACGCGCATCGGCGCCGAACACATGGCTCGCGCGGCGATACGCCTCGATCGCGCCGGCGCGATCCGGCAGCATCTCGAGAATCTCGGCGCGCTGCACCCACGCCTGCGCCAGGACGATCGGCGGCGCGGCCTCGCCGGCCGCCGTGACGCGCCCGAGCGCGACGAGCGCGCGCGTCGGTTCGTGCATCGCGCGATACACGCGGCCGCGCCGGTAGAGCGCAATCGGATCGGCGGGGGCGAGCGCGAGCGCGCGATCGAGCAGCGCCGCCGCGTCGGCGGCCGCGCCGCGCTCGAAGGCGCGCCAGCCCTCGATCGACAGCGCGTAGCCGCGCGCCTTTCGCGCATCGGGCGCACGCCGCAGCCGCTGCCGCGCCTGCGGCGCCACCTCGTGCACATCGTCGGGCGCCGCAGCGGCGATCGCCGCGCGATACGCGGAGACCGCGTCGGCGCGCCGGCCGACGCGATCGTAGAAGGTGCCGGCGAGCAGCTGCGCACGCGCGAGCGCGCCGTAGGGCGCCGCGGGCGGACGCGCGAGCAGCGGCGCGACGAGATCGATCCCGCGGTCCGTCTCGCCGAGCGCGTCGAAATGCTCGGCCGCGCCCAGGCGCGCGCGCACTGCCGCGAACCCGGCGGCGTTGACGCGCCCGGCCTCGGCCGCATCGAGCAGCGCCAGCCAGGTCGCCAGGCTGGCCGCGCGGTCGTGGAAGTATTCGTGCTGCACTTCGGCGATACGCTGCACGAACAGCGGATTGTGGGGATACCGCCGTCGCAGGTCCTGGAGCACCGCGAGCCCGCGCTGCGGCTGATCCTCGTACCAGAAATAGATCCAGTGCAGCTGGTAATCGGCCTCGCCGCGCAGCAGCGTCCCGCGCTCGCGCGCCGCGAGCATGTCGGCCAGGCCCTCCTCGCGATCGCCGCCGGGCAGCAGCAGGAGGAAGCGGAGGATCTTCGCCGCGGCGGGTGCGACCGCCGCGTAGTACTTGTAGAGGCCGATCCCGAACCGGGCGTCGTAGAGATCCGGATCGAGCAGCAGCGCGCGCTCGAGCGCTTCGCGAATGTGCTTGCCGTCGCGCGCCGCCGCCATGCGCTCGCCGCGGAGCACCCGCCACTGCACGCGCGCGCCGTACGCCGCGCCGAGGTAGAACCACGCCTCGGCGCGATCCGGTTCCCGCCCGGTCCAGTCCTCTGCCGAGGCGATGGCGCCGTTCACCTCGTCGAGAAACGTGGCGTCGAGCGCCTGGCTGCGATCGTCGAGCTGGATGCGCCACCAGGTCGCGGTGGCCGTGAGCAGCTCGCAGGCGACCCCTGGCGCAGGGGCGCAGCCGGTCTGAAGCGATCGATCGGCCTGCTCGAAGCCTGCGTCGAGAATGAGATCGTAGATGGCTGCGAGCCTGGTCGACTCGCTGAGCGCGGCCGCGCCGGCGGGAGGAACGGTGAGCGCGGCGCCGAGCAGAAGGGTCAGCGTGCGAGATCGTGCACGCGGGCGCGTCACACCACGCTCGTCCGCAGTTTCTGTTTCTCGGCGTGACGCTCGAGCGCCAGCCGGACCAACCGATCGAGCAGGTCGGGATACGCGAGGCCCGACGCCGCCCAGAGCTTGGCGTACATGCTGATCGTCGTGAACCCCGGAATCGTGTTCACCTCGTTGACGAAGACCTCGCCGGTCGCGCGCGCCAGGAGGAAATCCACGCGCGCCATGCCGGCGCCGTCAATCGAGCGAAACGCCTCGACCGCCATCCGCCGGATGGCCTCGTGCTCGCCGGCACCGAGCGGCGCCGGGATATGCAGCTCGGGGCTGTCGTCGAGGTACTTCGCCTCGTAATCGTAGAACTCGCGCTTCGGCACGATCTCGCCGGCCACCGATGCCTCGGGATCCTCGTTGCCGAGCACGGCAACCTCGATCTCGCGCGCCTCGCGCACGCCCTGTTCGATGACGACCTTGCGGTCGTACTCGAAGGCGAGATCGATCGCGCCGGCGAGCTCGCTTGCCGTCTTCACCTTGGAGATGCCGACGCTCGATCCGAGATTGGCGGGCTTGACGAACACGGGCAGGCCGAGCGTCTCGACGATCTCCTGCACGATCGCGCCGGCGCCTCCCCCCCACTCGCGGCGCAGCAGCACGCGATACGGGCCGACCCGCAGCCCGCGTGCGGCAAACGCGACCTTCATGAGCGCCTTGTCCATCCCGACGGCGGAGGCCAGCACACCGGCGCCCACGTACGGCAGATTGGCGAGCTCGAGCAGCCCCTGGACCGTCCCGTCTTCGCCGTACGGTCCGTGCAGCACGGGGAACACCACGTCGATCCCGAGGCCGGTCACAAACGCGTTCTCCCGGCTGTCGCCGTCACCGCGGCTTCGCTCGATCGTCAGCAGCGGCTCCTCGGTGGGATACGCGACCATGTGCGCCTGCCGGCCGTGGCGCAGGGACGACGCCGCCTGCAGGCGCGCCTGTTCGATCACTTCCGAGGCCGCGATCGCCACCGGCGGCCGATCGGCGATCACCCAGCGGCCATCCTTTTCGATCCGGATCGGAACCGGATCGTACTGCTTGCGGTCGAGGTGCTTGAAGATCGCCGCGGCCGACGCGATCGAGACCTCGTGTTCGCCCGAGCGGCCGCCGTAGATGATCCCGATGCGCAACTTCTTCACGAGCAGGCTCCCGGCCCCGTGTCGAGCGATCCGTCCCGCCGGACCGGCGCCCCGCGCCGCGACCAGCAGGGCTTCTAATATACCTGTATCCTGCCTGCGTCCCCGTCGATGGCCGACACCTCGTTCAGCTTCACGCTCACCCACCGCGACGGCCGCGCACGGTGCGGCGTACTGACCACGCCGCACGGACGCATCGAGACACCGGTCTTCATGCCGGTCGGCACGCAAGGGTCGGTGAAGGCGATGACGCAGGCGCAGCTCGTCGAAGCGGGCGCTGCGATCGTGCTCGGCAACACGTATCACCTGCACTTGCGTCCGGGCGAGGCGGCGGTCGCGCGCCGCGGGGGCCTGCACCGATTCATCGGCTGGCCGCATTCGATCCTCACCGACAGCGGCGGCTATCAGGTGTTCAGTTTGAGCAGCCGTCGCCGGGTGGGCGAGGACGGCGTCACCTTCCAGTCGCATCTGGACGGAAGCCGTCGCTTCCTCTCACCCGAGAATGTGGCCGCCATTCAAGCGCAGCTCGGCTCCGACATCGCGATGGCCTTCGACGAGTGTCTGTCGTATCCCGTCGAACACGACGTGGCGCGCACGTCGATGGAGCGGACGCTCAGGTGGGCTCGCCGCGGGCGCGAGGCGTTCCTGCGCGTGATGTCCGGTGAGGCGTCCGCCAATCCGGCTGAAGCCGGATCCCGCGCGCGAGAGCCGGTAACGGTCACCACCCCCGGGCAGGTGCAGTTCGGCATCGTGCAGGGCAGCGTCTTTCCCGACCTGCGCGAAGCGAGCGCTCGCGGCACCGTCGAGATCGGCTTCGATGGCTACGCGATCGGAGGTCTGAGCGTCGGCGAACCGAGCGCGCAGATGTACGAGGTCGCCGAGTACACCGCGGCCTGGCTACCGGAGGATCGGCCACGGTACCTGATGGGCGCGGGCACTCCGCTCGACCTCGTCGAGGCCGTCGCGCGCGGGATCGACATGTTCGACTGCGTGATGCCGACACGCAACGCCAGGAACGGACAGCTGTTCACGCGGCAGGGAAAGCTCAACATCAAGAACGCGGCCTTCGCCGAGGACGATCGCCCGCCCGACGAGGCGTGCGGCTGCTACACCTGCCGGACGCACTCACGTGCGTACCTTCGACATCTCTTTCTAGCTGGCGAGATGACCGCGGCGACGTTGAACAGCATCCATAACATCCAGTTCTACCTTGACACCATGGAGGCGATCAGGGACTCTATTGTATTCGGCCGCTTCGAAGCGTTCAGACAAGCGCTTCGTCAGGCCTGGTCTCCTCGGCCGCCGGATCCCTGACGCGCGCGCACCGTGGACCACCGCGGCTTTCCGCCAGCATTCCGTACTTGTGATGAAGGATTCGGCCCTGGGCTTGACCGACATCGGCCCGCTTCTCGCGATGGGTACTCCTCCGGAGGGCGGCGTCAGTCCGCTCGTCCAGCTGATTCCCTTCGCGCTCATCCTGACGATCTTCTATGTCGTGATCCTGCTGCCCATGCGGCGCCGGCAGAAGAAGGTCCAGGAGTTTCTCACCAGCCTCAAGGTCGGCGATCGCATCGTCACGTCGGGCGGGATCCACGGATCGATCACGAAGCTCGGCGAGAAGGCGATCCAGGTGCAGATTGCCGACAAAGTGCGGGTGGACATCGCCCGCTCGGCCATCGTCGGCTACCAGGGCCAGGAGCCTGTGGTGCCCGAGGCCGGCAACTCGTAACGCGCCTGCGCGCAACCGAACTGGGACATGAAGAAGAACCTGCGTTGGAGGCTCGCGGCAATCGTCGCGGTGATTGTCGTCGGCGTCTGGCTGATTTACCCGCCGTCGCAGAAGATCCGCCTCGGCCTCGACCTCAAGGGCGGCGTGCACCTCGTGCTCCGCGTCCAGACCGACGATGCGCTGCGGGTCGAGACCGAAACCGCGATGGAACGGATGCGGAGCGAGCTGGTGAAGGCGGGCGCAACCGGCGTCACCGCCGCCACCCTCAGCCCCACGTCGTTCCAGCTGACCGGCGTGCCCGACGCGCAGGACGCGCTCGTGCGGCAGCTCCGCACCGAAGTCGAGGCGACATACAACCCCGTCTCGTCCTCCGGCGGCACCTACCGGTTCGAGATGAAGCCGAACATTGCCGTGCAGATGCGCGACGACACGGTCACGCAGGCGATCCGGACGATCGAGAACCGCGTCAACGAGCTCGGCGTCGCCGAGCCCGTCGTGGCGCGGCAGGGCACGGCCGATCAGATTCTCGTGCAGCTGCCGGGCGTCACCGACGTCGCACGGGCGAAGGACATCATCAAGTCGACGGCGCTCCTCGAGCTGAAGCTGGTCGAGCAGGGCCCCGCGCCCACGCAGGAGGCGCTGCTTCAGTCGACCAATGGCGCCGTCCCGCCCGGCATGGAGGTCGTCTCCGGCGTGTCGGAGTCGTCGGCGCCCGGAGAGCGGGCGGGCACCAACTATTACCTGGTCCGGAAGACGCCCATCATCACCGGCCGCGATCTGCGAACCGCGAGACAAACGCTCGATGAGTACAACAAGCCGGCGGTCGGCTTCTCCCTCAAGAGCGACGGCGCCGTGAAGTTCGGCAACGCCACGGGCGCGAACATCGGGCGCGCACTGGCCATCATCCTGGACAACCGCGTGCACTCGGCACCGCGCATCGACGGGCGGATCACCGACGAGGGCCGGATTTCGGGCAGCTTCACGCAGCAGGAGGCGGCTGACCTGGCCCTCACGCTCCGATCCGGCGCCCTGCCGGCGTCGCTCACGTACCTCGAAGAGCGCACCGTCGGCCCGTCGCTCGGCCGCGACTCCATCCGCGCCGGCATCATCGCCTCGCTGGTCGGTCTCGGCCTCGTCATCCTGTTCATGCTGGGGTATTACAAGTTGTCGGGCATCAACGCGATTGTGGCGATGGCGCTCAACCTGCTCATTCTGGCCGCGCTCATGGCGTACTTCGGCGCGACGATGACGCTGCCGGGCATCGCGGGGTTCATCCTGACAATCGGCATGGGCGTCGACTCGAACGTGCTGATCTTCGAGCGCATCAAGGAGGAGCTCGCCGCCCAGAAGGGCGTGCGCGCCGCCGTGGCGGCCGGCTTCGACCGCGTGTTCCTGACGATTCTCGACACGCACGTGGCCTCGCTCATCGCCGCGGCATTCCTTTTCCAGTTCGGCACGGGCCCCATTCGCGGCTTCGCCATCACGCTCACGATCGGGCTGCTCACCAACGTCTTCACGTCGGTGTTCGTGTCGCGGACGCTGTTCGAGATGGTGATCGGCCGGTCGACGCAGCGGATCAGCATCTAGCGGACCAGGATCATGCGATTCTTCCAAAACGCGAATTACGACTTCATCCGGTGGCGGTGGCACGCGCTCGTGCTCTCGTCGGCCGTCATCATCGGCGGCTTCGTGCTGATGCTGCTGCGCGGCGGCATGCCGCTCGGCATCGACTTCACCGGCGGCACGATCGTCGTGCTGAAGTTCCAGCAGCACGTGTCCGACGAGCAGGTGCGGGACGCGCTCGACGTGCTGCCGGGTGAGAAGGTGGTCCAGCAGTACGGTGATCCGGCGCAGAACGAAATCCTCATCCGGTTCCCGCAAACCGAGCAGGCCGAGCAGGGGTTCGGGCTCGAGGCCAGCTCGCATCAGGCCATCACGGCGCTCGAGAAGGCGAACGTCGGCAAGTTCGAGGTGCTGAGCACCGAGGTCGTGGGTCCGGTCGTCGGCGCCGACCTCCAGCGGAAGGGCATCTACGCGACGATCGCCTCGATCCTCGGGTTGAGCATCTACATCGCGCTTCGGTTCCGGTTCATCTTCGCGGTCGGGGCGCTCGCCGCCACGTTCCATGACATCTTCGTGGTCCTGGCGATGATGGGCTTTCTCGGCTACGAGCTGTCGCTGAACGTGGTCGCTGCCATCCTCACGATCACCGGGTACTCGGTGAACGACACGATCGTGATCTTCGACCGCGTGCGTGAGAACGTGCGGCTGATGCGGCGCGAACCGCTCGATCAGATCGTCAACACGAGCGTGAACCAGACCCTCGGCCGCACGGTGATCACGGCCACGACCACTTTCCTCGCCGTGCTGGGACTCTACGTGTTCGGGGGCGAGGTGCTGCGCGGCTTCGCGTTCGCGATGCTCGTGGGGGTCGTCACCGGCACGTACTCGACGATTTTCATCGCCGCGACAATCGCGATCATCCTGAGCCGCCGCGAGCTGAAGGCCCGCAAGGGCGCGGCGCCCGCGTCCGGCCGGCCGTCGGCCGCCGACAAGCCGGCGGCCGACAGGCCGGCCGCCTCCCGGTCAAAGAAGTCCGGCCGCAACGTGCGCGCCTCGTAGATGACGACCGGCGGTTGTTGCGCGGGCCGGCCACGGGGCGGGCCCGCGTTGTCCCACACTCCGACCGCACGTCCGGCCGCGGCGCCGCCTGACGGTCGCGCCGCGCTCGCGGATGGCCCTCCCGCAAGGGGACTGTTCACGTTCGGATCGCAGGGGGGGCTGTCCCCGATCGGGTCGTGACCTATTTCGAAGCCGCGCTGCTCGGCGTGGTGCAGGGCCTCACCGAGTTCCTGCCCGTCTCGAGCTCCGCTCACCTGATTCTGGCGCGGGCCTTCTTCGGCTGGGACGCCGATCAGTTCGGCCTCTCGTTCGACGTCGCGTGCCACCTCGGCACGCTGATCGCCGTGCTCGCGTTCTTTCGCGCCGACATCGCCCGAATGATCGCGGCCATCCCGCGCATGATCGCGCCGGCTGGCAACGAATACGCGCGGCTCGACTGGCTCGTCGTCGTCGGGACCATCCCGGTCGTCATCGTGGGACTCCTGCTCCGGAACGCGGAGGATGCGCTGCGAACCCCGATCGTGGCCGGCGCGACGCTCGCGATCGGCGGGGTGCTCCTCATCGTCGCGGATCGCTGGTCCACGCACACGCGATCGGCCGACAGCCTCGGGTACGGCGAAGCCGCGGCCCTCGGCGTTGCGCAATCGGCCGCGCTCGTGCCGGGCGTCTCGCGTTCCGGGGCGACGATCACGCTGGCCCTGTTCTTCGGCCTCAAGCGCGACACCGCGGCGCGATTCTCGTTCCTGCTCGGGATCCCGGCGATCACCGCCGCGGCCGTGCACGAGGGCGTGAAGCTGCTCGCCGAGCCGATGCCGGCGCAGACGGCGCAGCTGTTCGTGCTCGGGATCGCGGTTTCGGCGGTCGTCGGGTATCTGACGATCAAGTACTTCCTCCGGTATCTTGCGAGCCATTCGCTCAGCGTGTTCGGCTGGTACCGCCTGGCGCTGGCCGCCGCCGTCGTCGTCTGGCTCCTCTCGCGCTGAGGCGCGCCATGCTCCAGTGGATCCGGCGAAGCTTCATCACGGGCTTCTTCGTCACCGTGCCGCTCCTCATCAGCGTGGCGGCCCTCGTGTGGATCTTTCGCGTCGTCGACGGCGTGACGGCGCCGCTCTTCGCGCGATGGCTGGGCCGCAGCCTGCCGGGCCTCGGCATCGTGACGACGGCGGTGCTCGTGTTCTGCATCGGCGTCATCGCCACCAACGTCGTCGGCAAGCGCGTGCTGCAGCGCGCCGAGTCGTGGCTGCTGCACGTGCCGCTCTTCAAGACGGTGTACGCGCCGGTCAAGCAGCTGGTGGCGGCCTTTTCGCCGGACAACGAGGCCGGGTTCAAACGGGTGGTGCTCGTGGACGATCCCGGCCGCGGACTCGTCCTCGGCTTTCTCACGCGCGAGTTCACGCTCGATCGGGAGGACGGACACGGTCAGGACGCGCTCGTCGCCGTGTACGTGCCGACCAATCATTTGTATCTTGGTGACGTCATCGTGTATCGCCGCGATCACGTACGCTTCCCGAATCTCTCGGTCGAGGAAGGCCTTCGCATCTTTCTTACAGGCGGGACGGCGATTCCGGCCCATGTGCAGGATCGCGGCGAGGTGAACCTTCCCCGGCGGTGAGCCCCGCAGGACGCATTCCGAGCGCGTATAATCGCGGGTCCGTGGCCGGGTGCGATCACGTCCGGCCCGACGCGTCTTCATTCAGAGGGTGTGAGAGGTCACATGCGTTCGATCCTACAGACAGCCCGCCGTTCGTGTCGCGGGACCGCGTTGCTGACACTGCTGGTCCTGGCGCTCTCTGCGGCCTACAGCGGTATCGCGCTGGCGCAGCCGCCGCCCGCAGCCGAGCAGGCTGGCGCCGCGCATCACACGCCTGGCGGCGAGGTGAACATCCAGGTGCCGGACCTGCGGCAGGCCCGGTTCCTCGGGCTCGACGGCCATCAGATCCTGCTCTCCGGCCTGCTGGTGTGCGTGCTGGGGCTGGCGTTCGGGGCGATGACGTACGCCGGCGTCAAGCGGCTGCCGGTGCACGATTCGATGGCGGAGATCTCGGAGCTGATCTACGAGACCTGCAAGGCCTACATGCTGCAGCAGGGCAAGCTGCTGCTGATTCTCGAAGTGTTCATCGGCACGATCATCGTGGCCTACTTCTCGATGATCGGCTTCGAGTCCTGGAAGATCGGCATCATCCTGCTCTTCTCGCTCATCGGCATGGCCGGCAGCTACAGCGTCGCGTGGTTCGGCATCCGCATCAACACGCTGGCCAATTCGCGGACCGCGTTTGCCAGCCTGCGCGGGAAGGCGTGGCCCGTCTGCGAGATCCCGCTGCGCGCCGGCATGTCGGTCGGCATGATGCTCATCTCGGTCGAGCTGCTCTTCATGCTCGCCATCATCCTGTTCATTCCGGGCGAGTACGCCGGTCCCTGCTTCCTCGGCTTCGCGATCGGCGAATCGCTCGGCGCGGCCGCGCTCCGCATCGCCGGCGGCATCTTCACGAAGATTGCCGACATCGGGTCCGACCTGATGAAGGTCGTTTTCAAGATCAAGGAAGACGACGCGCGCAACCCGGGTGTGATCGCGGACTGCACGGGCGACAATGCGGGCGACTCGGTCGGCCCGACCGCCGACGGGTTCGAAACCTACGGCGTGACCGGCGTCGCGCTCATCGCGTTCATCACGCTCGCAGTCCCCGATCCGGTCGTGCAGGTCCAGCTGCTCGTGTGGATCTTCATGATGCGCGTCATGATGGTCCTTGCCGCCGGGCTCTCGTACCTGGTGACCAACGCGGCGTCCACGTCCAGGTACCGGAACGCCTCGTCGATGCACTTCGAGGCGCCGCTCACGCTGCTGGTCTGGGTGACCTCGCTCGTGTCGGTGGGACTCACCTACGTGCTCTCGTACTTGTTGATTCCGGTCTTCGGCACCAATACGGATCTCTGGTGGCAGCTCTCGACCGTGATCACCTGCGGCACGCTGGCAGGCGCCATCATCCCGGAGCTGGTGAAGGTCTTCACCTCGACGACCTCGGCGCACGTGCGGGAGGTGGTCACCTCCTCGCGGGAAGGCGGCGCGTCGCTGAACATCCTGTCGGGGTTCGTGGCCGGTAATTTCAGCGCGTACTGGCTCGGCCTCACGATCATGGGCCTGATGGCGATCGCGTCTTTCGTGAGCACGCTCGGCCTCGGCGAGTTCATGAAGGCGCCGGCCATCTTCGCCTTCGGCCTCGTGGCGTTCGGCTTCCTCGGCATGGGGCCGGTCACGATCGCGGTGGACTCCTACGGCCCCGTTACCGACAACGCGCAGTCCGTGTACGAGCTCTCGATGATCGAGCAGATCCCGGGCATCGAAGGCGACCTCAAGCGGCGGTTCGGCTTCGACGTGAACTTCACCGCCGCCAAGGATCTGCTCGAGGAGAACGACGGCGCCGGCAACACGTTCAAGGCCACCGCCAAACCGGTGCTCATCGGCACGGCGGTCGTGGGGGCGACGACGATGATCTTCTCGATCATCATGGCGCTGACGCAGGGGCTGACGACCGGGATGCAGAACCTCTCGATCATCCACCCGCCGTTCCTGCTCGGGCTCATTACCGGCGGCGCGGTGATCTACTGGTTCACCGGCGCCTCGACGCAGGCCGTGACGACCGGCGCGTACCGCGCCGTCGAATTCATCAAGCGCAACATCCGGCTCGAGGACACGGCCCGAGCCTCGGTCGAGGACAGCCGGAAGGTGGTCGCCATCTGCACGCAGTATGCGCAGAAGGGGATGTTCAACATCTTCCTCGGGGTGTTCTTCTCGACGCTCGCCTTCGCGTTCATCGATCCGTTCTATTTCATCGGGTATCTGATCTCGATCGCGCTCTTCGGGCTGTTCCAGGCCATCTTCATGGCCAACGCGGGCGGGGCCTGGGACAACGCCAAGAAGATCGTCGAGACCGAGCTGAAGATGAAAGGCACCGAGCTGCACGACGCATCGGTCGTTGGCGACACGGTCGGCGATCCGTTCAAGGACACCTCGTCGGTGGCCATGAACCCGGTCATCAAATTCACGACGCTGTTCGGGCTGCTCGCCGTCGAGCTCGGCGTCTATCTGGGCGCGATGCACGGCGCGATGCTGGGCCGCGTGCTCGCGATTGCGTTTTTCGTGATCAGCCTCGTCTTCGTATGGCGATCGTTTTACGGGATGCGGATCGGCACGGCCGAGCCCGCCGAGGTGGCGACGGTTGGATCTCGATAGCGCCGAGGTCGGTGGTGCCCGACAGCGCCGGTCGGGTGATGCGCCGTCATGGGATGGTTCGTCCGTCCAGTTGACGGGTCAGGAGGGGCTCGTTACAATGCGCCGGTTTTCGCTCAGCGGTTGCCGTATACGTCCTGCCGCGCCCGCATCGGGCGTGTCCGCGGCGAGGTTGCGACCTCCGGCTGCTGAGCCGGCGCGTGTCCGAGCCGCGCCTCGATCGCCGAGGTGTCAACGCGAACCGACCCACTCGACGTCAGACTCGCGTCAC
>Ga0210115_1000130_pt1 | contig 18887 bp, 17 predicted proteins | sample MayberryNW_TuleB_2_FD_185526 | JGI IMG/M metagenome (GOLD analysis project Ga0210115, IMG submission 185526) | Wetland microbial communities from San Francisco Bay, California, USA, that impact long-term carbon sequestration - MayberryNW_TuleB_D2... | ecosystem: Environmental > Aquatic > Marine... | reverse complement strand
TGGTCGCCGGGGCGCCGGCAGCCGCCGGCACCGGCACCGGCGTCCGGTTCTTCCAGGCGGCCCACCAGCGGGACAGGAACGAGGGGCCGTAGGGCTGGGGCACCACCGCGATCGCGACCATCAGCAGCAGAGCAGCAGCGATGGCGTCGACCCAGTAGTGGTTGGCCGTGGCCACGACGACGATCACCGTGATCAGGGGGTGCAGCATGGCGATCCACCGCCACCGGCTCCGCGCGGTCTGGACGACCACGATCGCGAGCAGCAGCGCCCACCCGACGTGCAGGCTCGGCATGGCGGCGAACTGGTTGGCGATGGTGGCCGAGCTGTCGCCGTAGGCCGACGGCCCGAAGACGGCCATCGTGTCCAGGAAGCCGAGGCTGCTCAGCATCCGCGGCGGGGCCAACGGCATGACGACGTGGACGACCAGGGCGAGCCCGGTGAGCAGACTGAGCAGGCGCCGGGCGTAGCGGTACTCCTCAGGCGGCCGGCGGAGCCAGCCCCAGATCAGGAAGGCCGCCGTCAGCGGGAAGTGGACACCGACGTAGTACCAGTTGGCGGCGCGGAGCAGGTCGGGCCACTGCAGGGCCCACTGCTGGAAGAGCTCTTCGTCGGGCAGCCGGAGCGTGCGCTCGATGTCCCAGACCCACCAGGCGTTGGTGACGGCCAGCTGGTCGTGCCCGGTGATGGCCAGCCGACCCAGGCGGTAGGCGAGGAACAGGCTGGCGACGAGCGCCACCTCTCGGACCAGCGGAGGGCGGCGGGACCGGATGCGCCGCGGGTCAGGACGCGTCGAGACACCTGCCTCGGAGACAACGGCCTCCGGGCCCCCGAACCGCCCAGCGCAACGCACCCATCGAGTTTCCCATGGATCGCCGACATTTTCCGCGCAGTTGCCGGGCGCACTACCGGCGGGACGCCGTCCGGGGGTCACGCCAGCAGGTCCACCGCCGCCCCGAAGACCCGCGGCAGCCGGGCCGCTGCCGGGACCAGCAGTCCCCGCGGACCCGGCCGAGCGGTCAGTCCGAGCAGGGTCCCGGTGAGCAGCCGGTGCCGACGGGTGGCCCGGGACCAGGCCCCCGTGTAGCGCTCGGGGTGGTCGTCGGCAACGGCCGCGACCGCCTCGCGGGCAGCCGTGAAGCCGGTCGAGAGCCCCTCGCCGGTCAGCGCGTCCACGTAGCCGGCGGCGTCGCCTACCAGGAGGATCCGCCCCTTCCGGACGCTCCGGGCGTTCTGTCGCAGCGGTCCGGCGCCGCGCAGCTCGGTCACGGCGGATGCTCCGCGCAGCCGGGCGGTGAGCGTCGGGAGCGCGTCCAGCGCCTCGTCGAACCCGGTGCCGGGCGGTCCCAGGACCGCCACCCCGACCATCTCGTCGGCGACCGGTGTCACGTAGGCCTCGTGGCCGGGAGCCCAGTGCACCTCGACGTGGTCGGTCCACGGCCGCACCGCGTAGTGACGGCGGATCCCGAACCGCACCGGGGACCGCCCCGTGGCCGGGAGGTCGAGGCCGGCCTGGCGACGTACGGTCGAGTGCAGGCCGTCCGCCGCCACCAGCCACCGCGCCCGCATCCCCGCTGCAGCCACGGCGGACCCGTCGTCGGTCACGTCCCGCACCCGTCCCTCGACCCGGCACACGCCGGTCCGGTCCGCGGCCGCGGCGAGTGCCGCGTGCAGCGCCGTCCGGCGCACGCCGAGGCCGGGACCGTGGCGGAAGGTCGCGGCCACCTCGCGGTCGAGCCCGACGTAGCGGATCCCGACGAACGGCCGCCCGTGCACCGCGACACCGAGGGCGCGCAGCCGGCCCGCCGCGGTGGGCATCAGACCTTCGCCGCACGCCTTGTCCACCGGCGACGGGCGCGGCTCGACGACGGCGACGTCGAGTCCGCGACGCCGCGCCTCCAGCGCCGTCACCAGCCCGACCGGGCCGCCGCCGGCCACGATCAGGTCGAGGGTCCGGGTCGTCCCGACGGCCCGCACGCTCACACCCGGCTTCCGGTCGGCGGCGCTGCCAGCTCGCGGAGCGCCTCGTTCTCGCACCGGATCCGGGTGCGGAGCAGCACCGCGTTCGCGACCGTGAACACCAGGGCGGTCACCCACGCGGTGTGCACGAGCGGCAGCGCGAAGCCTTCGACGACGACCGCGAGGTAGTTGGGGTGACGAAGACGGCGGTACGGACCCGAGCTCACCAGCTGGGACCCGGGGACGACGACCACCCGGGTGCTCCAGGCCGGTCCGAGGCTCGCGATGCACCACCAGCGAAGGGCCTGGCTGGCCAGCGCCAGGGCCAGCATCGGCCAGCCGAGCCACGGCAGGAACGGCCGGTCGGCGACGGCGACCTCGACGACGGCACCGACGAGCAGGCCGGTGTGCAGCACGACCATCACCGGGTAGTGCCCGAGCCCGCGCTCCACTCCCCCGGCGGCCTTGGCGGCCTGCACGTGCCGCGAGCTGACGACCAGCTCGGCGAGCCGCTCGGCCCCGACGGCGAGGACCAGGAGCAGGAAGAGCGACTCGCTGCTCACCATCGCAGCAGCACCAGCTCGGAGCAGAAGCCCGGGCCCATGGCGAGCATCACCGCCGGGCTGCCGGGGACGGGACGTGGCTCGGCCAGGGCTGCGGCGAGCACGTGCAGCACCGAGGCCGACGACAAGTTCCCGACCTGCTCCAGCGAACGCCAGGTGCGGTCCAGCGCGCCGGGCCCGAGGCCGAGCGTCCGCGACATCGCGTGCAGGACCTTGGGCCCGCCGGGGTGCGCGACCCAGGTCTCGACCTCGTCGACCTTGACGTCGTGGTCACCCAGGAACGTCGTGACGTCCTGCCCGAGATGCTCCTCCACGACGTCGGCCACGCTGGCCGCGAGCACGATCCGGAATCCGCTGCCGCCGATGTCCCAGCCCATGACCCGTTCGGTGTCCGGGTAGAGCCGGCTGCGGGTGGCGACGACCGTCGGCCCGTCGATGCCGAGCTGGGCGGCGCGCCGGTCGCCGACGAGCACGACCGCCGCGGCGCCGTCGCCGAAGAGCCCGCTGGCGACCAGGTTGGCCATGCTGGTGTCGTCGCGCTGGACCGTGAGCGAGCACAGCTCGACGGAGAGCAGGACGGCCACGACGTCGGGATCGCCGGCCACCAGGTCGTGCAGCCGGGCGACCCCGGCCGCACCGGCGACGCAGCCCAGTCCGAACAGCGGGACCCGGCGGACGTCCGGCCGCAGCCCCAGCACCGGCACGAGTCTCGCGTCCAGGGTCGGGGCGGCCACGCCGGTCACGGTGGTGGTCATCAGGACGTCGACGTCGGAGGGCCCGAGTCCGACTGCCGCGAGCGCGGCCCCGACGGCCTCGGCACCGAGGCGGGTGCCCACGTCGATGAAGACGTCGTTCGCCGCCCCGAAGCCGGCCAGCCCGGCGTACTTCTCCATCGGCATGGCGAGGTGGCGCCGCTGCACCCCGGTGGCCCGGTGCAGCCGATCGAGGACGCGCCGGTCTTCACCCGGCCCGAGCACCACCTCGGCGAAGGCCTCGGTGAGGGCGCCCTGGTCATATGCATGCGCCGGGAACGCCGGCGCCACCGAGGCGATCCTGGTCACGCGAGGGCTCGACGGAGGGTCCGCGGGCGGCTCATCGGCGTACTTCGTCTGGGGTCGTCCGATCGGACGCTTTCCACAACGATCGGGCGACACGCTCCAGTTCGTGGCTCGGCGGCCGACACTTGGTGTGAGAGTGAGACGGGTCGGGAACCATCGATCACAGCCCTGCCGGGGTCGCTGCGCACTGGTCCATGCTCACACGGGCACGACCGTCGCGCCGCAGGGGCGGGTCGGTCGACCCAGACCGGACGACGCCAGCACCAACCGAAAGCCGCCGACGATGTGCAGTCACCAGCCGCCGTGCCCGAGTGCCGAGGCTCCCGACCGGGAAGCCGCCCACACGGTTGCCGCGCACCCCGAGCAGGGATGGAGCCTGCTCTGCAACGGAGTCCTCCTCTTCGAGGACACCGGCGAGCTGCTGCCCGACGGCAGCATCATCGCGCCGCACCGGCCGCGTGCCTTCTCGCACGCCGCCTGACCCGACCGGACGCGACCCGGCGCGGCGGGCTGCGCGTCAGTCGGACTGGTAGCTCTCGACCGGCGGGCAGCTGCAGACCAGGTGGCGGTCGCCGTACGCGCCGTCGATCCGTCGCACGGGCGGCCAGTACTTCGACGCCGGGTCCACTCCGGCCGGCAGGACCGCCTCGCCCCGGTCGTACGGGTGCTCCCACTCCCCGAGCAGCGTTGCGGCCGTGTGCGGCGCGTTGCGCAGCGGGTTGTCGTCACGCGGCAGGTCGCCGGAGCCGACCCGCTCGATCTCCTGGCGGATCGCGATCATCGCGTCGCAGAACCGGTCCAGCTCGGCCAGGTCCTCGGACTCCGTCGGCTCGATCATCAGCGTGCCGGCCACCGGGAAGGACATCGTCGGGGCGTGGAAGCCGTAGTCGATGAGCCGCTTCGCGACGTCGTCGACGGTCACGCCGGTCTCCTTCGTGATCGGGCGCAGGTCGACGATGCACTCGTGGGCGACCAAGCCGGAGGCGCCGGAGTAGAGGACCGGGTAGTGCGGACCGAGCCGGGCCGCGACGTAGTTGGCGCCGAGGATCGCGACCTGGGTCGCCTCGGTCAGCCCGGCGGCCCCCATCAGCCGGACGTAGGCCCACGAGATCGGCAGGATGCCGGCCGATCCCCACGGCGCCGCCGACACCGGGCCGACGCCCGTCTCCGGTCCGGCAGCCGGCTGCAGCGGATGGTTGGGCAGGTACGGCGCCAGGTGCGCGCGCACGCCCACCGGACCGACCCCCGGACCGCCGCCGCCGTGCGGGATGCAGAACGTCTTGTGCAGGTTCAGGTGCGAGACGTCTGCCCCGAAGTGACCCGGCCGGGCGACCCCGACCAGCGCGTTGAGATTGGCTCCGTCGACGTACACCTGGCCGCCCGCGTCGTGCACGATCGCGCACAGCTCCGCGATGTCCTGCTCGAAGACGCCGTGGGTCGACGGGTAGGTGACCATGACCGCGGCCAGGTCGTCGGCGTGCTCCGCGACCTGCGCCCGCAGGTCGTCGAGGTCGACGTCCCCGGCTTCGGTGGTCGTGACGACGACCACCTTCATGCCGGCCATCACGGCCGACGCCGCGTTGGTGCCGTGCGCGCTCGCCGGGATCAGGCAGACCCGGCGCTGGCCCTGCCCGTTGGCCCGGTGGTAGGCACGGATCGCGAGCAGGCCGGACAGCTCACCCTGGGACCCGGCGTTGGGCTGCAGCGAGACGGCGTCGTAGCCGGTGACCTCGCAGAGCCAGGACTCGAGCTGGCGCACCAGCTCGACGTAGCCCTGCGCCTGCTCGATCGGAGCGAAGGGATGGATGGCCGCGAACTCCGGCCAGGTGATGGGCTCCATCTCGGTGGTCGCGTTGAGCTTCATCGTGCAGGAGCCGAGCGGGATCATCGTCCGGTCCAGCGCGAGGTCGCGGTCGGCCAGCCTGCGCAGGTAGCGCAGCATCGCCGTCTCCGACCGGTGCTCGTGGAAGACCGGGTGGGTCAGCACGTCGTCGCTGCGGAGTGACTCGCCGGGCAGCAACCCGGCCGAGGTCACCGCGTCGACGTCGACGTCCCCGGCACCGAAGGCGATCCACACCGCACGCAGCTGGTCGCGGGTCGTGGTCTCGTCACAGCTGATGCCGACGTGGTCCCCGTCGACCAGCCGCAGGTTGATGCCCAGCTCCTCGGCGGCCCGGACCGTCGCGCCGGCCCGGCCCGGCACCCGCACCAGCACCGTGTCGAAGAACGCCTCGTGGACGACCTCGACACCGTCGATGCCAGCGAGGCCGGCCGCGAGCGTCGCGGCGTGGGCATGGACCCGGGACGCGATGTCCCGCAGCCCGTCCGGACCGTGGTAGACGGCGTACATCCCGGCCATCACGGCGAGCAGCACCTGCGCCGTGCAGATGTTGCTGGTGGCCTTCTCGCGCCGGATGTGCTGCTCACGGGTCTGCAGGGCCAGGCGGTACGCCGGGGCGCCGTCGACGTCCTTGCTGACGCCGACCAACCGGCCGGGCATCGAGCGCTCGAGCCCGCTGCGGACCGCGAGGTAGCCGGCGTGCGGGCCGCCGAAGCCCATCGGCACCCCGAAGCGCTGGCTGCTGCCGACCGCGATGTCGGCGCCGAGCTCGCCGGGCGATCGCAGCAGGGTGAGCGCGAGCAGGTCGGCGGCCATCACGACCAGCGCCCCGGTCTCCTTGGCCGACGCCACGACCGAGGCGTAGTCGTCGGCGGCGCGCAGCGCGCCGGAGGTCCCGGGGTACTGGAGCAGCACACCGAAGACCTCCCGGTCGGGCAGCCCGTCGGCGTACACGTCGGTGACGACGACCTCGAGCCCCAGCGGCTCGGCGCGCGTCTGCACCACGGCGAGCGTCTGGGGCAGCACGTCCTCGTCGACGACGAAGACGGCGTCCCCGGACGCCTTGCTGGTGCGCCGGGCGAGCGTCATCGCCTCGGCCGCGGCGGTGGCCTCGTCGAGCAGGCTGGCACCGGCGACCGGGAGCCCGGTCAGGTCGGTGACGACGGTCTGGAAGTTGAGCAGGGCCTCGAGCCGGCCCTGCGAGATCTCGGGCTGGTACGGCGTGTAGGCGGTGTACCAGGCCGGGTTCTCCAGCACGTTGCGCAGGATCACCGGCGGAGTGACCGTGCCGGAGTAGCCCAGTCCGATCATCGACGTCAGCACCCGGTTGCGCCCGGCCAGCTCGCGCAGCTCGGCGATCACCTCGTGCTCGGCCCGGCCCTCGGCGAGGGCCAGCGGGCTGTCGCTGTGCACCGTCTTGGGCACGGCGGTGTCGACCAGCTCGTCCAGGGTCGGGTAGCCGAGGACCGCGAGCATCTTGGCCTGGTCGTCGGCACTCGGGCCGATGTGCCGGCGAGAGAACGGGATGCCGGCGTCCAGCGGGGTGCCGTTGCCGTTCGCGGTGGAGGAGCTCGTCGGGCCGCTCATCGTGGGGGGCCTCCGGGAGGGTCGCCGGTCCGCCCGGCCGCCAGGCGCCGGTCGGTCCCCCTCTGTCGCGGTCGCTCCAGAGCTGCCTCGTCCGCACGGTCCGGGTGCCTGAGAGGTTCCGGGGAGGTTGCCCCTTCGGCGCCCCGTCGCACCGGGCCCTGGGGCGCGGTGCAGCGGGATCTCTCCCGCGCGGGATCACGAGCGGGTCGAGTCTAACCCCCGCCGGGGCCGGGCCCGGGCGCCACGCGGGAGGCGCGGACGGCGCTCAGCCGGTACGGCGGGCGCGGCGTCGCGCGGACAGCTCGTCGCTCGCCTGGTCGCCGGTCGTCGCCGGCAGCTCGTCGCCGGTTTCGTCGCCGGGCCGCTCCCCCGGCATCTCGGCCAGCGAGCCCTCGACCTCGCGCCAGACCCGGCCGACCGCGATGCCGAAGACGCCCTGGCCGCCCTGGACCAGGTCGACGACCTCGTCGGCCGACGTGCACTCGTAGACGCTGGCGCCGTCGCTCATCAGGGTGATCTGGGCCAGGTCGTCGACACCCCGTTCACGCAGGTGGCCGACGGCGGAGCGGATGTTCTGCAGCGAGACCCCGGTGTCGAGCAACCGCTTGACGACCTTGAGCACGAGGATGTCGCGGAAGCTGTAGAGGCGCTGGCTGCCGGAGCCGGCGGCGGAGCGGATGCTCGGCTCGACCAGCCCGGTGCGCGCCCAGTAGTCGAGCTGGCGGTAGGTGATGCCGGCGGCCGAGCACGCGGTCGGACCGCGGTAGCCCATGTCCTCGGGCAGCATCGGCAGGTCGTCGGTGAACAGCAGGCCCTGCTGGCCGGCCGCAGCCCGTGCCGAGGCACGCTGCGCGGCATCGGACCGCTCGCCCGCGGGTCCGCCGGTGCCGCTCGTGCCGCCGGTGCTCATGCCGACCTCCGTCTCGCACGCCCCGGGGGAAGGGTCCGGTGCCCTCCGCCGGCCGCGCGGGCCGGAGGATCACACCGGTGGAGTTACATCGGGGGCGTTCTGCTGCTGACGGTACGCACCCGAGCATGGCCGGTCAACGATCGGGAGGTACCGGACCTCGGCGTGTCCAACTCTCGACCTCAGGTCGAGGTCGACCTACCGGGTCAGCCGCCCGCCTGGCCGGGCGGGGGGCCCTGGAAGTCCTCGGGCGAGATCTGGTCGAGGAACTCGCGGAACTTCTCGACCTCGTCCTCCTGCTCGTCCGGGATGCTGATGCCGGCCTCCTCGAGGACCTCCTCGGCCCCGAAGATCGGCGTGCTGGTGCGCAGGGCCACCGCGATCGCGTCGGACGGGCGGGCGCTGACCTCGACGCCGCTCGCGAAGACCATCTCGGCGTAGAAGACGCCGTCGCGCAGCGAGGTGATGCGCACCTGGGTGAGCTCCTGCCCCGCGGCCTCGAGCAGGTCGCGGATCAGGTCGTGGGTCAGCGGCCGCGGCGGGACCACACCCTGCTGGGCGAAGGCGATCGCCGTCGCCTCGCCGGCGCCGATCCAGATCGGCAGGTAGCGCTCGCCGGCCGACTCCTTGAGCAGGACGATCGGCTGGTTGGAGGGCATCTCCACGCGCACACCCACGACGTCGAGCTCGTTCACGTCGCCCACCCTACCCGCGCCGGCGGCGGCCGCAGCGGGCCTGCGGTCAGTGCCCGACGACGTCGCGCAGGCGCGCCCGCACCAGGGCGGTGTGCAGGCGCAGGGAGGCGGCGCCGAGCTCACGGGCGACCTCCTCGGCCCGGGCGCGGGCCTGCGGGCTGCGCTGCCGCAGGAGGGGCCCGACGACCTGGGCGACCAGGTCGGACTCGCGGTCGGCGGCGGTGCGGAAGGAGCGCAGGTGTCGCGGCTCGAGGCCGTACGCCGTCAGCTCGCCCACCGCCGTCGCCACCGCCAGCGCGTCGGCGTCGTACCAGCCCGGCGCGTCGCCCCGGGCCGAGCCGCGCACCTGCGCGAGGAGCCCGAACGCCTCGACCTGGTCGAGCAGGTCGGCGTCGATGCCGGCGGCCTCCGCGAGCTCGGCGCGGGACAGCCGCAGCTCGACGCTGTCGCCGACCAGCGCACGGGGGCCGGGCAGGTTGTCGTCGGCGCTGCGCGGGACCCGGGGCTTCTCCCCCGGCGTGGCCGGGGGGTCCAGTCCCCGGTCGATCGCGTCGAGGTGCTCGCGGATGACCCGCAGCGGCAGGTAGTGGTCGCGCTGGGTCGCGAGGACGTAGTGCAGCCGGGCGAGGTCCGCGTGGGAGAACTTGCGGTAGCCGGACGGGGTGCGGGCCGGCTCGACCAGGCCCTCGGACTCCAGGAACCGGATCTTGGAGATGGTGACGTCCGGGAACTCCGGGCGCAGCCGGGCCAGGACCTCGCCGATGCTCATCAGCGAGCTGGCGGGCAGCGCGCTGCTCATCGACGGCATCGTTGGCATCGACGGCATGGACGGCATCGACGGCGCATGACTGGTCGGCTCAGCCTTGCTGGCTCGGGTAGTAGACGAGGCGGTACTTGCCGACCTGGACCTCGTCGCCGCCGGCCAGCGGCGTCTCGTCGATGCGCTCCCGGTTGACGTAGGTGCCGTTGAGCGACCCGACGTCGCGGACCGCGAAGCCGTCGCCGGCGCGCACGAACTCCGCGTGCCGGCGGGAGACGGTCACGTCGTCGAGGAAGATGTCGCTCGACGGGTGCCGGCCGGCGGTGGTGGTCTCGGAGTCGAGGAGGAAACGGCTCCCCGAGTTGGGCCCGCGCCGGACCACGAGCAGGGCCGAGCCGGGGGGCAGGGCGTCGACCGCGGCCTGGTCGGCGCCGGAGAGCCCCTCGGACTTCTCCGCGGCCTCACCGGGCTCGAAGCCCCCGCCGCTGATCGTGATCGTCGAGGTCTCGCTGCCGGTCGTCGCCGGGGCCGGTCGCAGCGCGGCTCCGCAGTTGCTGCAGAACCGGGCGTCCTCGGCATTGCTGTGACCGCACTGCGTGCAGCTCGGCATTCGGGTGCGCCTCCTCGACCACGGGGTCGCCGCGGTGCTCTCGGGACTTGCCGGGACGGTCCGGACGGACGTCTGCTGGTTGTCGAGCGACCTTACCCTTCACCAGAGGTCGAGGGCAGGCTTCGGCTCAGCCGTCCAGGCTGGCCCGGTACGCGGCCGCGTCCAGCAGGGCGTCGAAGGCGGACGCGTCGTCGGGCCGGATGGCCAGCATCCAGCCCTCGCCGTAGGGGTCGGAGTTGACCAGCTCCGGAGAGGCGTCGAGGGCCTCGTTGCGCTCGCTGACCGTGCCGGTCACCGGGGCGTAGACGTCCGAGACGCTCTTGGTCGACTCGATCTCGCCGCACGCCTCGCCTTCGGTCACGTGGGTGCCGGCCTCGGGGAGCGTGACGAACACGATGTCGCCCAAGGCGTCCTGTGCGTAGTCGGTCACCCCTACCCGCAGCGTCTCGCCGTCGTCGCCCTCAGTGCGGACCCACTCGTGGTCCTTGGTGTAGTGCAGGTCCTCGGGGGTCACGCAGCAGCCTCTCTACCCGTTGTCGGCGTCGCCGGCCGCACCGGCCGGGCGAGCGTAACGAGGCGACGCAGCCGCCCGCAAGGACGTGATCTCGACCGACTGCTCCTGGGTCACGACGCCCTGCGCGCCGCGCTGGTCGAGGACCTCCAGGACACCACCGGGGATCTCCAGCGCGCTCGCCAGCGTCCCTGGCTCACCGATCACGACGAAGCGGTACGGCGGGCGGAGCACCGTCCCGTCGACCTCGACGCCGGCCCCGCTGCCCGGCCCGCCCGCGTCGACGAACGACGTGCTCGCCACCACCCGGACGGCCGGCCCGTCGACGCTGGAGACCTCGACCGCCTCGGCCCCCGCGTCGCGCAGCTCCTGCAGGGCGTCGATCAGCACGTCCGACCCGACCTCTCCCTCGGGGTCGGTGATGGTCAGCCGGATCCCCGGCCCGCGGGCCGGCAGCGTGCCGGCCAGGATGCCGAGCACCCGGGTGCGGTCCCGCGCCTCCTGGAGCGCCGCCTGGTCGTCGTCGCCGGTCACCCGGTCACGGGTCTCCTCCAGCTCGCGCGCCTCCGCCTGCAGGCGGGCGGACCGCTCGGACACGTCGTCGAGGATGCGCACCAGGTCGGTCTGGCGCAGGCCGGACAGCCCGGCGTCCTGGGTGGAGCGCACCTGCACGGCGGCGGCGAACCCCAGCACCCCGCAGAGCAGTGCCGCCACCACCTGCGCCCGGGTGGCCCGCGGGTGCAGCGCGGACCGCAGCCGGGCGCGCCCCTTCACCGGCTCGACCGGCTCGACCGGCTGGACGGGGTCCGCGGGGCCGGTCATGCGCTGAACAGGTGCCGGCGGATCGACGCCGCGTTGGAGAAGATCCGGATGCCCAGGACGACGACCACACCGGTCGAGAGCTGAGCCCCGACGCCGAGCTGGTCACCGAGGTAGACGATGAGTGCGGCGACCAGCACGTTGGCGACGAACGACACGACGAACACGCGGTCGTCGAAGATGCCGTCGAGCAGGGCGCGCAGCCCGCCGAACACCGCGTCCAGGGCGGCGACGACGGCGATCGGCAGGTAGGGCTGCATCCAGGTAGGCACGGTCGGCTCGAGGAACAGCCCGGCGACGACGCCGAGCACCAGTCCGAGGAGCGCGATCACGGTGTGCTCTCCCTGTTCTGCTCGCTGTCCGAGCTCTCGTCCGGGTCCTGCGGCAACCGCCTCGGGCTCACCGCGTAGCGCACCGTGACGCCGGCCGAGGCCGGGAGCAACAGCTCGTCCTCGTCGGTCACGGCGTAGTCGATGCCGTAGTCGCGCAGGACCGCAAGGTAGCTCCCGCCGAAGCCGTCGACGAAGGTGGCCCGCATGTCGTCGGGCCCGACGGCAGTCACCTCGTAGGGCGGGCTGAGCGGCCGGAAGTCGACCAGGACCGCCTCGCCCGCGGAGCGGATGGCGCTGAGCGCGGTGAGCCGCTGGCCGTTGATCGCCACTGCTTCGGCGCCGGACGCCCACACCTCGTTGACCAGGGTCTGCAGGTCGCGGTCGCTCACCCGGCCCTCGTCGCTCTGGTCGGTGCGTGGGTCGACGTCGGCACCTGACGGGTCGGCCGGCGCGTCGTCGAGGCGCAGCACGAAGCCGGGTCCACTGACCGCTCCGGCACCGGTGACCGTCTCCAGCCGGGTCAGCCTGCGCTCCACGGTCGCGCCCTCGTCGGTCGCGCGCAGCTGCTGTCGTCGCTCGCGGGCGGCTCTGGCCCGCTCCCGGTCCAGCTGCCGCTCGACCCGGTCGTTGGCGGCGGACCGGTCCTCGATCTCGGCGGTCAGCGCGTCGCGGGCCTCCGCCACGGTGTCGGCCCGCTCCCGGGTCTGGACGGCCGCCGTCGCGAGCAGCAGGCCGACGGCGACCAGCCCGGCGAGCAGGAGCACCGGTCCGTAGCGCGACGGCGGCTCCCCCGCAGCGCGCCGGGCGGCCGCGCGCGCGTAGCCGTCGTCGAGGGAGTCCTCGACCAGGCTGGTGAGCAGCAGCATCGACGCGTCACGGCGCGCCGGCTGCTGGTCAGGCGGGGCGGTCGGCACGCCGCCATGGTCGCAGACCTGGCGCCGGCGTGAGCCCGAGGCGTCAGCGCTCGGTCTCGCCGAGCACCCGCACCCAGCGCTCGAGCAACGCGGCCGCCGCGGTGTCGTCAGCCGCCTCGGCCCAGACGTGCGTCACCGGCTCGGCGGGGTCGGGCAGGACCAGCGCCCAGCTGCCGTCCGGCTCGACGACCCGCACGCCGTCGGTCGTGTCGAGGACCCGGTCGGCCGCGGTCTCGATCACCGACCGCATCACCACGCCCTTGGCCGCCCACGGGGTCGGCACCGACCGGCGGGCCACGTGCGACTGCGGGATCCGGGAGTCGATCTCGGAGAGCTGCAGCTGCGTCCGGGCCACCAGGCCGACCAGCTGGACGAAGGCTGCCATGCCGTCGACGGTGTGGCTGAACTGCGGCACCACGAAACCGCCTCGACCGTCGCCACCGAAGACGACCGCCTCGTCGGCGACGGCCCCCGACAGCGCCGCCGGGGTGAGCCCGATCCAGCGGATGTCGAGCCCGTGGAACGCGGCGACGCGTTCGGCGACCCGGGTCAGCGTGACCGGCAGGGCGACGGTGCCCTTGCGGGTCTCGGCAGCCACCAGGTCGAGGACGACGAGGAGGGCACGCTCGTCGTCGATCACAGCGCCGCGGTCGTCGACCAGCGACAGCCGCTCGCCGACCGGGTCGAAGTGCACGCCGAACGCGGCCTTCGACGAGGCGACCAACCGGCCCAGCCGCCGCAGCGCGTCGAGGCGCTGCTGCGGCGTCTCGGTCGGCGACGTCTCGTCGAGCCCGTTGTTGACCGTCAGCGCCTCGACACCGAGTCGACCCAGCAGCGACGGGAGGACGAGCGACGCGGTGCCGCCGCCCGTGTCCACGACGACCTTCAGCCCGGCCTCCGCGAGTCCCGAGGTGTCGACGCAGCGCAGCAGCTCGAGGGCGTACCCCTCCATCACCCTCGGCGGGAAGGCGAGGTCGCCGATCTCCCCCGGGAACGCGCGCCGGAACTCACCGCGGGAGAAGATCCGCTCCAGCCGGCGCTGGCCGGCCTGCGAGAGGTCGGCGCCCTGCTCGTCGAGGAAGGAGATGTCGACGCTCTCGGGCTGGCCGGGCGAGGTGCGGATGACGACGCCGCCGGCCGACCCCTGCGCCGTCTCGAGCCGGGCGACCGGCACCGGGACCATCTCGAGGTCGATCACGTCGATCGCGCTGGACGTGAGCGCGGAGATGACTGCTCGCTTGAGCGACCGCGCGGCGCGTGAGACGTCGCGGGACGTGGTGACGGTGGTGCCCTTCTTGAGGGTCGACGCCCAGGCCGACGCCAGCCGCACCGCGAGCTCCGGGGTGATCTCGACGTTCACGATGCCGGAGATCCCGCGCGGACCGAAGAGGGTGCGTTGGCCGCGCGACTCGAAGATGACGTCGGAGCTCACGACGGCGCCGGCCTCGACGGTCTTGAACGGGTAGATGCGCACGCCGGTGGTGACGATCGCCTCCTCCCCGACGACGCACTCGTCGCCGACGACCACGCCTTCCTCGAGACGGGCGCCGCGCATGATGTCGGTGTTCTTGCCGACCACGCACGCCCGCAGGTTGGTCTGTGGCCCGATGAAGACGTTGTCGTGGACGACCGCGCGGTGCAGGAAGGCGCCGCTCTTGGCGACGACGTTGCTGCCCAGGACGGTGTACTCGCGCAGCTCCACACCGGCCTCGACCTTGGCGTAGTCGCCGACGTAGAGCGGGCCCTTGAGCACCGCCTCGGGATGGATGTCTGCACCCTCCGCGACCCAGACGCCGGGCGAGACCTCGAACGCGTCGAGGTCGACCTCGACCTTGCCGGACAGCACGTCTGCCTGCGCACGGATGTAGGACTCGTGGGTCCCGACGTCCTCCCAGTAGCCCTCGGCGACGTAGCCGTAGATGGGCTCGCCCATCCCGACCAGCCGCGGGAACACGTCGCCGGACCAGTCGACGACCTCGCCGACCGGCACGTGGTCGAAGACCTCGGGCTCCATGACGTAGATGCCGGTGTTGACGGTGTCGGAGAACACCTGGCCCCACGTGGGCTTCTCCAGGAAGCGCTGCACCCGGTGGTCGTCGTCGACGATCGTGATGCCGAACTCGAGGGGGTCCGGCACCCGGGTGAGGCACACGGTGACGAGGGCGCCCTTGTCGTGGTGGAACTTGACCAGGTCGGTGAGGTCGAAGTCGGTCAGCGCGTCGCCCGAGATGACGACGAACGTGTCCTCGCGCAACAGGTGCTCGGCGTTCTTGACGCTGCCCGCGGTGCCGAGGGGGGTCTCCTCGGTCGCGTAGCGGAGCCGCATGCCGAACTCCTCGCCGTCACCGAAGTAGTTGCGGACGAGGCTGGCGAGGAACTGCACCGTCACGACGGTCTCGGAGAAGCCGTGCCGCGCGAGCAGGCGCAGCACGTGCTCCATGATCGGCTTGTTGACGATCGGCAGGAGCGGCTTGGGCATGCTGGCCGTCATCGGTCGCAGCCGGGTGCCCTCCCCGCCGGCCATGACGACGGCCTTCATGTGGTCACCGGCTCCCGGTCGGCGGCGACCAGCTCACGGACCTGGCGCACGTAGAGCAGCCCGGCCCACCAGTAGAGCGCCGTGCCCCAGATGGCGAAGGCCCAGCCGAACGCGTGCGCGACCTGGCCCACGACGCTGTCACCCTCACCCAGGAGCAGGAGGGGGAAGCCCGCGAGCAGGTTGAAGGTCGCCGCCTTGCCCAGGTAGTGCACCGGCAGCGGCCCGTAGCCGTGGCGTCGCAGCACCGGGAGGAAGCCGGCGAGGAAGACGTCCCGGCCGACCAGCAGGAGGGTCAGCCACAGGGGCACCACGTCACGGACGGTGAGCCCGATCAGCGTCGCGAGGATGTAGAGACGGTCGGCGGCCGGGTCGAGCAGCGCCCCGATCTTGGACATCTGGTTCCAGCTGCGGGCGATCTTGCCGTCCAGCCAGTCGGTGAAGCCGCTCACCATGAGCACGGCGACGGCCCAGCCGTCGTGCTCCGCGAGCACCAGCCAGAGGAACAGCGGGACGCCGAGCAGGCGCAGCAGGCTCAGGGCGTTGGGCACCGTCAGGACCCGGTCGGTCGTCGGCTCGGCCGACGGTCCGACAGGCTGCGTCCCTGCCTGCACTCCGCCCTCCCTCCCCCTGGACAGCCCGGTCGACCCCAACCCCGAGCCTATCCGCCCCCCGTCACGTCGGCGGGGTCGTGCGGACGACTCGACGGTCGTCCGGCCCGCGCCGGGTGCGTCCCCGGCGGTCCAGCAGCTCGAGCAGCGGCACGGTGACCCGCCGGCTGGAGCCGAGTGCCGTCCGCGCCTCGCTGACCGCGAACGGCTGGCGCAGCCCGGCCAGGGCGGTCGCGGCCCGTTCGGGGGCGTCGGGCAGCAGGACGACGCCGGGAGCGATCCGCAGCAGCCGGCCGGCCCGCTCGGCGGCGGCCAGCTCGGCCTCGCCCAGCCCGAGCTCGCGCAGCCGGGCGGCGTCCGGGGCGGCGAAGGGTGCGTCCCGCAGGTCCGCGGCGAGCCGGTCCAGCCCGTCCAGGACGTACGCCGGCAGGCCGGCCCGCCGGTCGACCACCCGCCCGGCCCGGACCGCGTACGTCGCCCGGACCAGCACCTCGACGAGGGCGCGGTCGGGCAGCGCGAGCGCGTGCGCGACCGTCTCGACCGGCGGACCGTCGTCGAGCGGGTGCGCCGCCGCGTGCGCCGCGACGACAGCGGCCAGCCGGGAGCGCAGCGCCTCCAGGTGCCCCGGGTCGATGACCCAGCCGCCGACCGGCTGCACCGGCGGGGCCAGCCCGAGGTCGGTCAGCTCGGTGACGGTCATCACCCGGCGCCGGGCCAGCTCCTCCGCAGCGTCGAGTCCGGCCAGCTCCCGGCCGCGCGCGGCGGCCGCACCGCGCCGGGCGAGCGGACGCGGCCTCGGGTCGAGCACGGTGAATCCGCACCGGATCGCGTGCCGTCCCGGGTCGCGCAGCAGGCCGACGTCGCCGGCCGCCAGCGGCAACGGTCGTCGCAGGGTGAGGCGGACGACCCGTCCGGCGAGCGGGCGCAGCCGCACGGGCACCGCGGCCGACCCGACGTGCAGGGTGAGGTCGGCGGGCATGGAGCCCGGCTCCGCCGTGGTGCCCACGTCCACCTGTCCGGTGAACGCCCACCCGCCGTCGGGTGCCAGGAGGGCGTCGCCACGACGTACGTCCTCGTGCGCGACGCCGCGCAGGTTGACGGCGACCCGCGCCACGGCCGGGACCTCGCCCCGCGTGACACCCAGCGACTCGAGCCCACGCACGACTGCCGACCGGTCGCCGACGCGGATCTGGTCGCCCACCCGGACCGTGCCGGCCGGCAGCGTGCCGGTCACCACGGTCCCGGCGCCGCGAACGGTGAACGACCGGTCGACCCAGAGCCGGACCGGCGCCCCGAGGTCCGGCTGCGGCAGCCCCGCCACCAGGTCGCGCAGGGCCGCCTTCAGCGTGGGCAGGCCGCCGGCGTCCGGCGCGCTCACGGCGACCGTGGGCGACCCGGCGAGGGACGTCGACGCGAGGCGTCGCCGCACGTCGGCTGCCACCGGTGCGGGGTCGGCCAGGTCGGCGCGGGTGACGGCGACGACCGCGTGCCGCACACCGAGCGCGTCGAGGGCGGCCACGTGCTCCTCGGTCTGCGGCATCCAGCCGCCGTCGGCAGCGACGACGAGCAGCGCTGCCGGCACCGGACCGACCCCGGCGAGCATGTTGGCGACGAACCGCTCGTGCCCGGGCACGTCGACGAACGCCACTGTGGTGCCGTCGGCCAGGTCGGTCCAGGCGAAGCCGAGGTCGATGGTCAGGCCGCGCCGGCGCTCCTCGGCCCAGCGGTCCGGGTCGGTCCCGGTGAGCGCGCGCACCAGAGTCGACTTGCCGTGGTCGACGTGCCCCGCGGTCGCGACGACGTGCTGCATCAGCCGGTCCGGCCTCCGGACCTGCCGGCCGGGGCGGCAGCGACAGCCGCCACCACGGCGTCGAGGAGAGCGTCGTCGCTCGACGGGGGCACGCACCGCAGGTCGAGCAGCAGCCGGCCCTGCTCGACCCGGCCGACGACCGGCGGCCGGCCGGTCCGCAGGGGCTCGGCGAGCGAGTCGTCCATCGAGACGGCGCAGCCGGGCAGCCGGACGCCAGGCGCGCCTCCCCCGCCGACCGCTCCGTCGACCGAGACGGCCTCGACGTCGATGCCGGCGTCCAGCAACCGGCCGGCGAGTACCTCCGTCCGCACCCGCAGGACGTCCTGGTCGGCGTGCAGCGCGTCGCCGGTCGGTGTCGTCGACCCGAGCAGCGTCGCCTCGAGGGCGGCGAGCGTCAGCTTGTCGACCCGCACCGCCCTCGCGGCCGGGTGCCGCCGGAGCCGGTCGACGACCTCGGCCGACCCGAGCAGCAGGCCGGCCTGCGGGCCGCCGAGCAGCTTGTCCCCGCTGGCGGTCACCAGGTCGGCGCCGGCCGCCAGCGTCGTCGCCGCGTCGGGCTCGTCCGGGAGCGCCGGGTCCGGTGCCAGCAGGCCGGACCCGATGTCGACGACCAGCGGCACCGGCAGGCCGGCCAGGTCGCGCACGGCGACCGAGGACGTGAAGCCCTCGACGACGAAGTTGGAGGGGTGGACCTTGAGGACGAAGGCGGTGTCCGGGCCGACCGCCCGCTCGTAGTCGGCGAGCGACGTGCGGTTGGTGGTGCCGACCTCGCGCAGCCGGGCGCCGGCCGACTCGACGAGGTCGGGCAGCCGGAAGCCGTCGCCGATCTCGACCATCTCGCCGCGGCTGACGACCACCTCGCGGCCGGCGGCGAGGGCCATCGTGGTCAGCAGCAGGGCGGCGGCACCGTTGTTGACGACGTGCACGGCACCGGCCGCGGGGACGGCGCGCCGGAGGGCGGCCGCCGTGGCGGCACCTCGTCGGGCCCGCCGACCGGTCGCCAGGTCGAGCTCGACGTCGGTCGCGCCGGCCGCGGCGACGACGGCGGCGACGGCCGCGTCGGAGAGCGGTGCCCGGCCGAGGTTGGTGTGCAGCACGACACCGGTCGCGTTGAGGACCGGCTGCAGCGAGCCGGCGCCGTCGGGCAGCGCCGCCAGGACTGAGTCGACCAGGTGGCCCGGGTCGAGCGCTCCGCGACGTACGTCCTCCTGCGCCTCGGCGACCACCGCCTTCACCTGGGCACGGTCGAACCGCTCCAGGACCTCCGCCAGCCGCGGGTCGGCGAGGACGGTGTCGGTGCGCGGCACGAGGCGGCGCACGTCAGGCTCCGCTCCCCCGGTCCGTGTCGAGTCGGCGACCACGCGCGCACCCTACGACG
>Ga0210115_1000129_pt1 | contig 19081 bp, 18 predicted proteins | sample MayberryNW_TuleB_2_FD_185526 | JGI IMG/M metagenome (GOLD analysis project Ga0210115, IMG submission 185526) | Wetland microbial communities from San Francisco Bay, California, USA, that impact long-term carbon sequestration - MayberryNW_TuleB_D2... | ecosystem: Environmental > Aquatic > Marine... | reverse complement strand
ACTCGGATATAATGACGAAATAAATGGCTTTTCAATTTATGCCAGGGGCGACGGCAGTTGGGATAACGTTCTCTGACGGTGTCATCTTAGCTGCTGAAAAACGTGTCTCGTATGGGAATTTCGTTATTAATAAGCATACAAGAAAAATATTTTCTGTCACAGAGAGTGTTGGCGCGGCATGCGCGGGTATGATAGCGGATATGCAAGTATTGGTCAGACAAGTTGAGGCATTGGCAAAAATTCGAAAGCTTGAAACAAGACGGAATGTTGCGCCTAATTCGATAGCCAAGCTGATGTCCGTCATAATGTTTGAACGCAGATTTTTCCCGCTTCTTACACAAGTTATTGTTGGGGGAGTAAACACAAAATCACAAATCTATACATTAGATCCTCTAGGTTCTGTTCTTCCAGATGATTACGCTGCTGTCGGGACTGGAGCAGAAATGGCATTAGGAGTTCTTGACTCTGAATACAAATCAAGTCTTACGGCTGAACAATCAAAGGAGCTTGCGTTAAAGGCCATCAGATCTTCAATTCAGCGAGATTCTGCAAGTGGCGACGGGATAGATCTCTTGGTAATTACCAAGGGTGGTCAAGCACAACAGTCTCTTAGCTTCGATAAGTAGGGCAGTATAATACCTAATGCGCGAATTTTTTAAGAACTTTTGGGACTATCGAAGAAAAATTCTGCATCCTCCTGTTACAGTATATGCCATTATAGGTCAAAAAGTCAATCACTGCAGAGAGAAAACCCCATTAATCAACCACATAACGAGAAGTGTAGACTAGTGTAGACTAGATTAAGGAGCTCAAATCAGGGAGGGCAAAAAGTGTTAGTAATATGGCCGCTGGGGGGCCAAAAAATGAAAGACTGGTCAGATAACGTAAACCTGTCGCTACCGCTGCTTATAATCGCTGAGTATGTTTTTATAAACGGGATTTTTCTTCCCGATGTATCTGACATATTCACCATAGGTCAGGTCCAAATGACATTGATCACATCGTACAAAACTGAAATTATCAGACAGCTCTGCTTTGCCATCACAGTCAGGGCACTTCACTTTCATACTTGCGTAGTGTATAGGCCTCACTAAAAATGTATGGATAACTTCAAATATGAAAAATAGCGGGTTAGCATAGTTAAACTGCTTTTAATTGCTTAACAATGGGTTGTCTAGCCTTTCTAAAGACCCTGAATCCACAAATACATTTAATCTCAGGTAACCTAGATAGCTCTTCAACTGTTACGTGTGTGCCGCAACGCATGCATTCATAGACTACGCCTCCGAGAGTTCCTGAATCAGACAATCTAGTCTTCCTAGTAGACTATTCAAATAAAAGCTTATCTTCATAAATTCACGGTATTATTACAATAATACCAGAATAGGTCATCTTTTCTTCCTACCTGAGGAGACGATTGATAGTACGTCACGATCCTTCAAATGATAATTGACTGGGAGTCTTAATCCATCTCTTGCGTCCACAGCATAGAGGAGGCCTCGAGACAGGTCGCTATGAACTGTATGTGCGAGATCTGCCACAGTTGATCCAGCCTCCATGAGATAAACGTCTGGTAAGACTTGTCCGCTCCTATCTGAAAACTTCGAAGGATTTGCCACAGGATAAACAGTGTTCATCCGTAGTAGTTTCATGACAGCAACATTTAAGGCGAATTGTACACCCGTTCTCATATATTCCCCGAGAATATCTCTCCTGATGAAATTAAGGGCCCATTTTTGTTTTTCATTCAGCCCTTTCTGCTCTAAGATTTCAAACCTTTCGTCACCCGGAAGGTACTTAATCAACCCTCTATGTTCAGCCCTCCTCAGTGTCAATTCAGCATCCGCACTCGCAGGCACAATGATAAGATCCTTGTACTCTTCTCTCAATCTTCTGAAGTTATCTGAAGAAGACGGTAAATCAACTTTATTTGCTACTATCAAGGTCGGTTTTGAGAGCTCTCGTAGAGACCAAACAAAATCCTTAGTAATTTCAGAGCTATAATCATCAATCTTTGTATCGCCTAAATTATTCGATATGATAGCAGCCTTTACGTGATGTTCCTTTACTCCAATTCCCCTAAATATTTCTGAAATGGAATTTATCGTATCCACTCCGGAGTGGATCGAGCGGGCAATCTTGTCCCGATTTCCTTCAAACAACTTTAGATACCACATGACTAATTCCTCCTCTATGTCCGCTATATCCGCGACAGGGTCCCCAGTACCTGGTTCGGCTACTTTACCTGATGCATCGATGCTCCCGGAGACGTCAACTATATGAAGTAGGGCATCAGACTGGGCTGCCACCGAGAGAAACTGATTGCCCAATCCCTTTCCTTCCCAAGCACCCTTTATCAATCCTGGGAGATCGACTATCTCTATCGGAATGAATCTCCATCCATCCACACAGCGTGAATTACGTGGATTGTCATTAACGCCGAGCTCCTTGTGTACGCATAATGTAATTGCATTTGCATTCGCGACTGAAGGGACCTTCGTAGTAAATGGATAGTTTGAGATATCTGCCGATGAAAGAGAAGCCGAGTTAAAGAAGGTAGTCTTACCAGTATTGGTCTTGCCTATTAGCCCAATTTTTATCATACATAACCGACCTCATCATTCATATTTATACATCTTCTTTGAATCATAAAGGTCGAAGAGGATTCATCTTGAGATCTCTGTTGCAGGAAGAGTAATCGCTCCGTCAGAAGCAGACTGTACCAGTGACGCATATTTTGCCAAAACTCCTGAAAAATATCGATTAGCGATTGGTTTCCAATTCTTAAGTCTCTCTTCAATTGTGATACTGTCTAACATTAGGTCAACTGTTCCCCTTTCAATATCTATCTCGATTTGATCGTCATTTTCTACGATCGCAATCGGCCCACCTTTCATAGCTTCTGGAGATACATGGCCGATCATAAGGCCTCTAGTTGCTCCTGAGAATCTCCCATCTGTTACCATAGCAACTTTCTGGCCGAGTCCCCGCCCCACAAGGGCAGCTGTCACTGCTAACATTTCTCTCATCCCTGGGCCTCCTTTAGGGCCTTCGTATCTGATGACCAATACATCTCCCTCAGTCACTTCTCCTTTTGAAATCGCCTCAAATGCTTCCTCTTCTGCATTGAACACCTTTGCTTTTCCACGAAAGCGAGGTCTTTCGAGCCCGGCGATTTTCACTACCGCCCCCTTTGGTGCCAAAGTGCCGCTCAAAACCATAAGCGTTCCTTGTACATGCAAAGGTGTACTTACAGGGGTAACCAGCTGAGTATATTCAGCTAAATCAGCTTCTATGTGATCCAGGTTTTCTTTCATAGTCTTCCCTGTTACTGTCATTACTTCACCATTGAAAAGACCGCGTTCGTAGAGCATTTTCATAATCACGGGGATGCCTCCTATCTTTTCGAGGTCAATCATTACATAAGCCCCTCCCGGTCTCATATTTGCAATATGTGGTGTTCGCTTCCTAATTCTCTCAAAATCTGATAATGTCAAGTTAACACCGACCTCTCTTGCTAAGGCTAGCAGATGCAACACGGCGTTAGTGGACCCACCGATTGCATTGGCCATGGCAATTCCGTTTTCAAAGGCTTCAAATGTCAATATATCCCTTGGTCGAATATTATTTTCGATAAGCAAACTAATAGTTTTTCCTGCTTCATAGCAGATGGTGTCTCTCTTCTCGCTTTCTGCTGGCGGTGTAGAACTGCCCGGTAACGACATGCCCACTGCTTCCCCCACTGATGCCATAGTATTTGCAGTATACATACCGGCACATGAGCCTGCAGAAGGGCATGCAACGTTTTCTAAACTTACAAGCTCTGTCAGACTCATCTTGCCTGCCTCATAAGTACCGACTGCTTCAAAAACATCTTGGATGGTGACCTGCTTACCGTTCCAAATCCCAGGTAATATCGACCCTCCATATACAAATATAGCGGGAAGGTTCACACGGGCCATGCCCATCATTGTTCCGGGTAGACTCTTATCACAACCCGATATCCCAACAAGCGCATCGTATTGGTGAGCGATCATCATCACTTCAATGGAATCCGCAATGATTTCCCTGCTAACCAATGACGCCTTCATTCCTTCGTGCCCCATCGCGATTCCATCAGAAACGGAAATAGCTGTAAACTCCCTAGGCGTGCAACCAACGTCTTTTACTCCTTTCTTTGCATACTGCGCCAACCTTCCAAGATGGATATTGCATGGAGTAGCTTCATTGCACGTGGAAGATACCCCTACCATTGGTCTTGAAAGATCGTCATCTGTCAAGCCCATAGACTTATAATATGACCTTTGAGGCGCTCTTGCACCACCTTCGATAACTTTGCGACTTGGTAAGTTCACAAAGGTAAGGATTTGTGATAGTTATTTTAATTTTAGTGATCCGTGAGCTCTGATATACTACTCTATGGTGGCAGTTATCTTAATTCCATCGATGCCCTCCACTTTGAATACAGTTTCGCACATACCACACTCTGCATTTCCATTAAGGAGATCGTGTGCTGAAATCTCCTCATTTAAGTAATCACATTTCGGACAATGATATGAGAATGTCAAATCAAAAGTTTCAAGCTCTACTGTTTCTACCATGATCTTATGAAGACAATCTCATGATATTTATGAGATATGCTGCAAGTCCAGAGCGCTAAATGCGATATCCCCTTACTACAAAGGAATACTTCAAACCCTAAACAATAAATAAACGCATCTGTCGACCATTAAGAAGTCAAATAGATGTCTGATACTAACACGTTTTGCGTCTTCTGTGCGATAATCAGAGGCCAATCGCCTGTAGCGAAAGTATACGAGAGCGACACTTTTTTGGCTTTTATGGACAAATATCCCATTACCTTCGGGCATACGCTTGTACTCCCCAAGTACCACTACGCAGACCTCTTTAAGATGACTGAAGCAGAAGTTGGAAATTTGTATAGAATGGTCCATAATATAGCATCAGCTGTTTATACCGCTACTGGTGCGCAGGGACTCAATACCGGACAAAACAACGGCAAAGCCGCAAATCAGATCGTACCTCACGTTCATGTGCACATAATTCCGAGGTATGATAAGGATAGCCGAGATGGTAAGTGGCCTTCAAGGAAGGTAACAGACTACGGAGAACTTGAGGAGATAGCAAACAGAATAAAGAAAAATTTAGGTAACTAGTAGATAGTCCAGTTGGATTTTTCAGTTGATGCAATGAATCAGTTCATTGAATTAAATTCACTTAACCCTAGCGATCATTCCCATTTTTGCTAAGTTGATGCAATGAATCAGTTCATTGATTTAAATTCGCTTAATCCTAGTGATCATTCCCATTTTTGCTAATTTCTCAAAAGAAACGTATTCTATTACCAAACCTAATTCCTAAACGATCTCAATTGCACGAAGAGGTCCTGCAATACCTTAGAATAGAATTTTTTGCAGTCAATTCTCCAGACCTAGATCAACTCTAGAAAATCTCTTCATCTTTCCGAACACCCCCTAACCCTGTTCGTATTTCTTTTGAACATTCTAAGCATAAACTTTCGGAGAATGGGAAATTCTTCATGCAGTTCTTACAAACCGGGCGATTGCATACTGGACAAAATTTACTTCCTGCCTTCGAGTTGCAAATGTAGCAGAGATTCATAATCTTCGGAGAATATACCACATCTATAATCTAAAAGGTTATCGACCTATTTGGCTCTGCAAAAAGTGTACAAATGCACATCTCTAAGTAGCGGATCAAATGACGGTTGATGAATGTTGCTCCAATAATTAACCACTAGATTGGTCGCCAGACGGTCTAAATCTGAGGATTGCACCCACTTTTCCAAGGCTAGAGATTTGGGCCCCTTCTTCAGATTTTCCTGATATTATTTCCAACTCAGCTCCTGTTGAACTCGCAAGTTCTTCCAAGTATTCTACAATGTCGCTCTCTTTGAATTCTTGATCAACGTTTCCGCAATTCCTACATGAACTAGAGATCAACTCTTGTCTAGCCGCCAGTAGACGCGGCCTTTCTACAAAATCAATGTCACGATTCGAGCATTTCCTGCATTTCTTCTCTACCAGTACAACTGAAATATCATCCGTGACTATAACAAGTTCTACGATTCCATTTCGTAGGGAATTGATGACATCATTGATGCCATATATCCCCAATCCCTTGTCGGAATATACTTCCTTCATAAATCTTTTTACGATCTTCTTCTCATCCATCAACCGATATCCATCCATGACTCCTTCTTCGTTGACCTTGTCTACCAGCTCCCTCACACCTTCTTCACCAGAATATGATGTATCAAGGACAGCTACAACGTTGCCTTGGAGTCGGTAGTCCAAATACTCTTCCCTAAGGAAGGTGTCTTTGGTAGGCCCTGGTCCTCCTACAATCAAACCTTTGACCTTATGTTGATCGATTAAAATCCGATGAGCCCTTTCCGCTATTCTTTTGTAGTACTCATTTAGCTCGTTGTCTCTTAGGCGTTCAAATCTTCGAGCTGATTGACCACCTTGTCTATGTTTGCCAGATACACCTGAAGTTAAGGTGTCCTCTACTTGCCACCTATCACCGGACAATACTCCTAACCCTGCCTCTTGAGTGTCAATTGTGAGAAGCCCCATGGATTTGTCGTCCTTCATCATGTCCTTCAAATGATCAGTCCAAAAATGGTCGTCACACCTGTAAAGCTGGATTTGAACAGGCTTAGGCGGCATAACCGGAAATATTTCAACCTTCTCAGTTCCTATGCCTTTTCCTGTTGGTAACGCGCCGCAAAATATTATCAGCCCCTTTTCTGGTGTCTCTTTAAATAGTTTAAGATATTCCACTGTTCTGCTCAATGCGTCTTGAACATGTGTTCTAGTCAAATCCGACTTTATGTTAGAGGCCGTTCCTGCTTCGGTTCTGAGTTGGGCAATTACATCATAAATAGGTCTTCTAGGAGGAATATATACAGTAACAAGTTCAGTACCGTGTCCAGAAACACCTGAAAGCTCATTGATCATTCTTGTGAGTTTATATCTTCTTACCGAATCCCATTTATTTTCTGACGTAAGGCTCTTGGACATTTAATCAAAACATATCACATCAACATGAATGGAATATAAGGTTATCAAAATTGACGCAGACGGCATTAATTAGTAGACATAGATTATAAGAGAACGCTACAAAATAATTGCAAATAACCTATGCTTCCAAGCCTACAGTATATAAAACAATTGCGGATAAGACTGGGACTTACTCAAAGGAACCTGGCTGCACACACAGGAATCAGCACTTCAATGATTAATCAGATCGAATCTGGAAGATGTAGACCCAGCTATGAGACAGCCAGAAAGATATTTGAAGTGCTAAATTCACTTGAAGGACAGTCGTCGATAAAAGCTGGGGACATTTGCAGCCGGTCATTGATGTTGGTTCATAAAAATGATACACTCCATGATGCCATTGAATTGATGAGAAGACATTCGATTAGCCAACTCCCAGTTTTTCATGACTCTAGATTGGTAGGAGTCGTAAGTGAGGATCTATTGGCACGAATCATGATTGAAAAGGATCAACGAGACATAAGACGCATGACGGTATCGGCGATAATGGACCCGCCGCCTCCGATAGTTGATATTTCAATACCCGCAAAGGCACTTATTCCTCTTGTGCGATTTTCAAAATGCGTTTTGGTCAGTGAAAAAGGAGAAGTGATTGGCGTCATAACAGTGACTGATACCCTTAAAACAGTGGAATAGCCATTATTCCGATTCAGAAACCCTCTCCAGGCCGATGCAGCAGTCCGCGAGTTTCAAGCAATCGTCGCACAATGCGACCACCTTCGCAAGGTCCAGGTTTTTGGAGCACAAAGCGCATGACTTTGAACTTTGAGTGTTTTTTTGGTCCTGGCCTTGAGAGTCCAATAACGACTAAAAGCCCCTTCATCCTTATATAGGTTCACAACTTCTAGTAAGTGGCAAAATGTTCTTTGAGGAAATCTTTAGCGTGTTATCTCCCACTAGTTAGATTCATATGTTTTTATACATCATGAGACAAATCTAGGAAATATTTTGGTAATGACTCTCGTAAAAGTTGGAGAAGCAGGGGATATCAAGGAGAACACGGGTAAAGAAGTGAAGGTTGGAGAAACTCGCATAGCCCTATTTTATGCAAATGGAAAGTACTATGCGATTGATGCTATATGTCGTCACCAGGATGGTTCACTTGCTCCCGGAAAATTGGAAGGTGAAGTAGTTGAATGTCCGTTGCATTTTTGGCATTATAATATCAAAACGGGCCAACTCTTAGATTATTTGGATGGTGTTCGATTGACTACTTACGAAGTTAGAGTCATTGGGGATCAAATATACCTTGAAATAGAGAATGGCTAGAAGTTAGCAAACATCACGGTTATGAGACTCTACAATACACTTACAAGAGATATTGAAAAAATACCTCATCAGAATGGTCTTGTTAGAATGTACCTGTGCGGCGTTACGGTTTATGACAAGTCCCACATCGGGCACGCTAGGACCATAATCATAATTGACTTACTTAATAGACTTCTAAGAAGTATGGGCTTCAAAGTGACATTTGTGCAGAATTTTACTGATGTAGATGATAAGATAATTAAAAAGGCAGAGGAGGAAGCATCGAGTCCGGAAGAAATTGCTCACAAATTCATACTTCAGTATCAACAGGACTTCGATAGGTTGAATGTACTACAGGCTGCTAAATACCCGAAAGCGACTGATAACATCGCTGAAATGACAAATATGATAGACAAATTACTGGAGAACGGTCATGCGTACCTGACAACGAATGGCATTTATTTCAGGGTAAACTCGTTTCCAGAATACGGAAAACTTTCAAGAAAAACACTCAAAGATTTAGTAGCAGGCGCACGAATCGAAGTAGATTATTCCAAAGAGCATCCTTTGGACTTTGCTCTATGGAAATTCACTTCCTCCAAACCATTTTATACTAGTCCATGGGGAACAGGCAGACCCGGATGGCACATAGAATGCTCTGCTATGGTAGAGAAATATCTTGGAAACACTATCGAGATCCATTCAGGTGGAAACGATCTTATATTTCCGCATCACGAAAATGAGATCGCTCAATCTGAGTCCTATTCAAATCAGCCTTTTGCAAAGCTCTGGCTTCATTGTGGGATGGTAACATTTAACAATGAAAAAATGTCCAAGTCTGTAGGTAATATTATCACCGTTGAAAACGCACTTGCCAACTGGGGAGGAAACATAATTAGACTTTTTTGCTATTCGGTCCACTATTCAAAGCCTCTCGATTATCGGATAGATGTATTAGATGAACTGAAACATACCTGGAATACTATTGAGAATTGCGGCTGGGAGTTGAGGTCAGTAAGAGGAACTCACACTGCTGAAGAACTTGACGGAATAAGGGAGCTATCAAGAAAATCACTAGAGGAATTCGAAATGGCGCTGGAAAACGATTTAAACTCATCTTTGGCATTAAAGGCTTTCTTGGAGTTTGTAACACTTATCAATAAAATGGCACTTTCCAATGGAATAAGCAAAGAAGTTGCAACAGTAGCAGGCAGTACGTACCATAAAATAATGGACTTGCTTGGTTTGAAATTAATTGAAATTTCTGATGAAGAAGTTCAAGAAGTGACTGATATGATTTCTAAAAGAGATCAACTCAGAGCGGAGCGAAAATACGAAGAGTCAGATGAAATTCGTACTACACTTTTCGAGAAGTATTCTGTTGAATTGATGGACCGCGCAGAAGGATCATTCTGGAAGAAAATTGAGAAGTGTAGTCTTTGAATATGGCACGATATATAAAAGCGGCAGCAAAATGCAATTCCTTTTTTTTGATATTGGTAGAGATCCCAGAAAATGGCCTCAAGAAGCTGCAAAAATGGAACATTTATTTTTGATATGATGGGTATCTCATCTTACGAAATGATGTGTCGAAGAAGAGAGCTAAGACCTATGCCGCAATCGGGATAATAGTGGCCCTGGCATCTGCTGGAATATACCTAGCTTCGATCTCGAGTTCACAAATTCTGGAGGAGAAGCAGTTCCTGGAAAACTACTATTCATTGGTTAACGCTACAACTGGTGTTACTGAAACCTATCACAAAGAAATCGAGAAGTGGGAAAAAGATCAATACGATGATCGGGAGCTCGTCACGATTACCGATTCCTTCTTACCTAAATATGATCTTTTGGTGGACAAAGCTTCTGGCTTTAAACCGCCCCAGAAATACCATGAGGCACTAGATCTTTACATAAGTAGTTTGAAATCTGAACGTGAGAGCTATGCAATGTTTCGTGACTTTGTAGAAACAGGTGATCCAAAGCTCAACGAGACCTCGATAGATTTACTGTCGAACTCTACCAAATACGAACTTGAATCCTTTAATTTAATAAATGCGTTGAGATGATTTATTAATCAATCTATCTCCCAATGTTACCATAAGTTGACAGGTAGCTCTTCTAGATCTAGACTGGCATTACAGGGTGAAAAATCTTATCAATGGGCAAAGTCAAGGATGAAGATTATCGAACGTATTGCTAAGGACTTTTCTGGACCTAAAGCATTACCGTTGGAGGGAATAAGACTTGGTATCTGCCTCCATATAACAAAAGAGACCTCTGTGCTGGTCATGGCCCTAAAAGCACTTGGCGCAGAACTGGCACTATGTTCTGCTAACCCGCTGTCAATTCAGAACGACATAGTTTGTTTTCTAAAAAAACAAGAGATTCAACTTTTTGCAACTAGAGGTGAATCCTATAGACAGTACAACGAGAGCCTGTTGAAAGTGATTAGGTTTAGGCCTGACATTGTTACTGATGATGGGGCAGAACTTCATTTTTTGGTACACCGGATTGGGGATAAAAAGATTGGAGCAGGGACAGAAGAAACCACAAGTGGTGTGACAAGACTCAAGGGATTGGAATCTAATGGTCATCTTAAATATCCTGTTATAGCAGTAAACAATGCACAAACCAAGTACTTGTTCGATAACCGCCATGGTACAGGACAGAGCACGGTCGAAGGACTTATGCGAACCACGTCAGTCTTCCTTCCTGGCAAACACATAGTTGTATGCGGCTATGGCTGGGTTGGTAAAGGAGTTGCTTCGAGGCTCAGAGGAATGGGAGCAATTATTACGGTGACAGAAATCGATCCTATCAGAGCACTGGAAGCGCATATGGAAGGCTACGAAGTATCTACGATGATGTCTGCATGCTATTACGCAGACATTTTCATTACGTGCACTGGGGGTAACAGAATCATTAGAAAGGAGCACATAGAGATAATGAAGGATGGAGTAATCCTGTGTAACGCCGGACACTTTGATTTTGAAATTGATCTGGACTATTTGAAATCACAAGATCAAGCGCCGAAGGAGATTAGACCTAACGTACAGCTGTTCTCGATAGTCGGCAAACGCGTTTATTTGCTCGCCTCCGGTCGTGTGATCAACCTAGTAGGTGCTGAAGGACACCCCCCTGAAGTCATGGCGTTGTCGTTTGCAAACCAGCTAATGTCTATCATCTATTTGGCAAAGAAACTAGACTCACTGGAGTCTCGGGTGTATGACGTTCCAGCGCATATTGATCGTAGGGTATCAGAGTATGCGTTGGACGCTTTTGGTATTAACTTGGATTACAGCACTGAAAGCTCATTTTCAATATAGAAGTAGGTATGCTTATGAAAGATAGGTTTAAAATCCAGACCCAAATCACGTCTTGAGTACTGGTTGCAGGATAACTCATGAAAAGTCTTATAATTACAAGTGCATTGCCGTATGCAAATGGGGAAATACATCTGGGGCATATTGCGTCGACCTATTTACCCGCGGACATTTTTACTCGGTATTGGAGACATTTTGGAAGAGAAGTATATCATCTCTGTGCAACGGATGACTTTGGCACTCCTATCCTGATAAATGCAGAGAAAGAGTCGATTACACCACAACAATACGTAAAAACCTGGAGAGATTGCGATCTGAAAGATTTCCGATCTTTGGATATCTCCTTTGACTACTTTTCCCAAACCAGCTCTGAAAAAAATATCCAATTAACCCAACAGATTTTCAACAAACTCTGCAATAATGGGCATATTTATGAGAAAGACGTTATCCAGTTTTATTGTGAATTTGACAAGAAGTTTCTGCCGGACAGATATGTAATGGGAAAGTGCCCTTTCTGCTTCTCCGAAAACCAGTATTCCGATCTATGCGAAAATTGCGGTAGGGTTCCGGACAAGATCTTGGAGCCAAGATGTAGAATTTGTGGAAGGGTCCCGGTAAAAAAAACAAGCAAGCACTATTTTTTCAGACTTTCAACTTTCTCAAGACAATTAAGGGATTGGTTGACTACGAACCATAATCTCCAGTCCGACGTCACAAGTTACGTGTTGAAATGGATCGATGAGGGATTAGTTGACTGGGATATAACCAGAGACTTGTCGTGGGGGGTGCCAATTCCAAGGAAGGAAGCCACGGAGCAAGTTTTCTATGGATGGTTTGATAACCATATCTGCTATATCTCTAGCTTTCTCTCCTTTTTAGAGGAATCAGGAGATAACAATGGGAAGGAGATTTGGAATAGCTCGGAGATTTTTCATTTCATAGGAAAGGATATCGTATACCATCATTATCTTTTCCTCCCGGCTATCCGAATGGGAATTGAATATGAATACAAACTTCCAGATTATATTCCTACTCGAGGACATTTAATGCTGAGCAACCGAAAAATATCCAAAAGCAGAGGCTGGTATATAGGGTTAAGGGATTTCTTGCAGTTGTTTCCCTCTGACTATGTTAGATTTTACCTTGCCCGGGTAACCCCCTACTCTCAAACAGATATAAACTTCGATTGGGATGTGTTCATTGAACGAATAAATAATGAACTCATAGCAAACATTGGGAATTTCATCCATCGAACACTGTCCTTTATCAGGACGGCCTTTGATGGAATCGTTCCAGAACCTTCCGCGTACGATGATATCGATATTGCGATAGTGAACAGAATTTCAGGTATTTCTAAAATAGTTGGCGCTGCAATCTCAAATAACGAGATCGAAAAAGCGATGAGAGAGATACTAGAGTTCAGTACTGCCCTAAACAGATATTTTCAGAAAAAGGAACCTTGGCAGAATCGACAAACGTCTCCAAACACTCTTTATATTTCAGCCAATGCCGTGCATTCATTGGGTATATTGCTAGAACCGTTTATCCCAAATTCTGCGGAAAGGATTTGGGACCAACTCAACTTGACTGGCAATGTACACAACCAGGAATGGAGCCGTGCATCAAGATTAGGTATGAGTGCGCATCACAAGATTGGAGAAATTCAACCATTGTTTGAAAAAATTGAAAAGAGAAAACTTAATCTAGACAAATGGAAGGTGAATTAGAAATCGTTAGGGAGATTAGGCGTGGGTTAATGATTGGAAGATACCAACCTTTCCACTGGGGTCACCTCAATCTAGCTGAAGAAATACTTTCTGAGTGTGAAGAGCTAGTTGTGGCAATTGGGAGCCCGGAAGCTAATTTTACCTTTAACGACCCCTTTACCACCGGCGAGAGGATTACAATGGTGCATGAGAGCCTAAAAAAACGGGGGTTGAGGATGTCTGATTGCTACGTACTTCCGGTACCCAATAGTAATAACAACTACACGTGGTTTGAGGGTATTAGATCTATGATTCCAAAAGTCACTGCAGTTTATTCAGGCAATCAATTCGTTCAACTTCTTTTGCCAGAGAATGTAAAAGTCAGATCACCTACCTTCCTAAAGAACAAGATTTTCAATGGAACTCGAATTAGAAATTTAATTGTTCGAAACGGTAATTGGCAAGACCTTGTCCCGTCGCCCGTGGCTTCTTTTATAAAAGAAATTGATGGGATATCACGCTTAAAAAAATTGAAAAGGACTCAGATAGAACAGGAGCGTGTCCTAGCTACCTCTGGTTCAAAGAAAGATGCTTAGGTAAAGATGGATGGCCGATCCAACACACCGATGAAGACATGAATGGAGCACGACAATGCCCGATCTGTAACAAATGTGGATCAAGGAAGTTCAAAATTCTTCGCAGAGAGGAGGAGTTAATTGTTCTAGAATGTAGATCTTGTGCTGCTATTAACATCCTGAGTTAGAATAACACGCAATTTTTCAAGTACGGGTAACAGCACTTCTCTCCGTATGTTTTATCAGCTATCCGGAGGAGCCTGACATAATTCCATAAGTACCCCATTAACTGATTTGGGATGAATGAAGGTTATTTTTCTGCCGTAAGAGCCGCTGCGAATCCCCCCTAAAATTTTTGCACCGTTAGCGGATGCTCGTTCAACATCTTTTTCAATATCATTTGCAGTTATAGCGAGATGGTGAATTCCTTCACCTTTTTCTGTTAGGAATTTAGAAACGGGGCTGCTATCATCAAGTGGCTGCAGCAGCTCGATCCTAGTATCTTCGAGCTTTAGGATGGCAACCTTAACCTTTTCACTCGGAACATCTTCCAAGTCTACATGATCTATACTAAGCGTATTCTTAAAATTCTTTAAAGATTGTTCAAGATCTTTTACCACAATAGCAATGTGATCTATCCGCAACGATATCCACCATCAACTGATTTTGTCTCTTATTAATTTGTATATCCAAGAAAGATTGATTCTAGTTGAGCATGATCAAAACCTGTATGGACACGGATTCCTACCCATTAGTGCTTGACCAGGTTAAAGAATATTGTTCATCTCGTAAAACCAACGGTCAAATGGAGCGAAAATAGCACCGACAAACCAAAGCTTAAGTTGGACTCTTCCAGAAACCCAATAAGCCTTTTGATAAAAAAAGAGAAGCCGAGGTTGATTTGACTAACCTAAACCCCCATCTTTAAAATGATATCTTCGGAAGATAGGCCCCAAATACCTGCATAAAGACTGCGCTAATCTCGCCCAATGTTGAATGGCATTTCACCGATTCAATGATGTAAGGCATCAAGTTTTCATTCTCACTTTCAGCAGCTTTGAGTAATTCTGAAAGTGTTGAGTCCACCTTTGATTGGTCCCTCGACATCTTAAATTCCTTTAACCTTGACAACTGTTTTTTCTCTGCTTCAGGATTGATCAAGTTGAGTTGAGGTTCTCTGTCTTTTGAATCCTGGAACTTATTCACACCAACAATGATTCTCTCATTTTGGTCTATCTCTTTCTTCAATCTGTAAGAGTTTTGTCTAATCTCATCTTGAAAGTATCCTTTCTCCACTGCAGCAAGAGCTCCTCCCATGGATTCTATTCTGCGCAAATACTCTTGAACCGCATCTTCAATCGTGGTGGTAAGCTCCTCAACGTAGTACGAGCCACCAAGAGGGTCAACAGTTTTTGTAATACCAGTTTCATTGGCAATTATTTGTTGAGTCCTTAATGCAATCTTCACAGATTCCTCTGTGGGCAGGGCCAGTGCTTCGTCACGAGAATTGGTATGCAGTGATTGACATCCTCCCAATACAGCTGCCAGAGCCTGAAGAGAGACCCTGACTATGTTATTATCTACTTGTTGAGCAGTAAGCGACTCACCACTGGTTTGTACATGGAATCGCAGATGGCATGACTTTGGATCCTTTGCCCCAAATTTTTCCTTCATAAGTTTTGAATAGATTCTGCGAGCGGCCCTGAATTTTGCGATCTCTTCAAAAAATTCCATTGTGCAGCAGAAGAAAAATGAAAGCCTAGGTGCAAAAGAATCAATGTCCAACCCCCGCTGCCGACAGGTATCTATGTATTCTATGGCATTTGCAAAGGTAAAGGCAAGTTCTTGTATGGCGTTCGACCCAGCCTCCCTCATATGATAGCCAGAAATGCTAATTGGATACCACTGAGAGACATTCTTTGAAGTATACTGAATCATATCACCGATCAACCTAAGCGACGGTCTAGGTGGATAGATGTAGGTGTTACGTGATATGTATTCTTTCAGGATATCGTTTTGAGTAGTACCCCTGAGTTTGTCTGGTGAAACACCCTGTTGTTCCGCTACTACAATGTAAAGGGATAGTAGAGTAGCGGCGGTTGAATTTATGGTCATTGATGTGCTGACTCTATCCAGGGGTATGGATTCGAAACAAGTCATCATATCATTCAAGGAGCTGATTGCGACACCTGTCCTTCCCACTTCTCCCTCTGACTGAGGATTATCAGAATCGCGGCCTGTTTGGGTGGGTAAATCGAAGGCTAGGGAGAGACCAGTCTGTCCACGTTCAAGCAAGAATTTGAATCTGTTATTTGTCTCCTTTGCGCTCCCAAAGCCACTGTACATTCGCATGGTCCAATGCCTCCCACGGTACATTTCAGGGTAAATTCCACGTGTGTATGGAAACTCTCCAGGAGATCCAAGGTTACTTGCAATATTCGCTGGAATATCAGAAGAGGTGTAAATCTTTCTCACCTCTATGCCAGAATCTGTCCTAAATGGTTTGGATTCGGCCATGCTTCCTATACTCCCTGCCCGATGATTGACGCCGAGATACGTTCAGCAGCCAGGTATGGGTCAATCTTCTTTTCGGTCACCAGGGTCACATAATTCTCATATTCCAGGTTGTTTTTGAGAAACGATTTTGCCTTCTGTTCTACTGCTCGGAATATCATTTCTTGCAGTTCGTTTTTCAACATAATTATCCTCTTCTCTGTTATGCTTGCTTTGTTACTTATTAATTTCTCATCAATTTGAGAAGCTAGGTCTTTAATCCCCTCTCCTGTTCGTGCAGACACCTTCAATACCAACGGTTTTTTGTCAGTTCCACCTACAAATTCCAAAATTGAATTAAATAAATTGCCAGAGCCTTCTAGGTCTCCCTTGTTAATTGCATAGATTTCCCCTATCTCATTAAGTCCAGCCTTTATGGATTGGATGTTGTCTCCAGTCTGAGGAGTGAGCACGACGATTGTGATGTCTACTATTCTAGATATTTCAACCTCTAACTGGCCAGCACCAACGCTTTCCACTAGGATTAGGTCAAATCCAGCAACATCTAAAATCCGCATTACGTTCCTAAGTGAATTGGAGACACCCCCCGCTGCGCCTCTCGAAGCCAAACTTCTCATAAATACATCATGATCGTCCATAGTGACTTGCATCCTCACGCGGTCTCCGAGGATCGCCCCTCCCGTTATGGGGCTAGTAGGATCGACGGCCAAGATAGCTATTCGGTAACCCATGGTTTGAAAATTGCGAACTAATGCCCCTATCAGAGAACTCTTCCCCGCACCTGCAGGACCAGTAAAACCAATTGTTCTGGATTTGCCCGTTAAGGAAAAGATTTCACGAATGATGCCCTGCGAATCAGGATCATTATTGTCAACCATAGAAATCGCCCGAGCCATAGACCTACGATCTCCTTCGAGTAGTCTTTTGACTATCTGTAGCATGAATCTGGTATTGCCAATTCGGTATAAATTCATTGGTAACGAACTACATTCAAATTAAGATTTCAATTCTAATCTTTGTAACTTTGGACTTAAATGAAGGAGGGGTATACGCCGGTAAGGACAAGAACAACAGACGCAAATTAGATATACTGCTCGACAGCTCTATGGGGTAAGCAGATTGGTATGCTAGAGGAGACTGAACAACACAAGGGACCGATAAGAATCCTTGTTTCTAAGTTGGGACTAGATGGACACGATAGGGGCGCCCTTGTAATCTGCAGGGCGCTAAGAGACGCAGGAATGGAAGTTATTTATTCTGGTCTATTCTGTACGCCCGAACAAGTCGCAAAGATAGCAATTGAAGAGGACGTCGATGTGATTGCAATGAGTTTGCTAAATGGTGCTCACTCGGTACTATTTCCTAAGGTAGCGAGATTAGTGAGAGAAAAAGGCGGAAATAATATCCTGTTGATAGGAGGAGGCATAATACCGGAGGCAGACAAAAAGGTCCTTGAAGGTGAGGGCATAATGGGAAACTTCGGACCTGGAACTCCATTGCCAACCATAATTGATTATATATCCACCAATGTCAAAACTCGAAAATGATCTCGGTTTCAAAACTTATGCCGAATTCTGGTCCTCATATTTTCTGATTTGAATTTTATATGGCTTCTTTTTTTATGTTCAATTCCTCTCTTCCACCTCTGGCCACATCATTTTTCTCATTTCGATACCGACGCGTTCTATATCATGGCCTTGAATCTTTTTCATAAAAGTCTCAAACGAGTTCTTACCATCCTTTTCATAAACGCTCACCCATTCCTCTGCAAACGTACCTGATTGAATCTCATCAAGGACCCTTTTCATCTTCTTCTTGCTTGCTTCGTCGATAACTACCGGTCCTCTTGTAAGACCTCCATATCGAGCCGTCTCGCTCACTCTATTGTACATGCCTGTTATACCGTATTTATGAACTAGATCAACTATCAACTTGAGCTCGTGCAAGCATTCAAAATAAGCCACCTCTGGCTGATATCCTGCTTCCACTAAGGTTTCAAACGCATTCAAAATGAGACTCTGAGTGCCACCGCATAAGTCTACCTGTTCGCCAAACCAATCAGTCTCGACCTCTTCCTTAAATGTTGTTTTTATTAGGCCTGCCCTCGAACTCCCGATTCCCTTTGCAAGACCCAGAACCCTACCCCAAGCCCGGGTAGAACAATCCCGTTCAACTGCGACCAACGATGGGGTTCCGAATCCCTGCAAAAATAATTCTCTTACCATCTGACCTGGTCCTTTTGGGGCCACCATTATCACATCGATATTCCCAGGAGGTTCAATCCATTTCCAATGTACCGCCGCTCCGTGCGAAAAACTTAATGCATCTCCTTCAGAAAGATTTGGCCCAATCTCTGTTTTGAAAAGGGTGCTCTGTTCCATATCCGGAACTAATACATGAATTATGTTAGCTGCTTTAGTGGCTTCGGCTGCGGTCATCACTTTATGGCCCTCTTTAGCTGCGATATCCCAGCTCTTTCCATCTCTTCGTAGCCCCACAAGGACATCCAATCCGCTATCCTTCATGTTATTGGCCTGAGCACGACCCTGAATACCGTAACCAATTACTGCTATTCTGTCCTTCTTGACCTCATCCAAATTAATATCGTC
>Ga0210115_1000128_pt1 | contig 19120 bp, 21 predicted proteins | sample MayberryNW_TuleB_2_FD_185526 | JGI IMG/M metagenome (GOLD analysis project Ga0210115, IMG submission 185526) | Wetland microbial communities from San Francisco Bay, California, USA, that impact long-term carbon sequestration - MayberryNW_TuleB_D2... | ecosystem: Environmental > Aquatic > Marine... | reverse complement strand
CACCTCGAGGCCCAGCGCGGCGAGCTCCGCGCGCACATACTCGGCGACGTGACCCTCGTTGCCGCTCGGGCTCGGGATCTCGCACAGACGCACGAACGTGTCGTGCAGGCGTCCGTCGCTCCGCACGGGAACGGCGTCTACCAGTTGCCGCGCTCGGCCCGCTCGGCGTCGCTTGCGCGCTCTGCGCGGATCTCGTCGGGCGCCGCCGTGTCCTCGCCCCCTGCCGTCCCCCCCGCGCGCGCTCTCTCGAGCGCGGCGCCCACGAACTCGCGGAACATCGGCTCCGGGCGGTTCGGCCGCGACTTGAACTCTGGGTGGTACTGCGAGGCCATGAAGAACGGGTGCTCCGGCAGCTCGATGACCTCGACCAGGCGGTCGTCGGGCGACGTGCCGCTGAACACGAGCCCATGGTCCTCGAGGCGGCGCCGCAACAGGTTGTTGACCTCGTAGCGGTGGCGGTGGCGCTGGTAGATGACCGGCTCGCCGTAGGCCTCGCGCGCCTTCGTGTCGGCGTGGAGCTTCACCGGGTCGGCGCCGAGCCGCATCGTGCCGCCCATCTCGTCGACCTCCTTCTGCTCCGGCAGCAGGTCGATCACGGGGAACGGCGTCTCGGGGTCGAACTCGGCCGAGTTGGCGCCGGCCAACCCGACCACATGCCGCGCGAAGTCGACGACCGCGAGCTGCATGCCGAGGCAGATCCCGAGGAAGGGGATGGAGCGCTCGCGCGCGATCCGCGCCGCGTTGATCTTGCCCTCGATGCCGCGCACGCCGAAGCCGCCGGGGATCAGGATCCCGTCGGCCTTCTGGAGCAGCTCGCGTCCCTCCTCGTCGTCGAGCGACTCGGAGTCGACCCAGAAGACGTCGATCTTCGCGCCGTTGTGGATGCCGGCGTGCTTGAGGGCCTCGACCACCGACAGGTACGCGTCCTCGAGCTGCACGTACTTGCCGACGAGCGCGATCCGCACGGTCTCCTTCGCGTCCGCAGCGCGGCGCACGGTCGCCTCCCACTCGGACAGCTCGGGTGCGGGCGCCTCCACCTTGAAGTGGTCGAGGATCAGGTCGTCGACGCCCTCGGCGCGGAACATCAGCGGCACCTTGTAGATGTCGTCGACGTCGCGCGCGGAGATCACGGCCTCGACCGGCAGGCTCGCGAAGAGCGCGATCTTCTGGCGGATCTCGCGCGACAGCGCGCCCTCGGAACGGCATACGACCATGTCGGGCTGGATACCGATGCGGCGCAGCTCGTTGACGGAGTGCTGCGTCGGCTTCGTCTTCAGCTCCCCCGCGTGCCCGATCCAGGGAACGAGCGTGAGGTGCACGAAGATGCAGCGGTCGCGGCCCAGCTCGGTCTGAAGCTGGCGGATTGCCTCGAGGAACGGCAGCGACTCGATGTCTCCGACCGTTCCGCCGATCTCCGTGATCACGAAATCGAGGTCCTGTGACTCGGCGACGAGCTTGACGCGCTGCTTGATCTCGTCGGTGATGTGCGGAATCACCTGCACCGTGCCGCCGAGGAAGTCGCCGCGGCGCTCCTTGCGGATCACCGAGTAGTAGACGGCCCCGGACGTCACGTTCGACGTGCGCGAGGTGTTCTCGTCGGTGAAACGCTCGTAGTGGCCGAGGTCGAGGTCGGTCTCGGCACCGTCCTCGGTGACGAAGACCTCGCCGTGCTGGAACGGGCTCATCGTGCCCGGGTCCACGTTGATGTAGGGGTCGAACTTCTGGATCTGGACGCGCTGGCCGCGGCTCACGAGCAGCCGCCCGATGGAGGCTGACGCAATCCCCTTGCCGAGGGACGAGACCACGCCGCCTGTCACGAAGATGTATTTGACCATGCCCGAGAGCGCCTGCCGAGTGAGTCTAGCCAACGCGCCAGAGGGTTCCGGTCGACCGCGGCGCTGATCGAGTGCATCACCCGCTGCGGCGATGACGACAACGCGGAGTTTCTGGTGGCGGAAGATGACGGGGGAGTTGTTGGCTATCTGCACTACGACTGCGACGGCGCTGAGCCCGAGCTTCACCGTATCTACGTCGACCTCGAGCGCAAGCGCGCGGGGATCGGCAGCGGTCTGATGCGGGAGCTGCATTCCCGTCTTCGTCCTGGGAGCTCGTATGTGCTGCTTGTCGCGGAGGCAAATACCGACGCTCGGGCGTTCTACGAGCGGCACGGTTTGATCGTCGAGCGTCGGGTCGAGGGACCGAGCCAGTACGCGGCGGCGATAGGTCTCGACCTCGACTCGCCTCCGCATTTCGCGGAAGCACTGCTGCTGCGCTTCACGAAGAACAGCTAGATCTCAACGAACGGATGTTCGGACGGCTTGGAACCGCGCCGACTCACGACGCTCCTCGTGGCACGCGCAACGAGATAGGTAGAGAGGGGCAGCGATGCGCCAACGGATTGCCGCGGCACTAGTACTCGTCAGCGCTCTCACCCTGCTTGGCGCCGCAAGCGCGAGCGGGGATCGCACACTCAAGTGCTTCGGCGAGCACGCGACGATCGTGGGCTCCGGCTTGATCACCGGGACGGAAGGCGACGACGTCATCGTCGGGTCGGACGGTGCTGACACGATCAACGCGCTCGGCGGAGACGATCTCGTCTGCGCTCTCGGCGGCAATGATCTCTCGCGCGGCGGACTCGGGGACGACCACATGGACGGCGGCGAGGGCAACGACGGACATCTGGGAGATGTCAACGCCGACCTGCCGGGGACCGACCAGCCTGGCGGGAATGACGTGATCATCGGCGGCCCAGGCGATGACAGCGCGGCCGGCGACCACCGCTCCTTCTCGGGGCCTGACATCACGGGAAACGGCGGTGACGACCTGTTCATCGGGGGTCCCGGTGACGACTTCTTCTTTGGCGACAGCATCGGTGACGGCACCATCAGTGGCCGGGGAGGCAACGACCGAGCTCTCCTCGGTGACGGCAGAGACGCTGCGATCGGCGACCACAGCGCCATCGACAACGTCGGGGATGCAGGCGATGACTACCTCGACGGGGGGAGGGGCGATGACTTCTTCTTGGTCGGGGACTCGTCCTGGACCGACGTGCCGGCCACGTTCGATGGGGCACCTGGCGATGACAGTCTCCTCGGGGGCGGCGGAAACGATGCGTTGATCATCGGGGATCACAACCCGCCCTTCGGCACGCTCCCGGGCGGCGGTGACGACGACCTCAGCGGTGGACCCGGCGACGAAGCGCTCTTCGGGGACCACTGGGCCGACGCCGGCGAAGTGACGTCGGGCGATGGCGATGACAAGTGCAGCGGCGGGGCGGGGACGGACTCAGCCGCGTCATGTGAAGCCATCACGGGCGTCCCGTAGAAAATCGTGTCGCGTCCACCCAGGCGATAGAAGTAACCCAGAAACAGGATGGAGCACGCCAACCTCGCAGCGTCTTTGAGCGACGCTCCCGCATACTCGCGCACGCCGCAGATCTCTCGCTGGTGCGTGCAACTAACATCGAGCAGTGCGCGTCGAAGAGCACAGGGCACTCGTCTTGCGCTACGAGGAAGTCTGGGCGCTCGGTAACCTCGAGTTCGCCCACGAGGTCTTCGCTGATGACTATGTCCGGCATGACCTGCGTCCGAGCGCGCCGTCTGCTGGACCGGAAGGGCAAGCGAAGATCGCAGGAGCCTTTCGCTCGGCGTTCCCGGATCTCGAGTGGCACGTAGACCTCGTACTTGGCGACGGCGACCTCGTGGCAGCTCGTTAGACGGCTGCGGGCACGCACTCCGGCGCGTGGGATGACGTTGCAGCGACGGGCAAGAAGTGCGCTTCTCAGGCGTCAACATCTTTCGCTTCGGCCGCGCCGGCAAGGTCGTCGAAATCTGGAATCACCGCGATGACCTCGGCCTGATGGAGCAGCTCGGGGCTTCGGTCTTCGCCGGTGCCGTGCCGTCAGGTTCAGGCGAATCGACCTAGCTCGGTCTGTGGTTCGTCAGGCTAGATTCCGGAACCCTGGCCAGTCGATTGACTGCCTGCAGGACTTGGTGGTTACCTCACTCCCGGCAGAACCTCATCGACGTTCGAACTAGCACCGCCTAGGATCCAGCTGATCCGGACCGGGTCGGTTCCGCCGCGACACTCAGGAGGCAGAATGCCCACCGTATTCGTCTACCACGACGTCGAGGACAAGGACCATTGGCTCGCCTCGCCCAAGCGTCAGGAGCTTCTCGGCCCCCTTGGCGTGACGAACATCCGCCTTTTCGTCGATCCGGAGAACCCGACGCGTGTAGGTGGGCTGATGGACGTCTCGGATGTGAACGCCGTCATGGCCGCGATGAAGACCGAGGCCGCAGCCGAGGCCATGGCGTCCGACGGAGTCGTGCCCGAGACGATCGTGATTCTCGTCGAAGCCTGACGGACTCCTGTCCCTGACACGGGCAACCCCAGGCGCGCAAGGCGTATCACTCCTCGTCCGTGTGGCCTGCTCCGGCCGCGATCGCGGTGGAACCGACAAAGCAACAAGAAGTCATCGCCCGACGGCGAGGAGTGTCGACTCAGATGCGCTCGGCCAGCCGCACGAACCCGGCGTGCGGGGTGTGCACGATCACGTCTCCGGCTCCGAGCATGCGCAGCTTGCCTCGCAACTGGCCGAGCGCCGTCTCACTCGGCTCCCCATAGATGTGAATGGACGACAGCGTGACGAGGTCCGCGAACCTTTCGAACAGCGGCCCCGCGATCTCCAGGTGGAAGTCCAGGGATGCAGCGTCCGCGTGGACGTGCACGACGCTCATTCGGCTCTCGCTCTCGTCGAAGTAGACGCAGTACGACACGAGTCCGGGCTCGTTCTCCTCGACGAACTTCGCCAGCTCCGCGATCGCCGCCTTGAGCTCCACGAGCTTGCCCGGGCGCACTCCGGAGCTATCGATGTACACGAGCGGCTGCGTCATCCCGCCTTCCGCGTTGGAGCGCGTCGATCGTAAGGCAAGTAGTGCCTCCCGCGCGTCACCGCGCGCGGCCAGGCTTGCGTTAGTACCGAGCGTTGTAACGCGTCTGAACGGACTTCGCAGCGAAGCGATGCATGTACGTGACGACGTCCATCACCACGCCGAGGAAGATCAGCAGCGCATCCCAGTTCCCGTCGAGACCTCCGGGCTGCCACGCGATGACGTAAGCGAGCGTCGTCCACGGCAAGAAGATCAGGCCCAGAAGTGGCCAGAGCGCGGAGTCGAACGCGGAGTCGACCTTGTTGCCGAAGATCCACCAGACAGCGAGGACGAACCTCGGTCCGAGGATTGCCAGGCCACCGACGAAGCAACACATGGGAGCGGCAGTCTCCACGGAATCGACCACGGATGCAACCCGCACCCGACTCGATGGCGTCTGCGAGGCCCCCGGGCGCCTCTCCTGAAGGTGATCTCGTCGAACACGCGCAGCATGCGTCGCGCGCTTGTGTGACGGACTGCCTGCTTGGCGCGCGGCTGGCTCAGGTCACTTTCAGAACGACGTATGGGTTCGCGCGCGAGATCCGGCAGCCGGGGCGGTCACACATGCCACGCACCGTGAACCGCCTGGAACTGCTGCCCGGGGCGCCCGTCCAGAACCCTGAATACTTCCAGGTAAAGCTCCCGACGATGGTCTCCCCAGTGAGCTTCTGCCGTCCTTGGAGCCCCCAGCTGCATTGGGCAGTGGCACCGAGCTGAGCCTTCGTTTGACGCAGCGTGCGGTCCCACCGCTGCTGTATCGGGGCCGGGACGGCTTTGGGCAGCCGGTATCCAAGGGCGAGTCGGGCGCTGCCGGGCTTGTCCAGTAGCCGACCTGTGCAGGTCAGTGCGCGGGGGTCGCGGAGGGTCCTGAAGAGCTCGGACATGAACCGACCCGAGATGCCCCCGAGCGCGTCGCGCTGGCCGCCGCTCCCCGGGTACACCGGGTCTCGGGGGAGGATGACGGGGACGATGACGCTTACCCCGCCGAAGGTCTGCACCGCGACGGGCTTCAAGTTCGCGAGCTTTGGGGCGCCCGGGGGTGGGGGAGCCTGGAGCGTGTTTCCACGGGCGACCGCGCCGCCGGCGAGCGTGGTCAGAAGCACGAGCGCAAGTGCCGTCCCGGCGAGCGTCGCTGCTCGAGTGGTGGACGCGCTCACTTGCCAGCGACTGGACCACATTGCCTTCGAAGATGTCAAGGTGGCGATCAATCGCAGCGCCCGGCGTGTTCTGCTGGCATCCCGACATCTCCGAGAACACTGACCCGATCAGCGCGGTTATAGAATCGGCCCTCTGATCGCCGGCCCAGTCCCGCGGTCCCAGCGCAGTCGATCCAGGGGAGGTCACACATGCGCAGCCGACTTAGGCGTTTCCTGCTTCCGACGTTCCTGGCCCTCGTGGTGTCCGGTGCCGCGGCCCTGACCGGGCTTGCGGCCAACCCGGACAACACCAAGGTCGCCGGCATCGACGTCGACCAGACGACGATCCCGGAGCTCCAGGAGCTGATGAACCGGCACCGCATCAACTCCGTCAACCTGACGAACTTCTACCTCCAGCGCATCCGCAAGCTGAACCCGGAGCTGAACGCGGTGATCACGGTCAGCCCGACGGCCCGGGAGGATGCGCGAGCGGCCGACAGCGCGCGACGGAACGGTGACCGCCGCCCGCTCCTCGGGATCCCGATCATCGTCAAGGACAACATCAACACGACGGGCATGCCGACGACGGCCGGCTCCTGGGCGCTCGCGGGGAGCACACCGAGCGACGCGTTCATCGCGGCCAGGCTGAAGGCCGCGGGCGCGATCATCATCGGCAAGGCGAACCTGTCCGAGTGGGCGAACTTCCGGTCCGCTCCGTCATCGAGCGGCTGGAGCGGTATCGGCGGCCAGACGAACATGGCCTACGTCCTCGATCGGAACCCGTGCGGCTCGAGCTCCGGCTCGGGCGTCGTCGCGTCCGCCGATCTCGCGGTCGCCGCCGTGGGCACGGAGACGGACGGCTCGATCGTCTGCCCGTCCGGCGCGAACGGCGTCGTCGGGATCAAGCCGACGCTCGGCTTGTGGAGCCGCGCGGGCGTCGTCCCGATCAGCGCCGACCAGGACACGGCCGGCCCGATCGCCCGCAACGTGACCGACGCCGCCGTGCTCCTCGGCGCCGCAACGGGCATCGATCCCAACGACCCCGCAACGGCCGAGCAGGCCGGCCACGCGTCGACGAACTACACGCAGTTCCTCGACGACGAGTCGCTCGAGGGCGCTCGGATCGGCATCTGGCGCGAAGGGACGTACAACCAACAGGTGGTCGGCCCGGTCGTCGAGCCGATCCTCGACGACGTGAGCCAGGCGCTCGAGGACGAGGGCGCGACCGTGATCGACGGGACCGACCTGACCCTCCAGGCGGCCGCCGAGAACGAGCTCGGAGCGCTCCTCTGCGAGTTCAAGTCGGACATCGCGGCGTACCTGCAGACCTACGTCCACGGGACGAACCCGAAGACCGGTCAGCCGTATCCGCAGACGCTCGCCGACCTGATCGAGTTCGACCAGGACCACCCGGAGCTCGAGGGCCCCTGGAACGATCTCATCTTCGAGTTCGCCGATGCGACCAACGGACGCGACGCGGACTGCGCCGCCCTTCGGGCCGCGACGACGCCGCCCACGCAGCAGGAGATCGACGACCTGATGGCGGAGAACGACCTCGATGCGATCGTCGCTCTCACGAACGGCCCGGCCTGGCCGACGAACGAGGATCCCGACGAGGGCGACCTCGCGGGCCGTTTCGCCGAGTTCTTCGTCGGCTCGTCCGGGGCGGCTGCCGTGTCCGGCTACGCCGACATCACCGTGCCCGCCGCGTACGTCGAGGGCCTGCCGGTCGGCATCACCTTCATCGGCGGCCGCTGGGCGGAGCCGGAGCTGCTCGGCCTCGCCTACGACTACGAGCAGGCGACGCAGGTTCGTGTCCCGCCGCAGTTCATCCCGACGATCGGTGACGACCTGTTCCCCGGCGTGCCGAGCTCGTTCGCTCGGGTGCAGTCACGGCAGCAGGCGACCCGCGGCGAGCACGGGCTCGTCGCGGGCCTCCGGTAGCAGCGGATCACAGACAGCGAAGCCCGGCCGCCCGGCCGGGCTTCGCCCTGTCCGACGAGAGCCGAGCACGTGCGCGGAGCAGGGTCGCCGAGCACGACGTACGCGCTTGAAATGCCTGGGGCGGTTACCTAGGCTCCCGCCCACTTCGAGGACCAAGGGGCTACCGGTGCAAGACGACCAGAGACATGCGCGGATCTTCGGCGTCCTGTTCATCATCACGTTCATCACGTCGATCGCGGCGCTCGTGCTCTTCCAGCCCGTGCTCGACGATCCGGTCGGGTACATCGCCGGCGGCGGGAAGGACAACCAGATCTACCTGGGGGCCTTCCTGGAGCTGCTGCTCGTCATCTCGAACGTCGGGACGGCCGTTGCCCTCTACCCGATCGCGAGGCGACAGAACGAAGCCCTGGCGATGGGCTACGTCGCGGCCCGGATCATCGAGTGCGTCTTCATCGCGACGGGAATCATCTTCGTGCTCGGAGTCGTGGGCCTGCGCCACGACCTGCCCGGCGCGGAGGACGCTGCCTTCACGCTCGCCGCGCTCAAGGACTGGACGTTCCTGCTCGGCCCCGGGCTGATCGTGCCCTGGGGCAACGGACTGATCCTCGGCTACCTGATGTACAAGTCCGGCCTCGTCCCGCGCCGCATGGCCTGGTTCGGGCTGATCGGAGGCCCGCTCCTCCTGTTCGGGAACTTCGGCGTGCTCTTCGACTGGTGGGAGCAGACCGGCGTGGTGAGCCTCCTGGTCATCCCGGAATTCATCTGGGAGGCGTTCCTCGGCATCTACTGCGCGATCTGGGGGTTCAGGCAGGACTCGCCGATTCTCACGCCGGCGGCCCGCGGCGACGCAGCAACCTGAGGAGGACCAGCCCGCGCTCTACTCGGTCGACGGCCGGTCCCTGTGCACCGTGAGCATGAGACCGACGACGATCAGCCAGAGCGGGAGCAAGAAGAATCCGACGAAGCCGAGTGGCGTCAGGAGCGAGGCACCGATGGCCACGCTCGCCCAGGCGACGGGAGCGGGCAGCGCACGGTTTCGCAGCGCGCCCAGGCCCGTCGCCAGCAGGACCGCCGCGAAGGCGGCGTTCCACGCCAGCCAGTCGTAGGAGTGCAGCTGGCTGAGCGTGTACGTCGCGGTCCGATCTCCCTCGTGTGCGGCGTTCGTCGCCGCGCCCTCGAGCATGCCGACGAGCGCGAAGGTGGACGCTGCGAGCAGCGCCCCGCCGAACGCCACCGAGCCGTGACCGGCGTCCCGGTCGTGCCGGAGGTGGCGGCGCAGCCCTGTTCCGAAGAAGACGAGGAGAAAGGCGATGAGCGGCGCGAGGAGGAGGCCGGAGAGCTGGTGCTGCCCGCGGTTGTCCGCCCAGTAGGAGAACGTGTCGTCGATCCCCGTCTCGCTGCTCGGATCGCCCCACGTCAGCGCGAGCCCCGCGATCAGCAGCAGCCCGGAGAGCACGCCCGCCAGTGGCTGGAACCGCTCGAAGCGCGTGCTCGGCATGGCGTCACCTTCTCGCCCGGGCGGGCCGTTCCTGCGGCCTCCCGACCTCCGGAGCAGTGCCGGACGCGCTTCTGAGACGCTTCCGTCCGAGAGAAACCGTCCGACGAGGAGGCGATGTGCCCGTGAAGGAAGCAAGCTTCGAGGAGACTCCGTTCGGCCGCTACGTCACGTCCGACGGCTGGTTCGTGCTGAATCTCGGCGACGCGCTCGCCGTTCGCAACGAGGAGAAGGGCGGCGCGACCTACCCGCTCGAGTCGCGGGACGCGCCGTTCCGCGACGTCGGCGTGAGGGTCACCGTCCTCCCGACCGGTGAGCCGAACGCGCTCTACCACTCAGAGGGCGCGCAGGAGGGGTTTCTCGTGCTCTCCGGAGCCTGCACGCTGATCGTCGAGGAGGAGGAGCGGCCGCTTCGCCAGTGGGACTACTTCCACTGCCCGGCCGGGACTCACCATGTCCTCGTCGGCGCCGGCGACGGCCCGTGCGCGATCCTCATGCTCGGCGCCCGGCCCGACCCCGAGGTCATCCGCTACCCCGTCAGTGAGCTGGCGGCGAGCTACGGGGCATCGGCCGCGAAGGAGACGGCAGACCCGGACGAGGCGTACGCCGACTGGCCGGGCGACTACGAGCCGGTGCGGCTGCCGTGGCCGCCGGGCTCCGACACGCGCTGAACCCCGCTTAGCGGAAGGACAGGCGGCTGGGCGGCCAGTACGTGAGCATCGCCGGGCCGATGAGGCTGCTACGGGGCACTGCTCCCCACGTCCGGTAGTCGCACGAGTGGGCGCGGTTGTCGCCGAGCAGGAAGTAGTGTCCGGCCGCGACGGGTGGCCAGTTCCCGCTCGTGCCTCCTCGTCGCGACGGATCCACGTACGGCTCGATCAGGCGCTGCCCGTCGATGTAGACGACACCACGGCGCTCCGAGACCTGCTCGCCGGGAAGCCCGACGATGCGTTTGACGAACGTCGTGCCACCGTTACCCTCGCCGCATCTCTCGGCTGCTCCGGGAGCCGTGAAGACGACGACCTGTCCGCGCTCGGGGTCGCGGAACCGGTACGCAAGACGGTTCGCGATGACACGGTCGTCGAAGCGCCCCTCGCAGAACGCGCCGGGCTTCGCACAGTGGAGGGTCGGCTCCATCGAGCCTGAGGGGATGCGGTACGGCTTGGCCACCTCCGCCTGAAAGGCAAGGACGACGAGGATGGCCACGGCGACGGTCACGAGCCAGTCGACGATGGTCCGCCACGGCTGCGGAATCCGTCCCTGGGCACGGTCGAGGACTCTCATGTTCGAACCGACATTGTGCGCCTGGTACCCGCTGCCGCGAATGGGCCGCCTCAGTCGCGACCCTTGCGTCCTCTCATACCTTGTGCTTCTATGCATGGTACTTCCAGCCATGGACCGGGCATGCACATCGACAAGGATCTAGTCGCAGCCTCGGCGACACCGCTCGTGCTCGCGATCCTCGCGGACGCAGAGAGCTACGGCTACGCGATCCTCAAGCGCGTCCGCGCACTCTCCGGCGGGGAGCTCGAGTGGACGGACGGGATGCTCTACCCGCTCCTCCACCGGCTCCAACGGCTCGGGTACGTGACGACCGAGTGGCGGACGCCGCCGGAGGGTCGTCGCCGCAAGTACTACGCGATCACGGAGGACGGCCGAACCGCGCTCGCAGACCAGCAGCAGCAGTGGGTTGCGGTCACGCGCGCGCTGAACGACGTCTGGCCGGGATCCGGTGGCCTGCTGACGGCGCTCGGGGAGGCGTGAGGGATGGAGGGTCTCGAGGCGCAGATCGCGGAGTGGCGGGCGTACGTCGCGAACGCCCCCGCGGTCAACGGCCACGACGTCGACGAGCTCGAGGACCATCTTCGCAACCAGATCGCCGATCTGACCGCCGCCGGCCTCACGCCCGACGAGGGATTCCTGATCGCGGTGAAGCGGGTGGGCGACCTCGACACGCTCTCCCGGGAGTTCGCGCGCGAGCACAGCGGCCGGCTGTGGAAGCAGCTCCTGCGTGCCGACGACGAGCCGGCGCGCTCGGCGAGCGGCTGGCTCGAGGCATTCGCGTTCGGCGCGGCGGCCGCCGTCGCGATCCAGGTCGCGCGCTTCGCGGCCGGCTTCCCCGACGACGAGCCGACCTGGTTCGCGCGGAACCTCGGCCTCTTCGTGCTTCCCTTCCTCGCCGCCTACTTCGCGCGGCGGCGGCAGCTCGACGTGGGGGTGTGGCTCGTGACCGCGGTGCCCTTCGTCGTGGCCGCGGTCGTCGTCAACGTCTACCCGTGGGGGGACGACTCGGACACCGAGGTCATCGCCGCGCTGACGCTGCCGGTCGCGCTGTGGTTCGTGATCGCCTACCCGTACATGGGCGGCTCGATCCGATTGCACGAGCGGCGCATGGACTTCGTGCGCTTCACGGGCGAGTGGTTCATCTACTACGTGCTGATCGCGCTCGGGGGCGGTGTCCTCATGGGCCTGACCGCCGGGATCTTCGAGCCTGCGGGGATCGACGTCGACCGCGTGGCGGAGTGGGTGCTGCCGTCGGGCGCGGCGGGGGCGGTGGTCGTGGCCGCGTGGCTCGTCGAGTCGAAGCAGCGGGTCGTCGAGAACATGGCTCCGGTGCTGACGATGCTGTTCACGCCGCTGTTCGCGGTGATGCTGGCGTGCGCCGCGGTCGTCTACGCGGTGACGGGGCTCGGCGGCGCGTTCGACCGCGACCTGCTCAGCGTCCTCGACGCCCTGCTCGTCGTCGTCCTCGGGCTCGTGCTGTACGGGATGTCCGCACGGGAGCCGTCGGCGTCGCCGCAGTGGATGGACCGGATCCAGCTCGTGGCGGTCGTGGGCGCGCTCGTGCTCGACCTGATGGTGCTCGGCGCCATGATCGCGCGGATCGGCGAGCTCGGCTTCACCCCCAACCGGACCGCGGCGCTCGGCCTCAACCTCGTCCTGCTCGTGAACCTGGCCGGCGCCGCCTGGCTCTCGGCCCGGTTTCTCAGGGCGCGAAGCAGGTTCCACTCGCTCGAGCGCTGGCAGACGAACTATCTGCCCGTCTTCGCCCTCTGGTCCGCGGCAGTGGTCGTCGTTCTGCCGCCGATCTTCGGCTTCGACTGATCCTTCCGGCTCGAGGGTTGCCGCTAGGTTGCCCGCGTGTCGGTGGCGCCTTCGCGCGCGGTGATCGAAGCATTCGGCTGTGCGGGCTCGCCGTCGCCGCTCCCAGGGGGCCGCGGCACCGCGTGGCGTGTCGGACAGCTGGTACTGCGCCGGGTGGACCCGGCCGAGCCCCCGCTCGCCTGGCAGCGCGACGTCCTCGGGTCGATCGCGGACGCCGGCTTCCGGCTCCCGCTGCCGCAGACGACGCTCGCGGACCACTTCGAGAGCGACGGCTGGTGCGCGTGGAAGTTCCTCGAGGGCGCGCACGAGACGGGCCGCTGGCGCGAGATCATCGCCGTCGGCGAGCGCTTTCATCGAGCGATCGCCCACGTGCCCGAGCCGGCGTTCGTCGCCAGCCGTAGCGATCGCTGGGCGATCGCGGACCGCGTCGCGTGGGGCGAGCTCGCGCCCGACGCGTTCGCCGAGGTCGAGCACCTCTCCGAGCTCGTCTCCGTGCGAAGGGGGCTCGACGCGCCGTGCCAGCTCGTGCACGGCGACCTGACCGGGAACGTCCTCTTCGCCGAGGGCCTGCCGCCCGCGATCATCGACTTTGCTCCCTACTGGCGACCACCCGCGTATGCCTCCGCGGTCGTCGTCGCCGACGCGCTCGTCTGGGAGGGCGCCGACGAGTCACTCCTGGACGCCGTCGCCGACGTTCCCCGCTTCCCGCAGTTCCTCGTTCGCGCACTGATCATGCGCGTCGTCGTCGATCGGCTCTTTCGCGAAGACGACCCGCTGCGGGACGACGACGACCCGTCGGCCCGGCGGTGCAGCTCGCATGCGGGCTGGCGGCAGCGGAGCCGTAGCGAGGGCGCTACTGCAGCGAGCTGATCGCGAACGCGAGCGCGAAGCCGAGCGTCGTCATCAGCCCGGCGAGCCTGCCGCCGTAGCGCAGGGCCTCGGGCATCATCGTGTTGGCGAGCATCGTCAGGACCGCGCCGCCTGCGAACGCGAGCACGATCGCGAGCGTTCGCGGCGAGGCGGCGTCGAGGGCGACGTAGCCCGCGAGCGCGGTGAGCCCGAAGCCGAGCGCCACGAGCACCCAGAAGCGCATGATCCGGGCCGGGCTCCGCCCCGCCCGCGCGAGCGCGGTCGTCGCCGCGATCGCCTCCGGCAGGTTCGAGAGGAAGACCGCGATCAGGAAGGCGGCGCTGACCGTGCCGGCTTCGAGCACCGTGAGGCCGAGGACGAGCGACTCGGGAATGCCGTCCAGGATGATCCCCAGCACGAGCGCGCGGCCGGCCTGGCCGGCATGGTCGCCGTCGGCCGACTCCTCGTGACCACCGCCGCGAGAGCGGTCGATCAGGGTCTCCGCGCTGAAGAAGACCACGGAGCCGGCGAGGAGCCCGAGCGCGACCCCGCCCTCGCCGGCAGACGTCTCGAACGCCTCCTGCACGAGCTCGTAGGCGACCGCGCTGACGAGCACCCCGGCGCCGAACGCCATGATCAAACCGAGGGCGCGACGGGTGAGCGCCACCCGCAGGGCGATCGCCCCGCCGACGACGAGCGAGGAGCCTCCGACCGCGCCCCACACGAACGCCTCACCCATGGGGCGCGGAGCCTACTAACGGCGCGGGATCGGTGAGCGTGGCCTCAGCCGTGCGCGGCGAGGAACGCGAGCGTCCGCTCGGTGAGCAGCTTCGCGGCGCTCTCGTCGTAGCTCGGCAGGCTCGAGTCGGCGAAGTAGTGCCGGTCGCCCGGGTAGAGGAAGAGCTCGGCGTCGTCGGCTGCCTCGACGAGCTCGCGCGCTGCATCGACGTCGCCCTCGCCGACGAAGATCGGGTCCTCGTCCATTCCGTGGATCTGCGCCGGAACGCCCTCCGGCCACGAGCCGCCGAAGTACGAGAGAGGAACGCACGAGTAGTAGAGCAGCGCTCCGCGCGCTCCCGCCCGGGTCTGGGCGAGCTTCTGGGCAGGGACGACGCCGAGGGAGAAGCCTGCGTACACGAGCTCGGGCGCGAGCTCGTTCGCAGTTCGCTCCCCGCGCTCGATGATCGCGTCCGGGAAGCCGATCTGCTCGGCGTAGGCCATTCCCTCCTCGATCGAGCCGAACTTGCGCCCGTCGAAGAGGTCGGGCGTGTGCACGGTGTGACCCGCTTCGCGGAGCTCGTCCGCGAAGGCCCGGAAGCCGGTCGTCTGGCCCATCGCATGGTGGAACAGGAGCACCTCCGCCATCGCGCCTCCCTCGTTCGTCGTGGGTCGAGTACCGCCGGAACCTAGCGAGCGGCAGCGATACGGTGTCGCGATGAACCTCGACCTCCTCCCGGCGAACGAGGCGAGCTGGGAGGACCTCCAGGCCGTGTTCGGCACGCGCGGCGATCCGTCCCGGTGCTGGTGCCAGCGGTTCCGGATGCTGCCCGGGGAGTCGTGGACCTCCGTCGGCGCGGAGGAGCTCGCGTTCCGACTCCGGCAGCAGACCGACTGCGGGCACCCGGAGTCCGACTCGACGAGCGGTCTCGTCGCGTACCTCGACGGCGAGCGCGTCGGCTGGTGCGCGATCGCACCGCGCAGCGACCACCCGCGCCTGCTCCGGAACAACCGCGTGCCCTGGGAGGATCGCGCCGAGGACAAGCTCGACGACAGCGTCTGGGCGGTGACGTGCTTCGTCACGCGAGCCGGCTTCCGACGACGCGGGATCAGCTACGCGCTCGCGCGAGCTGCCGTTCCCTTTGCGCGCGAGCGCGGCGCCCGCGCGCTCGAGGGCTACCCGATGATCACGAAGCCCAGAGAGGACAGCACGTGGAGTGAGGGCCATGTCGGCACCCGGAGCGTCTTCCAGGCTGCGGGCTCGCCGAAATCAGTCACCCGACCCCTCGCCGGGTCGTGATGCGCGTCGACTTCGACTGACCCCCGCCGGGGCGCTCGTGCACGGGTGCTGGGCTAGGGTCGGCCCAGGGTGCCGGACGTGCAGGGCGATCACGAGTACGACGCGGAGCACCAGGTCACTCCGCTCGAGCTCTTCTTCGACCTCGTGTTCGTGTTCGCGCTGACGCAGGTCACCATCCTTCTCGCCGACGACCCGACCTGGCGTGGCGTCTTCCGTGGCCTGCTCGTCCTCGCGGCGCTCTGGTGGGGGTGGAGCGTGTACGCGTGGCTGACGAGCGCGACGGACGTCGACGAGGGCAGCGTCCGGCTGGTGATGCTCGGCGCGATGGGGGCGATGTTCGGCGTCGCCCTGGCAGTCCCGGGCGCCTTCGGCGACGACGCCGTCCTGTTCGGCGTCGCGTACCTCCTGGTGCGCGTCCTCCATCTCGTCCTCTCGGCCACCGTCGCGCGCGACGACTCGGCCCGCCGCGGCGCGATCCTCCGGTTCGCGCCCACCGCGATGGCGAGCGCTGCGCTGATCGTGATCGCGGGCTTCCTCCACGGGAACGGGCGCGTCACCGTGTGGGTCATCGCGCTCGCGATCGACTACCTCGGCCCGGTCGTGATCGGCGTCGGAAGCGGGTGGCGGGTCGCGCCGGAGCACTTCGCCGAGCGGCACGCGCTCATCGTCCTCATCGCGCTCGGTGAGTCGCTCATCGCGATCGGCGTGGGGGCCGGGTTCGAGCTCGACACGGGGGTGGTCGTAGCCGCGGCGTTCGGAGTCGTCGTCGTCTCGGCACTCTGGTGGCTCTACTTCGACGTCGCGGCGATCTTCGCGCGGAGACGGCTCGTGCAGGCGAGCGGCCTAGAGCTCCACCGGCTCGCCCTGCACGGCTACAGCTACCTCCATCTCCCGATGATCGTCGGCGTCGTCCTCTTCGCCCTCGGCCTCAAGACGACGCTCGCCCACGTCGGCGAGGTGCTGGACACGGTGCCGGCAGTGGCGCTCTGCTGCGGCGCCGCCCTCTACCTGCTCGGCCTGGTGGCGTTCCTCTTCCGGATGACGGGGCGAGTCTTCCGCCGCCGGACGATCGGGGCGGCGGTCCTGCTCGTCCTCACGCCGGCTGCGCTCGTGGTCCCTGCGCTGGCCGCGCTCGCCTCCGTGAGCGCCGTCTGCGCGCTCGTCGTCGCCTACGAGGTGCTCCGTTATCGCGAGCAACGTGTACAGGTCAGGCATCCGGAAGTGGCTGCCTGACGGACGAGCGTCGAGCTAGCCGGGAAGCCAGCCCTCGCGATAGGTGGTCGGCTCCCTCGGCGGGAGCGAGCCGTACGCGACGTCGCCGTCGTCCGTGTCCTCGTCGACGCCGGCGCCGTGCCGACGGGCCACGTCGTCGGCCGGGAAGACGAGCGAGCCCGGCTCGCCGTCGTGCGCCCGCGCGCCGACCGCGATCACGAGGCACGGGCCCGTCCCCGCCCCGACGATGACGTGAGCAGCGCCCGGCGGGCAGTGCACGAAGTCCCAGGCCCGGAGCGGCCGCTCCTCGCCCTCGACGACGAGGACCGCCTCGCCCGAGACGACGAGGAAGTCCTCCTGGTCGGCCTCGCGGTGGTACACGGACATCGGCTCGCCGGGCTGGAGGACGAACGGGTTGACCCCGAGCTGGTCGGCGTCGCGCCGCCACCCCTCGAAGTCGTCCGCGACCACGCAGACGGCGCCCCGCCCGGCGGCGTGGCGCCACTCCGCATCGCGCATGTTGAGCACGTACCAGCCGCCGCCCCGGGGGGCGAGCCCGTGCTCCGTCCGTTCCAGTCTTGCCTCGGCCATCGCAGGAAGCCTGCCGCATCCCACGCGCACCGTGCGGATGGATAGCGTTGCGGGCATGGCCGAGCGGGTCCTCACGCTCTGCGAGCTCAACCGCGCGACGCTGGCCCGTCAGCTCCTGCTCGAGCGCAAGCGGCTCGCGCCGAAGGGCGTGATCGAGCGCCTCGTCGGGATGCAGGCGCAGTGGCCGCCGGCGCCGTACGTCGGCATCTGGACGCGTACGACGAGCTTCCGGCCCGGGGCGTTGGAGCGCTTGCTGGCGAGCGGAGAGGTCATCAAGGCGGCGGCGATGCGGCAGACGCTCCATCTCCTCACGCCTCGGGACTACGCGCTCGCGCGCTCGGCGATGAGCGAGATGAACTTCCCGTGGGAGACGTCGCAGGCGAAGAGCCTCGCGCCCTCGGTGCGCTCGCTCGCCGACGAAGGGCCCGTGACGGCCGCGGAGGGCATCGAGTTCATGGAGCGCGAGCACGGGCTCACCGGACTGAACGGGCGCCGTGCCTGGCGAGCGGCCCGCGTGCGCGCGCACCTCCTCCACCATCACGAGACGGCGCTCTGGCGCGCCCGGCCCGAGGGGCGGTTCGTCGCGCTCGACGAGCCGGAGGCCTACGATCCGACCGAGGCGCGAGCCGAGCTCGTGCGGCGCTACCTGGCCGCGTTCGGGCCTGCGACCAGGAAGGACCTCGTCCAGTGGAGCATGATGCACGTGCCCATGATCCAGCGGGCACTCGACCGGCTCGAGCCGCTGCGGCGCTTCCGCGACGAGCAAGGGCACGAGCTCCTCGACGTCGCGCGGGCGCCGTTCCCGGACCCGGAGACGCCGGCGCCCGTCCGCTTCCTGCCGAAGTGGGACAACGTGCTCCTGGCCTGGGCCGACCGGACGCGCATCCTCCCCGAGCGGCACCGGAAGACGGTGATCGGGGCGAACGGCGACGTCGCCCAGACGTTCCTCGTCGACGGCTTCGTCGCGGGAACGTGGCGCGTGGCCGAGGGGCGGGTCGCGGTCGAGCCGTTCGCGCGGCTGGAACGGGCCGTCCGCAGCGAGGTCGACGACGAGGCGCGGCGCCTCGAAGCGTTCCTCGCGAGCTGAACCTCTCCGTGCGGAAATGCCGCGCTCCGGTCCGGGAGAGCGCTGATGCCTGCGCGTCCGCACCGATCGAGGATGGAGCCGTCACACAACGACTGGAGGAGTCATGTCGCTCACCGTTGAGGAGCGCACGCGAGCTCCGTCGAGCGCGACCACGATGAGGGCGGCGGTCGTGCACGAGCTCGGAGGCCCGCTGTCGGTGGAGGAGGTCCCGAAGCCGACGCCCGGACCGGGGGAGGTGGTCGTCCGGGTCGAGGCGTCGGGTCTCTGCCACACCGACATCCACGCGGCCCACGGCGACTGGCCGGTCAAGCCGGTCCCGCCGTTCACGCCGGGGCACGAGGGCGTCGGCATCGTCGAGGCCGTCGGCGCGGGAGTCACCGAGGTCGTCCCGGGCGACCGGGTCGCGATGCCGTGGCTCGGCTACGCCTGCGGGGTCTGCGAGTACTGCCTCTCCGGCTGGGAGACGCTGTGCCTCGAGCAGAAGAACATGGGCTACTCGATGGATGGCGGCTTCGCCGAGTACGTGAAGGCGTACGGGCGCTACGTCGTCAAGGTGCCCGAGGGCATCGACCCGCTCGACGCCGCGCCGCTGACGTGCGCCGGTGTCACGACCTACAAGGCGGTCAAGGTCGCGGGGACGAAGCCGACCGACCTCGTCGCGGTGTTCGGGATCGGCGGGCTCGGCCATCTCGCGCTGCAGTACGCAGCGATCGCGGGCGGGCGCGTCGTCGCCGTCGACCTCGTCGACGAGAA
>Ga0210115_1000127_pt1 | contig 19155 bp, 22 predicted proteins | sample MayberryNW_TuleB_2_FD_185526 | JGI IMG/M metagenome (GOLD analysis project Ga0210115, IMG submission 185526) | Wetland microbial communities from San Francisco Bay, California, USA, that impact long-term carbon sequestration - MayberryNW_TuleB_D2... | ecosystem: Environmental > Aquatic > Marine... | reverse complement strand
CCCGCCAGCTCCGCCGCGGTCGTGAACGACAGTCCGTTCCACGCCATCGAGAGACCGCCGGCGAGGGCGAGCGCGGGGACGAGCAGCCAGACCGGGCCGCCGGCAAGCCCCGCGACGACGACGAGCGCGCCGGACATGGCGAGACCCACCGCCCGCAGGAGCACGACCCGCCGGCCCAGCACGTCGGACCAGCGGCCGCCGCCGATCCGAAACACCGCTCCGAGCACCTGCGCGGCCGCGACCACGAGCGCCGCCCGTCCGTCGGAGAAGCCGTGCTCGTCGTGCAGGAAGAGGACGCCGAACCCGATCACCGCGAGCTGGGCGTACAGGTAGAGACCGCTCCCCAGAGAGAGCCTCAAGAGCCGCGCGTCGCGCAGCGTGCCGAGAATCGTCGCCGTCTCGAGCTCGTGAGTGCTCGGACGATCCCGCAGGACAACTGCGCTGACGAGCGCGCCCACGCCGCAGAGGGCGGCCACGAAGAGAAGCGCGGCCTCCGAGCCGCCCCCGCCCGCGATCGCGGGCAGCGTGAGCGCTGCCACGAAGCCGCCCACCGGGATCGCGGTTTGCCGCACACCGAGTGCGAGCCCACGCTCGTTCTGGCCGAACCACTGCATGACGGCACGCCCGCTCGCCGCGTTGACGCTTGCTCCGGCGGCGCCCGCGAGGACGAGCAGCACGCCGAGGGCGGCCGCGCTGGGCGCGAAGGCGGCCCCGACGACGCATGCGGCACAACCTGCGAGACCCGTCGCCATGACGAGCCTCTCGCCGAAGCGGTCGGCCGCCAGCCCCCAGGGAAGAAGCGTGAGCGTCCCCCCGACCCAGGCTGCCGCGAGCAGGACGCCGACCCCGGAGAGGGACAGTCCGTACTCCTCGCGAAGCGTCGGCGCGAGCACGGGAAGGCCGACGAAGAGGACCGCGGCGCTCGCCATCGCCGTCGATCCGGCACCGAGGACCGCCCAGCGGTAGCGCACGGCGACCGCCTACGAGTAGAGGTCGCCGCCGAGGTACTTGAGCCCGGAGTCGACGAGCGGCGTCACCACGCGCTTGCCCGGGCCGAGCCGTCGGGCGAGCTCGAGCGCCACGGTCAGGTTCGCGCCTGTCGACGGGCCCGACCAGAGGCCTTCCTCGCGCGCCGCGCGCCGCGCCATCGCAACGGCGTCGGCAGTCGACACCGTCACCACCTCGTCCAGGTCGTCCCGCTCGAGGAGCGGCGGCCAGAAGCCCGAGCCGCCGCCCTCGATCCGGTGCGTGCCGGGCTCTCCGCCGGAGAGCACGGGAGACTCGCTGGGCTCGATGGCGACGCGCTCGACCTCGGGCAGGGCCTCGCGCAGGCGGCGCGTGACCCCCACGAAACAACCCGCGGTCCCGACGTACGCGCAGAACGCGTCCACGCGCCCGTCGAGCTGCGCGAGCAGCTCGTCGGCGAGCGCGCCATAGCCCCCGGGCATGTCGTGGTTCCGAAACTGGTCGGTCGCGAAGCCGTCCACCTCGCGCGTGATCTCCTGCGCCCGCTCCATCATCCGCGGGATCAGCTCCGGCGTGATGCCGTCCGGGCTCGGGACGATCTCGAGTTCGGCGCCGAAGGCCTCGATCGTACGCAGCTTCTCCGCCGCGTAGGCGTCGGAGGAGACGATGCGGAGCGGATACTCCTTCAGCGCGCAGACGTACGCCAGCGACGAGCCCGTGCTGCCGCCCGTGTACTCGACCACCGTCTGACCGGGGCGCAACCGGCCGTCCCGCTCCGCGCCCTCGATCATCGCGAGCGCCATGCGGTCCTTGTACGAGCCCGTGGGATTCGCGGACTCGAGCTTCACCCACACCTCGGCCATCCCGGGCTCGACGAGGCGCTCGGCCCGCACGACCGGCGTCGAGCCGATCGCGGCCAGCGCGCCCGTGCGCACTACAGGCCGAAGGGGTTGATCGGCCGTGAGCCGGTGGAGACGATGACGCTCTTCGTCTCGAGGTAGAGGTCGAGCGTCTCGAGCCCGAGCTCGCGTCCGAAGCCCGACTGCTTGTAGCCGCCGAACGGGATCCCCGGGAACGCGGTGTACGGCATGTTGATCCCGACCGTGCCCGACTTGATCCTCGCCGCCAGCCGGTGGCCGCGTGCCGGGTCGCCGGTCCACACGGTGGCCATCAGCCCGTAGCGGACGTCGTTCGCGAGCTTCACCGCCTCGGCCTCGTCCTCGAACGGGGTCACGGCGACGACCGGCCCGAAGACCTCCTCCTGCACGATCTCGAGCGCGTTCGACGGCGCCGCCACCACCGTCGGCGGGTAGAACGCTCCGGCGCCGTCGGGCACGGCGCCGCCGGCCACGACCTCGGCGCCCTCGCCCGCGCCACGCTCGACGAACCCGTGGACACGCTCCCTGTGGGCGAGGGAGATGAGCGAGCCCATCTGCGTCTCCGGGTCGAGCGGGTCGCCGACACGGATCGCGCCCGCGTGCTCGCCCAGCTTGGAAACGACCTCGTCGTACAGCGGCTTCTCGACGAGCACACGCGAGCGCGCCTCGCAGCTCTGGCCCGCGGCGTAGAAGATCGACCACGCCGAGCTCGGGATCGCGCTCGCGAGATCGGCGTCCGCGAAGACGAGGCTCGGGCTCTTGCCGCCGAGCTCGAGCGTCACCCGCTTCACCGGGTCCGAGGCGAGCCGCATGATCTCGCCGCCCGTCCTCGTGGAGCCCGTGAACGCCACCTTGTCGACCCCCGGATGGCGGACGAGGTAGGCGCCCGTCGTCGGCCCGTCGCCGGGGACGACGTTGACGGCGCCCGCCGGGAAGCCGACCTCGGCGGCGAGCTCTGCCATGCGGATCGCGGTCAGCGGCGTCTGCGCGTCCGGCTTGAGCACGACGGCGCAGCCGGCCGCGAGCGCGGGCGCGAGCTTCCACGTGGTCATCATCAGCGGGTAGTTCCAGGGGACGATCTGCCCGACGACGCCGACCGGCTCCTTCAGCGAGTAGAAGAGGAGCGAGCCGCCGATCGGGTTCGAGCGGCCGCCGATCGAGGCGGTCGCGGAGCCGTAGAAGCGGAAGTTCTCGACCGCCTGGTGGTGCTCGGCCTTGACCGAGGAGATCGCCTTGCCCACGTTCCGTGCCTCGAGCTCGGCGAGCTCGGCTCGGTTGGCCGCGATCGCGTCGGCGAGCGCGTGCAGCAGCCTGGAGCGCTCGGTGCCGGACGTCTTGCCCCAGTCGCCCGCCAGGGCATCGCGCGCGGCCTCGACTGCGCGGTCGACGTCCGCTTCTCCCGCCATCGCCGCGCGGGCGAGTGGCTCACCCGTCGCCGGCTCGATCAGCTCGCGCACCTCGCCGGACGCGGGCTCCGTCACCTCCCCGCCGATGAAGAGCCCGTACTCGCGGTCGGTCGCGACGGCCATCGGCCCGGACGATACCTCCCTCACTCCCCCGCGGTCCGCTGGAAGAGCAGGTGGTCGCGCCAGGCGCCCGCGATGTGCAGGTAGCTGGGAGCGAGACCGATCCTCGTGAACCGGTTCTTCTCGAGGACGCGCTGCGAGGCGACGTTGTCGACGAGCGTGGCCGCCTCGAGTCGATGCAGCCCGAGCTCGCCGAACGCGAGCTCGACCGCCGCTGCGACGGCCCGGGTGGCGAGACCGCGCCCACGTCTCGCATCGTCAACCCAGTAGCCGAGCGTCGCGCTCTCGAACGGGCCTCGAGCCAGATTCGAGATCTCGAGCACTCCCGCGAGATGACCGTCGTCGACGATCCCGTAGAGGTGCTCGGCGGCGACCAGTCGACGACGTTGGCCCTCGGGCTCGAAGAAGCTGTCGGGACGGTCCGGAACGTAGGGCGCATGCGAGGCCCGGTTCGAGCGCAGGAGCCGCGTCAGCTCCTCGGCGTCGTCGGGCAGCAACCTCCGGATCACGACGCGCCTGCGGTGGCCGGGTTCGGCACCGGCGCGATCAGCGTCGGGTCGAGCCAGGCGCCTTCGGCCCGAGCAGCGAGATCGGCGAACGTCAGGCCTCCCAGGAGTGAGATCGTCGCGTCACGCACGTCCTCCCAGACCTCGCGCAGCGTGCAGCCGATCATCATCGGGCAGGGCTCGGGGTGGGCTCTCGTCGCGCAGCTGATCGGGGCGAGCTGACCCTGGAAGAGCCGGACGACCCGCTCCAGCGTGATCTCCTCGGGGGCGTGGTTGAGGCGGTATCCGCCCGCGGGCCCGCGCTCCGAGCGGACGAGACCCGCCGTCCGCAAGACGGGCATCACCTGCTCGAGCACCGACTGGGGGACCGCGGTCCGGCGGGCGAGTGCCTCGAGCTTCAGCGGGCCTCCCCCTTCGAGCGAGAGCACGAGGAGCGCCCGCGTCGCGTAGTCGGTCCTCCGCGATACCCACATCGTCGACCTCCGTCGTCGCTTCCGTTTGACGGACTCGAGAGTTCCGTCTAGCGTTCGTCTCGTCAATATTGTTTACAAACTTTGTCAACAATATCAGGGAGGACGGATGCCGGCTCTGATCGTGCTGATCGTGATCGGGTTCCTCGCCCAGCTCGTCGACGGCGCCCTCGGCATGGCCTACGGCGCCACCTCGTCGACGCTCCTGCTCGCCTACGGGCTCTCGCCCGCGACGGCGTCCGCGTCCGTGCATCTGGCTGAGCTCGGCACCACCGCGGTCTCGGGGCTGAGCCACTGGCGCTTCGGGAACGTCGACTGGCGGACGGTGCGGCGGATCGGCATCCCGGGCGCGGTCGGGGCGTTCGTCGGAGCAGTCGTCCTGAGCTCGATCTCCGCCGAGCTCGCGCGGCCCTGGATGGCCGGCATCCTGCTCGCGATCGGCACGTACATCCTCGTTCGCTTCACGCTCTTCGGGCCCGCCAGGCCGAGAGGCCGCCGCTACATCCGTGGCCGCTACCTCGCGCCGCTCGGGCTCGGCGCCGGATTCGTCGACGCGACGGGAGGCGGTGGCTGGGGGCCGGTGGCCACGCCGACCATCCTCGCGACCGGGAAGTACGAGCCGCGGAAGGTCATCGGCTCCGTCGACACGAGCGAGTTCCTCGTCGCTCTCGCCGCGAGCGTCGGCTTCCTGCTCACGCTCGGTAGCCAGGGCGTCGCCTTCAGGTACGTCGCCGCCCTGCTGATCGGCGGGATCGCGGCCGCGCCGCTGGCGGCCTGGCTCGTCCGGCACGTGACCCCTGCGCTCCTCGGCGTTTCCGTCGGCGGGCTCATCCTCATCACGAACACGCGGACGCTGTTCGACGCATACGAGGTGTCGGGCGACCGGCGCACCGTCGTTTACGCGACCCTCGCCGCAGCGTGGATCACGGCGCTCGCAGTCGTCGTCCGGCGGCTGCGTCGCGAAGGGCAGCCGCTGCTCCAGCGGGAGCTTGCGCTGGACGCGGCCTAGCGCTCGAACAGCGCGGCGACGCCCTGACCGACGCCCACGCAGAGCGTCGCCAGGCCGTAGCGGCCGCCGCGCCGCCGCAGCTCGTGCAGGAGCGAGACCACCAGCCGCGCGCCGCTCATCCCGAGCGGGTGGCCGAGCGCGATCGCGCCGCCGCTGACGTTGACGCGCTCCTCGTCGAGGCCGAGGTCGCGGACGACGGCGAGGCTCTGCGACGCGAACGCCTCGTTCAGCTCGACGAGGTCGAGCTCATCCGGTGAGACGCCGGTGCGCTCGAGGAGCTTGCGCACCGCCGGGACGGGCCCGATGCCCATCACCCGCGGGTCGACCCCGGCCGCCGCGCTGGCGACGAACGCGCCGAGCGGCTCGAGCCCCAGCTCGCGCGCGCGCTCCTCGCTCGCGATCACGAGCGCGGCGGCGCCGTCGTTGATCCCGCTCGCGTTGCCCGCGGTCACCGTCCCGCCCGCCCGGAAGGCGGGCTTCAGCCCGGCGAGCGCCTCCGCGGTCGTCGACGGGCGCGGGTGCTCATCGACGGCCACGTCCCCTACGGCCACGACCTCGTCGGCGAAGCGGCCGGCCTCCTGCGCCGCGGCCCACCGTCGTTGCGAGCGGAGCGCGAACGCATCCTGGTCCTCGCGCGACACCTCCCAGCGTTCCGCGACGTTCTCCCCCGTCTCGCCCATCGACTCGAGCGGGAAGAGCTCCTCGAGCCGTGGGTTCGGGAAGCGCCAGCCGAGGGTCGTGTCCCAGACGGTCTGGTTCCCGCGCGGGAAGGCCACGTCCGGCTTCGCCATGACGAGCGGCGCTCGGCTCATCGACTCGACGCCGCCGGCGACGACGATCTCGGCGTCCCCGGCGAGGATCGCGTGCGACGCCGAGACGACGGCGGAGAGGCCCGAGGCGCACAGGCGGTTCAGCGTCACGCCGGGAACGGAGTCGGGCAGACCGGCGAGGAGCGCCGCCATGCGGGCGACGTTGCGGTTGTCCTCCCCCGCCTGATTCGCGCACCCGAGGTAGACGTCGTCGATGGCCGCCGGGTCGACGCCGGCGCGCTCGACTGCCGCGGCGATGGCGATCCCCGCCAGGTCGTCGGGCCTCACGCCCGAGAGGGCGCCGCCGTAGCGGCCGATCGGCGTCCGCACCGCCGAGACGACGACCGCGCGCATCAGACGAAGTCGATGTGGACGGGCTCCGGAAAGGCGTGCAGAGCCTCGCCGCGGCGGAGAAGCTCGGTCACGGCTTTGCGGCCCTCGTCCCCGTAGTCCTTGGTCAGGTCGTTCACGTACATCGACACGAACCGGTCGGCGACGGCCGCGTCGATGCCGCGCCCGAACTGGAGCGCGTACTCGAGCGCCTCGGCGCGGTTGTCGAGGCCCTGCTGAATCGCCTCGCGGAGCACGTTCGAGACGTCGCAGAGCACGTCGTCGCCCAGGTCGCGCCGGACGACGTTCACCCCGAGCGGCAAGGGCAGCCCCGTCTCCAGCAGCCACCACTCGCCGAGGTCGAGCACCCGTACGAGGCCGTAGTCCCCGAACGTGAGCTGGCTCTCGTGGATGAGGAGGCCTGCGTCGGCGCGGCCCGACGCGATCTCGTCCGGGATCTCGTCGAAGGCGAGCTCCCGGTAGCGGAAGTCGCCGAGCGCGAGGCGGAGTGTCAGGTACGACGTCGTCAACGTCCCCGGCACGACGATCTCGAGCTCCGCGAGCTCGGCCAGCGACAGCTGCTCGCGACCGACGACGATCGGCCCGTACCCCGAGCCCATGCTGGCGCCGTGCGGGAGCAACGCGTAGTCCTCCTGCACGAACGGGTACGCGGCGAGCGAGATCGCGGTCACCTCGAGCCGCCCTGCGCGGGCCCACTGATTCAGCGTCTGGATGTCCGCCAGGACCTGCTCGAACTCGTGGCCGCGCGTGTCGACGAGGTCGGTCGTGAGCGCCCAGTACATGAAGGCGTCGTCGGGATCGGGACTGTGGCCGACGCGGATGTGCACGAGGGCGCGGACGCTAGCACCGGGCCTTCGCCGGAAGGCCGAGAACCGCAGCGACTACGAGGTGGAGCTGATCGACGCCTTCGCGGAGTCGAGCGCATCACCGGAGATCGCCCCGATGACCTCGGGCCGATCGAGGAGGCGCCGCTGCTGCTCCGGCGTCAACCGATTCTGGACGTACTTGTCCTGGAGGATCTCCTCCAGGCCTCGCCCGCGCTCGTGCTCGCGCACGACGTACCGAGCGACGTGCTCCTCCGCGGAGCTGCGCTGAAAGAGGAACGAGAAGAGGTTCTTGAACACGGCCACGAGACGCGATTGTATCCAGGGCGATGAAGCGCACCTCGCGGGAGGGCCGGTACGCGGAGCGGGAGCTCGTCGGCGTCGACGACGCGGGCCGGGAGGAGCGGATCGTGCTCTGGCTCGAGCGGCGCCCGGGCGCGATCTGGGCGGTGGGTCGTGCCGTGAACCCGCAGCTCCGCGAATCGGACGAGACCCGCCCCGAGGACGTCGTCTTCGAGGGCTACGAGCTCGAGGATGCGCTCCAGCGCGCGAACGAGGCGCTCGAGGACGACGTCAGCGTCCTCGAGGGCGACGGCCTCGACGCCAACGCGAAGCCGTTCACGCGCAAGGAAGTGCTGCCGCTCCTCGAGCGCTGGTTCTTCAACCGCTGAGCTCGGTGCCGACGCCGCGCTCCCGCGCGCGATGCACCGCCTCTGCGCCGATCGCGACGTCCCAGGCCGCGAGCCCGTTCGACTTGAAGACGACGATGTCGGTCTCCGACTGGCGCCCGTGCACCTCGCCGGCGACGACCTCCTGCAGCTCGTGCACCTCGAGCCAGTCGAGCACGCCGGCGGCGATCGGCTCGACGAGGTCGCCCGACTCGAGCCGCGCCTGCTCGAGCGAGTCGCAGCAGACGAAGGTCGCCCGCTCGAGCACGGCGTTGTCGAGCTCGCGCTTGCTCACCACGTTCGCGCCTGCCGCGACGACGAGCGCGCCCGGATGGAGCCACTCGCCGCGGAGAACCGGGTCGCGCGAGCTCGTGATCGTGACGACGATCTCCTGCGACCCGGCGTCGCGGTGGCTCTCGCCGGCCTCGGCGCCGACACGCTCGCAGAACGCCGCCAGCCGCTCCGGTGTCCGGCAGAAGGCGACCACGCGCTCGATCGACGGGACCGCCGCCCTGATGCACGCGACCTGGGTCTCGGCCTGATGACCGCACCCGAGCACGCCGAGCGTCGACGCGCCGGACACGGCAAGATGACGCGCAGCGACTCCGCTCGCGGCGCCCGTTCGCAGGCGCCCGAGGTGATCCGCCTCGATGACCGCCACGAGCTCGGTGCTCGCGGCGTCGAACAGGCAGACGACGAAGGTCGCGCCCTCGGGAGTCGCGGCGTACAGCTTCCCTCCGGCGAGGCCCAGGCCGAGGTCGGCGGCGGCCATGTCGGCCAGCGACCCCTCCCGCAACCGCAGCCTGCGGCGCGGCGCGTTCACGACCACGCCCTGCCCGAGACGGTGGAAGCAGGCTTCGATCGCCTCGACCGCTGCAGCCGGGTCGAGGATCTCCTCGACGTTCGCCTCGCTCAGGTACAGGGGCATTGCGCCAGTCTAGGTTCGTCGTAGACTCGCCCTCGTGGAGACCGAGGACTACCTCGACCTGCGAATCGACGAGTTCCTCGACCGCCTCGCCGAGGGCGGGCGTGCGCCGGGCGGAGGGTCCGCCGCGGCGCTGGCGGTCGCCTTCGCTGCCGGGCTCGTGGCGATGGTCGCACGCTGCTCCCGCGGCTCCTGGGAGGACGCGGCCGGCGTCGCGGCGCAGAGCCTCGCGATCAAGGAGCGAGCGGCGCAGCTCGCCCGGACGGACGCGGATGCCTGGCAGCAGGCCTCCGCGGCGCTGGGTGAGGCGGGCGCGGACGGCGACGCGGAGGGACGCGACCGCGACCTCGAGCAGAAGCTCGGGCACGCTGCGGCCGTCCCGCTCGAGATCGCCGAGCTCGGAGCGGACGCGGCTGCCCTCGCCGCGCTCGTCGGCGAGTACTGCGAGGGTGCCTACCGGGCGGACGCCGCGGCGGCGGCGGCGCTCGCCTCAGGAGGGGCTAGTGCGGCGGCCCATCTCGTCCAGGTCAACCTCACCGTGCAGGAGGGAGACGAGCGCCTGAAGCGCGCCCGGGCGAGCGAGCAGGCCGCGGCCGAGTCCGCGAAGCGCACGCTCGCGTCCATCCGGTGACGGGCCGGTGAGCCAGCTCTCGACGCTGTCGGACGCCGAGCTCGTCCAGCGCTGCCGGGAGGGAAATACCGACGCCTGGAACGAGCTCGTCGAGCGCTTCTCGCGCTACGTGTATGCCGTCTGCACGCGGGGCTACCGACTGTCGGAGGAGGACGCCGACGATGTCTTCCAGGAGGTCTTCACGCGCGTGTTCACGCACCTGGACACGCTGCGCAACGACGCCGCGCTCCGCCCGTGGATCGCCCAGCTCACGCGGCGGCTCTGCCTCGACTCGATCACCAAGCGCGGGCGCGAGCAGGCGACAGAGGAGCCGATGGCGGAGGAGCTCGCGGCCGACCTCGCCGAGATCGACGAGGCGTTCACCGTGCGCGAGGCGCTCGCCACCCTCTCTGACACGTGCCAGGAGATGCTCGACCGCTTCTTCGCGCGCGACCAGAGCTACCGGACTATCTCCGACGAGCTCGATCTGCCCTCGGGCACGGTCGCGAGCCGCATCGCCCGCTGCCTCTCGAAGCTCCGCACCGAGCTCGAGGGAAGAAACGAGGGCCCCCGGGGGTCTAGGGGATAGATGACGACCTACGACGACGAGCGAATCGGCGAGCTCCTCCGCGTGCTCCCGCCCGCCCCGGAGGGGTGGGTACGCGCTGCCCAGGAGCTGCCCGCCGCCCGCCGCTCTCTCGACGAGATCGTCGCGCGGGCCGAGGCCGACCTCGCGTTCCGGCAGGCGCTCGTCGCCGATCTCGAGTCCGCGCTCCAGCTCGAGGGCTACGAGCCCGATCGACGCGTGGTCGACGAGCTCAAGCGGCGCTTCTCCGAGAGCTGAGACCCCTCTAGAGTCCTCGCATGCACGACGAGGCGCGGCCGGAGGTAGGTGCGCACGCGGCCGAGCCCGGTTCGCGGCCGCTCCCTGCCTGGAGCCTGCCCAAGGACCAGGCCGAGCGGATCGCACTGCCGATGGAGTGGCCCGAGCGCGTCGACCGCGAGTGGGCCTGGGGCGGGTCCACGGGCGAGGGCGTGCGCGTCTGCATCCTCGACTCCGGCGTCGAGCCGACCCATCCACTGGTGGGTGGGCTCGAGAGCGCGGTCACGATCGCGGTCGACGAGGACGGCGAGACGCTTGTCACCGAGGACGACGTCGGTGACCTGAGCGGGCACGGCACGGCGTGCGCCGGGATCGTCCGCGCGGTCGCCCCCGGCTGCAGCCTCTCGAGCGTGCGCGTGCTCGGTCAGGGCTTCAAGGGGACGGGCAACATCCTCCTCGCAGGGCTGCGCCACGCGGTCGACGAGGGCTTCGACCTGATCAACATGAGCCTGTCGACGACGAAGAAGCCGTTCGCGGCGATCCTCCACGAGCTCGCCGACAGCGCGTACTTCCGGCGCACCGTGCTCGTGGCCTCGGCGCACAACATGCCGGTCGAGAGCTACCCGTGGAAGTTCTCCTCGGTGATCTCGGTCGGGAGCCACGAGGAGGAGGACCCGCTCGCGTTCTTCTACAACCCGAACCCGCCGGTCGAGTTCTTCGCCCGCGGGGTCGGGGTCGAGGTGCCCTGGCTCGGCGGCCGCTCGAGCGTCGTCTCCGGGAACAGCTTCGCGACCCCGCACGTCACGGGGATCTGCGCGCTCATCCTCGCCAAGCACCCCGAGCTGACGCCGTTCCAGCTGAAGAACGTCCTCTATCTGACAGCGACGAACGTGGGAGGTGGGCAATGACGGACGACGGCGAGCTCCGCGCGGCGGTCGCCTCCGGCGTCGTCGGCTCGACGGAGTCGTTCCAGGAGCTGCTCGGCGCGATCGTGCACGTAGCCCGTTCGATCTTCGGGGCGAAGGCTTCCTCGATCCTCCTCCTCGACGAGGAGGCCGGCGAGCTCGTGTTCGAGGCAGTGGTCGGAGAAGGCGAGGAGTCCCTCCTCGGCACTCGCTTTCCGGCGGACCACGGGATCGCCGGCTGGGTGCTCGCGACCCGCACACCGCTCGTGATCGAGGACGTCGAGCAGGACCCGCGCCATGCGCGAGACGTCGCCGAGGGTACGGGCTACGTTCCCAAGGGCATCATGGCCGCGCCCCTGCTCACGGAGGACGCGGCCCTCGGCGTTCTGTCCGTGCTCGACCGCCCGGAGCAATCCCTGTTCAGCCTGCAGGAGATGGAGCTGCTCGGGCTCTTCGCGAACCAGGCGGCGATCGCCGTCGATCTCCTGCAGAGGGCCCGCCACGCGGAGCGCATCCTGCAGGACGAGGGCGATCTGGCCGTCGTTGCGCGGCTCGCAGCCGCAGTGAACGCACTCGAGGACGAGCGGCGGGAGGCCGGCCTTCGGCTCCTGCGCGCCCTTGCCGCGACGCTCGGCGACGCAGGAGGCTGAGCGCGACACAGCGGGTGACTGTCACGCGTGCAGGCGAAGCGCGAGCCAGCAGGTGGGGGACGTCCATCCGGTACGTCGCCCTGAGATACGAAAGTGGCCGCGAAGCGGCCGCGTCCTTAGGGGTTCACCCGCAAACAGAGGCTCCCACTCGGGAACCTCTGTTCTGCGGTTAGACGAAAGCCCGGGCGACTGTACATCTCGCCCGGGCCTTCGTTTCCGGTCGGAGCTTGCTAGGCGCTCTCGAAGCCTGCGGGCTCGGTGCCTGCGGGCTCGGTGCCGGCCGCGGCAGGCTCCGTCCCCATCGTCTCCGTGCCCATGGTCTCGGTGCCCATCGTCTCGAGCCCGTGGAGCTCGAAGTCGTCCTCGCCGGCTGCCGGCTCCGTGCCTGCCGGCTCCGTGCCTGCCGCAGCAGCTGCCCCCGGCTCGGTCCCTGCGGGCTCTGTGCCCTCTGGCTCGTACCCGTGCGCCTCGACGTCTTCGTCGGTGGGGCGCGTGGTCTCGTCAGCCATGTCTCCTCCTGTGTCGGGCGCGTCTCCGCGCGTATCCGATCAACTAGACGTCGTTCGCCGCCTGAATCTTCCCTCCGGCGTTTCGCCCACGCAAGCGTAGATGAGATGCTGCCGCGGGTGGGCGGCTTGAAGCAGCATCTCCATCAGTCCGCGACGGCGTTCCGCGGCGTCTTCGCGAACCCGAGCCTGCGCTGGCTCCAGCTCGCGTGGGCGGCCGTGATCGTCGGGCACTGGGCCTATCTCGTCGCAGTCTCCGTATTCGCGTACAACGTGGGCGGCGCAGGCGCGGTCGGCCTCGTCATCGTCATCCGAACGGTGCCGGCCGCCCTCGTCGCGCCGTTCGCCGCGGTCCTCGCCGACCGCTATAGCCGCGTGGCGGTGATGGTCACGTCCAACCTGGCCCGCGCGGTGCTCATCGCCGCCGCCGGGGTGTGCGTCGCGGTCGACGCGCCGGCGGTCAGCGTGTACGTGATCGTCGGCCTCGCGATGCTGATCGGGACCCCGTTCCGCCCCGCCCTCGCGGCGATCACGCCCTCCGTGGCCCGCACGCCGGCAGAGCTGACGGCCGCGAACGCCGTCTCCAGCACGCTCGAGAGCATCGGCTACTTCGTCGGCCCCGCGCTCGCGGGACTCCTCCTGGCAGCCGCCAGCCCCGACATCGTCTTCTTCCTCACTGCGATGCTGTTCGTCCTCTCGGCGCTCGTCATCTCGCGGGTCGAGGCTCCCGCCCAGGCAGAGACCGCCGAAGGTGGACGGCGCTCGGGGATCCTCTCCGAGGCTCTGGTCGGGTTCCGGACCGTCGGAAGCGACTCGCGCCTGCGGATCCTCCTCGGCCTGTTCTCGGCACAGACGCTGGTCGCGGGCGCGCTCACGGTCCTCATCGTCGTGATGGCGTTCGAGCTCCTCGACCTCGGCGAGTCCGGGGTCGGCTGGCTCAACTCGGCGATCGGCGTGGGCGCGCTCGTCGGTTCGATCGCAGCGCTGTCGCTCGCCGGGATGCGGCGGCTGAGCCCCGCGTTCATCGGCGGTGTCGTGCTCTGGGGGCTGCCGCTCGTCGCGATCGGGATCTGGTCGGAGCCGGCGGTCGCGATCGTGCTCCTCGCGGTCGTGGGAGCGGGCAACTCGCTCGTCGACGTCGCCGCCTTCACGCTGATCCAGCGGGCGGTCCCGGACGAGGTGCTCGCTCGCGTCTTCGGCGTCATCCAGTTCCTCTGGATCTCGACCTTCGGTCTCGGCGGGCTCCTGATCGTGCCACTGATCGACTGGCTCGGCGCCGACGTCGCGCTCATGGTCGCGGGCGCCTTCCTGCCCGTGCTCGCGCTGATCACCGGGCCGACGTTGCTCCGGCTCGACGCGGCCGCGGAGGCTCCAGGAGCGGAGCTGTCGCTCCTGCGCGCGATCCCGATCTTCGCACCGCTTCCGGGGACCCCGCTCGAGCACCTCGCCTCCCGCCTCGTGCCGCTCCGCGTCGACCCCGAGACCGTGATCGTCCGGCAGGGCGACTCGGGCGACCGCTTCTACGTCGTCGTGGAGGGGGAGGTCGAGGTCGCCGTCGACGGCGCCGTGGTCTCGGAGCTCGGGCCGGGTGGCTACTTCGGCGAGATCGCGCTCATCCGGGACGTGCCGCGCACGGCGACCGCGACGGCCCGGACGCCGGTCGTCCTCTATGCCCTCGAGCGTGACGACTTCCTCGCCGCGGTCACCGGCCACGCGCCGAGCGAGGCGGCCGCCGAGGACGTCGCGAGCTCCCGTCTCGCGAGCGTCGCCCCGACCGGAGGGCACCTGCCCGCGTAGATGCCGACCCTGTCACCTGACGAGTTCGAGGCCCGCCTCCGCAGTTACCTCTTCGAGCGCTCCGAGGAGTCGAAGGCGCTGCGCGTCGGGGAGAAGGAGGTCTCGGAGCAGGCGGCGATCGTCGCCCGCTACGCCGATCTCTTCTCCCGCGAGCAGCTGGAGGCCCTGCGAGAGGCGGAGGAGGCCGAGCAGGGCGCCGACGAGCGGGAGCGACTGCATCGACTGCACAGCACGTGCGAGTCGGGGGTGATCACGGCGCAGCTCGCCCCGCACCAGGACGAGCTCCAGAACGCCGAGCTCGCGGCCCGAGTCGACTTCCGCGGCGAGGAGCTCCCGCTGCGGAACGCCTCGGCGAGGATGAGCACGCTCGCCGGCTACGACGAGCGCGAGGAGCTGGGCCCGGCCGTCTTCGACGCCTCGGCGCTGCTCAACGACGAGCGCCTGGAGCTCGTGCGCGCCTCGGAGGCGCTGCGCGCAGAGCTTTCCGGCGAGGCCGACCCCGTCGCCCGGAACCAGGCCGAGAAGCAGATCTCGCTCCGCGAGCTGGCCGAGGCGCTCGCGGCCGTGGCCGACGGCGCCGGCGCCGCATACGACGAGCTGAGAGAGCGCTGGCTCGATCGGCTGCTCGGCCACGGCCGAGCACCGAGGCCGTCCTCGTACCACGCCGCGTACCTGTTCCGCCTGACGCCGCTCGCGGACGTGTACACGAAGGAGCGCGCGACGGCGATCTGCCTCGAGACGCTGCGCGAGCTCGGCTGCGATCTCGAGGCGGACGGGAACATCCGCACCGACCTCGAGGACCGGCCGCAGAAGGCCACCCGACCGGCCGTCATCGCGTCCGACCCTCCGACCGTCGTGCACCTGATCACGCGGCCGCAGGGTGGGCTCCAGGACTACCAGGACTTCCTGCACGAGGCCGGCCACGCGCTTCACTACGCGGGCTGCGACCCGGCGCTCCCGTACACGTTCCGTGCGCTCGCGCGCGACTACGCCCTGACCGAGATCTACTCGTACGTCGTCCAGAGCATCGCCCGCGAGCCGGGGTGGCACGCGGGCCACTTCGGCCTCTCCGAGGCAGCCGCCGCGGAGAACGCGGAGGCAGCATCGTTCCTCGACGCGTTCATGTTCCGCCGCTACCTGGCGAAGCTGCGGTTCGAGCTCGACTTCTGGTCGCGGTTCGGCGAGGACGGGGGTACCTCCGGCGGCTATGCCGAGGAGCTGACAGCCGCAACGGGTCTCGAGTACCGGTCCGACCGCTATCTCGCGGACATGGACTCCGGCTTCTACTCCGCCGACTATCTCCGCGCCTGGATCCGCTCCGCGCAGCTCCGCGCCTACCTGCGAGCGCAGGTCGGGGAGGACTGGTGGCGGCGGCCCGAGACGGGCGCGTTCCTGCGTGAGCTCTTCCGCGAAGGGCAGCGGCCCTCGAACGAGGAGGTGGCCGGACGGATCGGCTTCGACCCGCTCGACGTCGGGCCGCTCCTCGCCGAGCAGACGGCCGTCTGAGTAGAGCGGCCCGAGCGTGTGTTCTGGCGCCCGCTTCCGCAGGGAACCGCGAAGTGCGCCCGGCATGATTCGAACATGCGACCTCTGCCTCCGCAGGGCAGCGCTCTATCCCCTGAGCTACGGGCGCGGGGAACCGAAGTCTAGCGGCCTCGCCGCCCGCCCTCCGAGGTCGAGGGGGGCGTCCTCGGGAACCTCGACGCGCACGTAGCCGAGCGCGACGACGCCGCCCTGCAGCTCGCGGACGGCGCTCGTCACGCGGCCGACCACCTTGCCGGAGTGCTCGAGCTCGGCGTCGTAGGCAGGGAGCTCGTCGCCCTCGACGGCGAGCACGCGCAGTGTGCGGTTCACCCGGCCCCGGTAGTGCTGGCGCGCGATCGGCTCCTGACCGGGGTAGCAGCCCTTCTCGAAGTCGATCGCCCGCTCCTCGAGCCCGGCCTCGGCCGGGAGCACGCGGTCGTCGATCTCGCGCCCGAACCGAGGAGTGCCGGCGCGGATGCGCAGGCGCTCGAGCTCCTCGGCGCCCATCGTCGGCTCCAGCTCCTCCGCGTCGAGGACCTCGACCGCGGGCACGCCGTAGTCCACGGTCGGGATCCCGTCCGCGTCGCCGAGAACGACCGTCGAGGTGTGCTCCTCGAGCTCGATCTCGCACCGCTTCGCGAAGCGTGACCGCACGAGTGTCCGCTGCACGCGCTCACCGAGCCCGGGCTCGGTGAGGAGCAGGAAATCGTCCTCCGCGCGGCGGAGCACGACGAGCGGCGCGATCACGCGCGCCTTGCTCGTGAGGAACAGGGCCTCGCAGGCCTCGCCGACGGCGAGACCCTCGACGTCGTTCGACACCATGGCCTGCAGGTAGGAGGCGGCATCCGGGCCGCGGACCGCGACGAACTCGCGCGGCCGCGCGGCGACACGCAACGCGGTCGTGGGCATCGGGACTAGTGTAGGAGCCGTGTTCCGGAGCAGGGCGGAGAGGAAGGTCGTCGAGGCCGGCTACGACCCCGCGCGCCTGCCGCCCGGCCAGTACCTGACGGAGAAGTGGCCGGTGCTGCACGCCGGCTCGGTCCCGGCGACCGACCTCGCGACCTGGGACTTCTTCGTCGAGGGCGAGGTCGAGAGCCCGCTTCGTCTCGGCTGGGACGCGTTCAACCGGCTCCCGCGCACCGAGGTGACCGAGGACATCCACTGCGTGACGCGCTGGAGCCGCTTCGACGTCAGCTTCGAGGGCGTCCACTGGAGCGCGCTCGAGGAGCTCGTCCGGCCGAAGGCCTCGGCGCGGTTCGTCGTCGCGCACGCCGAGGAGGGCTACACGGCGAACGTCCCCGTCGCGTTCCTCCACGACCCCCTCTCGCTGCTGGCGACGCACGCCGACGGAGCGCCGCTGGCACCCGAGCACGGCGGCCCGCTCCGCCTCGTCATCCACGGGAAGTACTTCTGGAAGAGCGCCAAGTGGCTGCGCGGGATCGAGCTCACCGCGGACGACCGCCCCGGCTTCTGGGAGCGGTACGGCTACCACAACGACGCCGACCCCTTCGAGGAGGAGCGGTACGGCTTCTGACGCGATTCCCCCGGAAGGGGGACGAGTGCCAGCGGCGGATCGACGACAACACATACAACCCATCCTCCCCCAGTTCTTCCCCCTCTGAGTGGCCGTCCCAGCGGCCACTCTCGTCAGAGGAGAGGACTACGAAAGGGCCGGCGCAAGCCGGCCCTTTCGTTTGCAGATCGAGTCAGGCGGCGACGGCAGGAGAACGCGCTGCAATCCCCGTCGGCGCCTCCGCGAACGCGGCCGAGAGCTCGACCGGGTAGCAGAGGTTGACGCTGGCATCCCCGAGCGTCTCGTCGACGAACGACTGGACATCCTTGACCGAGCCACTCTCCCACAGGCAGGTCACGAGCGTCCCGTCCTGGCTGGGAAGGAACTGGAGAACCCGGGTACCGGGCGGCGCGCCCTCCCCGCGCTGCAGGCGCTCGCCCCGCGCGAGGGCGGTCGGTGGATCGGTGAGTGTGTGCTGGACGACGACGAGCATGCTCGCCTCCTTTCGTCACGTGTAACGTTACGCGTAACGTAACAGGTCACGTTATAAAGATCAAGATGGGCAGGCCCCGACGGCACAACGAAGAGACGCGCGCTGCGCTCCTCGCTGCGGCAGAGCAGATCGTTGCCGAACGCGGACCTGCCGCGCTCTCCGTGCGAGCCGTCGCTGAAGGCGCCGAGACGACGACCCGCGCCGTCTACAGCCTCTTCGGGTCGAAGGACGGTCTCCTCGTCGAGGCTCTCGCCCACGAGGCGTTCGTGTTCCTCTACACCGAGATCGACAAGCTGCCCGAGACCGACGACCCGGCGGCCGACCTGATCGCCATCGGCGTCCCGGTGTTCCGCCGGCTCGTGTTGGAGCACCCCGCGCTGTACCGGATCGCATTCCAACGGGTCGTTCCCGGCCTCGATGCGAGCCCAGAGCTGGTCGCGACACGCCAGAAGGCCTGGAACCAGCTGATCGCGAAGGTCGAACGGCTCGGCGCGGTCGGTCTCCTCGGCGCCAAGTCGCCAGCCGAAGCCGCAGTGGAGTTCATCGCCATGAGCGAAGGGCTCGGGAACTCCGAGCTGCGCGGCGCCGTGCTCCGACTGCTTCCGGAAGGGGACGAGGAAGACACGTGGAGGAACGCCCTCGCGACGGTGGTCCGCGGCTTCGCCTCCGCCCCCTGAAGCGCGACGGGCCGGCGATGCCGGCCCGTCGCGTGGATCAGGGAAGGGATCCCGATTCCAGAGCGTCGCTCTAGAAGTCCATCCCGCCGCCGGGCATGCCCGCCGGCATCGCCGGCTGCTTCTCCGGCATCTCGGCGACGACCGCCTCGGTCGTGAGGATGTTCTTCGCGATCGACGCGGCGTTCTGCAGCGCCGAGCGCGTGACCATGGTCGGGTCGATGATCCCCGACTTGACGAGGTCCTCGATCTCGCCCGTCTCGACGTTCAGGCCCTCGCCCTTCTTGGCGCGGCGGACCTTGTCGACGACGACCGAGCCCTCGAGGCCAGCGTTGTAGGCGAGCTGACGGAGCGGCTCCTCGACCGCGCGGAAGATGATCTCCGCACCGGTCTTCTCTTCGCCCTCGAGCTGCTCCAGGACCTTCGTCACCGTGGCACTCGACGCCGCGTTCAGGAGCGCGACGCCGCCGCCCGACCCGATGCCCTCCTCGAGAGCCGCGCGGGTGGCCTTGAGCGCGTCCTCGACGCGGTGCTTCTTCTCCTTGATCTCAACCTCGGTCGCCGCGCCGACCTTCACGACCGCGACACCGCCGGACAGCTTCGCGAGGCGCTCCTGGAGCTTCTCGCGATCGAAGTCGGAGTCGGTGTTCTCGATCTCCTGCTTCAGCTGCTTGATGCGGCCCTTGATCGCGTCGGTCTCGCCGGCGCCGTCGATGATCGTCGTCGTG
>Ga0210115_1000124_pt1 | contig 19443 bp, 19 predicted proteins | sample MayberryNW_TuleB_2_FD_185526 | JGI IMG/M metagenome (GOLD analysis project Ga0210115, IMG submission 185526) | Wetland microbial communities from San Francisco Bay, California, USA, that impact long-term carbon sequestration - MayberryNW_TuleB_D2... | ecosystem: Environmental > Aquatic > Marine... | reverse complement strand
GGCGGGCGGTGGCGGCCCGCCGCTCCACGCCGGTCAGGGGTTCGCGATGTTCGCGGCCCCGCGGCTCAGGGTCTTCGTGAACGCCCAGTCGGCGGACGCGTTCCCCGTGTCCTTGCCGTCCGGAAGCCGGCTCAGCGAGCCCGCGACCGTGTTCGAGTCCGAGACCGTCGCCGGGAGCACCGTGCCCTCGACGAGGTTGTAGGTCTGCGTCCCGATCTTCGCCGCGGTGATCGCCCCCTCGTACGAGAGCGCGTCGAGGAGCGACCCGGACGCCGTGTCAACGAGCGCGATGCCGTCGGGGGCGCCGTTCTGCGGATCGCCCTCGACGACGAGGTAGTCGCCCGCCGCGAGCGAGCCGCTCAGCGCGGTCCGCTTGTACTCCTCGCCGTCGGCGCCGTCCACGAGCACGAGGGCGATGCCGGTCAGGCTGGCGGACGACGTCCCCGTGTTCTTGATCTCGACGAACCCGTCGCCGTCCGTCCCGACCTGGTCGTAGTCGACCTCGTTGATCACGAGCTTCGTGTCGGGCGGCGGGGGCGGAGGCGGCGAGCCGCCGGCGACGCAGCGGAACAGCACCGTGTCGTCGCCGGCCGAGTCGAGCTGCACCTTGCCGGCGGTGCCGTCCTCGGCCGTGCAGGGGATCCCGTTCAGGTCCTCGAGCTTCGAGGGCCCGGCGGCGCCGCCCGCGTTCCACGAGATCGCCTCCTCGCGGGCGCGGCAGGTCTGGGTGCCGGTGATGATCCGAACCCAGCCGCCGTTCGGGTGACGGCAGGCGTGGATCTCGCCCTCGGCGGCCGCGGTGGCGGCCGTGCCGGAGACCGCCAGCGCCGCGCCGACCGCCGCCGCGAGCGCGCCGGCGGCCGCGAGAAATGCGAACGCCTTCGTCCATCGGTTCTTCATGTCGCTCCTTCCGGTCGATGTGCCTCGACCGGGATAGCCCGAGACCTGTTGGCCGCACCAGCTGTCCCGATCGGCCGGTCGGCGCATGAATCGGGGAGCTGGGGAGAGACCGGCGCGATCTCGGCGCGCACTCGTTTCGCATCTGCGCGTAACGAATCGGCCCGTCCGTGGACCGAAGGCCGTCAACCCCGGATCAGGAGGACACGATGACGAACGACTTCGCAGCGGTGTACGTCCAGACGAACGAGCCCGAGGGCAACCGCGTGCTCGCCTACCGGCGCGGCACGGACGGGGCGCTCGAGTCCCTGGGCGCCTACGCGACCGGCGGCGCCGGCGACGGCGTCCCGCACCTGACCTCGCAGGGCTCGGTCGTCCTCTCGGGCGACGGGCTCTCGCTGCTCGTCACGAACGCCGGCAGCGGCGACCTGAGCCTCTTCGCGGCCGCCCCGCACGGGCTCGAGCTCGTGGAGACCGTCGCCACGGGCGCGGCGCCGAAGAGCGTCGCCGAGCACGACGGCCTCGTCTACGTCCTGAACACCGGCGACCCGTCGGTCGCGGGCTTCCGGATCGAGGGCGGGCTCCGGCCCGTTCCCGACTCGCGCCGCGCGCTTCCGGCCGGCTCCGACCCGGCGCAGGTCGGCTTCACGCCCGACGGCTCGAAGGTCGTGGTGACCGACCGGGGCACGGACTCGATCGCGTTCCACCCCGTGTCCGGCGACCTCCTGGGCGAGCCGCACGTCGTGCCGTCGGCCGGTCCGACGCCGTACGGCTTCGCATTCGGCGCCGGTGGCGCCCTCGTTGTCACCGAGGCCTTCGGGGCCGCGAAGGGCAAGGCCGCCGCGTCGTCCTACGTGCTGGAGAACGGCTCCGCGTCCGCGGTCTCGCGGTCGGTCGGCAACGGCCGCAGCGAGATCTGCTGGGCCGTCGTCACGAAGGACGGTCGCCACGCGCTGACCACGAACTTCGCCGACGGCGCGGTCTCGCGCTACGCGATCGGCGCCGACGGGAGCCTGACGCTCGAGGACGCGGTCGCCGGCACGGCGGTGGAGGGCCACACCGGCCTTCGTGACGAGGGCCTGACCCGCGACGGGCGGTTTCTCTACGCGATCGACGCGGACGCCCAGCGGATCTTCGGCTGGGTCGTCGGCGACGACGCGGCCCTCTCGCCGATCGGCTCCTGGGCCGGCGTGCCCGCCACGGTCGCCGGGCTGGCGGCGAGCTAGCGGTGCGGCTCGAGCCCCTCTACCGCGTGACGTTCACGACACCCGAGAGCTGGAGCGTCGAGCTCGCCGGCGAGCACGGGGTCGAGGCGCAGAGCTTCCTGGTCGCCGAGGGGCGGACCGAGGGCCGCCTCTCGGCGAGGCTCCGCGGCGCCAACTTCCCGCGCCGGCGGACGGACGGGACGCTCACGCCGGACTTCCGCGGCGCGCTCGAGACCGACGACGGCGCCACGGTGCTCTACGCGTGGCACGGCCTTGGGCGCGTGGGCGACGGCGGCGAGCACCGGCTCGTCGGATCGATCGTGCACACGACGGGCGACGAGCGCTACCGCTGGCTGAACGACCGCGTCTGCGCGCTCGCGGGAGCGGTCCGGCCCCGGGTCGGCGAAGCCGGACTCGACGTCGTCCTCGACGTGGCCGAGATCGTCTGGGAGCCGGTCGCGTGACCCTGGACGCGGGCCGGCCCGCGAGGGTAGCTTCCGGGGCCCGTGACCGCAGTCCCGTCCGTGGGGGAGCAGGAACAGCTCGAGGCGCTGCTCCGTGGGGAGGAGCGGGCGTTCACGGCGCTCGTGGACGCCCACGGCGCGGGGATGCTCCGGATCGCGCGGCTCTACGTGCGAGACCGGGCGGTGGCGGAGGAGGTCGTGCAGGAGGCGTGGCTCGGGGTCCTGCGTGGGATCGAGCGCTTCGAGGGCCGGTCGGCGCTTCGCACGTGGCTCTACCGGATCGTCGCGAACGTCGCGCGGACGCGGGCCGTCCGCGAGGCGCGCACGGTGCCACTCTCGTCGCTCGCCGGGGCGGACGAGCCGGCGGTGCCGCCGGAGCGGTTCCACGGCGCCGGCGACCTCTGGGCCGGACACTGGTCGTCGCCGCCCACGGACTGGAGCCGTCCCGAGCAGGAGCTTCTCTCGGCGGAAGCCCGTACGCAGATCGCGGCGGCGATCGAGGCGCTGCCGGCGAGCCAGCGGCGTGTGATCGCCCTGCGCGACGTCGAGGGCTGGAGCGCGGACGAGGTGTGTAGCGTCCTCGAGCTCTCGGAGGCCAACCAGCGGGTGCTGCTCCACCGTGCGCGAAGCGCCGTGCGGCGGGCCCTCGACCACTACCTGACGGGGAGCTAGCGCATGGGCGTCCAGGAGATCACGTGCAAGCAGCTCGTCGAGCTGGTCACCGACTACCTCGAGGACCGGCTCCCCGTCGAGCAGCGGCTGCTTTTCGAGGAGCACGTCGCGTTCTGTTCCTGGTGCCGCACGTACCTGGAGCAGATGCGCGAGACGGTCCGGCTGACGGGCACGCTCCGCGAGGAGGATCTCGACCCTCAGGCCCGGAAGGCGCTCCTCGACGCCTTCCGCGACTGGAAGCGGGACGCGTGAACGCGTTCAAGTTCCTGCGCCCGGGGCGCGTCGCGCCGTTCGCCGGCGTCGTCTGGCCGGCGCCGGGCGAGTGGCTCGAGTCCGACTTCGGGGTGCACGCGGTCGAGCGCGACGCGCTCGCGACCTGGATCGCCGAGGAGCTCTGGACCGTCGAGCTGGAGGGGACGGCGCCGCTCGGACGCGGCGTGCTCGTGGCGCGGCGAGCCCGGCTGATCGCGAGGGTCGACGCCTGGAACGACGAGACGGCGAGGGAGTTCGCGCGGGCGGCGGCCGCCCACGCCCGCGAGGGCGCAACCGGCCGCGCGGCCGAGTACGCGGAAGCGGCGACCGCCGACGCCGAGACGGTCCGGGCCGACTCCTCCGCGACGACCGTCGGCTACATCGCCGCCCACGCCGCCGAGGCCAAGGCACCCGGCGGCTTCGACGCGGAGCGGCGGCGCCAGGCGGCCTGGCTCGCCGATCGCCTCGGTCTCGCGTTCTAGAGGCGGGCGCCCGCGGGGCGAAGACCCGGGTCGCGCTGCCGGCCGCGCAGGAGCGCCGCGGCTCCGAGCACGAGCAGGCCGCACGCGAGGGCCACGACCGCGCCCTGCGTGATCGTCTGGCGCCAGACGTCCCAGGTGAAGTCGCCCGAGACGTCCCACGTGCACGGCCCCGGCCGGATCGAGATCGGGTCGACGCAGCCGCCCGCGACCGGGCCGGCGACGATCCCGAGGACGGCGATGCTCCCGGTCACGGTCGCGGCGCAGAGCGCCTCGGCGAGTCGGGCGCGGTCCCGGGCGAGCGCGGCCGCGACGCCGCCGACGAGCCCCTGGGCCCCGAGCGCGATCACGATCTGCCAGAAGAAGAAGCTCAGGATGAACTCGTCGCGGTCGCGGGTCGCCGTGCTCACGAAGCCGTGGACGCCCGCGCGGTGGAGGACCAGGGCCGCCAGGCAGATCAGGCCGCCGGCGACGCCGATCACGAACGGCCGCAGGAGCCGGACGCGCGGCCGCTCGGGCTCGAGCGAGCCGCCCGGGTCGAGGAACGCCCACGGCGCCTCGCCGGTCCGGCGGCGGCGGACGAAGACGGCGGCGAGCGGGAACGCCCAGAGCAGCACGACGGCGATCGGGACGAGCGGCCGGCCGATCAGGACGAGCGTCTGCGGATCCATGACGAGCTGCCAGAGCCAGCGCGGCCCGGCCCAGGCGACCGCGGACACCTGGGCGTGCTGCTCCGCGGTCAGCGCCTTCGAGAACGTGATCCCCTCGGAGAGCGTGTGTAGTGAGTAGAAGGCGCCGAGCACGATCGTCAGCACGCCGGCCGCGACGACGAGCCCGGCCGTCCAGGCGTCACGGGACCGGCGGGCCGCCTCGGCGCGGAGCCACACGGAGGCCCCGTTCGCGATCCAGTCGAGCAGGAGCAGCGAAAGGGCGACGAGCGCCACCACCCAGAGGACGCCGTCCCCGTGCAGGAGGTCGCCCAGGAGCCCGCGGCCGCTGCCGGGCACCGCCCTGGCGAGCGAGAGCTCGGGCCCGATCAGCATCCCGGCTGCGAGCGCGAGTCCCAGCGGCCACACGGCCTGCGTCGGCGTGCCGCTTGCGAGGGCGCCGAAGCGGTCGCGCCAGAGGGCCACGCCGACCACGCCCACGAGGAGCGGCGCGAAGACGAGCGCGGCGATCATCGCGATGTCGAGCGGGTCGTCGACGTACCAGCCGACGAGCGAGTGGACGCTGTCGAAGTTGATCGTCGCCGCCAGGCCGGCGGCGAAGACCTCGATCGCCCCGATCGAGAAGAGCGGCCGCGTGTCCGCGAGAGCGGCGACGCGGCGTTCCGGCGCCGGGTGCAGGGCGAGCAGCCGCCAGGGCAGCCGGTCCTCGCGCGCGCGGAGGGCGCCGACCACGCGCGAGAGCGCTCCGCCCGGCCCGTCGTCCGTGGAGGCGCGGACGTCCGCGTAGATCTCGCGCGAGCGCAGCACGGCGTTCCGCGTCAGGTAGACGAGCGCCGCGAGGACGACGAGCCGCCACGTCACCGAGAGCGCGAACGACCCCTCGTCGAGAAGCGTCAGGCCGAACGGCAGGACGGCGGCGAGCAGGAACGCGTACCAGAGGGCGAGCGTCGCGTAGGTGAGGCCGACGTCCCGGTTGCGGATGTGGGCGAGCTCGTGCCGGACGACCGCGCGGAACCCGTCGGGATCGGTGGCCTGCTTGACGACGAGGCCGCCGGTGAGGCCGACCGCGTAGTGGCCCGGAAAGCCGAATGCGACGCCGGTCGCGGACTGCTTGAGCGGCGCCCAGACCCAGCGGGGCTCTTCCCGGAGGCCGGCCGCCCGGGCGAGCTCGGCGAGCTCGGCGAGCGCCTCGGGCGCGTCCTCGGCCTCGAGCGGCCGGAAGCCGGCCCGGCGCTCCTTGATGCGCGGCCACACGATCGTCAGCGCGACGGCGACGGCCAGGACGAGCGCGACGCCGCCGACCATCCAGACGGCGGCGTCCTGGTAGGTGCCCTGGACGCAGGCGTTGAACTGGTCCGAGAGGCGTGCGAGCGCGAGCGGATCGGCCCCGGTTCCGGCGAAGAGGTCCTGGGACTCCCGCAGGCAGGCGAGCGCAGCGGTGTTCACCTCCACGCGGTCCGTCCCGAGGACGGTCCACATCCAGTTCCACACGTAGAGCGTCGCCCCGAGCACGGCGGCGACGAGGAGTGCGAAGCGGAACGTCGTGTCGGGCGGGAAGGCGAAGGGGTTGGGCCGGGGCGGCCGATCCGCGTCGGCCCCCGGCGCCGCGCTCATGCCGTCGCGAGGCTCCCGACGAGCGAGTCGGCGAGGAGCTCGGCCTTGTCCGGCGCGAGCTTCAGCTGCTGCGCCTTCTCGAGCGCGAGGGCGCGGACCTGCTCGAGCTGCTCCTCGGTGAGATCGGGCGTCGCGTCGGCGCCGGCCGGGGCGGGCGCGGCGGGCTCGTCGCCGCCCGACACGTGCTTCAGCAGCCGGTCGGTGAAGCCCTCGATCGCCTCCTTGCCGTGCTCGCGCGCCTGCGCGCGGACCTGCTCGAGGACGAAGTTGAGGACGTCGCGCGCGACGTCGAGCGCGATCGGCGTCACGAGCACCATCGCCGCCTCGACGCCGAAGCCGAGCATCTCGTCGCCGGAGCCCTGCCGCTTGAGCGCGTCTGGATCCTCGAAGTAGGCCTCGCTCGTGGCGCGGAAGAGCGGCAGCTCCTCGGGCGCCGTCTGCGAGACCGCCGAGCGCGCGAGCCGGGCGACGAGGGCGTCGTCGACCGCCGTCTCGCTCACCGACCGCTCCTCTTCGCCGCAGCAACGAACAGGGCCGTCATCCGTCCTCCCTCTCGACCAGCGGAACCATAGGCGCCGCCCCGGCGGGCTTCAACCCGGCGGTCACCGCGGTCTGCGGTCGCGCGCGGGATTTCATCCCACCGAGGCGATGGCCGCCTCGCGACCCTCGCGTAGCGTCGACCGGGCAAGGCCCCGTCGCCAACTCCGAAGGAGGTTCGGCCGTGACGCTCAAGCACCCGCGGGTTGCCGCCGACACGACGCACGACCTCAGCCTCGATCCGCTGTTCACACTCGAGAACCGCGTCCCGCGGCACGAGATCCCGCGCGGCGAGATGGCGCCCGACGTCGCGTACCAGATCGTCCACGACGAGCTGATGCTCGACGGGAACGCGCGTCTGAACGTGGCCACGTTCGTGACGACGTGGATGGAGCCGCAGGCCGAGAAGCTGATGGCGGAGTGCGCCGACAAGAACATGATCGACAAGGACGAGTACCCGCAGACGGCCGAGCTCGAGACGCGCTGTGTGAGCATCCTCAGCCGGCTCTGGCACGCGCCGGACGCCGACGAGGCGACGGGCTGCTCGACGACCGGCTCGAGCGAGGCGGCGATGCTCGGCGGCCTCGCGCTCAAGCGCCGCTGGCAGAAGCGCCGGGCGGCGGAGGGCAAGCCGGCCGACCGCCCCAACCTCGTGATGGGGATCAACGTGCAGGTCTGCTGGGAGAAGTTCGCCAACTACTGGGACGTCGAGATGCGCCTCGTGCCGATGGAGGGCGACCGGTTCCACCTCTCGGCCGAGGAGGCCGTGAAGCTCTGCGACGAGAACACGATCGGCGTCGTGGCGATCGTCGGCTCGACGTTCGACGGCTCGTACGAGCCGGTCAAGGAGATCTGCGAGGCGCTCGACACGTTCCAGGAGGAGTCGGGGCTCGACGTGCCGGTCCACGTGGACGGCGCGTCGGGCGCGTTCGTGGCGCCCTTCCTCGATCCCGACCTCGAGTGGGACTTCCGCCTCCCCCGCGTGGCCTCGATCAACGCGTCGGGCCACAAGTACGGGCTCGTGTATCCCGGGGTGGGCTGGATCGTCTGGCGCGACGCCGCCTCGCTGCCCGAGGACCTGATCTTCTGGGTCAACTACCTGGGCGACAACATGCCCACGTTCGCGCTCAACTTCTCGCGGCCCGGCGCGCAGGTGGTGGCGCAGTACTTCACCTTCCTGCGGCTCGGCTTCGACGGCTTCCGCAAGGTGCAGGCCTACGCGCGCGACGTGGCCACGGGCCTCGCGAAGCGGATCGGCGAGCTCGGGCCCTTCGAGCTCCTGACGCGCGGCGACGAGCTGCCGGTGTTCGCGTTCACGCTCAAGGACGACGTCGACAACTTCACCGTCTTCGACGTCTCGAACGCGATGCGGGAGCGCGGCTGGCAGGTACCGGCGTACACGTTCCCGGCGAACCGCGAGGACCTCGCGGCGCTGCGCGTCGTCGTCAGGCGGGGGTTCACCCACGACATGGCCGACCTGCTCCTGAACGACCTCCAGCGACAGCTTCCGCGACTCCAGGCGCAGCCGGCTCCGATCCACGACGCGGCGACCGGAACGGCGTTCGCGCACTGACCCGAAGGAGGAGACGATGTGCCGCTGGCTCGCATACTCGGGAACGCCGGTGCTGTTGGATGAGCTTCTCTACAAGCCGCAGCACTCGCTGATCGACCAGAGCCTCCATTCGCGACTCGGCGTCGAGACGACGAACGGAGATGGCTTCGGTGTCGGCTGGTACGGCGAGACGAAGACGCCGGCGGTGTTCAAGAGCATCGAGCCCGCGTGGAACGACCGGAACGTGCGGGAGCTGGGCGGACACATCCGCTCCGGCCTCGTCTTCGCCCACATCCGCGCCTCGACCGGAACGCCCGTGCAGCAGACCAACTGCCACCCGTTCCGGCACGGCCGCTGGCTCTGGATGCACAACGGCGCGATCGCGCAGTTCCACGACGTCAAGCGTGAGCTGATGGTCGCCGTCGACCCGTCGCTCTACTCCGACGTCGAAGGCTCGACCGACTCGGAGGCGTTCTTCTTCCTCGCGCTCACGCTCGGGCTCGAGGACGACCCGCCGGGGGCCGTGCAGCGGGCGGTCGGGGTGATCGAGGACGTTGGGCGGCGAAACGGGATCGAGCATCCGATCCAGATGACCGTCGCGGCGTGCGACGGCGACCGGATCTGGGCCTTTCGCTACTCGAGCGAGGGAAAGTCGCGGTCGCTCTTCTACTCGACCCTGGTGGAGACCCTTCGGGCCCAGTACCCGGACAACCCCATCCTCCAGCAGCTCTCGGACGAGAGCCGGCTTGTCGTGTCCGAGCCGCTCGGCGATCTCGCGGGGGCCTGGAACGAGGTGCCCGAGTCGAGCTACGGCGTGATCCAGGAGGGGCAGGACGAGCTTCACCCCTTCACGCCGACGCCGCTCTCCTGAGGGCCGCGTGCGGGACTACCCGGAAGCGCCGCCCGACTGGACCGTCGCGACCCGCCGCTCGGTCGGGCCGTTCTCCACCCACGTCACGTGGCGGAGACCCGACGGCGCGCTCGCAGACTGGTCCTCGCGGGCCCATCGCAAGCACGCGTCGAGGCTCTCGCGGCCCGGGGACGACCGGGTCTGGTGGGCGCCGCGGCGGGCCTCGTGGTGGATCGGCGTGCTCTTCGCGCTCGGGTCGGCGTGCTTCCTGGTCGGCCCGTTCCCCGGGTTCGTGGAGCTCGTCGGCTCGGCGGCGGACGGGATGGTGTTCTTCATCGGGTCGATCTTCTTCACCTCGGCGGCGGCGCTGCAATGGCTCGAGACGATCAACGCCGATCCGGGCCCCGCGGCCCGCCGCGAGCGACTTCGCCTGCTCGCGTTCGAGCCGCACCGGATCGACTGGTGGGCGGGCGGCGTCCAGCTCGTCGGGACGGTGTTCTTCAACGTGAACACGTTCCGCGCGCTGCAGGAGGGCCTCGATGCGAACGCGTACGACCGGCTGGTCTGGGCGCCGGACGCGATCGGCTCGGCGTGCTTCCTCGTCTCCGGGTACCTCGCGTACGTCGAGGTCTGCGGCGGCTTCCTCTGGACGCGGCACCGCACGCTCGAGTGGAGGATCGCGGCCGTGAACCTGCTCGGCTGCGTCGCGTTCGGGATCTCGGCCGTCGCCGCCTACTGGGTGCCCTCGGAGGGCAGCGTCGTCGACCTGGCGGCCGCGAACGTCTTCACGGCGTTCGGCGGGCTCTGCTTCCTCGTCGGCGCCGTGCTGCTGCTCCCCGAGTCGGCCGCCGAGCGTCGGGTCGCGGCCGCGTGACGCTCGTGTCCCGCCGGGGTGGATGAGGTCCCGGAACGCGGACGGGCCCCTCGTCGGGGCCCGTCCGTCCGGCAGCCGAAGCGGGTCAGCGGCGGGGGTGGTCCCGCGTGCTCAGGTAGACGTCGCTGAGTCCCTCGGGACCCGGCGCCCGGCCGAAGAGGAGCTCGTCGCCCTTGCGCGAGAGCGACGGTCGCGTCTCGTTCCCGCCCGTGTTGACGGCCGGGCCGATGTTCCGGGGAACCGACCACGGATCGCAGATCCGGGCGCGGGTCGCGATCCAGACGTCCTGGCCGCCGAGCGTGCCAGAGCGGTTGGACGAGAGGACGACCTCGAGCCCGTCCCGGCGGACGTTCGGCTGGATGTCGTTCGCCCCCGGGTCGTTCAGCCCGGCGACCGGTGCGGCCGGGCCGAAGCCCGCGTCGGGACGCCCGCGGCTCGCGTAGATCTCTCCCGGGACGGTCGGGGAGCTGCTGGAGAAGTAGAGCACCCCGGTGCGACCGGCCCGGAAGTACGACGGGCCCTGCTCGTCGAGCGCGGTGTTCGGCCCGAGAGGAGCGCAGGCGAGGCGCTCCGGCTCGCGCCAGCCCGTCGCACGGTGGAAGCGGGTGAAGTAGATGTCGCCCAGCCCGCAGCTTCCCGGCAGCGCCTCCTGGCTGACGAAGAAGAGGCCGCCGCGGCCGATCGGGGTCGGGCAGAAGTCGTTCGCCGGCGAGTTGACCGGCTCGCCCAGGTTCCGAGGGTCGCCCCACGGATCGTGCTTGCTCGCGCGGCGCGCGACCCAGATGTCGAGGAGCCCTTGCCCACCAGGCCTGTTCGAGGCCAGGTAGAGGCTGAGCCCGTCCGGCGACTGAATCGGACAGCCGTCCATGTCGGGGGTGTTGAGCTCCGTGCTGTTCCCCGGGATCTCGTCGATCTTGAGGGCGGTCGTCCACGTCGAGACGTGGCCGGCCTGGGCCGCGGCCGCGAAGGCCAGGCCGAGCACGGCGGCGATCAGAGCCTGCGTCGCTCGCATACGCATGTTCGCTCCCTTTCGTCGGTGGTGTTGAACTCCACGGACGCGAGCGTCACAGTGAGGCGTGTGACCGGGCGTGTGACGGTCGGAGGCGTGCGGTGGGGCTGAGCGTCCATCTGCTTGGACCGCCGCGGATCGAGCGAGGCGGGACCGAGCTCGAGGCTCCGCGCGGCAACAAGGCGTGGGGCCTGCTCGCCTACCTCGTGCGCGCGCGCGTCGCGCCCTCGCGCGAGCGGCTCGCCGTGCTCCTCTTCCCGGAGGCCGAAGATCCGCTCGGGACGCTCCGCTGGACGCTCTCGACGCTGCGGCGCCGGCTCGGCGACGACGTGGAGCTCCGCGGCGACCCGCTCCGCCTCGTCCTGCCGCCCGGCACGTTCGTGGACGTCGACGTGCTGACCCGCGGCTCCTGGCTCGAGGCGGTCGAGCTGCCCGGCCTCGGACTGGAGCTGCTCGAAGGGCTCGCCTTCCGGTCGAGCCCCGGCTTCGAGCTCTGGCTCGAGAGCGAGCGCCGGCACGTCGAGGGCCTCACGAGCGCGGTCCTCCACCAGGCGGCGCTGGCGCTCCTCGGGCGCGGGGAGGCGGCCGAGGCCGTGCGGCGCGCCGCGGAGCTCGTCCGACTCAACCCGTACGACGAGAACGCCCACGTCCTGCTCGTCCGCTGCCTGCACGCGGCCGGAGACCACGAGGCGGCGGTTCGAAGCGCGGCCGCGTGCACCGAGCTCTTCCTGCGGGAGCTCGGGCAGGAGCCGACCCCGGCGCTCCGCGCCGCCGCGTCCACGGCCGAGGTCCCCGGCGAGCCGCGCGTCTCGGGCCGGGCGTCAGTGCTCGCGCAGGTCGAGGCCGGCGAGGCCGCGCTCGCCGCCGGCGCGGTCGACGCGGGCCTCGAGCGGCTGCGGGGCGCGGCCGCGGCCGCCCGCCGGAGCGACGACGCGGAGCTGCTTCCCCGCGCGCTCGTCTCGCTGGGCGGCGCGCTCGTCCACTCGGCGCGCGGCACCGACGAGGAGGGCGCGGCCGCCCTGCACGAGGGGACGATCCGCGCCGAGCGGGCGGGCCTCGGCGACGTGGCTGCGACCGGCTGGCGCGAGATCAGCTGGGTCCAGTTCCTCCGCGCGCAGTACGAGCGCGCCGAGGAGTCCCTGACGTACGCGGCCGGGCTCGGCGCGAAGCGCGAGGAGGAGCTCGCGTGGGCCGCGCTGATCCGGGGCGCGTGCCGGCACGACGTCGGCGACCACCCGGCCGCGGGCGAGCTTCTGCGCTCGGCCCTCGAGCGCGCCGAGCGGTTGGATCTCGGCCAGCCGCTCGGCCAGGCGCTCACCCTCCTCGGCCGCTTCCACCTCCTGCGGGGCGAGATCGAGGACGCGCTCCACCTCCTCGACCGGGCCGTTGCCGAGGCCGAGGCGCGCGGCATGACGGCGTTCGTGCCCTGGCCGGAGTCCTTCCGGGCCGAGCTCGATCTCGCGCTCGGCGACCTCGACGCGGCGGAGGCACGCCTCGAGCACGCGTTCGCGCTCGGCTGCCAGGTCGGCGACCCGTGCTGGGAGAGCGTCGCGCTGCGCGGCCTGGGCCTGGTCGCGGCCGCGCGGGGCGACGTCGGGCGCGCGCTCGAGCTGCTCGTCGACGCGCCGAAGCTCTGCCGCCGCCTGCCCGACACCTACCTCTGGATCGAGGCGTACGCGCTCGACGCGCTCTGCGCGGTCGCGGTGGACGCCGGGGCGGAGGCCGCGCCGCGCTGGATCGACCAGCTGGAGGAGATGACCGCGCGGCGCGGGATCCGTGAGCTCCTCCTCCGGGCGACGGTCTATCGCGCCAGGCTCGGCGAGCCCGGCGCGCTCGCGGCGGCCCGCTCGCTGGCCGCCCAGATCGACAATCCGGCGCTCGCCGGGCTCCTCGCGCCCGAGGCGCCGAGCGCGATCGCGGGTTGATCCGAGGCCTCAGGCGTGCGCCCGGAGGAAGCTCCGGACCGCCGCGTCGAACGCCTCCGGCGCCTCGAGGTTGCACACGTGGCCTGCTTCCGGCAGGACGACGAGGGTCGAGTCGGCGAGCGCGGCGTGGAGCCCGTCGGCGACTGCGCGGGGTGCCCGCTCGTCCCGCTCGCCGTACACGAGGAGCGTGGGCAGGCGGACCTGGGGGAGCGCGTCCCGCAGGTCCTCGGCCGAGGCGCGCGCCATGGCCCGGAACCCCGCCGGGCGGACGCGGAGCAGCGCGGCCCCGAGCGCGGCGACGGCCTCCGGCGGCGCGCCGTCCGAGAACATCGTCGGGAGCAACGCTCCCGCCAGCTCCTCGGACGACAGGTCGGCGAGCGCGAGCGCCTGTCGCAGGCGCGCCTGCGCCGTCTCGGCACTCAGCGAGCCGGCCCACCCCGCGTAGGCCGACGCGAGGACGAGCGTCGACGCGAGCCCCGGATGTCGACGGACGAGCTCGAGCGCGAGCGCTCCTCCGAACGAGAGCCCGACCACGTGCGGCCGCTCCAGGCCGAGGCCGCGCACGAAGCCGGCCAGGCAGTCGGCGTAGCCGGCCATCCCGAGCGACTCGGGAGGGTCGTCGGAGCCACCGGCCCCGGGCGCATCCCACGCCACGACCGTGAACGCGTCGGAGAGCCGATCGATCTGCGGCCGCCAGGTCGACGGCCCGTCTCCGACGTAGCCGTGCAGGAGGACGAGCGAGGGTCCCGCGCCGGCGCGCTCGTACGCGATCCGGAGCCCGTCGACCTCGATCGTCTCCATCGCGCCTCCCTGGCCGTTGGGCGCAGCTTCGCACAGGCCGCGGCAGGGTCTCGTCGCCGGGCGGCGAATCTCCGGCCCGACGCGCCCTGAACAGGAGGAGACACGATGACCATGCAGGCACTGGAACGACGCTCGGGCTGGGTGACGTTTGCCGCGATCGTCATGCTCGCGGTCGGCGTGGCCCGGATCATCTCGGCCATCACGTACTTCGACGACAGCGCGGAGGTCGCGAACCTGACCAACGGGCTCTGGGGGGACAGCCTGTGGTTCTGGGGTCTCTGGGACCTCGCGATCGCGGCGCTGGCGCTCTTCGGCGCCTGGTCGCTCATGAGCGACGGCGGGTTCGGCCGTGTGGTCGCCTACGTGTGGGCGATCCTCGTGATCGTGAACGGATTCCTGATCCTCTCCGTCGCGCCCTGGTACGGCGCGTTCGCGATCACGCTGGCGATGTTCGTGATCTACGGCCTCGCAGCGTCGCCGTCACGATCCGACGTCTGAGCGCCGCGGGCGCATCCCGCCCCGCGCAAAGGCTGAGGTGCGCCCCGAGGCAGCGTAGAGCCGCCGCCTCGGGGCGCGTCCGTCGTCGAGCTCGTGTGCGGGGTTGCCGCAGCCCGCTGCGGGTCTTCCTCCGATGCCTGCCGACGTCCGCCCCTGCGAGAGTCGTGCCGTGACGGTTCGCGGAGCGACAGTCCTGGGGATCGGCGCCATGATCGGCGCCGGCATCTTCGCCCTCCTCGGCGAGGCCGGCGCGATCGCAGGGTCGGGATGGTCGGGGTGAACATGGTCAGAGCGATGTTCGCCGCCCGGGCGCAATCCGTGATCGCCACCTGCGTCCTGGGCGTCTTCGCCGTCTTCGTCGTCGTGACCGTTCCGAGCATCGACCTCGACCTGCTCGCATTCGACGGCTACCCGTCGGCGTCCAAGATCGTCGCGAGCGTCGCGCTCACCTTCTTCGCCTACTGGGCTTCAACGTCATCACCTTCACGGCCGGCGAGCTGCGCGACCCCGGGCACGACCTGCCGCGGGCCATGTACGGCGCGCTCGGGATCACGATGGTCACGTACGTCCTGATCGCGATCGGCGTCTTCGGCACGCTGACCGTCGCCGAGGTGGTCGGCTACGTCTTCGCCGTCGACACGCTGCGCAACGCGCCCGAGACCTTCACGGCGATCGTCGCGATCGGCGTGCTCGCCGTCGCTCTCGAGCTTCTCTGGGCGCGCGCGCGAGGCCGCGGCCCGACCGAGGCGCCGCCGCCCGCCGAGGCAGAGCCCGTCGTTCGGGAACCAAGAAACCGGATCAAGGAGGAAGCACGATGAGTCGGTACAAGACCCTTCGCCTGTGGGCGGCCCTCGTGTCGCTCTTCGGCATCGTCGCGATGGTCCTCGTCGCGGTCGGAACGGTCGTGTGGGCAGTCGAGGTCGAGGGCTTCTGGCAGACCCTCGGCGTCATCTTCATCGGCGCTCCGCTGGCGCTGTTCCTGGCCACCTGGCCCTTCGCGCTCGCCCAGATGATGCGGGCGCTCGCCGACGTCGGCGACGCCGTCGCGCCCTAGCGCACGGAGCTCCGGCGGAGCTCTCGGCGAGGCCTCGCCGGGCAGAGGCCTCGCCGGGTCGCTCCTGTCCGGAAGCGACACGGCCTATCCTCGTGTCGATGACCTGTCCGTCCTGCGGCTTCGACGCTCCGGAGGGTGCCCGCTTCTGCCCGTCCTGCGGCACGCCGCTGGCCTCGGCGCCCGATCAGGAGGAGATGCTCAAGCTGGTCACGGTGCTCTTCGGGGACGTCGTCGGCTCGACCGCGCGGGCCGAGGCGCTCCACCCGGAGGACGTGCAGGCGCTCATGGCCGACTACTTCGCCGCGATGGCCGAGGAGATCCGGGCCGAGGGGGGCGCGATCGAGAAGTTCGTCGGCGACGCGATCATGGCCGTGTTCGGCGTCCCGGCCGCGCACGAGGACGACGCGGCACGCGCCGTCCGCGCGGCGCGGCGGATGCTCGACCGCCTCGAGGTCTGGAACGAGGCGCAGGACCCGGCGCGGCGGCTCGAGATCCGGATCGGGGTGAACACGGGCGAGGTGCTCGCGTCGGGCGCAGCCGAAGGCGACCTCCTCGTCACCGGGGACGCCGTCAATGTCGCCGCGCGCCTCCAGCAGGTCGCCGAACCGGGGACGATCGTCGTCGGCGAGCGCACCGCCCGCGCCGTGCGTGCCTACTTCGAGCTGCACCCGGTCGAGAAGCCCCTCGCTCTCAAGGGCAAGTCCGAGGCGGTCGACGCCTGGCTCGTCGGAGCAGAGGCCGAGGAGGCGGAGCCGCGCGGCGTGCCCGGCCTCGCGGCGCCGCTCGTCGGGCGCGGCCACGAGCTCGAGTCTCTCACGACGACCTTCGACCGCATTCGCCGTGAACGCCGCCCGGGGCTCGTCACGCTTCTCGGCGACGCCGGCATCGGCAAGAGCCGGCTCGTGCGGGAGTTCCTCGCCCCGCTCGACGTGGACACCAAGGTGCTCGTCGGGCGCTGCCTGCCCTACGGTCAGGGCGTCACGCTCTGGCCGTTCGGCGAGATGCTGAAGGCCGAGGCGGTCGTGCTCGACACCGACCCCGCGGAGGCGGCCTTCGCGAAGATCGAGCAGCTCGTCGAGACGTGCGTCGACCCGGAGCTCGGCGTCGACCCCGCGCGGACGGCGGCCGCGCTGGCCTCGACGCTCGACCTGCGGTCGCCGGGCGATCCGCTCGGGGAGCTCGACCCCCGCGAGCGCTACCGCGAGCTCGTCGCCGCGTGGCGAGCGCTCCTCGCCTCGCTCGGCCTGCGCGGGCCGGTCGTCGCGGTCGTCGAGGACCTCCACTGGGCCGACCCGACGATGCTCGACGTCCTCGACGAGCTCGCCGAGCGCCTCGAGGGCCCGATCCTCTTCCTCTGCACGTCACGTCCGGACCTGCTCCGCTCGCGCCCCGACTGGGGCGGCGGGCGCCGGAGCTTCAGCTCGCTGCCGCTCGACCCGCTGACGAGCGAGGAGAGCGCCAGACTCGTGGCGTCCCTCCTCGACGTCGACGCCCTCTCCGACGGCCTGCGCGGCCGGATCCTCGAGCGCTCGGAGGGCAACCCGTTCTACCTCGAGGAGATCCTGCGGCACCTGATCGACGAGGGCCTGCTCGCCCGCTCGGGCGACGGGTGGCATGCGGGGGAGGGCATCGACCGCGTCGAGATCCCGGACACCGTGCAGGCCGTCATCCTCGCGCGGCTCGACCTGCTCTCGCCGGAGGAGAAGCGGGTCGCGCAGCGCGCCGCCGTCGTCGGCCGGGCGTTCTGGGACGGTCCGCTGGCCGAGCTTCCGGAGATCGGCGACCTCGACGGTGCGCTCCGGACGTTGCGCCGGCGCGAGTTCGTCGTCGAGCGGCTCTCCTCCTCGATCGCGGGCCAGACGGAGTTCGCCTTCAAGCACATCCTCCTCCACGACGTCGCGTACGAGAGCCTGCCGCGGCGGGAGCGGGGTCGCGCGCACGTGGAGACGGCCGCCTGGATCGAGCGCACGAGCGGCGAGCGGAGCGGCGAGCTCGCCGAGCTGCTCGCGCACCACTACGACGCCGCGTACACGTACCTGGCCGACGAGGACGTCCGGGCGAAGGCCCGCACCCAGCTCCTGACGGCGGCGCAGAACGCGCACCGCCGCTTCGCGATCGCGCAGGGCGAGCGCTTCGCGCGGCGGGCGGTGGAGCTCTCCGAGACCGGCCCCGAGCGGGTCGAGGCGCTCGAGGCGCTCGGGGACCTGCACTACCTCGCGTTCCACGGCGACGCCGCCTGGCGAACGTACTGCGAGGCCCTCCGCGAGATGCCGGAGCTCGACCTCCACTACGCGCGCCTCGCGGGGAAGGCGGCGCTCTTCGGCGCCCGCTGGGTCGGGACGATGCACGACCTCCCCCCGTCGGACGAGGTCGGCCGGGTGATCGACGCCGGCCTGCGCGGCGCGCCCGACGAGGGGCCCGAGCGCGCGCTCCTCCTCGTCGACCGCGGCTTCCTGCTCCATCAGCGCGACCATCGCGACGACGAGGAGGCAGAGGCGGCCGTTCGGGACGCCGCGGCGGCGGCGGACGACCTCGGCGACGCCGACCTGCGCTCCGCCGCGCTCGATCTCCTGCAGAGCTGGGAGACGGACGGCGGCCGGTACGGCGCGGCCTACCGCGTGACGCTCGAGCGCGCCGAGCTCATCCCGGAGATGACCGACGTGAAGGAGATCGGCGACACGCAGGCAGTCGCGGCGTGGGCGGCGCAGCACCTGGGCCGCTACCCGGAGGCCGAGGCCCACGCGAGCGCCTGCATCGAGCGCTCCCGCGGGATCGATCCCGGCTCGTACCTCCACGGGCTCGTGTGGCGCGTCATGGCCCGCTTCATGCGGGGGGACTGGGACGCCGCGCTCGCCGACCAGGCCGAGATCGAGCGCGTCGCCGCCCAGGATCCCCGTGAGCTGCCGGCCGGCTACACGATCCGCGCGTACGCCTTCACCGCGCTCTGCCACGAGCTGCGCGGCACGTCGGAGAAGGCGGATCCGTACATCGAGCTCGCCCGCCGGTACTTCACGCTCCGGCGCAGCGTGCACGCGCAGGGTTCGCTCCAGGCGCCGCCGCTCGCGCTCGCCCTGGCCCGGCGCGGGCTCTTCGACGAGGCGCTCGAGCTGATCCCGCTCGTGCCCCGCTCCGGGAGCGCCGGGGTGACGCTCGAGGCGCTCTGCGAGATCGCGGCCGCGCGCGGACGCTGGGACGACGCAGCCGGGCTGGTGGCCGCCGCGCGCGAGGAGTCCGAGGTGGGCGAGCTGGTCGCGCTGCCGTTCGTCGCCGACCGGCTCGAGGGCCGGGCGGCGGCCGCACGGGGCGACGCGGCGGGCGCCGCCGAGCTGCTCGGCCGCTCCGCGGACGGATTCGCGGGGCTCGGCGCCCGCTGGGAGGACGCGTGGTCGCGGCTCCTGCTGGCCGAGGCCCTCGGCGCGGACGACCGGCCGCGCGCCGAGCGAGAGCTCGGGGCCGCGCTCCCCGTCTTCGAGGAGCTGGGCTCGGCGCGGGAGATCGCGCGGGCGCGCGAGCTCCTCGCGGACGTCGCCGTGTAGGTGCGTCCGAGCGGCCCGATGGTGGGGGCCGGAGCATGCTTGTAAGGCGTGCCGAGCAGGGCTTTTCAGCCGCGGCGGGGAGGAGTAGAGTCGAGACGATCCGAGGCAAGGGAGAGAGGAGAACGTGATGGATACCTCCCTGCGGTTCTCTCGACGGACGTTCGTCGCCTGGGTCGGCGGCGCCGGGGCCGGCTTCTACCTGTTCGGCCGACTCCCCGGCCTGCCCGCCCCGGTCGCGCTCGCCCAGATTCCGGGCGGCACGCTCGATCCGGCCGCGATTCCGAAGTTCGAGACATCCATGCTCGTCCCACCGGTGATGCCCCGGGCGGGGACGTTCAACCAGCGGGGCGGCAAGCCTGTCGACCTGTACGAGATCTCGATGAGGCAGTTCCCACAGCAGATCCTCCCCGCGAGCCTCCCGGCGACAACGGTCTGGGGGTACGGCGCGAAGGCGGCCCAGAGCAAGCGGGGGCTGCTCCTCCACCACGCCCCTTCGCTCACGATCGAGGCCATGTGGAACCGGCCGGTCCGGATCAGGTGGATCAACGAGCTCGTC
>Ga0210115_1000123_pt1 | contig 19495 bp, 17 predicted proteins | sample MayberryNW_TuleB_2_FD_185526 | JGI IMG/M metagenome (GOLD analysis project Ga0210115, IMG submission 185526) | Wetland microbial communities from San Francisco Bay, California, USA, that impact long-term carbon sequestration - MayberryNW_TuleB_D2... | ecosystem: Environmental > Aquatic > Marine... | reverse complement strand
GGGCGCCCGCCGAGCGCTTCAAGGCGGGCATCGACGTCGTCACCGTGACGGCCACGGTCGTGACCGCGAGCGGCCAGCTCGCGTCGGGCCTCACGCGCGACGACTTCGAGGTCTACGACGACGGGCAGCCGCAGACCGTGACGCACTTCACGTCGGACCGCGTGCCCGTCAGCCTGGGGCTGCTGCTCGACTCGAGCGACAGCATGCGCGGTCAGCGGATCGTCGAAGCGCGCGAGGCCGTGGGCCACTTCCTCTTCGACCTGCTCGGGCAGGACGATCAGTACTTCGTCATGAGCTTCAACCACCGGCCGATGCTGCTGACGGAGTGGAGCGCCCGCGTCGACGAAGTGCAGCCGCGGCTCGAACGGATCCGGCCGTCGGGCGGGACGAGCATCTACGACGCGGTGATGGCGGCGTTGCCGCTCTTCGATGCGCGCGCGCGCCAGCGCGCCGCGCTCGTGGTCATCTCCGACGGGGCAGACACGGCGAGCGATGCCACCGTGCGCGACGTCCGGTCGGCCCTGATGCGGAGCGACGCGTTCGTCTATGCGATAGCGATCGACTCGCCGGATCGCACGCCGATCAACAGGCGCGTGAACCCCTATGCGCTTCGTGAGATGACCGACGACAGCGGCGGCCGCACCGAAGTGGTCACGAGCGCCCTGGACCTCGGAAGCGCAACGGCACGGATTGCCGAGGAGCTGAACCGGCAATACGTGCTCGGCTTCACGCCGCGCACGGGTCCGGACGGGCGCTATCACAGCCTGCGCGTGCGCGTGAAAGACGGCTCGCACCGCGTGCGCGCGCGGCGCGGTTACATGGCGCTGCGCAAGGGATGAATGGCATCGGGCCGGGCTGAAGCCCGGCCCCTCCGAACAGGGAAGGAGCGGGAAGACGGACGGGGCGGCCGGGCTTCAGCCCGGCCGTCTGACGCTATTTCGCGCCGACAAGGCTCGTGCGCAGGTAATCGCGATACATGCGCGCGATCGTCGCTATCGGAATCTCCTTCGGGCACACCGCCTGGCACTCCGCCTCGTTGGTGCAGTGGCCGAACCCTTCCTCGTCCATCTGATCGACCATCGCGACCACACGCTGGTAGCGTTCGACCGTTCCCTGCGGGAGCTCACCGAGATGCGCGATCTTTGCGGCGGTGAAGAGCGACGCCGACGCGTTCTTGCACGCCGCCACGCAGGCGCCGCAGGCGATGCACTGCGCCGCGTCCATCGCCGTTTCGGCGACGTCCTTCCGGATCGGGATGTTGTTGGCCTCGGGCGCCTGCCCGGTCGAGACCGAGATGTACCCGCCGGCCGCGATGATGCGATCCAACGCGCTGCGATCGACGACGAGATCCTTGATGATCGGGAACGCCGCCGCGCGCCAGGGCTCGATCGTGATCGTGTCGCCGTCCTTGAAGCTGCGCATGTGCAGCTGGCAGACCGTGCCGCCGCGCACGGGCCCGTGCGGGATGCCGTTGACCATCATCCCGCACGACCCGCAGATGCCCTCGCGGCAGTCCGAATCGAACGCGATCGGCTCCTGGCCGTTCTTGACCAGCTCGTCGTTGACCACGTCGAGCATCTCGAGAAACGACATGTCCGGGCTGACGTCGGCCGCCACGTACTCCACGAGGCGTCCCGCCGCATCGCGCGACGGCTGACGCCAGACTTTGAGCTTGAGTTTCATACGGTGTCCTGGGCTCCGGGCTTCCGGCCTCGGGCGTCGGGCATCGACTCGGCCCCGGGCCCAGATAATGCCCGCGGCCGGTAGCCCGAAGCCCGTCGCCCGACTACTTGTAACTCCGTTGCGTCGGCTGCACGTTCTCCCACACGAGCGGCTCCTTGTGCAGCACGGGCGCCTGATCCAGGCCCGTGAACTCCCAGGCCGCCACGTACGAGAAGTGCTCGTCGTCGCGGAGCGCCTCGCCATCCGGCGTCTGGCTCTCTTCCCGGAAATGACCGCCGCATGATTCGGTCCGGTGCAGCGCATCGAGCGCGAGCAGCTCGCCGAACTCGAAGTAGTCGGCGACCCGGCCCGCGTAGTCGAGCGACGGGTTCAGGTTCGACTCCTCGCCCGGCACCGAAACGTCCTGCCAGAACTCCTCGCGCAGTGTCCGGATCTTCGCGACGGCGTTGCGCAAGCCCTGATCGGTCCGCGACATCCCGACATCGTCCCAGAGGACGGCGCCGAGCGCGCGATGGAACTCGCGCACCGAGCGCCGGCCGTGGACGGCGAGCAGCCGCGAGATGCGATCCTGCGCCGTCGCGCGCGCGCCCTCGAAGGCGTCGTGATCGGTCGTGACCGCGGGCAGCTTCGCGCTCGCCAGGTAGTCTCCGATGGTGTACGGGATGACGAAGTAGCCGTCGGCCAGCCCCTGCATCAGCGCGCTCGCGCCCAGGCGGTTGGCGCCGTGATCGGAGAAGTTGGCCTCGCCGAGCACGTGAAGGCCCGGCAGGTTGCTCATCAGGTTGTAGTCCACCCAGAGCCCGCCCATCGCGTAGTGGATGGCGGGATAGATGCGCATCGGCACCTTGTACGGGTCCTCGTCGGTGATCCGCTTGTACATGTCGAACAGGTTGCCGTAGCGCGAGCGGATGGTCTCGACGCCGAGCCGCCCGATCGCGTCGGCGAAATCGAGGTAGACGGCCAGACCGGTTTCGCCCACGCCGCGGCCATCGTCGCACACGTCCTTGGCGTTGCGCGAGGCGACGTCACGCGGCACGAGGTTGCCGAAGCTCGGGTACCGGCGTTCGAGATAGTAGTCGCGCTCGGACTCGGGAATCTGCGCGGGCGGGCGCGTGTCGCCGGGCGTCTTCGGTACCCAGACGCGGCCGTCGTTCCGCAGCGATTCGCTCATCAGCGTGAGCTTCGACTGGTGCTCGCCGCTGACGGGAATGCACGTCGGGTGGATCTGCGTGAAGCAGGGGTTCGCGAAGAACGCGCCGCGCTTGTACGCCCGCCAGGCCGCGGTGACGTTCGACTGCACGGCGTTGGTCGAGAGGAAATACGCGGTCCCGTACCCGCCGGTGGCGAGCACCACCGCGTGCGCGGCGTACGACTCCAGCTCGCCGGTCAGGAGGTTGCGCGTCACGATCCCGCGCGCCTCCCCGTCGATGACGACGAGATCGAGCATCTCGCGGCGGGGGAAGATCGTCACCGTGCCCGCGCTCACCTGGCGCATCAGCGCCTGGTAGGCGCCGAGCAGGAGCTGCTGGCCCGTCTGGCCGCGCGCGTAGAACGTCCGCGAGACCTGCGCGCCGCCGAACGAGCGGTTGTCGAGCATGCCGCCGTACTCGCGCGCGAACGGCACGCCCTGCGCGACGCACTGGTCGATGATGTGGACCGAGTTCTGCGCCAGACGGTAGACGTTGGCCTCGCGGGAGCGGTAGTCGCCGCCCTTGATGGTGTCATAAAACAGGCGATAGACGCTGTCGCCGTCGTTCTGATAGTTCTTCGCCGCATTGATGCCGCCCTGTGCGGCGATGCTGTGCGCCCGGCGGGGGCTGTCGTGGATGCAGAAGCTGAGGACGTTGTACCCGAGCTCGCCGAGCGAGGCAGCCGCCGACGCGCCGGCCAGGCCGGTGCCGACGACGATGACCGTGAACTTCCGCTTGTTGGCGGGGTTCACCAGCTTCATCGTGAACTTGTGGCGGTCCCACTTCTCCTCCAGCGGGCCGGGCGGAATCTTCGAGTCCAGCGTCATGCGCGCCCCCCGGTGAAGAGGATCCACAGCGGGATCGCGATGAACCCGCCGGCGATGATGATTGCCGAGGCCCATCCGATCCGGCGTATCACCGGCGTGACGCGCGGCGTATCGATCCCGATCGTCTGCACCGTGCTCGACACGCCGTGCCAGAGATGGAAGCCGACGATGATCATCGCGATGACGTAGAAGATGACGTACCCGGGCCGCGAGAAGATCTCGAACACCAGGCGATTGAGATCACGGACGTTGGCCTCGGTGGACTGGTAGTACGCGCCGAACTTGAACGTCTTGATGTGGATCGGCACGAAGACGAGCAGGAACAGGCCGCTGACGATCATGGTCGTCGAGGCGAGCGATTTCCGGCTCGTGTAGTCGGCGCGCCGCTTGATGGCGTAGCCCTGCGGCCGCGCGGCCCGGCTGATGAATGTGAGCCGGATCGTTTTGTAGGCGTGCAGCAGGAAGACGAGGACGAGCCCGATTTCAGCAGGGTAGACGAGCGGGTTCGAGATGAGCTGGTGGCTGTAATGGTTGAACGCGTCCGGGCCGGCAAACACGATGAGGTTCCCCGCGAGGTGCAGGATGAGGAATCCGAACAGCAGCAGGCCCGTGATGCCCACCAGCAGCTTCGACCCGACGGTCGACGAGAGGTATGAGTGTCGTCGTGGCATGGGCATGAATGAAATGCGGGACCGGCAGGATGGCTGACGAGTCGGTCCATGAACGAGTGACTGACGCCAAAAGAATTGTATAGGCCCCGGTTCGCCGGGCTCAAGTCTCGATGGAAACGAACGTCCCTCTTGAACTCTTCCCCCGATCTCCGCCTACGAGGCGCGCCACCCTAACCGTAGGCGCACGTTGCAGTTCGGCCGGTGGATCGGCTCGGTGCGTGATGAGATCGGATGCCATCCTGGTTTGCCAACGCTCGCACTGACTGCTAGCATCGGCGACGACCTACGCGACGCGCCGGCCGCGGCCGGCCCTGACCCGGACACACCTCCAGTGAAAATCCACGAATACCAGGCCAAGACACTGTTCTCGCGGTACGGCGTGCCCGTGCCCCGCGGCGAAGTGGCGTTCACCGCCGACGAGGCCGGCGAGATTGCCCGGCGCCTCGGCGGCGGCACCGTTGTCGTCAAAGCGCAGATCCATGCGGGCGGCCGCGGCAAGGGCGGCGGCGTGAAGCTCGCGAAGACCCCCGACGAGGCCGGGCGCATCGCGCGCGACATGATCGGGATGACGCTCGTCACGCACCAGACCGGCCCCGAAGGGCGCGTCGTGACGCGCGTGCTCGTCGAAGAAGGGCTGCAGATCGCGCGCGAGCTGTACTTCAGCATCCTGATCGACCGCGCGGCCATGCGGCCGATCATCATGGCGAGCTCGGAAGGCGGCATGGACATCGAGGAGGTCGCCGCGCGCACGCCGGAGAAGATCGTCCGCGAACACGTCAGCCCCGCAACCGGCCTGCTCGGCTTCCAGACGAACAAGATCGGCTTCGCGCTCGGCCTCGAGGCCGCGCAGGTGAAGAAGGCCTCGAAGGTGATGCGCGCGATCTACGACACGTTCGTTGCGACCGACGCGTCGCTCGTGGAAATCAATCCGCTCATCGTGACCGGGAGCGGCGATCTCCTCGCGCTCGACGCGAAGATGACCTTCGACGACAACGCGCTCTACCGCCATCCCGACATCCGCGAGTTCCGCGATCTCGGCGAGGAGGATCCGCTCGAGATCGAAGCGTCCAAGTTCTCGCTCAACTACATCCGCCTCGACGGCTCGATCGGGTGCATGGTCAACGGCGCCGGGCTCGCCATGGCGACGATGGACATCATCAAGCTGGCGGGGGGCGAGCCGGCGAACTTCCTGGACGTCGGCGGCGGCGCCAACGCCGAGCAGATTCGCAACGCCTTCAAGATCCTGATGGCGGACAAGAACGTCCACGCCGTCCTCATCAACATCTTCGGCGGCATCCTGCGCTGCGACATCCTCGCGCAGGGCGTGATTGCGGCGGTGAAGGAGCTCCACGTGACGGTGCCGATCGTGATCCGGATGGAAGGCACCAATGTCGAAGAAGGCCGGCGCATGCTCGCGGAGAGCGGAATGAACTTCACCAACGCCGATGCGATGGACGACGCGGCCGAGAAGGTGGTCAGGCTCTCACAGTAAATTTGTCGGCTACGGCTACGGGCCACCGGCCCTGTTGGGCTGCGGGCCCCGTCAGGCCCGATGCCGGTAGCCCGACGCCCGAAGCCAACAGAGTTCACAGTCTTATGTCGATCCTCCTGGACAAGTCCACCCGCCTCCTCGTGCAGGGCCTGACCGGCCGCGAGGGGACCTTCCATGCGCAGCAGGCCGCGGCGTACGGCACCACCGTCGTCGGCGGCGTCACGCCGGGCAAGGGAGGCACCACGCACGAGGGGTGGCCCATCTTCAATACCGTGCAGGACGCGGTGAACGTCACCGGCGCGAACGCGTCGGTGATCTTCGTGCCGCCGGCCGGCGCCGCCGATGCGATCATGGAAGCCGCCGACGCCGGCATCCCGCTCGTCGTCTGCATCACCGAGGGCATCCCGACGCTCGACATGATGCGCGCGATGACGTTCCTGCGGGATCGGCCGACGCGGCTCATCGGCCCCAACTGTCCCGGCGTGATCTCGCCGGGGAAGGCGAAGGCGGGCATCATTCCCGGCCACATCTGCCGCGAGGGCCGGATCGGAATCGTGTCGAAGAGCGGCACGCTCACCTACGAGGCGATTCACCAGCTGACGCGGCTCGGCTACGGCCAGTCCACCTGCATCGGCATCGGCGGCGACCCGCTGATCGGCACCTCGTTCATCGATGCGCTCACGCTCTTTGCCGCCGACCCGGATACCGACGCGGTGATCATGATCGGAGAGATCGGCGGCAACGCCGAGCAGGATGCCGCGGCGTGGATCCGGACGCAGTTCTCGAAGCCGGTCGTCGGGTTCATCGCGGGGCAGACCGCGCCGCCGGGGCGACGGATGGGGCACGCCGGCGCGATCATCGCGGGCGGGCAGGGGACCGCGGCGGACAAGATGTCGGCGCTCGCCGGCGCCGGGGTCACGGTGGTGAAGAGCCCGGCCGACATGGGCCGCGCGCTCAGGGATCGGGTCGGCGCGTAAGCGGAAGCGGTGCCTCAGTGGGCCGGCGGGCTGAAGCCCGGCCCCTCCGTACTAGAGCGTTCGACGGCTGGAGGGGCCGGGCGTCAGTCCGGCCCGCGGCCGTCGAAATCGAGGGAGCCCGGGGCTCTCTTACGCCCCGGTCATCCGCGCTCGTGACGAACGCGCGAATCCCGCGCGCTATAATCGTGTGCGGCCGGACAATTCCGATGCCGGTCCTACTCACCTCAGGACGCATACATGTCTTCCACGGATCTTGCCCGTGAGAGCTCGGCCGCGACGCCGGGCGCCTCGCGGGTGGTCAACGACTTCAGCATCCAGGTCGCCACCGTCAACGGATCGGGCAGCCAGACCGCCAACCTCATTCTCATCCGCTCCATCTTCCAGATGGGCATCCCGGTCTCGGGAAAGAACCTGTTTCCGTCGAACATCGCGGGCCTGCCGACCTGGTACACAATCCGGGCGAACAAGCACGGGTACATCGGCCGCAAGAAGGAGATCGATCTCCTCGTCGCGATGAATCCGGAGACGGCCAAAGAGGACGTGCTGACGCTGGATGCGGGCGGGGTGGTCATCTACGACGAGCCGCTGAATCTCAAGGCGCTCCGCAGCGATCTCGTTTTCTACCCGGTCCCGTTCGACAAGCTGGTCGCGCCGGTGTGTCCCGACGCCAAGCTCCGCCGGCTCGTCCGGAACATGATCTACGACGGCGTGCTCGCGCACCTGCTCGGGATCGATCTCGGCGAGATGGAGAAGGCGCTGAACCGCCAGCTCGGGAAGAAGCAGAAGGCGCTGGCGCTGAACCTCGGCGCGCTCCGGGCGGGGGCCGACTTCGCGGCCGCGAACCTGCCGAAGCAGGACGCGCTCTACATCGAGCGGATGAACGAGACGGCCGGCAAGATCCTGATCGAAGGCAACGCCGCAGCCGCCATCGGCTGCCTGATGGCGGGCGTCACGGTGGTCGGCTGGTATCCGATCACGCCGTCCTCGTCGCTTTGCGAGAACCTCATCGACTACATGCGGAAGTACCGCATGGACAAGGAGACGGGGAAGGCGACGTTCGCGATCGTGCAGGCGGAAGACGAGATTGCCGCCATCGGGATGGTGATTGGCGCCTCGTGGGCCGGGGCGCGTGCGATGACCTCGACCTCCGGCCCCGGCATCTCGCTCATGGCCGAGTTCACCGGTCTCGGCTACTACGCCGAGGTGCCCGCGGTCATCTTCGACATCCAGCGCGTCGGGCCTTCGACCGGGCTGCCGACCCGTACCGCGCAGGGTGACATCCTGAGTACCGCGGTGCTGTCGCACGGCGACACGCGTCACCCGCTGCTGCTGCCCTCGTCGGTGCGCGAGTGCTACACGATGGCGATGGACGCGTTCGATCTCGCCGAGCGGCTGCAGACACCCGTTTTCGTGATGAGCGATCTCGATCTCGGCATGAACATGTGGATGTCGGATCCGTTCGCCTATCCCGAGCGCGCGCTCGACCGCGGGAAGGTGCTCGACCGCGAGACGCTCACCCGCATTGGCGAGTGGGGCCGGTACAAGGACGTGGATGGCGACGGCATTCCCTACCGCACGCTCCCCGGCTCCGACATGCCGTCGTACTTCACGCGCGGATCCGGCCACAACGCGCGCGGGCAGTACTCCGAGCGCGCCGACGACTACGTCAACAACCTCGAGCGGCTGCAGCGGAAGTTCGAGACCGCGAAGGACCTGGTGCCCGCGCCGGAGATCGACCGCCGCGACGACGTGCGGATCGGCCTCATTGCCTATGGCACCTCGCACTGGGCGATCGTCGAGAGCCGCGATCAGCTACGCCAGGAGGCGGATCTCGACACGTCGTACCTGCGCCTCAAGGCGTACCCGCTCGCGGCGTCGGTCGAAGCCTTCCTGCGCGATCACGACCGCATCTACGTCGTCGAGCAGAATCGCGACGCGCAGATGGCGAGCCTGATGCGCATGGAGTACCCGGCGGAACTGACCGCCAAGATCCGCAGCGTGCTGCACTTCAACGGCCTGCCGATCGACGCACGGAGCATCACCGACAGCGTGCTCGCGCAGGAAGGGTTCGCGGTGGGCGCCGGCGTACGGCAGGAAGTCGCCGGACCCGCCGCCGTCGGCGGAGAATGAGCCCGATCGAGCGCCGGCACGAGTCGGCGTAGGGCACGACCTTGGAACGTGCCCCTGGAGACATCGACACCATGACCATGACGGCCCCTCCTCCGGGGAAGAAGCTCAATCGAATCGGCCTCGAGCTGCAGGCGTATCGCGGGAGCAAGACGACGCTCTGCGCCGGGTGCGGGCACAACGCGATCTCCGAGCGCATCATCGATGCCTGCTTCGAGCTGGGCATCGAGGCGCGGCAGGTGCTGAAGCTGTCGGGGATCGGCTGCTCGAGCAAGAGCCCCGCGTACTTCCTCGCCTCCGCGCACGGCTTCAACTCGGTGCACGGCCGCATGCCGTCGGTCGCGACCGGCGCGCTGCTCGCGAACCAGAAAATGCTTGCGATTGGCGTGAGCGGCGACGGCGATACCGGCGCAATCGGCATCGGCCAGTTCGTCCACCTGATGCGCCGCAACCTGCCGCTCGTCTACATCATCGAGGACAACGGCTGCTACGGGCTGACCAAGGGGCAGTTCTCGCCCACGGCCGACGTCGGCTCGACGCTAAAGAACGGCGTCGTCAACGACCTGCCGCCGATCGACACGTGCCTGATGGCCATCGAGCTCGGCGCGTCGTTTGTCGCGCGATCGTTCTCCGGCGACAAGAAGCAGCTGCTGACCATCCTCAAGGCCGCGCTCTCGCATCGGGGCACCGCGATGATCGACGTCCTGTCGCCGTGCGTCACGTTCAACGACCACCAGGGCTCGACCAAGAGCTACGCCTACGTGAAGGATCACGACGATCCTGTCTCCGAGGTGAGTTTCGTCCCCTATTTCGAAGACATTTCAATCGAGTACGACCCGGGCACGACGCATGAGGTGTCCCTGCATGACGGCTCGAGGATCTACCTCAAGAAGCTGGAAGAGGACTACGATCCGACCAACAAGGAGCAGGCCGTCCGTGTGCTTCACGAGACCGCGGCGCGCGGGCAGTACGCGACCGGGCTGCTCTACGTCGAACCGCAGAAGCCCGACTTCTGCAGCCTGCTGAACCTGGTCGACGAGCCGCTCGCCCATCTGCCGCTCGAGCGCGTGCGTCCGGGGAGGGAAGTGCTCGAGGAGATCATGGAGAGGCAGCGGTAGGACGCTGCGCGGTGTGGCCGTGGCGCCGCAGTTTTGAGTCACGAGTTGTGAGTTTTGAGTTGTGACGCGGCCGGTTCGCCGGAACGCCGAGAAACGCCCAACTCAACACTCATAACTCAAAACTACACCGATCGCCCTACCCCTGCGTCTCGTCCGCGTTCGCCCCGACGACGTCTTCCGCGATGGCTTTGGGATCGTCGGGCATGCCGTTCTCGTCGAGGCCCGGCGCGTTCCGGTTTCCATGACCCGGTTCGGTCGGACTTTCCCCCTCGATCGCTCCCTTATGCAGATCTGGATCCTGGACGCGTGTCATCACGGACCTCCTGAGCCCCTGATATAATCTCGGCTCTTATGGAACAACGCACGCTCGCGATCATCAAGCCGGATGCCGTCGCGGCCCGGCACACCGGCGCTATTATCCAGCGAATCGAAGAGGCAGGATTCCAGATTCGTGCCATGCGCCTGACGGAGCTCTCGCGGCAGCAGGCCGAGGGCTTTTATGCCGTCCACCGTGACAAGCCGTTCTTCGGACAGCTGGCCGCCTTCATGTCGTCCGGACCGGTCGTCGTGATCGCGCTCGAAGCGCAGGATGCGATCCTGAAGTGGCGCGCGCTGATGGGCGCAACCAACCCGGAGAAGGCCGATCCCGGCACGATCCGCAAGGAGTTCGGCTCCTCAATCGAACAGAACGCCACGCACGGCTCGGACGCGCCGGAAACGGCCGCCTTCGAGCTCGGGTACTTCTTCGCCGGCGTGGATCTCGCGTAAGCGGCGCGCGGCAGTCGCGTGGCGCCCCGTGCGGGCGCCGGGCTGCCGGCCGCATGCCATGGGCAAGCTGCTGATCGTCGTCGGCCTCGTGATTGCCGCCATCGGCGTGCTCGTGACGCTCGGCGTGCCCTTCGGGCGGCTGCCGGGCGACGTGGTCGTGCGGCGCGGATCGTTCACCTTCTATTTCCCGATCGTCACGTCGATCGTCCTCAGCCTGCTGCTCACGCTGCTCCTCGGCTGGCTGCGGCGATGAGTGGAGCGAGGCAGTTCCTTCGGTCGCGCCGGACCGCCGGCCCGACGAGTGTGCGATGAGCATCAAGCCGGATCGCTGGATCAAACGGATGGCCCTCGAACACGGCATGATCGAGCCGTTCGAGGATCGCCAGGTGCGGAAGGGCGTGGTGTCGTTCGGCGTGTCGTCCTACGGGTATGACATCCGCGTCGCCGACGAGTTCAAGGTGTTCACGAACGTGTACAACACGGTCGTGGACCCCAAGGAGTTCGATCCGCGCGCCTTCGTGGACATCAAGGGCGAGACGTGCATCATCCCCCCGAACTCGTTCGCCCTCGCGCGGACGATCGAGTACTTCCGCATCCCGCGCGACGTGCTCACGGTGTGCCTCGGCAAGTCCACGTACGCGCGCTGCGGCATCATCGTCAACGTCACGCCGTTCGAGCCGGAGTGGGAAGGGCACGTCACGATCGAGATCTCGAACACGACCCCGCTGCCCGCGCGCGTGTACGCCAACGAAGGCATCGCGCAGGTGCTGTTCTTCCAGAGCGACGAGCCGTGCGAGATCTCGTACAAGGACAAGGCCGGTAAGTACCAGGCGCAGCGGGGCGTGACGCTGCCGAAGATCTAGGAACTGACGCGTGTAGTCGTGAGTTATGAGTCGTGAGTTATGAGTCGTGAGTCGTGAGTTATGAGTTATGAGTTATGAGTTATGAGTTGTGAGTGACACATGTAGGGCCGGGGCTTCATGCTCCGGCCGACAAGCAGGGGAGTTTTGAGCAGCTGCAGGCCCGGACTCAAAACTCAAGACTCACAACTCAAAACTCCACCGACACCCCATGCTTCGCCCCTTCAAGTCCACCGCCCCCGCCGTCGATCCGTCCGCCTACGTGGACGCGTCCGCGCAGGTGATTGGTGACGTGACCATCGGTCCGGAGAGCAGCCTCTGGATGAACGTGGTCGTGCGCGGGGACGTCAACTCCATCCGGATCGGCCGGCGCACGAACGTCCAGGACCTGACGATGGTGCACGTGATGCGGAAGACGCACCCGACGGCGATCGGCGACGAGGTGACGGTCGGGCACTCGGCCGTCATTCACGGCTGCACGATAGAGGACCGCTGCCTGATCGGCATGGGCGCCATCCTGCTGAACGGGTGCCGCATCGGCGCCGATTCCATCGTCGCAGCCGGCACGCTGGTGCCCGAAGGCGTCGAAGTGCCGCCGGGCTCGCTCGTGATGGGGGCGCCGGCGAAGGTGCGCCGTGCGCTCAGCGACGAGGAGCGGGCTTCGATCCGCTGGTACGCCGACAACTACGTCTCGTACCGGCTCGACTACATGACGCCGGCAGCCGCGAAGACCGAGTAATGGCACGGCCACAGACCCAGCCTGCGCGCGGCATGCGCGACTTCCTGCCCGAGGACGTCCGGCGCCGCGAGTACGTGATCGGCGTCATCGCCGATGTCTACCGCCGCTACGGGTTCGAACCGCTCGAAACGCCCGCCGTCGAGAACATCGAGACGTTGATGGGCAAGTACGGCGAGGAAGGCGATCGTCTGATTTTCAAGATCCTCAAGCGGGGCGAAGAGGGCCGCCAGACGGGCTTGACGGATCTCGCGCTGCGCTACGACCTCACGGTGCCGCTCGCGCGCGTCGTGGCCGAGTACCGTGGCGCGCTGCCGCGCGTCTTCAAGCGCTACCAGGTGCAGCCGGTCTGGCGCGCCGATCGGCCGCAGAAGGGGCGCTTCCGCGAGTTCTACCAGTGCGACGTGGATATCGTCGGATCGCGTTCGCCGATCGTCGAAACCGAGCTCTGCGCCGCCGTCAGCGACGTGCTCGAGCGGCTCGGCTTCGAGGACTTCACGATTCGCCTGAACGATCGCCGCGTGCTCACGGGATTGCTCGACGCGGCGGGACTCCCGGCCGACCAGCATGGAACCGCGCTCGTCGCGATCGACAAGCTGGACAAGATCGGCATCGCGGGCGTGCGCGAGGATCTTCAGGGCCGTGGCGTAGCCGAGGGGATCGCGGCGCGGCTCGTGGCCGTGTTCGCGCATCCGGCGGAGGTGGGCGCCTCCGGGATCGCGCCCGCGCGCGCGTGGCACGATCTGCTGGCCGCGTGGACCGAAGGGACGCTCGCCGCCGCCGGTCTCGGCGGGACGCTCGGGCCCGCGTCCGCCGAGGCGCAGGCGGCAAGGGAATCGCTCGAGTCCATCCTCGCCTTGAGCCGTGAGACATCCGCCGCGCGGCACATGCAGCTGGATCTGAGCCTGGCGCGCGGGCTGTCCTACTACACCGGCGCGATCATGGAGATCTCGGTGCCGGATCTGGCCGGCAGCCTTGGCGGCGGTGGCCGCTACGACGGCCTCATCGGGATGTTTCTCGGCGAACAGATCCCGGCCTGCGGCTTCTCGCTCGGCCTCGAGCGCATTCTCGTCGTCATGAGCGAACGGCAGATGTTCCCGCCGGCGCTGACGAGCGTTTCCGCTGACGTGCTGATGACGATCTGGAGCGCCGAGCGTGCCGCCGATGCGATCGCGCTCGCGACGTCGTTGCGGCGCGCCGGCGTGCGGGTGGACGTTTATCCCGACGCGGACAAGCTCGGGAAGCAGTTCAAATACGCCTCCTCGCGCCACATCCCGTTTGTAGCCGTCGTCGGCGACGACGAGGCCGCACGGGGCGAGGTGACGATCAAGGATCTAAACACCGGCGAGCAGCGAACCGTCGCGCGTGCAGACGCGGTGACCCTGCTCAAGGACGACCGGCGCTGAGGCCGCGGGCCGCTGGCTGCCTGAAGCCCCACAAGGCCTGCAGCCTGCAGCCCGTAGCCCGTCGCCTTCAAGGATCAGTATGGCTGACCAACTCGGCTCGTTGACCAGAACCCATTCCTGCGGCGCGCTTCGCGAAAGCGACGTCGGGACCGAGGCGACGCTCCTCGGCTGGGTGCACCGCGTGCGCGATCTCGGGTCGATCCTGTTCATCGACGTTCGCGATCGCGGCGGCATCACGCAGGTGGTCGTCGACAGCGAGCCGCTGCTCTCGGTCGCCAAGCGCCTGCGATCGGAGTACGTCGTCGGCGTGACGGGGACCGTCGGCAAGCGATCTAGCGACACGGTCAATCCGAAGCTGCCGACCGGCCATGTCGAAGTCATGGCCAGCGAGATCCGCGTGCTGAACGAGGCGAAGACGCCTCCGTTCCCGATTGCCGACGATACGCCGGTGTCCGAAGACGTGCGTCTGCGGTACCGCTATCTCGACCTGCGCCGGCCGGGACTGCAGCACAACCTCGGGCTGCGCCACCGCGTTGCGATGACCGTCCGGCGGTACTTCGACGAGCAGGGCTTCTGGGAGATCGAGACGCCCGTCCTGACCAAGTCCACGCCGGAAGGGGCGCGCGATTATCTCGTGCCCAGCCGCGTGCACCCGGGCCAGTTCTTCGCGCTGCCGCAGTCGCCGCAGATCTTCAAGCAGATCCTGATGATCGGCGGCATGGACCGGTACTTCCAGATCGTGAAGTGCTTCCGCGACGAGGACCTGCGCGCCGACCGGCAGCCCGAGTTCACGCAGGTGGACGTGGAGATGTCGTTTGCGCGGCCGGAAACGATCTTCGAGATGATCGAGCCGCTCATGCAGCTCGCCTTTCGCGAGATCGACGTGAACGTGGACACGCCGTTTCGCCGGGTCTCGTACGCCGACGCGATGGCGAAGTACGGGTCGGACAAGCCGGACCTGCGCTTCGGGCTGGAGATCGTCGACGTGTCGGACGTCTGGCGCGAGGCGAGCTTCAACGCGTTCCGGGAGATTGTCGGGCGCGGCGGCGTGGTACGCGCCCTGGTGATTCCAGGCGCGGCCCGCTACTCCCGATCCGAGCTCGACGCGCTGGTCGATCAGGCAAAGCAGCTCGGCGCGGTCGGAATCCTGTGGGCGCGCAAGGCCGAAGGCGGGGCGATCAACACCAACGTCAAAGCCGCAGGGGAGGCGACGCTGAGCGGGTCGATGGCCGCAGCCGGGGCGAGCGAACAGGACCTGATCCTGCTCGCGGCCGGTGAGCCCGACGCCGCCTCGAGCCTGCTCGGCGCGTTCCGGCTGTCGCTCGCGAAGAAGGAAAACCTCATCCCGGCGGACCGGTACGAGTTCGCGTGGATCGTGGACTTCCCGCTGCTCGAGTGGGCCGCTGACGAGGGGCGCTGGTCGCCCATGCACCACCCGTTCACCTCGCCGCTCGACGAGGACTTCGGGCTGCTGGAGTCCGACCCGGGGAAGGCGCGGGCCAAGGCGTACGACCTGGTGCTGAACGGCAGCGAGGTGGCCGGGGGGAGCATCCGGATCCACGACGCGGCCGTGCAGAAGCGGATCTTCCAGCTCCTCAACATCAGCGACGAGGAAGCGCGCCTCCGGTTCGGCTTCTTCGTGGACGCGCTCGAGTACGGCACGCCGCCGCACGGGGGCATTGCCATCGGGCTGGATCGGTTGGTGGCGATCCTGGCCGGCGAGAGCTCCATTCGGGAAGTGATCGCCTTTCCGAAGACCGCCGCGGCCGTGGACCTCATGTCCGGGGCCCCGTCCGCCGTCGACCCGCGCCAGTTGCGCGAGCTCAAGCTGCGCGTTGCTCAGTAGGTGACCGGTGTCGCGGCAAGCCGCAGGCGCAACGCGCCCGTCGGACTCGCTTGCAGCTTGCAGCTTGCCCCTTGCCGATCCGGAGCGCCGCCATTTGCGCCCGCCGCCGCGCTACGCTACACTGAATGCATAAGTATCTATCCCCCAAGGAGTTATTCGGCGCCCACGCCCGACGATGAAGAAAATCGCGGTTCCTGAAGAAGACCTCGCCACGTTGTATGGCGCGTACGACGAGAACCTGAAACAGCTCGAGAACCTCTTCGGCGTACGCATCCGCACCCATGGCAACGAGGTCACCGTCGAGGGGGATCCCGCGGCTACCGCCAAGACCGAACGCACGCTCACGCAGCTTGCCTCGCTCATGCAGGAGGGCTACCGCGTGTCGAACGGCGACGTGAAGACCGCGGCGCAGCTGGTCGCCGCCGACGAGGGGGTCGATCTCCGCGACTACCTGCTCAAGGGGACGACCAAGTCCGCCGGCCGCCGACAGGTGGCCCCGAAGAGCCTCAACCAGCGCCGATATCTCGAAGCCATCGATCAGCACGACATCGTCTTCGGCATCGGCCCGGCCGGCACCGGCAAGACCTATCTCGCGATGGCGCAGGCGGTCTCGTTCCTGCTCGCCAAGAAGGTCAGCCGCATCATCCTTGCGCGCCCGGCGGTCGAAGCGGGCGAGAAGCTGGGCTTTTTGCCCGGCGATCTGCAGGAGAAAGTGAACCCGTACCTGCGGCCGCTGTACGATGCGCTCTACGACATGATGGAAGTCGAGCGCGTCGAACGGCTGCTCGAGCGCGGCACGGTCGAGATCGCGCCGCTCGCCTTCATGCGCGGACGCACGCTGAACGACTCGTTCGTGATCCTCGACGAAGCGCAGAACACCACGTCGGAGCAGATGAAGATGTTCCTGACGCGGCTCGGCTTCGGCTCGAAGGCCGTCGTCACCGGGGACGTCACGCAGATCGATCTGCCGACGGGCCGCACGTCGGGTTTGATCGAGGCCATCAAGGTCGTCTCGCACGTCGAGGGGATCGCCTTCATCCACTTCGACGAGCGCGACGTGGTCCGCCACCGCCTGGTGCAGCAGATCGTCAAGGCCTACGAGGCGTTCAGCCAGGGCGGTCCGCCCTCGCGCGCGTAACGCCATGACTGCCGACGGCCAACGACCCGGCACCCCGCTTCGCGTCGCCATCGTCGACTCCAACGGCCGTCCCGTGCGCGCGCCGGGCCTCGGCCCCTGGCTCGCGCGCGTCGCCCCGCGCCAGGCGCGCGGCGCGGTAACGATCGCGGTCATGAGCGATCGCCAGGTGCGCGCGCTGAACGCCGAGTATCGCGGAATCGATCGCGCGACCGACGTGTTGTCGTTTCCGGCCACTCCCGACAGGTCGGCCGCCGCTCGCGGTCGAACCGGCGGCGGCCGATCTCGCCGAAGCGCCTCGCGATCGGATGGCGCGAAGGCGGACCCTCCGAACGCTCCCGATACTGCGGTCGGCCGCCGCGACCTGCACCTCGGCGACATCGTCATCGCGCGCGGCGTCGCCACCCGCCAGGCCCGCGACGCCGGCCATTCGCTCGGCACCGAACTGCGCGTGCTCGCGCTGCACGGCCTGCTGCACCTCCTCGGCCACGATCACGAGCGCGACAACGGCCGCATGGCCCGGCTCGAGTCCCGGCTCCGCCGCAAGGGAGGGCTCGAGGCCGGCCTGACCGAGCGGGGGCGCGCCTGATGGGCGTCTCGATCGCGGTCCTCGCGCTGCTGGCGATTCTCGCCGTCTACACCGGGACCATCGAGGCGGCCTTCAGCGCGTTGATGCGCCTCTCGCTCCGGCTCACGGCCGAACGCGGCCGCGCCGGCGGCCTCGGCCGCTACCTGGACGATCCGGTACTGCTGTTCGTGCCCGTGCGGCTGCTGATGGGACTGGTCATCACGGTTGCGACGGTGTTCACGGTGAAGCTGCTCGGCCCGGGCAGGGGCCTCGGGTTCACCGTGCTCTCGATGGCCGCCTTCGTGATCGTGTTCGAGCACCTGCTGCCGCTGCTGATCGTGCGCCGCGACCCCGAGAAGGTGCTCGACTGGCTGGTGCCGTCCTTCAACCTGGTCGCGAGGGCGCTCGAGCCGGTCACGCGCTCGCTCGTGGGCCTGATTGCCACGCTGCGGCCGCAGCGGGCGGTGGCCGCGGCGCAGCCCGAAGGGCAGGCACCGGTGGACGGCGAAGACGAGGAAGACGAGGAGGCGACGCACACGTTCCTCGAGGCCGGTGAGCACGAGGGCTTGATCGAGCGCGAGGAGCGAGCGCTCCTCCAGTCCATCGTCGACTTCGGCGACACGCTTGTGCGCGAGGTGATGACGCCGCGGCCGGACATCGTGGCCATCCGTTCCGATGCGACGCTCGCAGAGCTGCGTGCGCTCCTGGCCGAAGAGGAATACTCGCGCATTCCCGTCTACCGCGAGAACCTCGATCACATTCTCGGCTTCGTCCATGTCAAGGACCTGATCAGGCTCGTGAACGTGCCGCTCGAGGAGCGCGTCGTGCCGCGGCTGCTCAGGCCCGCGTACTTCGTGCCGGAGACCAAGCACGTCGCCGAGCTGCTGAAGGAGTTCCAGCGCCAGCAGGTGCAGTCCGCCATCGTCGTCGACGAGTACGGCGGCACCGCCGGGCTCGTGACCATCGAGGACCTGCTGGAAGAGATCGTCGGCGAGATTCGCGACGAGTTCGACGTCGAGGCCGAACCGATCACCGAGGAGTCCGACGGCGTGTTCGTCGTGTCGGGAAAGGTGGACATCGACGAGATCGCCGAGAAGCTGCAGGTGGACATCGAACGCAACGGCTTCGATACCGTCGGCGGGTTCCTCCTCACGCACGTCGGCCGCGTGCCGGCCGTGGGCGAGGCGTTCGACATCGACGGCCTGCACATCGAGGTGCTCGAGGCCGAGCGCCGCCGCGTGACCAAGGTGCGCATGCGGCGCATCGAAGAGCCGGCGCCGGAGGCGGCTCCCGACGCCGCCGCCGACGTGTCCGGCGCGCCGGAAATCGGCGTGCGCAAGTAGGCGTCGGCACCGGATCGCTGAAGGGCGTCGCCATGAAGAATGCAGAACGAAGAATGTAGAGCCCGGAGTGCAGCCGTTCCCGTCATTCGTCATGCGACGTTCGTCATCCAGGCTGTGTGTGTCAGCAGCCTGTTGATCGCCGTATGAAGTCCGGATTCGTCTCCCTCGTCGGCCGTCCCAACGCGGGCAAGTCCACGCTGCTCAACCGGCTCGTCGGGACCAAGCTCGCCATCGTCTCCGACAAGCCGCAGACGACACGAAACCGAATCGTCGGGGTGAAGAACTACGACGCGGGGCAGGTGGTCTTCGTGGACACGCCTGGCATTCACCGGCCCATGCACCGGATGAACGTCCGCATGGTGGACGCGGCGCTCGAGGCCATGCGCGACGTGGACGCCGTCGGCCTGGTGATCGACGCCTCCGAGCGGCACAAGGAACCGGACGCGTTCCTGGTCGATCGTATCCGGCCGCTCAGGGTCCCGACGGTCCTGATCCTGAACAAGGTCGATCTGATTGCGAGGCCGAAGCTCCTGCCGATGATCGAGAGCTGGCAGCAGGCGTTCGCCTTCGCGGAGATCGTCCCTGTGTCGGCCGCGACGGGCGAGAACGTGGATCGGCTCGAGCAGGCGCTCCTCAAGCACCTGCCCGACGGCGAACCGCTCTATCCTCCCGATTACCTGACCGATCAGCCCGAGCGCTTCTTCGTCGCCGAGCTCGTGCGCGAGCAGGCGCTGCAGAACACGCACGC